>Ga0196958_10000374_pt1 | contig 14581 bp, 26 predicted proteins | sample S1v_10metaG_FD_148654 | JGI IMG/M metagenome (GOLD analysis project Ga0196958, IMG submission 148654) | Soil microbial communities from Anza Borrego desert, Southern California, United States - S1+v_10 | ecosystem: Environmental > Terrestrial > Soil > Desert | place: USA: California | collected...
ACGATCGTGACCGCGTTGGAGCCGGGGCAGAAGGCGAAGGAGGACGCGATGGGGTTGAAGGAGGTTTCGGGCAAGTTCACGTGCAAGATCAGCAACGTGGACCGCTGGGAATCCCAGTAACCGGACCGTGGTCCGCATAGCCGCGCCCCCGCCGTTTGGCGGGGGCGCGGCTATGCGGACCTACCTCAGAAGACTCACCGCGCGCGGCGGCGACTGATCAACCGGTTGACGGCGTCGCAGTACCGGTTGAAGGCGACGGCCAGCCACGGCAGGGCGAGGAACAAGGCGGCAAGGATGCCGAGTAGCACCAGGTAGTACATGGTCACTGCTCCTTCAGGTGATCGACTGTCGTGCGAAGGTTGCGGCGCTGCATTTCGGCGATGGCCCCCCAGGCCCGCCGGCTGGCGGCCTGGGCGCGGCGGGCGCTGGCTTCGCTTTGCCGGGCGTAGCGGTGGGCGCCGACCGCGGACCGGATGGGGCGTGCCTGGCCTGGGGAGGTCGAGAGGCACGCCCCTTCGTCGTGCGGTGGGTCAGGCGCCTCGGCCGATGCGTCCGGTGTACGGGCGCGGCTGCGGCTGTCGGGGCTCTTCGGCGGGGTTGAGGCGGGTCCGGATCCATTCGGCGTCGGATTCGGCGACGTGCGCTCCGGCCACGCGGGCGACGTGGATGGTCATCGGCTGCCCGTCGCCGTCGAGTTCGGGTCCGACCCAGGCGCCCCAGGGCTGGGTGCCTCGGTCGGCGGGGGTGTGGCCGTCGGGGCAGTGCGGGCAGTGCCCGGCCGGGGCGGGTTCGGGGTCGTCCCAGACGATGACGGTGTGGCCGCCGTGTCCGTGGACGTGTTCGGCGTCGGCGAGGCGGTCCCAGTTGACGGTGGAGGGTCGGTCTCCACGCCAGCGGACGGTGGCGGTGCCGTCGGGCCAGAGGATGCCGTCGGCGACGCGGCCGGTGCCGGAGACGCCGGTGATGTCGGTGGTGCGCTGGAGGTGGAAGCGGCGGGGCTGTTCGGTCATGGTCACTTCTCCGTGGTCTGGTCGGCGGGTTGGATGGCGTTGTGGAGTTCGGCGAGGCGGGTGTCCCACCAGCGGGCGAGGGGCGCGCCAAGCGGCGGCGGCCCGGCCTTCACCCACTGCTCGTAGAGGTCGATGACGCGGGTCACGGTGCCCTCGGCGGACCGGTGGAGGGCGGAGAGGACGCGGGCGGTCGTCTCCAGCTCGGTCGCTTGGGTCGCTGCCGGGGCAGGCGCGGGCTGCTCCCCGTGCAGCAGGTCGTCGGCGGCGCTGGGATCGGAGCAGTCGAGGCGGGCACAGGTGACGTAGCCACCAGAGCCGAGGAACAGGCTGGAGCCGCGACAGGCGGGGCAGCGGCCCTTCACGAGCGGGTGGCCGCCTGCTGACGGGGCCGTGGATGCGGGCTGGTTGGTCATGCGGCGGCTTCTCTCTGCTCGTCGGGGATGTGAATCTGGTGAATGCCGATCTCGCCGACGGCCAGGGCGATGGCGACGGCTTGGGCGCGGTCGGTGGCGCCGAGCCGGCGGTAGGCGGCGGTGAGGATTTCGGCGACGGAGTGTGGGGTGACGCCCCGCCAGGCGGCGATGGTGGCGTTGCTGTTGCCGTTCGCGGCGAGGGTGAGGACTTCCCGCTGCCGGGCGGTGAGGGCTCTCACGGCGTTCTCCGTTCCACCGGCCGGCCACCGACGCCGGTCTTCAACTGCCCGCCCGGGGTGAGGTGGCCGTCGGCGGTGGCGAGCATGATCAGGGCTCGTTCGAGGACGGCGACGGGGCTCTGGCCGGGGTAGCAGCGGCGGAGGATCTGCCACATGCGGAGGGTGGGCTGCACGACCGGCAGCGACCGGCCGGTCACGAGTGCACCCGCTTCCCGCGCCCGCTGTACCAGGGCAGGGCGAGCCCGTCGTCGACTGCGCGCGGGATCAGGTGCAGGTGTAGGTGAGGGACACTCTGCGTCGCGGCCCGCCCCTTGCTGGTGATCAGGTTGTAGGAGCCGAGTCCGGCGACGAGTTCGGCGGCGCAGCGCATGGTGGCGGCGGAAACGGCGGGGTGGTCGACGAAGTCGCGGACGTGCTCGCGCGGCAGGACGAGCACGTGCCCTTCTACGACGGGGTTGAGCGGGACGATCGCGATGGCCTCGGGCCACTCCTCGACGATCTGGGCGGGCGCGCGCCCGGCGACGATCTCGCAGAACGGGCAAGGTTGTTCGGTCATGGTGCTGGCCTTTCGATGGCCGCCGCCCCAGTCCCGGGGCGGCGGCGGTGGGTCACGGTCGGGTGATGTGGAGGCGGCGTCTGCCGCCGCCGGGCTGCTGGTCGGGATCACGCAGTAGCCGGCGGCCTGCAGTTCGAACCGGTACGTGTCGAGGCCGTCCGCCTCGCCGGGACCGTCGTGGAAGACGTTGACCTGCCGGCGGCCGTCTTGGGCGACGCGGTAGCCGGGCAGCCAGCCGTCGCCGGTCCACTCGGACGGCGGGTAGGGCTCGAGGATGCGGGCGACGTCGCGGGCGCGGATGACGGCGGGCATCAGGCGGCCTCGGGGGTGCGCGGCCGGGAGGCGATCTTCGCCAGCTTGGTGTTCAGGTGGGAGGCCGGATCGTCCATCACTGAAGCCAGCGCGACCGCGGCGGTGACGATCACGTCGCACAGTTCGTCGGCGACGTCCCCGCGGTCGTGGGTGACGCCCTTACGCGGGTTCTGGCCGGTCGTTCCGATCCAGGCCTGGGCGACTTCGCCGGCTTCCTCGGTGAGCTTCAGGAGTCGCAGGGTGATCTCCTGCTGGTCTCGGCCGTTCTGCTGGTCGAGCCAGTCGACGAGGCCACGGATGGTGGCCCACTGCTCGGTGCTGATCATGGGGTTCCTTTCGGTGAGGTGGTCGGTGGCGAGCTGTATGTCGGTGATGGTGTGGAGTTGGATGGCGGTGAGGCCTTGGCCGCGGAGGTCGCGGAGCCGAGGGTCGTCGGGGGTGGTGCCGTCGAGCTCCTCGTCGGCCCACATGGGGTCGCAGAACGGGAGCGGGGCAGGGTCGAGGCCGCAGGAGGGCCCGTGAGCGCCCTGGGAGGCGTCTCGGTGTCGCGAGGCACCAGCAGGCGGGGCCGAGGCCGCCACAGGGGCTCTCAGGCCGCTTCCTGAACGCGAGTTGGGGGTGCGGGGATCCGTCACGTCACGCCCTCCGCCCCTTCTGCGGGCTTCTGTGGTATTTCGACACCCATCCGGAAGGCGGCCAGCTCGACCGCCTCCCGGATCGACAGCTCGCCGTCCGCCTCCGCCCACATCAACGCCGCCCGCCGAGACAGCTCATCGGCTATCGCCTGCGTCTCCGGCGGCAACGCCGCCCGACCCTTCCGGCTACGCCGGCCCGGAGCGAACTCGTGACCGGTCACGACGGCCCCTCCTCGTCGACAACTCGCTCCGCGTAGGCCTGCGCCGCAGCGGGCCCCTCGAACTCGCGGACCGCCATCGCGGCGGCGTGAAGGAACGCGGACGCCATGCTGCTCGCGGCGATCTGCGTCTCCGGATGCCTGGCCCGGCGGGCGCCCTCCAGTTGGCGGGCCCGGTCCTGCTCGAGCGCGGCGAGGAGGCGCCGGTACGGGTCGGCGGTCACGACGGCGCCCCGTCCTGCCGCGCCCCGGCGGCGGGCTGCTCCACGGTGTAGGTCGTCGTCGCGCGGACCAGGCGACGCTGGGTGGGCGCGCCGTCCTTCCACAGCGGGCCGATCTTGGCCGCGTGCTCCAGGTGGTTCACGGCACGGTCACGGTCGGCGTACCGGGTGCCGGGCACCCACTCGTCGGCCAGCGGGTCGTACAGCTCGGCGGCCCAGGAGTGCTCGGCCGGATGCGCTTCCGTCTCGGCGGGCTGCGCCCCGACGGCTGCGCGGATCTGCTTGGCGATGAACTCGTTGCCGGCGACCTCGAAGGTGAGGGCGAGACGTTCGATGCGGGCGAGCGCGGTGCGGAGGTCGTCGGTCTCGGCGGGCTGTGTCTCGTCGGCCATACGGCGCAGCTCGGCGGCGACGCGGAGAATGCCGACGTTCTCCGAGATCTGCGCCGACTTTCGGGCTCCGTAGGCGGGCTCGAACTGGCGCTGTGCCTCGGCGATGTCGGCGGCTTCGCGGAGGACGGCGGCCCGGTCGACGGGCGCGGGAAGCGGGCGGGTCGCTTCGGCGAGGAGATCCCTTGCGCCGCACCCGGGGTCGCAAGCGACGACGCGGTGGCAGCCCTCGGCGTCCTTGCAGACGGGCGCGGCGGGCTGGTCGGTGGTCGCGGACAGCACGGCCAGGACCGCGTCGGCGAGCTGCAAGGAGCGGCGCGTCCCAGGCCGGTAGGGGGCGTCTTCGATCGCCGAGGCGATGCGGTCGCGGAGGTCGGTCTGGTCGGTGGCGGGCGCCTGCCCCACAGACGAGACAGCGGCATCAGCACCGGCCAGCGTCCGGCCATGCTGGAGGTGGTAGACGTCCGAGTAGCCGAGCGTGCCGCCCTGGCAGCTCATCTGCGGCGGGCACGAGCGGTCAGCGCCCAGCCGATTGAGGCACAGGTACAGGTGAAAGTGGTTCGGCCCGTGGCGGACGGGCGTCTCGCATTCGGTGCCGGTGGTGTGCGGCTCGTGCTGGCAGCCACGGCAGGTGTCGGTCTGGTTGGTCATCGGGGTGTTCCTTTCGGGCTGCCCGGGAGAGGCAGCAAGCGGTTTCGCCCAACCACCGGTCCCTGGTGGCGGGCCGGGCTGGGTATGGTCGGGGCAGACCCGGGGCGGTAACGACGCCCCGGGTCGCCGCGTTCACGGGGTGGGAGTTTCGGTCTGGAACTCGATGACGACCTCGGCGTCCCGGACGTGGAACCGCAACGCGTCGTCGTGCAGCGGCTGCTCGTCGGCGAGGCCGTAGTCCTGCCGGTAGGCGCCCTCGGCGACCGCCCACGCTTTGCCGATCTCGGCGGCTGCGGCACCCCACGGTTCGGCGGCGGGGATGATCCAGCGGCGGACCGTGCGGGTGACCGTCTCGGCGGTGAAGTCAGCCACGGCCGGCCTCGTTCCGCTGCTCGGCCATGCGAAGGGCGTCGGCGACGGTGAAGCCGTTCACGGTGACCTTGGGCGCGGCCTCCTTTGCGAGCTTCAGCGCGGTGTCGAGGTCGAAACGGTGGGCGTCCAGCCAGTCGTCCTCACGCTCGGACGGGCGCAGCTCGTAGTCCCAGGTGCCGTCAGCGCCGAGGCACTGCGAGTGGCGTTTGACGGCCCACCGGTCGTGGCCGCGGTACTCGACGGTGATCTCGAAGACGTGGCTGTCGATGCCGTCCTCGTGGAGGCAGTTCACGGTGTAGCGGGTGGGCTGCACGATGGGCTCGGGCAGGTCGGTCATCAGAGGCTCCCTAGGGTGGGCTGGAAGGGCGTCAGGTCGATCTCGATCTGGCCCGGTATGGGTTCGACCGGCGATTCGCTGGCCCGCGCCGGCGTTCGGGCGGGGGCGGGCTGGAGGCGGCGGGCGCAGACCGGGCCGAGACCCGACGGCGACGGACGCCGCAAACGCCGGCCACACGCCGCGCAGCGGGACATCAGGCGGCCTCGGCGAGGTCCGCGACGCCTTCGTGCCGGGAGAGTTCCTCACCGGTGATGGCCTCGACGAGGGCGCACACCAGGACCTCAGCCGCGTTCGGGGTGACGGCGTTGCCGTACTGGCGGACCTTCTCCCGCTTGTTGCCGAGGACCACGTACTCGTCGGCGAACGACATCGCCCGACCGATCTCGTGCGGCTCCAACATCCGGAACAGCACGTCGTCGATGTCGACCTCGCCACGGACGAGCGCGTACTTGTCGCGGGTGGTGAGGGTGCCGATCGGATCGTTGACCGACCGCGCTGTGCCCTTGCCGTAGTACGGGACGAGCATGTGCTCCCAGGTGAGCAGCGACTGGTGGCCGGCCGTCGTCATCGTCCGGAACGGTTCGGCCGACGAGGTGCAGTGCTCGCCGCCGTCACCCTTGGAGCCGTTGTTCCGCATCACCATCGCCGCAGGGGCGATGAACCCGTGGTGGTTCCCTCCCGCCGTGACCGAGTGCAGCGGTACGTCGATCGAGCGGGCCCGCTCCGAGTCGCCGCCGCCGCGCAGCGGGATGATGAACGGGTCGAAGCCGCCAGGCAGCCATGCCAGCCCGGTCTCGTTGCGGGTCGTCATCGCTCGCAGCGGGCCGTTTGCGGACGCCGCGCTCTTCCCATCCCGACCCTCGACGGGGATCATCAGCGGCGGCACCATCAGCGCGTCGTTCTCGCGGGTGGTGCGGGCGGGCATCGGCTCCCCCACCGACACGGCCGCGTCCCGCCAGGTTCCGCCGGCCGGAACCATCATCGGCACGGGCCTGGCGAACTTCTTCAGCCCTGCCTCGATCCGCTTCAGCGTCTTGTCGGCGAGGGGCTTGGCCCGGTCGCCGATCCGCTGCCCGGGGATGGACCAGTCGATCGCCGCCGCAGCTGGGAGGGCTTCGGGCTCGACGATCTGGTTGCGGCAGGAGGTGTTCGGGCAGCGGTAGACGTACTGCTGCCGGTAGCGGCCCATGTCCCGCTTCGGGTCCTTGAAGACCTGCATCGCCTGCACGTAGGCGTCGCAGCCCGAGCACCAGGCGCGCGGGCGCAGCCACTTGTCCCAGTCCGGGGTACGGCCCAGGCTCTCGTGCCAGTAGCCGACGTACAGCCGGTCCCGGGACTGCGGGGCCGCGTGCACGGATCGCGGGTTCGCGTGCATCGAGTTCAGCGCGATGATCCGGGTGCGGTAGCCGAGCTTGTGGATCTCACCGATCCAGCGGTCCCACTGGTCCCAGGCGCGGACGTCGGTGACGTTCTCGACTATGCCGGCCTTGACCAGCCCGCCGCGCTCCTGGACGCCGCGGAGGTACAGCGGGACTTCCTCCATCAGCGCTCGGGACTCTTCCTCGGCGGACGGCTCGTCGTCCTCCTCGGCAGCGGCCAGCAGGTCGAGGAGGCTGCCCTGCATGGCGCCGACGAAGTCCCTCTTCTTGCCCTTGGCCACCGACCAGTTCGTGCACTCCGGGGACGCCCAGAAGATGTCGGTGACGGGCCAGTCCCAGACGGGGGCCTTGCGGATGTCGCCCTGGTAGTGGCTGGTCGTGGGGAAGTTCGCGGCGTGGGACTCGATGGCCAGCTTCCAGTGGTTCGCGGCCCTCTCCACACGGACACCGGGCACGGCATGGATTCCCTGGCTGGACCCGCCGGCCCCGCAGAACCAGTCCATCAGGGTGAGCTCGTCGTCGTGGTGGTACATCAGGCGGCGTCCTCTCGGTGTACGGCGGGGCTGTTGGGGTTGCCGCCGCAGCGGGCGCAGGTGCAGACGTCCGGCGGCGGAGTCGGGCCAGTGGCGGCGGTCATGCGGCGGTCTCCTGGAAGCCTTCGGAGCGCCAGCGGTAGACGGTGCGAGGCGTGACGCCGATCAGGTCGGCGATCTCCTCGACGGACGCGTCGCGCTCGGTCAGCTGCTGGGCGGCGATGCGCCGGCCGCGACGGGTCAACCCCCAGTCGGGGAGCCGGTCGCGGACGACGAACTCGATGTCCTGCTCGTCGACGGTGGCCCAGGTCTCGCGGGCCTTGTGCCAGGCGCTCATGCGGCAGTCGCCTCGGCTTCCTGGTAGCGGCGGGCGTGGACGGTGAGGCGGGCCCGGCCCTCTTCGTGGCAGGGGGTGGTTGGCTCGACCTGGCAGTCGGGGCAGCAGGCCGTGGCCTGAGCCCAGGCGGAGATCCGCTGCGGGTGCGGCTGGGACAGGACGGTGTTGCGGGTGCGGACGACGCACGGCCTGTGGGCGGCGGCCCCGCAGTGCGGGCACGGAACGGAGCGGGCCGGGTGCTGCTTGGCGCGGAGCACGTGGTGCAGCGAGTCGGGCATGGAGGCGGCGGGCTGGCGTGTGGTCATCGGTTCTCCTCTGGCGGACAGTTGCCGCAGTCGCACGGCTGGTCGGGGAAGTGCTCGGTGTTCCGGTAGTGGCGGATGGCCGCGTCCCAGGCGGCCTTTGGCAGGTCCCACTCCGGTGGCGGGCCGGGCGGGGAGCTGCCGGTCGGCCACGCGCCGGGACGGTGGCCGGGCGGGCGGGGTGCCGCGGCCGGCTTGACGGGCTCCGTGCGGCGGGCGCGGCCGATGTCGATCTGCGCCCGCATCAGGGCTCGGAGTTCAGCCCGTCCCCCGGCGCGCACGGCACGCACGTCGTCGACCTGGATGCCGTCGTCGTCGGGAATCTGCGCGTCGCTCACGACGCCTCCTCGACGATGTCGGCGTCCGGGATGTCCTCGTCCTGGATGCGGGCGAGGGCGCGGGCGGAGGCGGCGCGGATCCGCTCTTCCTCGGCGGCCCGCTGCTCCGGGGTCTGCTGCGGCTCCCCGGAAGCGGCCCGAAGTCGGGCGGTGTGCGGCTTCGCGAGCGGCTTGCCGAGGGGGTGCTTCTTCGTGGCGTGGCTCGACTTGCACGGGTGGCCGATCTCGGCGGCGCACATCGGGCAGACGATGCCGAGCGGGCCGGTACGGCGCACGGTGTCGATCAGCTCGGCGGCGGGCTCGTCGTCGTCCTCGCCGGGCACCGTGCGGTTGCCGTCCCAGCCGCGCGCCTCCAGCTCGGCCATGAACTCGCGGGACGGCCCGCCCTCGAGCGCCAGCCGTCCGGTGGGGGCGGCTATGCGACCGGAGGCGATCGCCTGCACCTGCCCGCGATAGCGGGCCAGGTACTCGGCCGTCGTCTCGTCGGGCAGCGGCTCGTACTGGAAGTTTTCCAGCCGGGCGTTGCGGATCTTCGTGCGGAGAGTGCGGACGTTATGGGGCTGAATCCACAGCTTCTGGTTGGGGTCCTGCGGTGGCGTGCCATAGAAAGCGGCGACGGCATCGAAGCAGTCCTGGTCCAGAGGAACGTCCACGAGGGCCGTCGCCCAAGCACGCTTGGCCATCTCTGACGGTTGCCTGTTGTCGAAGGCGGCACAGGCAGCGAGGAGGCGGGCGGCGTCGTCGGGGGTCACTAGTTGTCCTCTCCAGAGGCGAGGGCCAGCCAGCCGGCGACACGGGCGTCGGTGCCGGCGAGGGTCTGGCCAGTGGCGAAGTCGACGACCTGGCCGCCGATGGGATGGGCGTTCATGGCTTCGTTGACGAAGCTGGGGATTGCGGACGGGGCGGAGCCTTTGGCCATCCACTTGGCGAGGCCGCGACGGATGTCGTCGGGGGTGATGCCGTCGTCGAGGAGGTTCTTGATCTGCTTCGAGGTTTGGCCGATGGTCTGGCTCGGAGGCCGCTTCGCGCACCGGTCGATCCACTCGCCGACGATCGTCTGGGCGCTGACTGCTTCAGGCTTGGGCTGGGGGGCGGCTTCTGCCGCTCCGACGAAGTCGGCATCAAGGACGACGACAAGTTCGGCTTGACCGTCTGCCTCAGCCGCCCCCTCTTCTACGGGGCTGGGGACAGGGGTAGGGGTAGGGGCAGGGGCAGGGGCAGGGGAATGCGCGCGTGATGTGCGCGCGCGCCCGCGCGTAGAGGGTTTCGGACCCCCTTCGGCAGGGGCCTGCGAAGGGGTATCGGAGGGGGTTGCGGAGGGGGATCCGTTACCCCCTTCGGAAGGGTCCGGCGTGGGGGTCCCGAACGCCTTCTTGAGGGTGTCGATGTGGTCGGCGACCTGCTGACGGATGGACGGCCCTTCGGTGCCGTTGCGGAGCTTCGTCGGGTCGGCGTTCAGCTCCTCCAGCGGGACGCGGTCCATCTCGGCGAGGAGGGCCTGCTGCAGCTTGCGGGACGAGATCTCGAGCGCCCCGGACACGGCGGCGCCCATCACCTTGGGCATCCGCCAGACGCCGTCGTTACGGATGAACGAGCGGATGAGGAGCTCCTCCGTGTCGTCGTCGACGACCACGAAGCGGGTCTCTTCGAGCCGGCCGATGCGCTTTTCGAGCTCGGCGACGGTGAGGCCGCGGGCCTTGCGTGCCCAGCGCCGCAGGGTCAGGTCGAGCAGGCCGGCGTGGTTGAGGTTCGGCTGCGAGATGAGGAACAGGTAGAGCCGCTGCTCCTTCTCCTCGAGCGCGATGAAGTCGGCGTCCTCCCAGATGCTGGTGAGGATCCGGCCGTGGCCACGAGCCATGAGTAGGTGTCCTTCGAAAGAGTGCTGGTAGGGGGCTTTTGGGCGCACGGAACCAAGCCCTTATGGCGGCCTGTTTGAGCGCTTTGGTGCCGCCTTGGCACGCCTCCACTCTACCCCGGGGTGGATAGTCACCCGCAATACATTCGACACACACTTTGCTCGCCCACCTGCGCGCTCGGGGTGTGTAGTCAGTGCACAGTCGGCTACGCTGTCGACATGACGACGAAGGGGACCCCCGGCCGCATGGTCCGCATCGAGGACGATGTGTGGAGGGACTACGGCCAGCTGTGCGAGGAGAAGGGCATCGCACGCGCCGCAGACATCCGCATGTACGTCGTCCGCGAGGTCAACGCCTGGCGTAAGGAACAGGCCCGTCAGGGCGCCGCCCAGCGCCGGCTGGACAAGCTGAACGCCTCCGACGACTGACATCTCCCCTCCCCTTCTCTCCTCCGGGCCCCGCTTCCGCGGGGCTTTTGTCGTGTGCGGGCTAGGCGGCTGCTTCGACGGCGTACTCGGGGTGCTCGCGGAGCGCGTGGTCGACGTAGGACTTGTGGACGCCGAGGCGCCGGGCTGCCGTGGCGCGGTCGAGGTTGTCGATGCGCATGAGCCAGTGCGCGTTCTCGGCGATGACCTGGCGCCGCGGGATGGCGTCCTCGATGGCCGGCGTGAAGTCCGGGTTGTCGTAGTCGTCGGGGTCCCAGTAGGCGGTGCCGGCCCAGCCTTTGCTCGACGCGGTCTTCCGGATGCGTTCGGCGATGTGGGCGGTAACGCCGTGGTCTTCCGGCGACTGTCCGGCGAGCTGGTCGGACAGGGCGGCGACGTAGCCGGCGACCCACCGGCGGACCACCGCGGTGTCGGGGTCGCTGTTCTGCAGGTGGACGATGAACTGCTTGTGCTTGCCGCAGCGCTCGCCGAGGCGGACGGCGGGCCAGCCGTCCGCGGCGAGGGCGCGGAGGCGGAGGATCGTGCCGCGTGCGGAGACGTGGGTGCCAGAGCGGGGCGCGTCGACCTGTCGGGGCTGGACAGCGAGGATGCGGATTTCGCTGTCGCGGCGGATCTCGGAGCGCTGCCCGGTGATGCGGTAGAAGACGTTCTGGCAGACGCCGGACTCGGCCTGGATCTCCTTGTCGGACATGCCGTGGCTGCGGAGCAGTTCGATGTGGCGGGCGGCTCGCTGCGGGCTGACGGTGGCGCCGCGGCCGGTGGCCCGGAGGTAGCGCTGGCGGCGGACGGTTGCGGTGACGCCGGTCTTGCAGGTGGTGCAGCGGCAGCCGCGCCGGTAGCGGCGGGGGTCGCCGTGCTCGAAGGCTTCGGCGGGGATGGCGGGGCGGCCCATCACTTCTCCTTCCGGTCTGGTGTGTGCAGGCGGCGGGCGCCGGGGTGGTTGGCGTAGTTCTCGATGCGGCGGAGTTCGCGGCGCCGGTGGTATCGGCCGGCGATGTGGGTGAAGGCCGCGTAGCCGATGGCGACGATGAGCGCGGCGGCCAGGGCGGCGAGGATGCCGACGCTGAGCGCGGCGCCCACGATGATGAGCTGGGCTGTTTCGACGGCGTCGTGGATCACGGCCGCCTCCGGTTGAGGAGCCAGCCGATGCCAGCGCCGACCGCACCGCACGCGGCGACGAGGATGTAGGCCAAGCCGAGGTTCACGTGATTGAGGGCGTCCATCAGGCGGCCCTCCTGGCGGCGGCGGTGCCTTTCCAGGTGCGGACGCCGGAGTGGTGGGCGGTGGGCCGGTTGGTGCACGCCCAGCCCGCGGTGCGCACGTAGCCCTCGTCCTTCAGCAGTGTCATCAGTCGGCCCCAGTGCGCCTGCGGGTTCGGCGGTGCGGGCAGGTCGTGGAGGTCGGCGATCTCGTAGCAGGTGAAGGTGCGGCCGGTCGCCGCGGCGGCTATGAACTTCGGCCAGACGATCTCCAGCCAGGTCTCGTAGTCCTCGATGCGCTGCTGCGTCTGCGTCTTCCGCAGCTCGGGAACGGTGCCGTCGAGGGCGGGCTGCACGGGAGTGGTCATGACGCAACCTCGTCGCCCGTCTCGGCCGGCAGCTGCACGACGTTGCCGTGCTCGAGAGTCGGCCGGTCTTCCCGAAGTTCCGCTTGCAGCCAGCGCAGTCCCTTGGCCGTGACGACCGTGTAAGGGTGGCCAGCGGTCGAGGTACGCACGGCGAAGTAGCCGCGGTCGACTAGGTGCTGGTACGGCATGGTCGATTCCTGCATCAGCACGCCCATGCCGCGCAGCAGGTTCAGGAACCGATTGCGTCCGATGCCGCCAGTGGCTTGGCTGAGGGTCTTGGCGGCGGCTCCGAGGTCGAGGTAGCCGTCAGCGGCCAGCAGGTCGTCGTAACCCTCGGCCTTTGGTGACAGCTCGGAGACCTTCTCGGCGAGGTGGGTCTTCTCCGCGAGCAGACTCTGTTCACGCTCGAGAACGGCTATGTACCGGTAGGCCATCTCCAGTTCGGAGTGCGGGCGATCGGCCTGCAACTCGGCCTCACGGGTGGTTGTCGCGAAGTACAGCTGCGCTGCGGCAACCTCCGGCTTATTGGGGTCACCGTTCATGGCGACCAAGTACGCCGCCATGCGGCTGAGCTCGTAGTCCTCACGCGCCTGGTCACCGAGGTTCCCCGATCGGGTAACCTCGCTGACCTGCGAAAACTCGCGCTCGACATCCAGACCCTGGTTCTTCGCAGTGGCCATAGCCCGCGAAAGTGGCGTGGTGAGTTTGGACCAGCGGCTGTACCCCATGAGGGGCTGCATGTCGCGGGCGGACCAGTACTCGGAGCCGTCCGGGCGGAGACGGCGGATCGCGTCGAACGGGGACTCGGCGGGCGGGTCGAAAGGCTTGATGGACACAGCGGGTTCTCCTGATCTGCGTTGTGAGACTCTGGGGCTCGGCCGCCCGCGATTCGCCCGCGGGCGGCCTGTTCGCGTGTGCGGGCTACTGCTGAGGAAGTTCGTCCTCGGCGTCCGGCTTCGGCTCGGCGGCCAGCCAGGCGAGGAGCGGTCCGGCGATGTCGCGGGCACCCTGCGGGCGCTTGATGACCTGCCGGCTCAGGGCCGGACAGCGGGACTTGAGGACTTCGAGGGTGTTGTCGATGTCCATGGCGACGGCGAGGTCGAACTCGTACTCGATGCCCTTGCGCTGCTCGGGCCGGGTGCCGACGCGCTGCGGCTTGCCGCCTTCCAGGACCCACTCGGTGTAGGAGCGCATCGAGCAGACGACGTGGCCGGGGTAGTCGAGGATCGCGGCGACCATGTCGTTCTGGATGGGGGTGCCGTCCTTCCAGCCGGCGAACTTGTTGCCGCCGTACCGGCTGGACGCCTTCTCGACCTGGTCGAGGGTGCCGTCGGTGCCCTTCCAAAAGTGGGAGAGGCTGTCGACGAACACGGCCGGGTAGCCGGCCTGGGCGGCAGCCTCGAGGACGCGGACCAGGTCGCGGGGGTCGTAGCGGTCCATCGGGCAGGTGTCGAACTGGATGCCGCCGATGCCCGCGTAGAGGCTGGCGGCGCCCTTCTCGGTGTCGATGACGGCGAACTTGCGGCCCTCGGACAGGCCGTGGGCGATGCCGAGACCGGTCCACGTCTTCCCGGAGCCGGACATGCCCTGGATGGACACGCGGGCCTTACGGCCAGCCTTGGAGGCGGGCTTGAAGGCGAACTGCGGCGTGGCGCCGTTCTGGGAAGTGCGGGGTGCGGTCTGGACGGGCTTGCCGAGCTGAGACATGCGGGTTCTCCTAGCGGTACTGGCGCTCAAGCCAGGCGGGCGGTGAGATGAGCGGGGTCTGCAGGTAGCCGGGCCACTCGTCGTTTTCACGACAGATGGCGAAGGTGTTGAGGGCGACCTCATTGAGGTGCCGGCCGATGGCCGTGGCAGTGGCGTCGAGTTCGATCACCGAGACCAGGTAGGGCGGTTCCTTCTCCTGGAAGATGAACTTGAACGGGCAGACCAGCTCGGTCAGCCCGAACTCCAGGGCGCCGTCGCGGTAGTACTCCTGCTGCTGGTGGTAGCCGTATTCGAAGAGGTGGTTGGCCAGCTTCGTCGGGTTGGCGCTACGGCAGGACTTGTAATCGACGAGGGTTCCGTCGTGGCGTGCCCAGTCGATGCGGACGCGTCGCCAGACCCCGCGGTCGTTCCAGATGATCGTGCGTTCGGCTATGCCGCTGCCGGGTTCCAGGAGTTGGGCGGCTTCGGGGTGGGCCTGCAGGGCGTCGGCCATGGCGTGGACCTTGTCGAGGTCGCGCTGCTTGAGCGGGATGTTCCCGGCGGCCCGGATCTTCTTGACTCGTTCCCTGACCTCGTTGGTGTCCCAGCGGTCGCGGTCGACGAGGACGAGTTCCGGGCCGTCGCCGAGGACGACCTTGTGTGCGGCGGTGCCGAAGTCGAACTCCTTCTTGCTGGGCTCGGGGTTGTCGAGCCAGTGCTTGAAGGCGGCGGGGCATTCGGTGGCGAGCTTGCGGGCGCCGGTCGTGTCCATGGCGTCGAGGAT
>Ga0196958_10000375_pt1 | contig 14564 bp, 11 predicted proteins | sample S1v_10metaG_FD_148654 | JGI IMG/M metagenome (GOLD analysis project Ga0196958, IMG submission 148654) | Soil microbial communities from Anza Borrego desert, Southern California, United States - S1+v_10 | ecosystem: Environmental > Terrestrial > Soil > Desert | place: USA: California | collected...
TACCCCTTGACGAAGTACTTGAGCTTCGGATCGTTGAAGTCCAAACCGGACTTCGCAAATGCCAACTCTCGTTCCCGCTCTGCAAGCTGTGCAGCCAGTTGGTCCCGCTCCTTAGCCTTCTGTCGAAGCGCCCGAATATCAGAACCGCCCGAGTCGTTACTCTGACCGGTCTGTTCGTCGTCTTCGTACTCATCAGCCATGCTTCTCTCCTGACTTGAATACGCACGTCACGGAGGTATGACGTGGAAGCTGCCGCTCGAAGGGGAGCAGACCACCCGACTCAGCGCAATTTCCATAACAGGCGGCGGCGCTGGCACGCTGCGATGAGTTCACAATATCACGTCGATTCGCCAAGTCCAGACACTCCACCCTGGCCAGCAGCAAACCCACCGCCCGCCTCGAAGGTGGCCTTACGGCGCTTCTGCTGAGTCTCGATCTGCTGTGCCGCCGCACCCTCTCCACCGACTGCACCCAGGGCGGTCTCCCTGGTAATGCCGCCCTCACCGAAGTCAGCGAACAACTCGGTCTGTCCGGAGAGAATGCCGAAGCGCTCAGTGGCGGTCTGGTAGTCGACACCCTGCTCAGCAAGCCTGGTGGCTTCACGCTGAGAGAGTTGACCGAAGTTCTGCATGCTGGCAGCACCGGCTACCTGCGCAGCAGTCAGGTTCTTGGTCCAAATGTCCTCGGCACGATCAGGGTCTAGGAAGTAGGCGGCAAGCTGCTTCTCGTCAATGCCGAACAGGTTCTTCAACTGGGTCCTGACTTCGGCAGGTGCGCTCATGGCCGCCATGTAACCCTTGTCGATACGCTCCTTGATTTCGATAGGCGACACGTTCTTGCCGATGAACTCAACGAAGTCGTCGGCGCTGTCATAGAAACCTTCCGGCATGCCAGCATTCGCCATCGCACGCTTGTACGTGTCTTCCCATTCGATGTACTGCGCTTCAGTCATAGGACCAAAGCCGTTCTTCTCTCGAAGCGCCATGCCCTTGAAGCGATCCTTGTAAGGCTGCTGCTGCTTCATCTCAATGAACACGGCGTTCGCTGCACCTTCGCCACCACCGAGTTCATTGAAGCGACCCAACGCCCACTCGCCCAACGCTCCAAGTCCAAATTGGTCAAGCTGACCAGTCAGCCAAACCTTTGCCGACTCCTGCTCCTTAATGGTCGCCTGGTCAACTGTAGGTATCTCAGCCTGCGGTTGCGTCAGAGGAGTGTCCTTGCCCAACTGATACAACTCGCCACGGTTGGAGACAAGGGTGTATCCCTCGGGCCCTCGGGCGATGATGCTGGTGAAGTTTCTCGTGCCCTGCCGTGCCTCTTCCGGCAGTGTGGTATATGCGCCCATCCACGGCGCTCCACCTACCGAGAAGACACCACCGTCAGAGCCGAGGACCCAATAGCCCTCACCGCCAGGAACCTTGACGGCATCAACTGGCGTGGACCCAGCCGGAAGCTGCGCCATCATTTCGGGCGGTACCTGAGAAAGAGGCATTAGGCCGTGACCCCCATCTTCTTCATAATGCTCGCAGCCAAACTACCTGCTTCATCCTTCGCTTGCTTGGTGTACTCGTAGCCGTACTGCGGATCAGTCCGAATGACCTGCTCCACATCGGCCAAGTCCATCATCCTACGCTCACCAGTCTTCGGGTCAGCCTTGGTAAGCAGCCGCATCCACTTCGCTTCTGTGAAGTCGATGTTGTCGGGGTCCTGCTCCAACACCGCCGCTGCCCGCTGCTTATAACTGTCGAGGTAAACGCTCAGCGGCTCACCACGATCCAGAGGACCGGCAAGCTGCGGGAACATCGACTTGGCCTGCTGAACGAGATACTGCTTGTACTCGTCCTCGGTCTTCTGCCCGGTAAGAAGCTGCTTCGTCCAGTAGCCGGTAGCCTCATCACCCAGCTTGACGAGATACTCGCTCGCCAGCTTCTTAACGTTCTGCGTCTGAGCGGTCGGCTTTGACGGATCGAATCGGTACTCGGAACCGATGACGGCCTGGACGGTGGCTTCGGACCACTTCCACTTGAGCGCCTCTTCGGCCATGTTCCAAAGTCGCTGATCGGGTATGTCGATACCCGCTGCTTTGGTCGTAGCCTTGAAGTCCTCGAACTTGCTTCGGATTTCTTGCTGGGTCGTGGCTGGATCGTTGGCTCTACGCTGAAGCCAGGTCTGAACGTTGATGCCGTTCTGCTGCCACCAGGTAGTTGCCTGAACTCGTCCATTGACAGCTTCCTGCGTCCACTTGGTCGAAGGGTTCTGGGCAATGTCCAGCACGATCTGGCGAATGTCAGGGATATCGAGTCCCCACGACATAAAGCCGTAGTACTGCCGAACATGCTTCTGGATTTCCTCTTCGGTGGCATTCTTAGAGAGCGCAGGAGGAAGCTCAATCGTCTGAGCAGGCGCAGCAACTGTTGTAGTCGGAGGCGGGGTTCCACCACCAGTATTCCTTACCGGAAGCGTGCCACCAGCCGCAGGTGCAGCAGGAGGAGGCTTCGCACCTGCAACTGGCTTGCCGCCTATAGCTCCCGGCGGCTGTAGCACTGGCAGGTCTTCATGCTGCGCAGGACCACCCGTCTGAGTCCACGGCCTGGTAACTCGACCTTCCTGGCCATACGCCACTTCAACGCCAGGCAGAGGCTTGTCACCTCGGTATGGGTTCCAGATAGCAGGTGCAACCGGACCTGCGGGAGTGTTGCCTCCACCAGTGGGTAGGCCAGGAATCTTGACTCGGAGCGCACCGGAGACTTCTCGGCCAAGGATTTCGTCCATCGCCTTGGCCAGCGAGTTCGAGTCTCGCATTCCCTGCTGAGGGTTGAGTTCCTGCGCCCGCTGTGCGACTCGTTGGAAGTCGCCACCACGGCCAATGGTTTCGAGCGCCCGGTTCAGGTTCTCCCAGGTGCTACCGCCACCCGCACGCCAGTTAACGATTCCATTCGCTTGGTCGATCTGCTGGTTCGTAATACCGAACTCGTTAACCTTACGACGGAACGCATCAATTGGCAGCTTCGGGTCCAGCTGGCTAAGGAACTCATATGGCAGACCAAGGATATACAGACCCTCTAGAGTCCGGTCATTCGGCGTAGGTGCCATTACCCGGTAGCCCCCGCTCCCAGCGTCTGGAACGCTTCAAGAATCATGTTGTACGCACCAACGTAATCGGTAGCACCAGCAGCCACCGGGTCCTGCCTGCGAGCTTCGTTCTCAGCAGCGGTAGCCATATCAGGAGCAGCGGTGTACGTACCGCCAGCTTCACCAGTGGCACCGTACTGCTGCGCCTGGGCTGCACGTTCCATCGACTGGAACGTGGCTACGAATCGGTTCAGCTGATCCTCACTCCAACCACGACCGAGAATCTTGGCTGAGACTTTCATGGCTTCGGTCTTAATGTCGTCCGGGTGCGTGAGCCGAACGGACAGCCGGTCTCTCGGTGGACCGGAGGTGGTGCTGCGCTTGCCCGAGAGTCGCTCCTCTTCGGTCATGGCGTCCTGACGGGCCATCTCGATCACTTCGTCCACGGTGAGCTTCCGGCCAGCGTCATAAAAAGCCGCAGCCCGTCCCAGAGCCCGCCCCCAGGCGTCCCGAGTGTCGTCATCGTAATCGTTCTGCCGTATGTCCTCCCAGTTGACTGAAGCGTCATACATGCCTGCCTCCCACAGACGACGCTTCAGTTGGCCGAGTTCACCAGGAGGCTTCCGGTAGTACTCCTTCTTGAAGTTGCCCACCGTGTCGGTCTCGTCCTGTTCCTCTTCCGGCCCATACCCAGAACTCCAACCTTCGACCTCACCAATTGCACCCGTCTTAGGGTCAATGACGTTTGCTTTACCGCCGGTCTTCTTGGTGACAACAGTTGGCCTTCGGGACGTGCCCTTGAAGACCCGCATATCATCATCGCCGGAACCGTAGCTCACCCCGCCAGTGAGCATGTTGGGGTCAATGCCCCACTGAGTAGCTAGCTGCTTAGAAGGGTCCGAGAGACCTGACGCATTAGTGCCCATTAGGCCGTGACCTCCAACGGATCATGCTCAAGCCAGCGGTAGTACGTGTCAGCGAAGGCTAGGTTGCCCTCAGTGATCTTCTTGGTGATCGCTTCCCACAACTGCGCCAGGTCGTAGTTTGATGCAGCGTTCAAAGCGATAGCGCCACCCATGGCCTTGCGGGCCTGCAACACCTCAAGCATTTGGTTGCGAGCTTGAAGGTATTCACGCACGCCCTTCATCTCATTCCGGTGTGCCATCTCGGGTGCAGTAGCGATCTTCTCCATGCCAGCAATACGCTTCTGCCACTTCGTAGCGTCCCGGTCCATCAAGTCTTCGTACCAAGCTGGGTACTTCTCAGCGATCTTTGCGATGACCTGCTTCTTCAACTCACGAAGGTCGGACGCAGCCTTAACCTGGTAGTTCGGCAGCTTCCGTTGATGAAGCTCTGCGTCCAACATGTTCATCGCCCTGGTGTACTCACGCCATCCGAGCTTCTTGCCGGGTCCTGCTTCAACTTCAGCCTGGGTCAACTGACGACGCATCTTCTCGTCAGTCTCCGGACCAATGGCTGAGCCCATCTGCATCTGGTAGACCGAGTTGGAGAACTCACCTGCACCCTCGTTGCCCATGACGAACCCACCAAGTTCCGGGTTCTCTTCAATGAGCGCCTGGTACTCCTTGCGCTTGGCGTAACCCTCCCGAGTCGGGTTCACTCCATCCATGCTCTTCGTGATGCTCTGCGTAGCAGCGACGTACTCTTCACCGTACGTATCCACGAACCAGTCGAATGCGCCTTCGGGATCGACCAGCATCCGCTTGCGGTAAGCATCAATGTACATCTGGTACGGCGACTGAGTTTGCGGCTGCCAGGGCGACAGGACCGATGCGAACAAACGCATCTTCCAGAGGTCTTGCGCTCGACGCCCAGCTTCCTCCCACGACGGAGGCTCAGGACGCTCGTTGGCCGGGACCGTGTTCGGGTCACCGTCGTGCGTCAAGGCGTAGTCGATCTGCATATCGTTGAAGATACGGAGCTTGGTAGCAACGTACTGCTTGTTGTCCTCACCACTGGTAGCAACACCAAGTCGCTTCAATGAAGTTGGCAACAGCGAGTCTGCGTACTTGGTGACCGGCCCGTACGGCATGAACAACTTCATGGCGTCTTCAAGCTGGGGCTGGTCCTTCATGATCTCACTCAACAGAATCTGCTGAGGCGGTCCGAGTCCTGGTGCCCCCTGAAGGACTGTGTTGAACGACTTCTTGTTGAGCTTCAGGTCTTGACCCTCTTTAATGACCGGGATCATCTGGGCCACACCCTGGACGAACCGGGCAGCACCACGACGAGGCGACCCGTCCGGGTTCGTCCTCACGTCGGAGTGGACTGGGATGATGACGTAGCGGTCCTTGCCGTACTCCACGTCCGGGTTGCCGTCCCACTCGACCTGGTTGCCGTCCTCGTCCACGACGAGCCCAGCCTTCTCGGGTGCCATCCAGACCTGACGCATCCGAGCGACGAAGGCGGGACGCTCAATCGCCAGACCTGTCCACCGAGTCAACGTTTCCTGCCACGCCATGAAGAAGGGCGATACGTGCCGCAGCATCGTGGCCAACTCAGAAGACTCGGCCAGGTTGTACAGCAGCTTCTGCATCTCACCGAAGGCGAACTCCCGAGCCATGTTCTCGGCTCGATTCAGTTCGTCAGCACTGAGCATGCGGTTCTCACGCTTCGCCACTTCATCCATGAGGTTGACGACACGCTCAGCCTCAAGGCGGTAGGTGTGATCGAAGAACTTTGACCGAGACAGCACGTTGGTTGGCTTACTGCCGAGAACAGTGAAGAGTCGGTCGAAGGTGCGGGTCAGCATATCGTCTACGACGTTGCTCCTACCGACTGCCTGACGAAGAACCTCGCCGTGAATGGTGGGCATTAGCTCGTCATCAGGAACAACTCGCCGCAAGTCCTCGAATCTGGCCTTACGCTCCAACACCTTCTGACGCAGATCGCCAATGTCAGGGACGTAGGAGTCGACCTGGGCTCTTGCGGCATTCACCCAGTTCGTCGCATCCCGCCTATGCGGGTAGGTCTTCTGGTAGGACCTGCCTTCGGGAGTGGACTTCATCCACTTCACGATCTCCTCGGTGGTCTTGCCTTCGAGGATCATGCGAGCCATCGGGTCTCCACCGATTTCGCCATTCACGGCTTTGACCCAACTGTCTTCGTAGTCGAGGTCTTTACCGAAGTGCTTCGACTCGAAGGCACCGGAGCGGAGTTCGTCGGCTACAGCCTTCTCATGCGTGATGAAGGTGGTACGGAAAGCTGACCTGGCGTCCACCATTGCAGGCCAGATGTTCTCCAACTCACCCGGCGTACCGAAGGCACCTTCAATCTCGTAGTTCCGGTTGGAGTTCACATGGTGCGAGTAGTAGGAACCACGCTCCTCTTTCGGCACCCGGTCTAGCCGATCGGTGATGTACTTCTTCGCTGCATGGAACTGCTCGCCACCTAAGGCGAGAGCACCAATCTTCGCAGCGATACGAAGCTGCTCATCCATGACGACTCGAATAGGCCACCCGGCACGCAGAAGAACGGAAGGCTTCCAGATGTTGTAGAACCGCTCAAGGATGGCATCCGGTACCTGCCGAGCAGTCCCGAACCGCTTGGTGTAACCCTCCAACTCATCAATTGCATTCTTGGCAGCTTCCCAGTCGGTCATGTGGTAGACCTGATCGGACTGGGTGACATACAGCGGCAGGTGAATGTCCATAGGCTTGCCGGTGGCGTGATTCATCACCTGAACCTTGGACCGACCCAAGCCGTCATACTGCCGGTCTGCGTTCATCATCTTCTGAAGCGCAGTACGGCTGTCCCTGGCCTTCTGGATGAACTCCTTCGCCTGGTTCGGGTTCAGCTGGCTAGCGATCTTGTTCCAGCCATGATCCTCGATAGCTTCAAGGATTCGCTGACGCTGAGCAGCATCCAGCGCCGACCCGTACTGCATACGGAAGTTCTGCTTCTCAAGGTCGTCGAACGGACCCTTCTGCAACATGCGAGCAACCTGAATGTCACCAGTCGGGTCACTTAACTTAACGAGCCGGATCGGCTCCATATCGAAGACCTTGTGAAGCACTGCCGAGAGCGGACCCTTCTGGTAGAGCCAGGTCTGACTCTTGGCCCACTGCCGAGCCTCACCCATGGCTGACACTCGGGGCGCTTCAACCGCTCTGGCATAGGCGGCATCCAGCCGAGCCAGTCGAGCTTCCTCGCCATAGAGCGCCTGCTGCTCTCGCTCCACCATCATCTTCGTGCGCTCAAGGCGAGCAGCCTCGTCAGCGTTCATGGGGATTGCGCCCCAGCGCTCTACGTCGGCAGCACCTTCTTCGAGTCGAGCGAGTTGGGCTGCAACATCTGCCCTGCGCTTGTTCAGTCGAATCGCTGCTTCAGGATCACCAAGAAGCGTGCGGACCGCATCGTTCACGTCACCGGTTTCAGCGGCATCAGCGAGGACTCGGCTAATCATTCCGCCGTGCTGATGGTCCGGGAAGAACTGATCTCGGATTCGGTTCGCCAGTCCAGCCTTGTCGATGCGAGAAGTCGGGCTATCGGACGGGAACAAGACGCCAGTGTTGAGCTGATTCGTAATGTCGTTCAGCTCATCAATTTCCTGAGGCGTCTTGTCAGCCTTGTGCTGAAGGAAACGCTTACGATCCTCTAGCTGACGCTCGACACCCTTCGTCAGCGTCATGCCTTCCTTCTTCACCCAGTCAGCAGCGGTACCGGGTTCGATAAGGACACGACTCGACTTCTTCTGGTAGCCATCAGGAAGTACGAACTGCCCATCCTGCCGGACGAACGTATCGAGGTCGGCAGTGGGCACGTCAACGAAGTTCAGCTTCTCGGAAGTCGCATCCGCTACATCAGACCAGGCAGTACCGGAACCGTCCGGGGTGTCACCTCGGAAGAGGCGAGTCATGCCTTCCTGAACTGGGTGCTTGACGTTCCAGCCGTTCAGTGCTTCTCGACGCTCAGTCTCAATCTCAAGTGTGCCACGTCCCTTTGGACGCCAGAGTTCAGTCTGGGCGGCAGACGGACTGGCTTCGTAAACGTTCAGCCACTCATCGTCAAGCTGCTTGTTGATCTTGTTCAGCCGCTCTTTAGCCTTCGAGGCCCACTCCTGCGTGGCCTTTGGATTCGCAAGCTGAGCCTCGAACCGCTTCTTCTCTCGGATCAGACGGAGGACTTGCTCACTGGCACCGGCCTTGCGGGCCAGCCCTTCGTCGTCAACCTTGAAAGGCGTACGACCGAACTCGGTCTGAGCAAGGTCGTCGATGTACTGGATGAACTTGGTGGTGCCTCGACTGTTGAGCGCACGGTTAATATCATCCGCACTCTTGATGGCACCACGACCGAGCATGGCTGCTCTGGTCCCAGCCAGGAACTCGCCACCAATGACGGTCGGGTCAAGGAACATCCGCATGGCCGCATCGCTGAGACCAGAGATGACTTCATAGGCATCGCTACCCATCGCCTTCTCGACCTCAGCATCATCGAAAATGTCCTTGGTCGTGATGGCCAGGGCGATGGCCTGCCCAGGCGAGCGGTTCTGGGCGATCTCGTATGCCTTACCGAGGTCAACACCGTGGCCTGCGTCCATCATCGACGCAGCAGTCATGGCGGTAGTGATCGGCTCTGCGATGCCTTCTCGATAGACCGCTTCGGCTCCATCAAGAATAGGCTTAGTGACTGAACGGATCGGGTCACGAACAGCTTTAGGCAATGCGCCTACTGCTTGTCCTGCGATCCCTTCCGCCCCCAGGACTCCACTAGCCGCTTGACCAAGGCGGTGAGTAGAACGCCTCCAAGTGACCCCAATAATCCCGCCGTTGATTTCGTCATCCCACGGCGCAGTAACGAGGTCTTTGACGAGTCCCGGCGCAGCCTGAAGCGCACCATAACCTCCTAGTACAGCCTTATGCAAGCGATCCAGGATTCCCATTCCGTACCTCTGTAGGGATTGAACCCTTAAGTCTGCGGACAAAGTTCCGGGTTGCGATAGAGGAACCCGGCATACCCGCTAGGTGTTCAAGAGCAGGAAGGTAGATAGCCATATCCCGCAGGTCTGCGTCCTCCGGATTACCGGCATGCATCCCGAGTGCTTCCGGTCCCGGACCCGGCCCGCTCCGCAGACCTGCGGTGATAGGCTCATCCGGGCGTTCAGTCCCCCGAGTGAACGCACCGAATCCTCCGGGGGGGACAGTAGGAGGGCTGACACCACCGCCCCCACCCGGAGGACCAACGGGGGGGGAGGCGGGAGCGCTCGCAGGAACGGCAGCTTGCGCCTGTTCCTGTTGACCCGCTGCTCCATACGGCTGACCTTGGAAGCTCTTCGGAATATCCGGCGTTCCCGGTCCCCTCAAATCGGAACGGTTCGGATACGGCTTCCCGGTAGTGCCTCGCCTTCTACCCCCCCGAGCCATTAGAACCCCCTTTGCGACTTGCCAGTGGCCTTCGCCTTGGCCGCTGCATTCCTATTCTTGTTGGCGATCATGGCACGTTCCGCTTCAGCCCTATTGGGATTCCTACGACCAGTCGGCATAAGCGGCTTACGGTCACCTTCTCGGACCTGACGGGCAACATTTTCACGCTGTGCCCTCAACGCCGCTTCCTGCTGTGCCTTCACCTGAGCCGCTGCGGTACTAGCGGACTTGGCAGGCGGAATCTTCTGTGACCTAGGCATCGTCACCCTGCACTTCACCGGTCTTTGCCGCCTGGACGAGTTCGTAGCCCATCTCCTGCAACTCCCGAGCAAGCGTTCCTGCCAGGTCACCGATGCTAAGACCGAGGGTCAAGCCGAGAGCCTGCACACGACCGAGCGCCTGACCGATAATGTCCTTCATGTTTTCCATGATTCCTCCTACATAGCGGGCATGCTGGCGGTGTTACGCAACGAGTTCAACATCTGTCCGAGGTTCTGGAGCGATTGCGGTGGCGCTCCAACCGCCTCAGGCGGGGCTGCTGCTCCCTCTGGCCCGCCCTGGAGGCCGATCTGGGCTTCGGGACTGTCGGGCGGCACCGGGCCTTCTGGAGCGCCTGGGGGGCCGCTGGCGGCTTGCCGTTCCTGAGCCAGTCGCTGGGCCTCTTCGATGGCCTCAGCCAGTTCCATCTTGTCGCTACCGACCAACCGCATGATGGTCGCCAGGTCTACTGGTGCGATGGCCCCTTGCATTGCCTGCTGCTGGATGCTCTGTAGCATCGCCTGCTCTAGTGCTTCAGAGATAACTCGATCGTGTTCTTGTTCGGCATCCTCGATAAGTGGATCGAGTTCCTGCGCAGTCCGTTTGGACATAGTACCAACGCCAATTCTTTGGCCAGTGCCGATGATAAGGTTGTTAAGGTCAACGCCGGCCTGAGAGTAGGTGACAAAATTAACGTCCGAGTCGAATATCTCCGACGGGGTGTAATCAACACGTCCTTGCTTCTCCCCCTTGATGCTTAGGTAGAAGGTCTTCGGAATGTCGAAGTATTCTTTGTCGACCTTGATAGCTATCTTGTTTTCCGTCTGGAGTGCTTCAATGAATAGCTCATGAGCTTCCTGGATAGGAAAGTCGATAGCAGCAGATAGGATAGCGTCACCCCGACGACCAGTCCTAACGTTGGTCGTGGACTCACCACCAAACTCAGCAGGAATCCCAGCAGTAAGCCTCTGAGCTCGCTCAAGCCTGTCAATAGTAGGGTTTGTCTGAAACCCAGGGTTAGTTTGAACTTCTCGAATGTCCCCACCCTTAATGATATTGACGAGTCCAGTTCTTCCGTCGTAGGGACCTGCGATGAAGGAGGCAATTTCGTTGGGTCGAGATATAAGGTACGTGTCCGGGAAAACACCCTTCTCAACTGCGATCACCTCCAGAGCGGCAAGACGAGCCTGGAGCATGTACATGCCGAGCATGCCTTCGTACTGAGACATTCGGCGATCAAGGCCAATGCGGCCAGGGATGACTACGGTGCAGACGCCGACACGATTAGGGATTCGTTCGAGTTCTACGTACCGAGCGCCAGGGTTGACGTTGTTGGCATGAACGTCATTGCCCTCATACTTCCGACCGCAGACGAGCAACACGATCTCATCAGCGTCGATGTACTCCACCAGCGTGAAGTTATCGTCATTCCGAGGGGCCTGGCCCTTGTATAGACCGGCGATCTTGTCCGGGTAGTTCTGCCGCAGCCAGGCGAGCGACCGGTCGTAGCTGAAGATGCAGTCCGGGGGCGACATATCTTCGGCTTCTACTGAAGGAGCCGGGTACGTCGTGAGGGGGTCCCGGATATGCCACATCGGGATTTGCCGGTCAAAGTCCGGACGGATGACGCAGGGACTAGCGCCGTATCCTACGAGCCACCTGGCTCTACGGCGCATCTTCAAGCGCATCTTATTCTGGTACCACCAACCTACATTGGCCATACGCCTGGTTCGGGCGGCTTTCTCCGACTTACTAATGCCAGGCTTCGTAGGTGGGTAATACACGTCGGGCATGACCGAAGCCACACGCATGGACATTTGGTCAAGCCCTTGGTTGAGCAGGTTGGCGACTGCGGGCTTGTTGGCTGAGTCGAGTTCAGGTAGGGGGATGATGACGTCACCCTCATACGCAGCCTTAATCTCTCGCATCTTGGCCAGGACTTGACCTTGGGCAAGCTGACGCTGACGGAGAAGTTCGAGAATCTCCTCGGCAGTTCGGCTCATCGCACTCCTCTACGACAGCGCTCGTATTTCTTGCAGCCACTAATGGCGCACCAGAAGCAGATGCTGCCTTCTTTGTCGGTCTGGCTGAAGTGGCAACAGTGGCAGGTCAAAGCCCTGCCCTTCCGGTCGTCATGCGTAGGCCACGACCGGAACTCATCGCCCACGATGGCCGCCAGAACTTGATGGGTGTCTGGTTAGCCGGGATAGCATTCGGAAGATACAACTCAAGGAACCAGCAAGCCATGACCGTGTCTTCGGTCCGTCCGTGGGGCCACCTAACCAACTCATCCGTGAAGGGCTTAATTGCCAGTCGAGAGCGTCCTGGTAGGCGGACTCGACCATACCGGAAATGAGGGGCGAGCGCCTGGACACCAAACTCCGGATCGTGTCGGCGTTGGGTGGTCTGGTGCGGGATGATGTTGACTCCATGCTTAACCTGCCAGTCCTTAGTGTGCTGGTACTGGAGCAGGAAGCGCTGTGTCGTGTTGGACTCGACCACCCAGGTCTGGATTGGGAGTCCGACGTTGATCGACCACTGCTGCCACTCTTCGAGGTAGCCCGAGAATTGACCGTCCACACGATCCAGGAACCCTGGTGCGGTGAGCGGTCCTCGGTAGAAGTCAACGAGATACCTCAGGTTCGACTCAAGGTGGATCAGCCATAGCTGGAGCGCCCAATGGTTGGCAGCACTGGGGTCAACCGTGGCGATCATAACGCAGCCGCCAAGGTCGATGTTCTTAGGTAGCTCCTGTAGCGCCCGGTCTTCATCCCAGCAGCCGGGGTGGAGCGTACCGTCCTTACCTATACCGCCCTCCAACCAGACATGTTGAACGAGCGAAGTATCCGGATCGAGGTCTTCCTGCTGGTACAGAACCAGGAATCGTTCCATCTGGTTCCGTTCCTTTGCACGGAGTTCTCGCCACGGAAGTCTAACGGGATCGAGTAGGCAACCCTCTGGCCAGTAGGGCGCATCAGTTGAATGTAGACCCTCGCATCGGTCCTCATAATGCGCTCGATAGACGATGTGCTCGAACAAGGGCTGCTCATCTTCGTCAGCGCCATCCGTGAGGTCTAGGGCGTACCGGTACAGGTCGTCTGGGCCGATGCGTTGACCCTGGAGGACGAACAATCCACCTGGGTCCAGTCGGGTGATAGCCTCAGTCTCGAACCAAGTGACCAGACTGTTTCTGGCATCCATGCTCTTAGTATTGCGGCTATCAACAAGGTCATCCCAAATGACAAAGTCATAACGACCACCGAGGAAACCAGAGTCCTGACCATAGGCCGCAAACGTGGGTTCCTTCTCGTCGTTTAATTCTTCGTCGGGGCAGGCGATGATGAACTCGGAGTTTCGCCACAGGTCTCGTTGAAGGGGCCGGAAAGGTCCAAGTTCAGTAACAAACGGTGAGCGTTCGTTCGAGAACGTACGCCGAAGTCGACCCGTATATTGCGAAGCTTGGCGTTCGGTCCTAGACCCGATGAGGCAACGTATACGTGCATTCCTAGCCGCCACCCACGCCGGGATATCGTGCGTGAAAAGCGTACTCTTTCCCGAACCCGGTGGAGCGTTGACCACGACATAGGTTTTCTCCGGGCGTTCGAGAAGAGTCTTGATGCGCTTAGCAGCATCTTCCTGCCAGGGCGTAGCCGTACGCTTGAAGTAGCGCTCTCTGAACCGACCGAACTTGTCCAGAATGTCGGGAGGCGCTTTGTCTACAAACGCAGGTGAGCCTCTGGGTAGACGCAACTCCTTCTCGTACCGATTCATCGTGGTAGGAGAGATTTTGAGTTGGTCCGCAGCCTGGGTGGCAGTCAGCCCTGCCTTGCGCCGTAGCTCCTCGTAGTTCTCGAAGAGTCTGCTGGCCATTGCCACATACTAACCCCAGACAGCAGAAAGCCCCAGTCCTGTTGTTCCTTCAGGGAACTAGTGACTGGGGCTTCCTGATTGATGAGCCGGGAGGAACGGAGGAACCTCCCAACCACCACCCACCTGTGAGCTTACACCGCCTGGGTGGTCCCGTCATTCGCAGAAACGGGCGAACCGGACACTTCTGCACCCGGAACGAAGCGGAAAGCGGCAACATCGTTCTGGGGGTCAGTGCGGACCTCCACCTTCAGACCGTGACGCTTCCCGTACGCATAGAGACCCTGAACGAAGGTCTTGATGTTGGACTCGAAGTCCTGGCCAGCACGAACCTGCCAAATCTGCCCGTTGGTCCAGTCGGACCAGGGGTAGCGGGACTGGCGGGTACGGGTGATAGTCGGCCAGGTGTCGAGAACTTCAGCCATTGCAGCCCTCCTAAGGCAGTCTTAACGGATAACTGCATCCTAGTACTCAATGGAGGCTAAGTCAAATGACTGACCGAGAGATGTACGAGGCTCTACGACGTGAATTTCTGACACTCCAGCGACAGAAAGCGGAAGTAGAAGTGGCGTACGGGAAGCTACGCAGCAAGCTTCTCGAATCGGCGGGCCTCTGCACCTGCGGTGTGCTGCACCAAGTGCTAGGCCACGACCAGCCAGAGGCTGAGTACGCCGGGGGCGAGTTCTAGGGGCGATGTAAGGGGGTCAAACGGATGATGACTCCATACACCAACCCTCATTGTGACTGCTTAACTGAACGAACGTTCGGGGCATTTCAGGACTTCGTGTCTTAGCTGACACATAAATAAACGGGGTAAAAGTGCAGGTCAGAGTATTTATTTGATTTCTGACTTTTATGACCTGGGTGCCACAGAGAAACACAAAAAAAGCGTTCAGAAGCGCACTTTACTTAACAATAACAACACAATTACACAAAAATATACACATGTGAGGTAATAGGTGTAGTTGTAGGTTCCGTGAG
>Ga0196958_10000376_pt1 | contig 14563 bp, 14 predicted proteins | sample S1v_10metaG_FD_148654 | JGI IMG/M metagenome (GOLD analysis project Ga0196958, IMG submission 148654) | Soil microbial communities from Anza Borrego desert, Southern California, United States - S1+v_10 | ecosystem: Environmental > Terrestrial > Soil > Desert | place: USA: California | collected...
CTCGCGCAGCAGGGCCTCGCCGGCGGGGCCCCGTTCGAGGAGCGCGCGCAGCTCGGCGACGCGTCTCCGCAGGTGCGGCGCCGGGTCGCTGACGGCGGCGAGGTACGCCTGCGCCATCTCCACCTCGTCCCCGCGCGCGTGCCACTCGGCGCGGTCGAGGAGCTGCTCCGGGGCGAGCCCGCGCGGGATGTGGATCCGCGCGGGCCTGCGGCTGGTCGGCGTCAGCGGCAGGTGGTCGACGACGGGTCGGGCCGCGAGCCGGGCCCGGATCCGGTCGCCCTGGCACGTGGTGCCGTTGCGGGCGTCGAACCGGGCGGCGAGGTCCAGCGCGGTCGCGACCATCTCGTCCCGCAGCCTCGCGATCGGGACCTCGGGCTCCTCACCGCAGCTGCAGCCGACGAGCTCGGCGCCCCGGCCGTCGCCGACGAGCCGGTCCAGCAGCACCGCCGCCGACGCCGCGAACTCCATCTTCCCGTTCGGCCGGTTCAGGGTGGGGAACCCGTGCAGCCGGGGCCGCAGGTCGGCCAGCCCCACCGACTCGTTCCCGGTCAGCGCGCAGAACTCCACGAGCATGCCGCTGTACTCGTAGCGGTACACGCCGTCGGCGAGCGCCCGGTCCGCCCGCCGGTACGCGCGCGCCGCCTCCGCGTGCCGCCCGGCCCGCGCCAGCGGCAGCAGCATCAGGCACTGGATCGGCGCCGACGGCTCGTCGAACCGCACCTCCCCGGCGAGCACCGGCGCCGCGAGCTCCCGCGCCACGTCCAGTGACTGGGCGTCCCCGCGCAGCACCAGGCGCTCGATCTCGGCCTCGACGTCCCACACCGAGGCGGGGTCGGGGCCGCCGGCGGCGATCCACTGCCGGTGGCAGCGCTCCTCCTCGGCCCAGTCGCCGGCCAGCTGGGCGACCCACCGGCGGGCGGCGTGGACGTCGCGCAGGCCGTGCCCGCCGGCGCGGAAGCGGCGTTCCATGTCCGTGAACGCGCCGTAGACCTGCTCGAGCGGGATCTCGGGGAACTCGGCCATCGACTGGGCGATGTGGGTGTACCACCGCCGCAGCGCCCAGTCCTCCTCCGGCCCGAACCGCCACGGCCGGGCGTCGTAGTCGCTCAGGCAGCGGGCGAACAGCGGGAACGCCTTGTGCCACTGCCGGTCCACGCTGTAGGCGCTCGCCAGCGCGCGGCGGGCGGCGAACGCGAGGCGGTGGAACCCGGCGGCGTCGGCGTGGCGGACCACGTCCTCCATCAGCGCCTGCTGGGTCTCGCCGTGGTCCATGGCGTCGGCCCGGGCCAGCTGCGACCACAGCTCCGGTTCGCCGCGGGTCATCGTTCTCCCTCCACCGGGATCGCCCGGTCCAGCAGGCCCAGGAACGACCGGTCGAGCACCGCGCTGTCCCGGGGCCGCAGCGGATGGTGCCCGTGCAGCAGGGCCTGGCCGTACAGCGCCTGCACCGCCAGCCCGGTGAGCTGCGGGTCGGTCAGGTCGACGAGGCGGCGCACCACGGGGCTGCGCAGGTTGAGCACCAGCTGCGGCCGGGCGGGCGGGCCCGCGGCGGGTTCGAGCGCGGACAGCACCCCGGACCACAGGTCGTCGGCGACGTCCCGGGCCGCGCGCACCTCCTCGGCCTGCACGGCGTGGCGGCCCACCAGGTAGAGCGCGGGCAGCGTCGGCGGGTCGAACGCACGCAGCTGCGGCTCGCAGTCGAGCGGTCCGAGGACCTCGGACGCCGCGCCGAGCAGCGGGGCGAGCCGCGGGGCGGTCGCGGGGTCGGGTGGCTCCAGGCGCGTCGCCAGCTCAGCGGGGTCGAGGCGCTGGACCCGGACGGCCGGGTCCAGCGCCGGCAGCCGCTTCATCACCTCGACGTCGTAGGCGTACCCGCCGTTGACCAGCCCGATCCCCTGCGCCTCGGCGACCGCGGCCAGCTCCCGGAACTCGTCGGAGGTCGCGGTGTAGCGGATGGTGGGGTGGCTGCGCCGGAACGCGCGCAACGTCATCGGCCCGAGGTTGGTCTCCATCGGCCACCACTGGTCGACGACCCGCAGCATCGCCATGTCGTGGCGGGCCAGCGACTTGACGCCCAGGTGGTGCACCCGCAGGAACTGCAGCAACCGGCGGGGGTCGGTGGCCGCCAGCTCGACGAGCCAGTCCCGCACCTGCGCGCCCAGTGCCTCGCGCGTGTCGGCGAGCAGGTCGTCCTCGTACAGGGCCTCGCGGCTCGCCGTCGGGCGCAGCTCGCTGGTGTCCACCACGCAGCGCACGAAGAACGCCCACTCCGGCAGGAGCGCGTCCACTCCCTCGGCGAGCAGCATCCGGCGCAGGTACACCCGGTGCCCGCCCCGCGCGGCCGGGTTGGCCGCCATCGGCAGCACGAAAGCCACCCCCGACAGGCCCGCCTCCGGCACGTTCAGGTCGATGGTGGCGAAGGGCGCGAACCCGAACACGTGCTCGGCGTAGGCGTCGAGGGCCGCGCGGCGGGCGTCGGGCGAGCCGAACCGGCCGCGCCACGGCAACCCGTCCTCGGTCACGACCCGGCCGTTCACGGCGACCGGCACCGGCAGCAGGCTGCCGAACGTCGCGGCGAGGTCGGCGACCGTCCGCTCCGCGAGCCAGTGCTCCATGCCCGGTCGCGGCCGCAGGGCCACGGTCGTGCCGGCCTGCGGCCGTTCCTCGGCGGCCGCCGCCACCGTGTAGCGGCCACCGGCGTTGCCCGTCCAGGCGGTCGTCGGGCCACCGCGGGCGGACCGGGTGGTGACCCGGACCTCGTCGGCCACCAGGAAGCAGGAGAGCAGCCCGATGCCGAACTGGCCCAGGAACCCGTGCCGGGCGAACCCGAGATCGTCCCGCTTCGAGCTGCGGCCGATGGTGGCCAGCAGCTCGTGCACCTCCGGCTCGGTGAGCCCGATACCGGTGTCGTGGATCGCGAGCACGCCGCCGGGGGCGACGCCCAGCGGCTCGATGGACACCGAGGCCTGCGCGTCCGGCTCGACCGACCGGCGGGCGGTGATCGCGTCGACGGCGTTCTGCAGCAGCTCCCGCAGGTAGACGCGGGGGCTCGCGTACAGGTGGTGGCTGAGGAGGTCGACCACGCCTCGGAGATCGACCTGGAACGCGCGCTCCACCCGCTGCCCTTCCTCGCTTGCGGGCGATCACCCTACGGCGTGGTCAGGCGGGGGAGGACAGGGCGTCCAGGACCTGCTCGCCGTAGCGGGCCAGCTTCGTCTCGCCCACACCGCTGACGCCGCCCAGCTCCGCGAGGCTGGTCGGGCGGCGGGAGGCGATCTCGCGCAGCGTGGCGTCGTGGAAGATCACGTAGGCGGGCACTCCCTGCTCCCTGGCGGCCGCGCCGCGCCACGCCCGCAGCCGCTCGAACACCGGCGCGGCGTCGGGGGAGAGGGCCGGCTGCTCGGCGCGGGCGCCGCGGGTGCGGGCGCGCGCCTGCCGTTCCGGGTCGCGGCGCAGCAGCACCTGCCGCTCGCCGCGCAGCACGGGGCGGCTGTCCTCGGTGAGCACGAACGTCTGGTGCCGCGGCTCCACCGCGAGCAGCCCGCGGGCGACGAGCTGGCGCAGCACCGTGCGCCACTCGGCCTCGCCGAGGTCGTCGCCCACCCCGAAGACGGTGAGCGAGTGGTGGTCGAACTGCTCGACCTTCGCCGTGCGCCGCCCCAGGAGGATGTCGACGATCTGCCCCGCCCCGAACTTCTGGCGCCGCTCGCGGTCGAGCCGGAACACCGTGGAGAGCAGCTTCTGCGCCGCCACCGTGCCGTCCCAGGACTCGGGCGGGGTGAGGCAGGTGTCGCAGTTGCCGCACGGCTCGGCGCCCCGCTGCCCGAAGTAGGCCAGCAGCTGCACCCGGCGGCACTCCACCGTCTCGCACAGCGCCAGCATCGCGTCGAGGTGCTGGGCGAGGCGGCGGCGGTGGTCCCGGTCGCCGTCGGACTCCTCGATCATCTTCCGCTGCTGGACGACGTCGGCGAGCCCGTAGGCGAGCCAGGCGGTGGACGGCAGCCCGTCGCGGCCCGCGCGGCCGGTCTCCTGGTAGTAGCCCTCGACCGACTTGGGCAGGTCCAGGTGCGCGACGAACCGGACGTCGGGCTTGTCGATGCCCATCCCGAACGCGATCGTGGCGACGACGACCACGCCGTCCTCGCGCAGGAACCGGGACTGGTTGCGCGCGCGGGTGCCCGCGTCGAGCCCGGCGTGGTAGGGCAGCGCGGTGATCCCCTGGCCGGTGAGGAACTCTGCCGTGCGCTCCACGGAGTTGCGCGACAGGCAGTAGACGATGCCGGCGTCGCCGGGGTGCTCGGTGCGGATCAGCTCGAGCAGCTGGCGGCGCGGGTCGTCCTTCGGCGCGATGCGGTACTGGATGTTGGGGCGGTCGAAGCTCGCGACGAAGTGCCGGGCCCGCTCGCTCGGGGCCAGGTCGAGGCGCTGGGCGATCTCGGTGTGGGTGGCCTCGGTGGCGGTGGCCGTGAGCGCGATGCGGGGCACGTCCGGCCAGCGCTCGTGCAGCTCGGACAGGGCGAGGTAGTCGGGCCGGAAGTCGTGGCCCCACTGCGCGACGCAGTGCGCCTCGTCGATCGCGAAGAGCGCGATCCGGCCGCGGTCGAGCAGGCCGAGCGTGGACGGCACCCGCAACCGCTCCGGGGCGAGGTAGAGCAGGTCGAGCTCTCCGGCGAGGAAGGCCTGCTCGGCCTCGCGCCGCTCGTCGTGGGTTTGGGTGGAGTTGAGGAAGCCGGCCCGCACGCCGAGCGCCCGCAGCGCGTCGACCTGGTCCTGCATCAGGGCGATGAGCGGCGACACGACCACGCCGACGCCCGGGCGCACCAGCGCGGGGATCTGGTAGCACAGCGACTTGCCTCCGCCGGTGGGCATCAGGACCAGCGCGTCGCCGCCGCCGCTGACGTGCTCGATGATCTCGGCCTGCTGCCCCCGGAAGGAGTCGTAGCCGAAGACGCGGCGCAGGACGTCGAGGGGATCGGTGGTCCGGGCATCGGGCACCCGGCGATCGTAGGCGGCGCCGCCGACGGCCCGCGGGGGAACGCGTGAACCGGCGCGGGGACGGCCGTGCAGGGCTGCGCCGCTCCCCGACGGCCGCGTCTGCGACGTGATCGCGAGATCGGTGCACCGACGGCCACGTGCGACCGCCGATGCACCGAGCCGCTGATCATGCGTTCCGCCCGGCGGCCGCTCAGCCGCGCACCTCGGTGCGCACCATCAGGCGGACGCGGTCGGTGCGGTACAGGTCGCGGGCGAACTCGACGGGCATGCCGGCCACGGAGAGCGCCGTGCGCTCCACCCCCATCAGCGCCGTGCCGCGGGCGACCCCGAGCGCGGCGGCCTCACCCGGGTCGGCGCTGACGGGCTCGAGGTACTCCACCGCGGTGTGCGGCGCGAGCCCGTACCGCTCGGCGAGCAGCTCGTAGATGGACCCGGTGAGCGGGTGGGTGAGCAGGCCGGGCAGGGGCTCGGCGGGCAGCCAGGAGCGCTCGAGCGCGAGCGCGGCGCCGTCCGCCGAACGGACCCGCACCACCTCGTAGACGGGCGCGCCGGTCGGCAGCCGCAGCGCCGCGGCCACCGGCCCCTCGGCCTCGACGGTGTGCGCCGCCAGCACCTCTGCGCCTGCGCGCCGGTGCGCGCGCCGCATCTGCTCGGTGAAGCCGGCGAGGCCGGTGAGGTCGCAGTCGATCTTGGGCTGGGCGACGAACGCACCGCCGGAGCGGCCCGGCGTCCGGACCAGGACACCGCGACGGGCCAGCCCGTCGAGGGCCTGGCGCAGCGTCATGCGGCTGACGTGCAGCGCGGCGGCCAGCTCGCGCTCGCCGGGCAGCCGGTCGCCCGCGGCGACCCGGCCTGCGGTGATCTCGTCCATGAGCCACCGCTCGATCTGGGCGTGCACGGGCAGGCCCCGGTGGCGCTCCAGGACCGGGGCACGCCCGAGCAGCTCCGCCGACATCGGCTCAGCCTACGGCGTCGGCCCGCCCGCCCCGTCCGAAGTGGCAGGCTGGACGGCGGCATGGAGATCGGAAACGGGGAAGGACCGGGATCGTGACCTCAGCGGAGCGTGGACTGCGCATCGGCTACAAGGCCTCGGCGGAGCAGTTCGCGCCGCGGGAGCTCGTGGAGTACGCGGTGCGGGCGGAGGAGGTGGGCCTGGACAGCGTCGTGACCTCCGACCACTTCCTGCCCTGGCGGCACGAGGGCGGGCACGCGCCCTCCTCGCTGATGTGGCTCGCCGCCGTGGGGGAGCGCACCTCGCGGGTGCAGATCGGCACGTCGGTGCTCACGCCGACGTTCCGCTACAACCCGGCGGTGCTCGCGCAGACGTTCGCGACGCTGGGCCTGCTGTACCCGGGCCGGGTGATGCTCGGCGTCGGCACCGGGGAGGCGCTGAACGAGATCGCGGTGTCCGGGCGGGAGTGGCCGGAGTTCAAGGAGCGGTTCGCGCGGCTGCGGGAGTCGATCCGGCTGATGCGGGCGCTGTGGACCGAGGAGGAGGTGTCGTTCGAGGGCGAGTACTACCGCACGGTCGGCGCCACGATCTACGACCGGCCCGAGCAGCCGGTGCCGGTGTACGTGGCCGCTGGCGGGCCGGTGGTGGCGAAGTACGCGGGCCGGGCCGGCGACGGGTTCATCTGCACGTCCGGCAAGGGCATGGAGCTCTACACCGACAAGCTGCTGCCCGCCGTGGAGGAGGGGGCCGCCGCGGCCGAGCGGGACCCGGCGTCGGTCGACCGGATGATCGAGATCAAGATGTCCTACGACCGCGACCCGGACCGGGCACTGGAGAACACCCGCTTCTGGGCGCCGCTGTCGCTGACCGCCGAGCAGAAGCACAGCGTCGACTCGGCCGTGGAGATGGAGCGCCTGGCCGACGAGCTGCCGATCGAGCAGGTGGCGAAGCGCTGGATCGTGGCCTCCGACCCGGACGAGGCGGTCGCGCAGATCAAGCCCTACGTCGACGCCGGGCTCGACCACCTGGTCTTCCACGGGCCCGGCGACGACCAGGAGCGCTTCCTCACCCAGTTCGCCGAGGACGTGCTGCCGCGCCTGCGCGCCCTGTGACGGGTCGTGAGTGCATACGAGTGCTCCGGCACTCGTATCCACTCACGGCTGGGTCACTTCTTGCCGCGCGACTTCGCGGTCTTGCGGTCGTTCGCCTTCTGGATCGCGTCGACGAGCTCGTCCTTCTTCATCGACGAGCGCCCGGAGATGTCCAGCTTCTTCGCGACGTCCATCAGGTGCTTCTTCGAGGCGTTCGCGTCGACGCCGCCCGCGGTCGGCCTGTCGGACTTGCGTCCGGGGCGCGACGCCTGCGCGTCGGACGGGCCCTTGCGCCCCTTCGGCTCCCAGTGGTCGCCGACCTTCTCATGGGTGTGCTTCAGGGCCGCGAACGCGGTGCGCCGCACGCGCTCGCCGTCGTCGCCGTAGGTGTCCATCGCCGAGTCGTAGGTCTCGACCCACGTGCGCTGCGCCTTCTCGTCGGAGCGCTCCACGGTGCTGGGCATCGCGTCCTTGCCGGGCATTCCTACACCTCCGTCCGCGGCCGCACCGGCGGGCGCGGCGTGTCGAGGAAGCGCCGCACGCCCTTCATCCCGTACCGGTCCACCGCTGTCTTGATCAGTCCGAAGATCGCGCCTTGCAGCGTGGCGGCCAGCAGCACCTCGCGGGTGCTGTAGTCGTCCGAGAGCGGCTGCGGGGTCTCGTCCTCGTCGGAGATCCTCTTCCAGACGATGCCGAAGATCTTGCCGGCGAGCAGACCGCCGAGGAGACCGAACCCCAGGCCGATCGGCTTGTAGGCGATCTTCGCGAGGCCGGTCAGCTCGCTGCCGTCCCCGCGCTTCATCGGGGATCCCCCGTCGCGCGGGCCTCCGCGCCGGTCTCTTCCGCGTAGCCGGCGTCCTGCCCGGACACGCGGCCGACGAACTTCTCGTTCTCGTCCGTGCCGGTGGTGCTCGACCCGTCGGGGTCGATCTGCTCGTCGTCGGGCCGGTCCTTGCGGTCGGGGTCGACGCCGCCGGTGTCGCGACCGCGCGCCACCTGCGGATCGACCTCCACGTCGGGTTCGGAGGATCCATGCATGGAGCGCGGGTACCCGATCACGTCCTTCCCGACACGAACCGTCCCGTTTGCCCGCCGCGGCGGTGGGGGACCACAGGGCCGTGATGGAGACGGACGGGCGGGCCGGCCGGCGACTGCGGCTGCGGTGTCCGGCCGTGCTGGGCGAGCTGCGGGTGGTCCGGCAGCGGGTGCAGCGGTGGGCGCGGGGCAACGGGCTCCCCGACGGCGTGCTGGTGGACCTGCAGCTGGCGGTGGGGGAGGCCGTCTCCAACGGCATCGAGCACGCGTACCTGCCCGGGGGACAAGGCCGGGGTGTCGCGACGGGCGTGCAGGCGGGCGTCGAGGTGGAGTTGGAGCTGTCCACGAGCGGTGGGGAGCCCGTGGTGGCGGCGCGCGTGACCGACCAGGGCCGGTGGCGGCCGGTGCCGGCCGACCCGGGCTACCGGGGGCGCGGGCTCGCGCTCATCCGGCAGCTGTCGCGGGACATGCAGGTGCTGCGCACCGCGGAGGGCACGCAGGTGACGTTCGCGATCCCCGTGGCGGCCTAGCGGGCACTAGGGCCGCGCGTTGCCGGGGACGGAGCCGCCGGCGACCAGGCGCCGCGTGCCGCCCGCCGCACCGCGCACGGAGCGCAGCCCGGGCAGCTGCACCGCGGAGCGGGGCATCGGCGACCGGGCGCGCAACACCGGCCAGGCGGGCGACGGCGGGAAGAGCGCGTCGAGCCCGGAGGACGACGGCCCACCCACGCTCGAGCGCAGCAGCTCCTGGTAGTCGTCGTACTCGGCCACGGCGGCGGCGATGTTGCCGGCGGCCAGGTGCGCCTCGATCAGCGCGCGGCGGGCGCTCTCCCGGCTCGGGGCCGACCGGACGGCGCCCTGCGCCATCTCGACCGCCTCCCGGTAGCGGCCCGCGGCCGACAACCGCAGGCTGCGCTCCTCGAGCGCGTGCAGCCGCAGCTGGCGGAACCGCTCGCGCTCCACCGCGATCCACGCGGCCGTCCAGCCGGGGAGGATGTCGGCGGAGAGCAGCGCGACGTCCGGGCTGTCGGTGGCCGGGATCTCCGGGAGCGCCCGGACGAGGCCGAGCGCGTCGGCGAGGTCGACCTGCACGTCGGCCGCGAGGGCGAGCGGGCCGTCGGGATCGGAGTCGTCGACGAGCCCGGGGACGTCCTCCGCGGCCTCCGTGAGCAGGCGCAGCGCCGCCGCGGCGGGGACGCCGGGCCACAGGTCCGCGGCCAGGGCCCCGCGGTCCTGCGGCCGCGGGTGGACGGCGAGGTAGGCGACGAGCCTGCGGGAGTCGACGCCCAGCGGGACGCCGGTACCGTCGCTGGTCAGCGTGAAGGCCCCCAGGACCGTGACGCGGTGTCGTGCGCCCGTGTGCGCCTGAGTCGTGCGAGATCGTCGCTGATCGTCAGACATGATCGTCCCAAGTGTGGTGTGCCCGGCTGGAGCTCGCGATGACCCGACGGCAGCGCGACGGTGCCCGAGTCCGCGAACGAGTGTTCTCCCGAGCGACGGCCTTGCCAAGGGGCATGTTCGTCACACTTCCGGCTGCCGTGCGGCCATCCGGGTGACGTGCGAGCCTCCGGCCATTCTACTCAGGGGTCGGCGCGCATCCGGACGTGGGTGCCGCGGTCGTCGGCCCAGATGTGCAGCGAGTCGCAGAGCTGCCGGGCGATCCACACCCCCCGCCCCCGCGGCTCCGACGGGTGCGGGGGCTGCAGGCCCGGGAGCGGGTCGCGGAGCGTGCCGCCGTCGTCGATCTCGCACAGCAGCGCGGGCCCGCCGGTCCACAGCGACAGCCGCGCGTGCGGGGTGCCGTGCTCCACCGCGTTCGTGGCCACCTCGTTGACGGCGAGGACGACGTCCTCGACGCGGTCCCGCTCGTGCGCGGACCCCGCCAGGGCGCGCTCCACGGCCGCGCGCACCTCGTGCAGCTGCCAGGCGCCGAACGGCAGGTGCACGTCCGGCGGCCCGAGCAGCGGGGGCGCCTGCGCCGGCCGGTCGGCGAGGACCGCGCGGGGGTCGAGGTGCTGCGGCTTGTGGTGCAACTCCCCGTCGTCGAGCAGCAGGGGGTGGGTGAGCCGGGCTCCCTCGGTGATCTCCAGGTGCAGCGGCACCTGCGGGTAGAAGCAGGTCATCCGAACGGGCAGGTCGGCCAGCGCGACGTTGAGCGCCGCGTCGAGCTCGGTCCAGAACCGGCCGTCGGCGCCGTCGAGCCTGCGGACGTGCTCGGTGAGCACCGTGACAGGCGTGCCGGACGCGGCGGCGAGCGCGCGCAGCTCGAGCGCCCACCGGGCGGCGGTGGTCTGCGCGGACGCGCCGTCCGGCTCGCCGGCCGGGGTGAGCCGCGCGAGGCGCACGTCGTCGCCGAGGCGCCCGGCCAGCGCCTCCTCGGTGACCGGCTCCAGCGCCACGGCCAGCGGCTCGCCCCGGGCCACCGCCGCGTCGGCGAGGGGTGCGAGCAGCTGCCGCAGGTGCGCGGCCGTGGCGTGGAAGCCGGCGGCGTGCTCCAGCCGCAGGGCGCCCGCCGACCGCGTGGTCTCGATCCTCATCCGTCGCCGCCGGGCTCGGGTCGGGTGCCGACCACCAGCTGGGCCGCGAACGGGGCTCCGCAGCGGTCCAGCACCCGTTGCACCCCCGGGCGCACGCCGGCGAGCACCAGGCGGTGGGCGCTGGGGAACTCCTCGGCGGCGTGGACCAGCCCGACGGCCCCCGCGACGTCGAGGAACCGCAGCGACGACAGGTCGAGGGTGATGTCCGGCGGCGCGTCCGGTGCCCGCAGCGCCGTGTCGAGGGCGGCCTCGAGCAGCTTGCGGATCCGCGGCCGGTTGCTGTGGTCGACCTCGCCCGCCACGCGCGCCGACGCGACCCCGGTGGCGGTGATGCGCAGCAGGCCGTCGTCGTAGATCGCCGGGGCGACGACCTCCGTGCTGTGCACGGCCCGCAGCGCCTCCACCACGTCGTCCGGGTAGCGGACGCGGTCGTAGCAGCACAGCACCCGTGCCGGCCGTCCGCGTACCGCCGCGTCGACCACCCGGTCGATGTCGGCCATCGCGCCGGTGCTGCGCAGCGAGTGATCGAGCTGGCCGGTCATGCGCACGGCCGGGTAGCCGGCGGCGAGGGCGCCGTCGACGGTGGTGCGCACGGTCGCGCCGATCTCGTCCAGCGAGCTGTGGCGCGTGGCGCGCACGACCTCCCTCGGGACGACGGTGAAGCGCCCGTCGCTGAGCGGGCCCGCCACGGCGATACCGTCGTCGGCCAGCCGTTCGAGCACCGCCTCGGAGGTGCCGTCGTCGAAGAAGATGACCTGCTCGCCGGACGCGAGCCCGTGGGCGACGAACGCCGCGGACATCTCCCAGAGCTGCTCGTCGCTCACCGGCACCGCGATCGCGTGGTCGACGGACCGCGAGTCCTCGACCGTTGTCGTCATCACGCTTCCCGACGGGCTGGGGCAGAGACCGGACGAGCGACCCGGACGAGGGCGGACGCAGCGTCACCTGGGCGATACTCTACGTCGGCCGACCGGGCCGGTGGACCGCCCGGACGGGGGACGGGCGACGAGGCGCGTGATCGCGGCGGTGAGCGGGCGGCGATCACCACCGCGATCACCCCGGACCTACGGCGCGAGTGCCGGGACCATCGCCTCCACGAGGTGCGGGCCGGGCTCGGCGGACGCGCGGCGCAGGGCGTCGGCGAGCTCCTCGGCGGTGCGGACGCGCACGGCGGGCACGCCCATCCCGGTGGCGAGCGCGACGAAGTCGAGCTCCGGGCGGGCGAGGTCGAGCAGCCCCCGGGCGCGCGCGCCGTCCCCGGCGACCATTCCGGCCGCGCCCACCTGCTGCAGCTCCATGCGCAGGATGGCGTAGGCGTCGTTGTGGTAGACGAGCGTGGTGACGTCGAGGCCCTCGCGGGCGTGCGTCCACAGCGCCGAGATCGTGTACATCGCGCTGCCGTCGGCCTGCAGGCACCACACGGGCCGGTCGGGACAGGCCACCGCGGCGCCCGTGGCGGCGGGCAGCCCGTAGCCGATCGCCCCACCGGTGAGGGTGAGCCAGTCGTGGCGCGGCGCGCCCGCCGTGGTGGCGGGCAGCCCGAGGCCGGAGGTCACCGACTCGTCGACGACGATCGCGCCCTCCGGCAGCAGGGCCCCGACGACGGCGGCGGCGCTCTGCACGGTGAGCGGACCGGTGGGCAGCTCGGGCCGGGCCGCGGGGGCGGTGCGGGCGGTCGTGCCGGGCGCGAGGAGGTCGGCCAGCTCCTCGAGCGCGGCGGCGGCCGCGCCCTCGCGCGGCACCAGCGGGTGGACCTGGCAGCCGGGTGGGACGAGGTCGGAGGGCTTGCCGGGGTAGGCGAAGAACGACACCGGTGAGCGGGCCCCGGCCAGCACCAGGTGCCGCGCCCCCTCGAGCTGGTGGACGGCCACGTCGACGAGGTAGCCCAGCCGGTCGACCGGGGTGACCCCCGCGCCGCGCTCCAGCCGGGTGGGGAAGGTCTCGGTGAGCACCCGGGCGCCGGTGGCGGCCGCGACCCGGTCCGCCGCGGCGAGCCCGTCGGCGCGGGTGGCGTCGCCCCCGACGAGCAGCACGCACGGCTCGCCCGAGCCGAGCGCGTCGGCCGCGGCGCGCAGCGCGTCCGGCGCGACCCGCGGCCGGGGCGCGACGGGCAGCGGTTCCGTCGCCGGCTCACCGCCCTCGTCCCAGCTGGCGTCCGCGGGCAGGACCAGCGTGGCCACCTGGCCGGCCCGGGCCGCCGCGACCGCCGCCGCGGCGTCGGCGCCGACCTCGGCCGGGAGCGCGCTGTGGCGCACCCACCCCGACACGGCACCGGCGATCGCGGCGATGTCGGACTGCAGCGGGGCGTCGTACTTCGCGTGCGTGGTGGCGTGGTCGCCGACGACGTTGACCACGGGTGTCCCGGCGCGGCGGGCGTTGTGCAGGTTGGCCAGCCCGTTGCCGAGGCCGGGGCCGAGGTGCAGCAGCGTGGCCGCGGGCCGCTCCGCCATCCGGGCGAACCCGTCGGCCGCACCGGTGGCGACGCCCTCGAACAGGGTGAGCACGGGACGCATCCGCGGCACCCCGTCCAGGGCGGCGACGAAGTGCATCTCCGACGTGCCGGGGTTCGCGAAGCACGTGTCCACCCCGCTCGCCACGAGCGAGTGCAGCAGCGCGTGGGCTCCGTTCACGCGCGCACGCTCACCGACGTGGTGGGGGAGGAGACCAGGGTCTGCAGCACCACGCAGTAGCGCTCGGTCAGCTTCACCAGCGTGGCGACCTCCTCCTCGCTCGCGGTGGTGTCGAGCGCGAAGGTGAGGCGGATGTCGCGGAACCCGACCGGCGCGGCCTTGTCGACGCCGAGGGTGCCGCGGAAGTCCAGGTCGCCCTCGGCGCGCACGGTGCCCGCGACGGTGAGCCCGAGGGTGGTGGCGACCGCCCGCAGCGTGACGCCCGCGCACGCGACGAGCGCCTCGAGCAGCATGTCGCCCGAGCACAGCTGCGTGCCGTCGCCGCCGGTGGCCGGGTGCAGGCCCGCCTCGGCGAGCGCGGTGGCCGTCCGGACCCGGCACGCGACGCCGGTGCCGTCGAGCTCGCCGTCCGCGCTGAGCGTGACGACGGCCGCGCCGGGGTCGTCCTGGTAGCGCGCCTTGAGCGGAGCCTGCAGCTGCTTCAACTCGGTTGCGTCCATCCGCCCACAGTAGGCTCGCCGCCGTGCCCGACCCCTCGCCGACGACAGCGCCGGCAGCAGGGCCGGACGTTCGCGCCGAGCGGGTCCTCACGGTGCCCAACCTGCTCAGCGTGCTGCGCCTGGCCGGCGTGCCGCTGTTCCTGTACCTGCTGCTGGTGCCCGGCGGCAGTGCGTGGGGCGCGGACATCTGGGCGATCGTCGTGCTCGCCCTGGGCGGGATCACCGACTGGCTCGACGGCAAGCTCGCCCGCCTGCTCGACCAGTACAGCCGGATCGGGGCGCTGCTCGACCCCGCGGTGGACCGGCTCTACATCCTCGCCGCGCTGGCGGCGCTGGGGGTGCGCGAGGTGGTGCCGTGGTGGGCGGTCGCCGCGCTCGTGGCCCGGGACCTGGTGCTGGGCGCGACGCTGCCGGTGCTGCGGGCCCGCGGGTACGGGCCCTACCAGGTGACCTACCTGGGCAAGGGCGCCACGTTCCTGCTGCTGTACGCGTTCCCGCTGCTGCTGGCCGCCCAGGCCGAGGGATGGTTCGCCGACCTGTCGCGGCCGTTCGCGTACGGCTTCGCCGTCTGGGGCGCGGCGCTCTACCTGTACACGGGCGTGCTCTACCTGGCCCAGTTCGCGCGTGCGCTGGGCACTCCGGTGGAGCGGGCGGGTGTCGCGGGCGCCCCACAGGACAAGGACTAGTCTCCCCGTGTGATCCCCGAGGACCTCCGCTACACCGATGCCCACGAGTGGGTGCGCGACCTGGGGGACGGGGTGGTCCGGATCGGCATCACCGACCACGCCCAGTCCCAGCTCGGCGACGTCGTCTTCGTGCAGCTC
>Ga0196958_10000377_pt1 | contig 14537 bp, 16 predicted proteins | sample S1v_10metaG_FD_148654 | JGI IMG/M metagenome (GOLD analysis project Ga0196958, IMG submission 148654) | Soil microbial communities from Anza Borrego desert, Southern California, United States - S1+v_10 | ecosystem: Environmental > Terrestrial > Soil > Desert | place: USA: California | collected...
AACTTCGCCGCCATCCCCTCACCGGTGATGGTCATGGTGGTCACCTACATCGCCGTCTGGTTCATCCTCGAGCGCACCACGTTCGGGCGGCACGTGTACGCGGTCGGCGGCAACGTCGAGGCGGCCCGGCTGGCCGGCATCAAGGTCAAGTGGGTGCTGCTGCGGGTCTACCTGCTGGGCGGGTTCACCGCCGGCCTGGCCGGCGTCATGTTCGCGGCCCGCGTCGAGTCCGGCCAGCCGCGCGCGGGCGAGGGGTACGAGCTGGACGCGATCGCGGCGGTCGTGCTCGGCGGCACGTCGCTGTTCGGCGGCCGTGGGCGGATCTTCGGCACCCTCGTCGGGGCGCTGATCATCGGCGTGCTCAGCAACGGGCTGGTGCTGATGAACGTGCCGTTCTTCACCCAGCTCATCATCAAGGGTGCCGTCATCGTGCTGGCCGTCGCGCTGGACAGCCTCAAGAACTGGCGCGCCGCCTGAGCCGGGGTCAGAGCCGGCCCCATTCTTCCCGCATGGGGAAAGACGAGGCGAGAGTTCGGGAAGCGCACGAGCGGCAGCTGCGGCGAGCGGTCACGCCGGCGAACGAGGTGCCGGTGTTGCTGCCTTGGTCGGGTGTACTGGCTCGGGCGGAGGAGGTTGCAGTCCTGCTGACGGCAGCGCACCTCTACACGAACGGAATCCAGTTCGACCTCAGCGTTCGAGGGCGTGGACAGGGCGCACATGACCTGCATGCGCCGGCAGGGGGGCATCCGGACGCGAATGGTCACATGCTCTGCTTCGGCGTCGAGGGTGCGGACGGGCAGGCCGTGGCCAACGTGCCGAAGGACGGGGCTTCGGAGAGGCCGGATGAGGGACCGTTCCTGACGGGTGGAGGCGGGGGCGGGAGCAGCGGCAATGCAGCAGTCACCTACCTGCTCCACCCGGTGCCGGCTTCCGGGCCGCTGACCATCTGGTGCGCCTGGCAGTCTCGGGGTGTCGAGGAGACGAGCGTGGTCTTCGATGGAGCACTGCTCGGCGAACTGGTCGCGCAGGTCGAGGTGCTGTGGCCGGCAGACGCGACGTTCTGGGCGCCGCCTCCGCCGAAGCCGAATCTGCCCGCGGGCGGGTGGTTCGAAGCGTATGCCGCGGGATCCTTCTAGAACATGTTCACGGAGATCAATTGCGGTGGTGAACTCGCGTCGTTGCTGCCAGGGTCACGCAGACACGCCGGCTCTTCTCGAACATGCAGTAAGAGGGCATGAATGGTCGAGATCAGCCACACCATCGCCCTGGAGAAGCTGCCGCAGGACCTGTCCGGCAAGCGCGCCGATGCCGTGGCGCGGGCGGAGTGCGAGTTCGGGTGCGGCCGGCCGTGGTCACGGGGTGCCGGGACGCGCGGTACCCGGCGGTGGGGGATCGGGAACGGCGTGGCCGCCGTCGAGCCGGCTGCGGCGCAGGATGGGGCGGCACATCGGCAGCCAGAGCGCGAGCATCCCGAGGCCGGCCGCGCCGCCGGCCGTCACCGCGGCGACGGTGCCGAAGGTCGCGCTCGTGACGCCCATCAGCAGGGTGCCGACCGGCATGATCCCGATGGCGGTCGAGAGCAGGCCCATCGAGCGGCTGCGCTGACCCGCGGGGGAGGACTGCATGACCAGCGTGGCCTGGCTCGCCGAGAATCCCGAGATGCCGACCCCGGCGAGGACCAGCACGACGAAGGTCAGGCCGAACAGCGGGGCGTGGACGGCCATGACCATCGCGATCATGCAGAGGGCGGAACCCGCGACGTAGACACGGCCGAGACGTCGTGGGCGGAGCAGCGCGATGACCGCGTTCCCGGTGACCATGCCGAGCCCGGGTGCCGCGGCGAGGATCCCCAACTCCGATGGCACGGAGGTGAATCGCTCGCCGACGACGGGAACGATCGCTTGGAAGGGGAAGTAGAAGAGGTTCACGACGACCGTGATCCCGAGGACGCCGGCGAGGCCGGGCGGCAGCCGCCTCGGCACCCGCGTCGCGGCGGACGCATCCATCACGGACACGGGGCCGGGCTCCGACAGCGCGCGCGCCCGTCCGAGGGCCAGCCGCGAGGCGAGGAAGAGGACGGCGATGACGCCGTACCCTCCCGGTGGCCCGCCTGCGGTCAGGGCGTAGCCCATGACCAGCGGCCCGAGGCAGACCGCGAGCGACGATCCGAGCGCGTCCAGCGCGAGCACACGGGGACCCTGTCCGGGGCCGGCGCGCTCGTAGAGCGTCGGCCGCAGGAGCGTGAGGTTGCCGACCTGTCCCAGCCCGCCCAGCAGGGCCGCCACGTAGACCACGCCGACCGGGGCGCCGAGCGCCATCGTGACCGCGAGCGTCGCCATCCCGCCGGCGAGGAGGACGACGAGGACCCGCAGCGTGGCGAGGCGTTCCCGCCGCTCGGCCAGCCGGCCGGCAGCAGCCCCGGCGAACAGGAGGGGTGCGAACGATGCGATCGCGGTGCATTGGACCGCGAGTACGGGCGCCCCACCGGCGATCAGCGACTGCACTCCGACGAACAGCGCACCCCACAGTGCGAAGTTGCCGATGAACGAGCTGACCAGCAGCATCGCGATGCCGGGGACCCGGAAAGGCCCGCGGCCGCTCGTGCGAGTACCGGTTCTCGGGCTTGCCATCCGATTCAGCCGAGGACGGTGACGACCGTTCCGCCGGCGTGGAGGTGCGAGGTGATGACCACCGCCACGTCGAGCGGATCGATGTCGCCGCTCGGCTCGCCGACCTGGACGACCTCGAACTCGGCGTCGCCGCCGCCCGCTACTGGCATGTCAGCCTCTCTTGCCTGTACGACAACCACTTCGGGAGGAGACCGCGGCGCTGCGGGAAGCGAGCCTGACAGTACGATCGTCCGACATGGAGCCGCAAGCACCGGTGGGGGTCAGCGACCGGTGCCCGGCGCCGGCCCGGTGGAGCCGCGGATCTCCAGCCCGGGGCTGACGAGCCGGGTCCGCCGGGGCCGTTCCGGCTCGGCCATGCGGTCCACCAGCATCCGGGCGGCCAGCTCGCCGACCCGCTCCGCGGCGCCGTCGACGCTGGTGAGCCAGATGGCGCGGAGGCGGGCGAGGCCGGAGTTGTCGAAGCCGACCAGCGAGAGGTCGTCCGGCACGCGCAGGCCGAGCTCGGCCGCGGCGGACAGGGCGCCGAGGCAGACCATGTCGTTGTAGGCGAAGATCGCGGTGGGCCGCTCGGGACGGCTCAGCAACGCGGTCGCAGCCTGCCGCGCGCGCTCCTCGCTGGTGTCGCCGGGTTCGATCCGGACGTGGTCGCCGAGCCCGGCGGCGCGCATGGTGTCCGCGTAGCCGCGGGCGCGTTCGCTGTTCGAGGTGCCCTCCGGTCCACCGAGGTAGGCGATCCGGCGGTGGCCCAGCTCGAGGAGGTGGCGGACCGCGAGGGTGGCGCCGTCGACGTCGTCCTGGCACACGACGTCGACGGGAGGGAGGTCGAGGTCGCGCCCGCCGACGGCGACGGTCGGGATGCGGCGGGCGACGTGCACCAGGGCGGCCGAGGGCGGCACGGAGCCGGCGACGATCAGGCCATCCACGCCGAGCTCGAGGAACGACCAGGTCAGCGTGTCGTCCATCCGCCGGTCGAGCAGCCCGTCGCCGAGCAGCACGTGCTTGCCCTCGGCGTGCAGGACGGGGGTGACCGCGTCGAGGATGTCGGCGAACCAGGGCTGGCGGATGTCGTTGAGCAGCACGCCGACGCTGTGCGAGCGCCGTTCGGCGAGGCGGCGGGCGGCGGCGTTCGGCCGGTAGCCGAGCTCGTCGATCGCGGCGAGGACGGCTTGCCGGCGCTCGTCGCTGACCTTGGGCGAGTCGTGCAGCACGAGCGAGACGAGCGACCTCGACACGCCCGCCCGGGCGGCGACGGTCTCCAGGGTCGGGCGGCCGGTCTCACGGGACACCACGCTGCCTCCCCCGGTCGACGGTGTGACCCCGGAGTCAACCCGATGCCCGTGCGGGCGCGCGGAGCAGGGGCTTGAGCGGGGCGGACGGGTCGGCGAGCACGGCCGGGTCCGGTGCCACGCGGCGGGCGATGAGCAGCTCGGCGACCCGCACGTCCCGGGCCACCGCGGTGCCGACGCCGAGCCCGGCGGCGGCCACCAGCCGTCCGGCCTCCAGCCCGAACCACAGCTCGGCGCCGTCGGGACGCACCCGGACCACCTGCTCCGTCGCGGCGGTCGTCAGGCCGGCGACCTGCAGTGACAGGTCGTGCTGGTCGCTCCAGAACCACGGCACCGCTGCGTACGGCTCGCGCGCGCCGAGCAGGGCCCGCGCGGCGTGCGCGCCCTGCTCCTGCGCGGCGCGCCAGGACTCCAGCCGGATGCGGCGGTCGTCGTAGAGGGGGTGCGGGAACGCGCAGCAGTCGCCGGCGGCGAGGACGTCGGGCGCGGAGGTCGCGAGGCCGGTGTCGACCGCGACGCCGTCGTCGACGGCGATCCCGGCGGCCTGCGCCAGCGCGGTCTCGGGCGCCGACCCGATCCCGGCCACGACGACGTCGACCTCGACGGCCTCGCCGTCGGCCGGCACGATCCGGCTCGGTGTTCCCGGCTGGACGCGCACCGGCCCGGCGCCGCACCGGACGTCGACGCCGGCGTCGGCGTGCCGGCGCGCCATCCGCTCTGCGAGGCGTGCCGGCACGGCGCGGGCCATCAACCGGGGCGCGGCCTCGACGACGGTGACGGCGCACCCGAGCCCGGCTGCCGCGGCCGCGACCTCGAGGCCGATGAACCCGCCGCCGACCACGCCGACCCGCGCACCGGGCCGCAGCCGTGCGCGGAGGGCCTCGGCATCGGCCCGGGACCGCAGCACGTGGGCGCCCGGCAGGGGCCTGGCGCGGGCGCCGGTCGCGAGCAGCAGCCGGTCGTAGCCGAGCACCCGCCCGTCGGCGAGGGCCACCCGGTGCGCGCGGACGTCGAGCGCCGTCACCGGGACGCCGGCCACCAACGTGATCCCCGCGTCGGCCAGCCGTTCCGGCGTGCACAGCGGGACCAGCTCGCCGGACTTCGACAGGGGCGGGCGCTCGTAGGGCAGGCCGGGCTCGGCGCCGACGAGCGTCACCGGGCCGGCGTACCCCTCCTCGCGGAGGGCGAAGGCGGCACGCGTGCCGCACTCGCCGGCCCCCACGACGACGACGCCGGTCACGGGACCTCGACGTAGACGGTGCCGTCCTCGACCTTCGTCGGGTAGGTGCGGACGTCGACCAGGACGGGGGCGCCGAGCGCCGCGCCGCTGGTGTAGTCGAAGCGGCCGTTGTGCTTGGGACACTCGATCGTCGTGCCCATGACGAGGCCGTCGCAGAGCAGCTCGCGCTCGTGGGTGCAGTGGCCGTCGGTGGCGAAGTAGGTGTCGTCGGGCGAGCGGTAGACGGCGTAGGCGTGGCCGTCGTGGTCCACGGGCACGACGTCCTCGGGGTCGACGTCGTCGGCGGCGCAGGCGGCGATCCACTGGGGCATGGGTGTGCTCCTCGTCGGATGTGGTGGGGACCGTCAGGCGGAGGCGGTGGTGAGAGCGCGGGCGCGGCCGTCGGAGATCTCGCTCGGCACGTGGAAGGGTGCCGCGCCGGGTGGCAGCTCGCGCCGGACGTGGTGGTCCTGGTCCTTCAGCTGCCGCAGGACGGCCGGGACGATCTCCCGGTAGGCGGCCCACAGCGACGGGTACGCCGGCGCGCAGTCGTGCCGGATCTCCTCGTGCAGCTCCGGGAGCCGGTGGTAGGGGACCATCGGGAACATGTGGTGCTCGACGTGGAAGTTCATGTTCCAGTAGAGGAACCGGTTCACCGCGTTCATCCGCACCGTGCGGGTGTTGAGCCGGTGGTCCAGCACGTTCTCGCCCATGCCCGCGTGCTGGGTGAGCCCGTAGACGACGTGCATGAAGGTGCCGTAGACCCGCGGGCCGCCGATCAGCACCAGCGGGAGCCACGACCCGAACCCGATCGCCGCGGCGGCGGCCGCCACGTAGATCGCGAGCCAGATCCGCGCGGTGCGGTAGACCTTGGGCCGCTCGGACTCGGGGACGTAGTCCGCCTCCTCGGCGGTCAACCGGCCGGCGGCGTGGATCGCCATCGTCCGGAACGCGACCGGGACGTCGTAGAGCCCGAAGAAGTTCCCGAGCAGCTTCACCAGCCGGGCCGGGCGCATCGCCTGGATCTCCGGGTCCCGACCGACGACGAGGGTGTCGGTGTGGTGGCGGGTGTGGCTCCACCGCGACGCGGTCGGGTCCCTCATGATCATGAAGCAGGCCAGCTGGTACACCGCCTCGTCCATCCAGCGGGTCGTGAACGCGGTGCCGTGCCCGGCCTCGTGCCAGCGGGAGTCGGACGCGGAGCCGTACAGCACGCCGTAGGCCAGGAAGAACGGCACGGCCCACCAGCTGCCCCACAGGGCGATCCCGATCCCGGCGAACACGACCATCAGCCCGACCCACAGGACCGTGTCGCGGATCGCCGGCCCGTCGGTGCGGCGCATCAGCTCCTTCATCCGCTTGCGCGGGACGTCGCTGCGGAACCAGGTCGCTCCGGCGAGCCCCGCGTCCACGGCGGCGCGGTTCTCCGGACCGGCGAGGTCGTAGCGCGCGAGTCGTTCCCTGCCCATGTCGTCGACCACCTCTTCGTAGCGGCGAACAGTGTCGTTGGAGCGCTCCAACGAGTCGTATGGTCGGCCTCGGGCGACCGGATGTCAAGGCTTTGTCCGTACAAACGCGACGGCTCGGTGCGGCCGTTGCACGGACCCGGTCGTGGTGGGACGAGAGGCCGAACCCTGTCGAACGGGCGTTGCATACAGTATGCTGATCGAATGACCGACGCCTGGAAGCATCGTCCGACGTTGCCCGGTGACCGAGTCCGGCTCGAACCGCTGGGCCCCGAGCACGCCGAAGGACTCTTCGAGGCGGGTTCCGATCCGGCGATCTGGACGTGGCTCGCCGTCCGCCGGCCGGCCGATGTCGACGGGATGCGCGAGATCATCGACACGTCCCTCGCCGACGGCTCGCGGCTCGCGTGGGCGCAGGTGGATGCGACGACCGGGGAGGTGGCCGGAACGACGTCCTTCTACCAGATCGACCGGACCCACCGGATCCTGTCGATCGGTCACACCTGGATCGGGAAGCGGTGGCAGCGCACGCCCCTCAACAGCGAGGCGAAGCTGCTGATGCTGCGCCACGCCTTCGAGGAGCTGGGCGCCCACCGGGTGTCGCTGGAGACGGACATCCGCAACGAGGCGTCGCAGCGCGCGAACGAACGGCTCGGCGCGCATCGGGAGGGCGTGCTGCGGGCCCACCGCGTCCGCCCGGACGGCACGGTTCGGGACACGGTGGTCTACTCCGTGATCGCGCAGGAGTGGCCCGGCATCGAGCAGAAGCTGGTGGATCGCCTCTCCCGGTAGGGCTAGCCTGCGGTTCGTGCGGCCCGCGACAGACCTCCCGCGCGATGGCCTCGTCGCCGTCGTCAAGCAGGACTGCCCGACGTGCCGGCTGGTCGAGCCCGTGCTCGCGCAGCTCGACGGGGTGAGTGTGTACTCGCAGGACGATCCCGCGTTCCCGGCCTCGGTGGCGGGCGTCCGCGACGACACGGCGCTGGACGTGAGCGTCGCGCTCGACATCCGGACCGTGCCCACCCTGCTGCGGTTCGCCGACGGCGGCGAGGTCGGCCGCACGGAGGGCTGGCTGCGCGGCGCGTGGGAGGAGCTGTCCGGTGTGGCCGGCCTGGGGGAGGGGCTGCCCGACCACCGGCCGGGCTGCGGTTCGCGCACGGCCGATCCGGAGGTGGCCGACGAGCTGCTCGTGCGCACCCGCGGGGAAACCCTCCGTTCGCGGCGGATCGAACTCGCGCTCGAGGACGAGATCGAGGCCGCGTACGAGCGCGGCTGGTCGGACGGGCTGCCGGTGGTGCCGCCGACCCCGGCGCGGGTGTTGCGGATGCTGGACGGCACGTCCCACGCCCCGGCCGAGGTGGTCGCCGTCGTCCCGCCGAACCTCGCCGAGGCCACTGTGGAGAAGGTGGCGGTGAACGCGGTGCTCGCCGGCTGCCGCCCGGAGCACCTGCCCGTCGTGCTGGCCGCGGTCGAGGCCGCGTGCACCACGGAGTTCAACGCGCACGGCCTGCTCGCCACCACCTACGCCGTGGGTCCCGCGATCGTCGTGAACGGGCCGGTCGCGCGGGAGATCGGGATGAACGCCGGCGGCAATGCGCTCGGCCAGGGCAACCGGGCGAACTCGACGATCGGGCGGGCGCTGCAGTTGCTGATCCGCAACGTGGGCGGCGGCCGGCCCGGCGAGGTCGACCGCGCCGCGCTGGGACATCCCGGCAAGGTCGGGTTCTGCTTCGCGGAGGACGAGGCCGGCTCGCCGTGGGAGCCGTTGTCGGTGGCTCGCGGGCTCGCCCCGGGCACCTCGGCGGTCACGGTGTTCGCCGCCGAGGGGCCGCGGCACATCGCCGACCAGGTCTCGCGCACCCCCGGGTCGCTGGTGCGCTCGCTGGCCGCCGGTCTGCGCGGCGTCTACCACCCGAAGGTGCCGACCGGGTTCGACGCGACGCTGGTCGTCTGCCCCGAGCACGCCCGGGTGTTCGCCGACGCCGGCTGGGACCGGACACGGTTCGAGGCCGAGCTCGCCGAGGCCCTGCTGCTCGACCCCGATGAGCTCGAGCGCGGCGCGGGCGGCATCGAGGAGGGGATCCCGGCGGGTGGGGAGACCGGCCGGGTGCCGAAGTTCCGCCCCGGCGGGCTGTTGGTGGTGCACGCCGGCGGCGGTGCGGGGAAGTTCTCGACGGTGATCGGTGGCTGGGCCGGCGGGCCCCGCGGCAGCCAGCCCGTGACGAGGGAGGTCGACCGGTGGCGGTGATCCTGCTGGACCCGACGGACGAGCGGGCGCCCGCCGAGCGGGCGCCGCTGCCGCGCCCGGTGTCGCTCGACGGCGTCCGCGTGGGGCTGCTGGACATCTCCAAACCGCGCGGCGAGGTCTTCCTGGACCGGCTCCAGGAGCTGCTCGCCGAGCGCGGGCTGACGGTGCGCCGCTACGCCAAGCCGACCTACACCAAGCCGATGCCGCCGGACCTGCGGCGGGAGATCGCCGCCGAGTGCGACGTGGTCATCGAGGCACTCGCCGATTGAGGCTCGTGCACGTCGTGCAGTGTGCACGACCTCGTTGCCCTGGAAGGCCAGGGCGTGGTGACCGTCTACGTCGCGTCCAGCGAGTTCGTCGAGGGCGGCGCGGCGCAGGCGCGGGCGCTCGGCTACGCCGCGGTACCCGCCGTGCACGTACCGCACCCCATCCAGGACCGCACGGACGACGAGATGCGGGCACTGGCCGAGCACGCCCTGGACGAGATCCTGGCCGCGGTGACCGGAACGGGTACCTGACCGCGCCCGGGCGCCGAGGAGCAGCCGGTACCGCGCTCCACCCCGCGGACCGGCCGGTGCGGCGCCCGACTGCGTGCGTCAACGTCCCAGGTTCGCCAGCACCTCGGCCGCCAGCCGGCCGAGGGCTGTCGTGTCTGCCGCGGTAGGGCGCAGCAGCGCCGCGACCACGGCGTCGGCGGCGGCGGCGGTGAGCAGGCCCGCGACGTTCAGCCGGAACTTGCGCTCCACCTCGTCCGCGCCGAGCGGGTTGTCCGGGTTGCCGCGCGCGCCCCGCACCTCGGCCGTCGCCGACGAACCGTCGCGCCACCGGACGATCACGGCCGCGGGCCGCTCGTGCGGGAGCGCGGCGGAGAACTCGGGTCGCTCCGAGAGTCGGACGCGGGCGGCGAGCTCGTGGACCTCGGGGCGGGCGAGCCGGTCGGGGAGGAAGGTCTGCGCCACCAGGTCCCCGTCCACGGCGAGGGCCGCGAGGCACACGGGCAGGGAGAACCGGGCGTGCATGTCCGAGCCGACGTCGACAGGGTTCAGCGAGGCGGCGAACGCGAACGTGTCGACCGCGATCTGCGCGATGCCGCCGCGCGCGTGCGCCGGGTCCGGCACGTCCGCGACCGCGGCGCGCCACGCGTCGAGTGCCGGGTGGATCCAGCGGGCACACGCGTACGGCTTGAGGTAGCTGTCCGCGAGCCGCCACCGCTCGCCGAGGCCGCCCGTCAGCTCGTCGGGGTCGAGGTCGGTGCAGACGGCCGAATCGAGCAGGCGGGCGACGAGGTCCGCGCTGCCGTCGGTGCCGTCGGCAGCCCGCCCCGCCGCGGCCGCGCCGTAGTAGGCGCCGAGCCCGGTCCACACGTTGCGGATGGTCCCGCCCCGCGTCGGCACGGCCAGCGTTGCCGCCATCGGGACGGAGGCCCCGAGCAGCAGCGCCTCCGCGGTGGCGGCCGGGGACAGGCCGGCGAGCACGCTCGCCGCGAGCGCAGCGGCCACGGGGCCGTGGATCCCGTGCGGGTGCAGCCCGGGCCGCAGCGAGGTACCGACGCCGAACCGCATTCCGATCTCGCAGGCGAGGAGGAAGACCTCCGTGAGTCGCCGGTCGGGTACCTCACCGGCGGCCGCGGCGTGTAGGAGCACGGGCAGGCAGTGCGGGGCCGGGTGTGCGGTGGGCACGGGCGGGAGGCGGTGGCCCTGGGGGTGGAACGAGCCGCCGGAGTCGGCGTCGAGCCAGGTGGCGGCGGTGCCCAGGCCGGCGAGCCGCGCGAACGGCGCGTCCTGGAACCCCGACGGCTCGGCGGCGCGCAGGCCGCGAGCGAACGCCTGCACCGGCGGGTAGTGCAGCCCGCCGACCAGCACCCCGGCCGAGTCGAGCAGCAACAGCCGCGCCAGCCGCACGACATCGGCGGGTGCGTCCTCGAGCCGGGTGTCATGGGCGAATGCGGCCAGTGGCCGGGTGTCGATCGTGACCATCGAACTACTCCGGGGGATCGGTGGACAGGCCGCGGGTGACGGCGGCGGCGAGGCCGGCGAGGCGCTCCGTCACGCCCGCGACGGCGCCGGCGAGCACCACGCCGTCGACGCCGACCTCCCCGAGTGCGCGGATCCGTGCGGTGACGGCGATCCCGTCGCCGGTGACGAGGAACCGCTCCCGCACCAGCGCGTCACCGGCACCATCGGGGTGGCCGGGCCGCCGGGCGTCGGTCGTGCCGTGGCGGCGGTAGTCGTGGGCGGCGGCGACGGCGCGGACGTGCGCGAGGTCGTCCCCGTCGACGCCGTGCCAGTCCGGAGCGCCGGCGATCCGCGCGGCGCAGGAGCCGAGGACCGGCCGCGCCGCCGCTTCCTCCTCCTCCGCGGACGACGTGAGGGCGGCCCGCACGAAGACCCACACGGCGGCGCCGGGGTCGGCGGCGCGGGCGACGGCGGCGGCGCGCCCCAGCACGGCGGGATCGGTGCCGACATCCACGAGTACGCCCCCCAGCGCGGCGGCCGTCGCCGCGATCGTGCGCGGACCCGAGGCCGCGCCGAGGAGAATCGCGCCATCGACGAGCTCCCGCACCGCGTGAAGGGCCGCCTCGTGCTCGCGCAGCGACGGGACCGGCAATCCCTCGTTGCGCACCGAGCTCTCCCCGCGACCGACGACGGCGACGACGCGCCCGGGGTGGTGGGTCGCGAGCGTGCGCACGGCGCCCGCGACCGTCGCCGGGTGGCGCAACCCCAACCCGAGGACGCACGGGCCGGCCAGCCGCGTGTCCGTCCCGGCCAGCACACGCCCGGTCTCCACCAGCGGGTCCGGGAACAGGCGCGGGCTGTCCGCGAGCCCGACGCCGTCGAGACCCGCCTCGCGTGCCCGGGTCGCCAGCGCGACCGGGTCCGCCTCGCCCCACGGCCGGGCGACGTTGAGCAGAACCGGAGGGGTCACTGCAGCCGGTCCAGCAGCGCGCGCACCGGAACCTCGCCCGGCGGCGGGTCGTCCCCTGCGGAGGGGCCGGTGACGGTGGCGAGGGTGTGGCCGAGGCCGTCGGGCATCCCGACCAGCCCGCTCGTCCACGCGTGGACGGCGAGCCAGCCCGCCGCGGCCACGTGCCCTGCCCACGGTCCGGGCGGCCCGTCCGGTGGGGTGACGGCCATCAGGCTGCCCGCGAGGTCGAGCACTGCGGGCTGGTCGGCGGGTGGGATGCCGGCGAGCACGGCCGCGCACATCGCCGCGGGGGCGACGCCGCCGGTCGGGAGGGCGGCCGGCCGGGGCACCTCGGCGATCCGCTGCTCGATCTCCGCGTGGACGGCGAGGCCGGCGCACACCGCGCGGCTCAGGTCGGCCGCGCTGCGTCCGTGCTCGGCGCCGGCGACGAGGCCGACGAGCGTCAGCATGACGTCCGCTCCGAGGCCGGCCCGCGCGCAGCGTTCCCCGGCCCACAGCAGTCCGGGGTAGGTCGCGGCGCGCAGCCCCGTCCCGGGCAGGGGCACGGCACCGTCCGGTGTGGCGATCCGGTGGGCCCAAGCGCCCAGGTCGGCATGCGGGGCCGTGGCGGCCAGCCGCTCGAGAGCCCGCAGCGCGGCCGTCACCGCCTCGCCCCACCTGCCGCCAGGGAGTCGCGGGTGACCTCGGTGCTGTCGGCGAGCACGTAGAACTTGAAGTCGGTGCGCCCTGCCGGACCGCGCTCGGCAGGGATCGGGTGGTCGGTGAACCACTCGCGATATCGCGCGTAAGCCTCTTCGTCAGCGAAGTGCATCTCCGCGATCCGGTAGAACGAGTAGCCCTCCGGAATCTCCGCCGTGCCGCCGGAGGCCTGGCGCACCGGGCGCAGCACCTTGTTGAACACGATGCGGTCCAGGTGCGGGTTGGCGAGCAGGTCGGGGGCGTGCACGTCGAAGAGCCAGCGCTCGTACTCCTCGGGCGTGAGGCCCTCGGCGACCTCGTATCCCAGGATCGCCTTGACCGTCATCGCAGCTCCTCTAGCAATCGGACGAGACATCCAACGTGAACGACTCCGCGCCCGTCCCGAAGCCCTCCAGTCGCACGCGGACCGGATGAATCCGGACGCCCACCAGCTCGTCCTCGGCCTGCGTGCGGCTGCGCACCGGCGCCCGGGTCCCGCCCCGTGCCCGCAGCCGGGCCAGCTCCTCGAAGTACCGGCGCACCGTCCACTCGGGCGGCATCTCCTCGGCCGTGCCGCGGATCGACACGACCCGTGGTGGCAGCAGCGAGAGGTCGAAGACGTGGGGGCGCTCGTTGGTGGCGCCCGGCGTCGGGCTCCCGACCCACGTGACGGTGGTGTGCGGGTCGCGTCGCCACTGCACGACGCGGCGGTGCCCGCGGCGCTGGACGAGGTCGACGGCCCACTCGTCGGTGCGCCGCGTCGAGGACGTCGTGGCCTGCGGCGCCGAACCGGCCGGTGAGCAGCCGCTCGGCCTTCGCTTGCAGCTGCGCCCGGCCGAGCGCGCGGTCCGCGTCGCCGCGCGGGCGGTCCCCGGCCGCCGTCCGGACGGTCCGGTCGCGCAGCACGACCCTGACCCGGGCGGGACGGGCGAGGTCCTGCACCGGCGGAGACGCGACGGTCCGCGCGGTCATCGTCGTCTCGTCGAGCTGGCCGGTGACCAGCGCGACCGCGACGACCGTCGCGACGCTCTCGGGCGTGCCCGCGAACCCGTCGACCAGCGCCACCAGTTCCGGGCGGGCGCCGCCCGCGGCGACGGCGACGCAGTCGGCGGCCAGGTCCACGACCCGCTCGCCCATCGCGCCCGGCGCGTCCCGCCACGAGCTGCCGGCGACGGCCGCGGCGAGGCCACTCATCCCCGCACCAGGTCCATCACCGGGCCGATGGCGCCGCGTTCCGGCAGTGCCAGCACGGCGTCGGAGACCGCGGTGACTGCGCCGGCGTCGAGGACCCGCCCGGCGTTGAGCCGGAACTTCGCGGCGTGCTCCTCGGAGCTCAGCGGGTTGCCCGGGCCGCCCCTGTTGGCGTCGACGCGCACCTCGTGGCGCTCGCCGTCGTCGAGTCGCACGCGCAGCACCGCGGGGAACTGGTTCGGGAAGATCTCGTCGCAGCGGGCGTCGGTCACGCAGCGGACCTTCGCGGCCAGCGCGAGCCTGCGCTCGTCGGCGGCCGCCTCGTCGGTGAAGTCGTCGTGTCCCAGGCCCAGCCCGCCGCCGCCGAAGAGCGCCGCCGCCACGGTGTACGGCCCGCTGAACGCGGCGTGGTAGCCCGACCGCGGGCGTGTCTTCTCCTCGGGCGGCTGCGCGATCGTCCGCAGCACGGGCGAGGCGACGCCGAGCTCGATCTCCTCGATGCGCGCCGGGTCGACGCCGCGGGCACGCAGCTCCAGTGCGGCGTCGATGCCCGCGTGGGTGAAGTGGTTGCACGGGTAGGGCTTGAAGAAGATGCCCGGCAGCTCCCAGTGCTCGCCGAGCCCGGCCACCACCGCGTCGACGTCCGCGCGCTCGCCGCAGAAGGCCTGCAGGAACCCGAACCGGCCCTCGACCACGGTGGGCGGGCCGGTGAGCCCGTGCCGCGCGAGGTCGGCGGCCACCACACCGGAGTGCGCGGCCCACCCGCAGTGCATCCGCTTGACGGTCCCGCCGGTGCGGTTGGCCTCGAGCAGCCCGGCGCCCATGCTCGCCGCGATCCCCGCCGCGTGCGCGATGCGCTCGGCGTCGAGCCCGCCGACCATCGCGGCGGCCACG
>Ga0196958_10000378_pt1 | contig 14511 bp, 10 predicted proteins | sample S1v_10metaG_FD_148654 | JGI IMG/M metagenome (GOLD analysis project Ga0196958, IMG submission 148654) | Soil microbial communities from Anza Borrego desert, Southern California, United States - S1+v_10 | ecosystem: Environmental > Terrestrial > Soil > Desert | place: USA: California | collected...
CGGGCTCTGGCACGAGCACAGCCGCGACGACCGCGACCAGTTCGTGCGGATCGAGGAAGCGAACATCGACCCTTCGCAACTCCACAACTTCACCCAGAGGGTCACCGACGGCGACGACGTCGGGCCGTACGACTACGGCTCGATCATGCATTACGGCAGCCGCGTCTTCACGCGGAACGGGAGGGAGACGATCGTCGCGATCAACCCACCGGGCGCGGCGATCGGCCAGCGCATCGCCCTCAGCGCCGGAGACATCGAAGCGGCGAACCGCCTCGCGCCGCGCGAATCGGCGTTCGGAGCCACCGATCCGGATGACCCGCATGGTCCGATGCCGTTCCGGCCCGTCGAGGGGCGCCGCCGCTTCCGGATCGGCGGAGACGACGGTGACGGCGCTCCGTAATTGCCGGTAGGGAACTCAGCAACCGCGTCCCTCCTTCTTTATACAAAGGAGGGTCTATGGCGATCGACAAACGGCGCGGTGGCCGCGGTGACGGCGGTGGCGAACGGCAGACGGACGGCGAGCTGCTGCAGAGCAGTGACCTTCGCACCGCCATCATTCCGCTCAAACAGGGGAACGTGGCAGTGCAGTACTCCGTCGTCGATGGTCTCGCCATCTTCGAAGGCGACATCGTCCTCGGCACGGTGGCGGAGGTCGAGCAGCAGACCGAGGCGATCCGCGAAGGGATGCCGGAAGCGGTGGTGATCACCGGCGAAAAGTTCCGCTGGAAGAACTGCCGCATCCCCTACACCATCGACCCCGCGCTGCCGAGCAAAGAACGCGTGACCGAGGCCATCGCGCACTGGGAGGAGAAAACGAACTACAAGTTCGTCGTCCGCTCGAACGAGCCGGACTGGATCACGTTCCGTCCCGGCACCGGCTGCTCGTCGCACGTCGGACGGCGGGGCGGCCAGCAGTTCGTGAACCTCGCCGCCGGCTGCCTGCGCGGGCAGACCATCCACGAGATCGGCCACGTCATCGGTCTGTGGCACGAACAGAGCCGCGAGGACCGCGACCTCTTCGTGCAGATCAAGTGGGAGAACATCGAGCCCGCGGCCACGCACAACTTCAACCAGCACATCACCGACGGCGACGACGTCGGCCCGTACGACTACGGCTCGATCATGCATTACGGCGCGAAGGCGTTCTCGAAAAACGACAAGCCGACGATCGTGCCGATCAATCCGCCGGGCGCGCTGATCGGACAGCGCGACGGATTGAGCGCGGGCGACATCAGCGCGGCAAACAGCCTCTGCTCCCCTCCCGTGACGATCAAGGAGACGACGAAGGACGTCCCGCTCGACACCAAAAAAGAGCTCGTCAAAGACATCCGTCTGGACACGAAGAAGGAAGTCATCGTCGACACGAAGAAGGAGATGGTCTTCGACAAACGCTTCGATCCGATCGACCCGCGCGGTCCGGTGAAGTTCGACCAGGTCGATCCGCGCACGCGCCTGCCGGGTGGCATCGGCGGCATCGGCGGCGCCGCCGGTGGCGGCAACGCGCTGCCGTTCGCGATGGCGACGGGACATCAGGCCCCGGGCGCGCAGGACGCGGGGGCGCAGAACGAGGTCATGCAGCAGGTGATGCAGCTCGACGCGCAGTTGCAGGGCATCGCGGATGCGCTCGCGCACGCGCAGGCGCAGGCGGAAGCGCTGCAGCAGCAGTACGATCAAACCCTGGCGCTGCTGAACGGCGTGATCCTCGATCAGGACCAGTCGTGATCGTCGTCGTCTCCCATGCCGAGGACCCGCACGCCACGCGCGTCCTCGACCTGCTGGGGCGTGCGGGTCACGAGACATTGCTGCTCGACCTCGCCGACCTGCCGGAGCGCGCGACGCTGACGTTCGACTACGGACGCAACGGCGCGCGCCCGGCCATCGACTATCGCGTGGAGGGCAGGGTCGTCGATCTCGCGCACGCGCGCTCGGCGTGGTATCGGCGGCCGCAGCATCCGACGCTGACCGCGGTCGGCGCGAACGCGGATGCGTGGTCGTTCGTCGCGAACGAATGGCAGGAGGCGACGCACGGACTCTGGCAGTTGCTGGAGGTGCCGTGGATGAATCCTCCCGCGGCGGATGACGTCGCGGGACGCAAGGCACTACAGTTGCGCGTCGCGCGCGCGCTCGGATTGCGTACGCCGCGCACGCTCGTTACGAGCGATCCCGACGCGGCGCGTGCGTTCATCGAGAGAGAGGGCGTGGGTCGCACGATCTTCAAGACGTTCTCGTGCACGCACCAGGTGTGGCGCGAGACGCGCCTCGTACGCGAGGAGGAGCTCGCGAAGATCGATTCCGTGCGGCTCTCGCCGGTGATTTTTCAGGAGTACATCCCCGCGTCGGCGGACCTGCGCATCACCATCGTCGGCGACCGCATCTTCCCCGCCGCCATCGACGCCCGCGGCACCGATTACGAAGTCGATTTCCGCATGAGCCTCGGCCAGTCACGCGTCGAGGCGTGCACGATCCCGCGTGACGTGGAAGAACGGTTGTTCGCGATGATGCGCCGCTTCGGCCTGATCTACGGCGCCATCGACGTGCGCCGCACGCCGGAGGGAGAGCACGTGTTCCTCGAGATCAACACCGGCGGCGAATTTCTGTTCATCGAGGATCGGACGGGACAGCCGATCGCACAGGCCGTGGCCGACTGGCTGTCGGCTCCTCCCGAACGCGAGCGTTCCGGAGGGTAACGCCGCGCAGCAGCGGGACGCTGCCGCCCCAGCCGGCGCGGACGCCGGCGTTCCCTAGACTTTTTTTACTTCCACCCGCACCGCTCCAGCCGTCCCGACCGGATACGACTGCATGGTGATGTAGTCGCCTTTGCTGATCTCGCCGTCGCCGTCGCAATCGACGTGCACGAAGACGATCGGGGCGCCGGTCAGCTCCGCGTCGACCTGCACGCGCGCGACCACACCGCTCCACGTCGCGCGTGCTTCGCCGAGCAGCACGGACGCCTCGTCGGCTACCGCGGCGTCGCGCACCTGCACGACGACCGCGGCACCCTCGGGCGGCGCTCCCGCCGCGGCGATCTCGACCGTCAGTTGCATGTCACTTCACGGCGATGGCACGCGCCTGTTTGATGTCGGTGAATCCTTTGAACGCCTTCTCCACCGCGTCCTGCATGAGCGTGCGCATCCCCTGCTGCATCGCGAGGCGGCGCAACTCGTCGATCGGCGAGCGCGCCTGCACCGCCTTCTTCAACTCGTCCGTGCCGACCAGCAACTCGTGCACGCCCATGCGTCCCTTGTAGCCGGTGTTGTTGCACGTCGGGCAGCCTTTCGGGCGATACAGCGTCAGCTCGGGCGAATACGTGATGCCCGTCCCCGGCCAGTAGTCGTAGCCGTACGCCTCGATGATCTCCTCGAACTCCTCCGGCGTGAGCTGGTAGCCCTCCTTGCACTTCGGGCAGAGCACGCGGATCAGGCGCTGGGCCATGATGCCGAGGAGCGCGTCGGCGAAGTTGAACGGATCGATGTCCATGTCGAGCAGACGCGTGATCGTCTCCGGCGCCGAGTTCGTGTGCAGCGTCGAGAAGACGAGGTGACCGGTGAGTGAGGCCTCGATGCCGATCGCCGCCGTCTCGTGATCGCGCATTTCGCCGACCATGATCACGTCCGGATCGGCGCGCAGGAACGAGCGCATGGCCGCGGCGAACGTGAAGTCGATCTTCGGCTGCACCTGCACCTGACGGAGACCCTTCTGCGTGATTTCGACCGGGTCTTCGGCCGTCCAGATCTTCATGTCCTCGGTGTTGATGAAGCCGAGAGCCGAATGCAGCGTGGTCGTCTTGCCGGAACCGGTCGGACCGACGACGAGCGCGATGCCGTACGGTTTCGAGAGCAGCGTCTTGAACGCGGTGAGATTGCGCTCGGAGAAGCCCATCTTGTCGAGCGGCAGCGGCTTCGATGCGGCGAGGATACGCATGACCACGTCCTCGTTGCCGTTCGCCGTCGGGATCGTCGCGACGCGCAGCTCGATCGTTCCCTTCGAATACTTGAAGCGGATCTTGCCGTCCTGCGGCTTGCGCTTCTCGGAGATGTCGAGCTTGGCCATGATCTTCAGGCGCTGCACGAGTGCATTGCGGTGCGGGCCCGGGATCTCCATGAACTTCTGGCAGTCGCCGTCGATGCGCAGACGGATGCCGCACGGATTGCGCGGGCCGTCGGGCTCGACGTGAATGTCGGAGGCGCCTTTCGCGTACGCCTCGATGATGAGCTGGTTCGCGAGCTTCACGATGCCGGAGTCGGTTTCATCGAGCTCCGGCTCGTCCTTCGGCGTGTCTTCGAGCTCGACCTTCTCGCCGTCACCGAGGGAGTCGAGGATCTTCGCCCAGTCGGCGCTTTCGGCGGTCGAGCCGTCCTGCTGCATCTGTTCGCCGTACGACTTGGCGATGTACGCCATGATGTCGTGCTTCATCGCCACCATGAAGTCGTAGCGCGGCGCGAGGTTCATGGCGCGGATGCCGTCGAGGCGCGTCAGGTCCTGCGGATCTTCGACGGCCACGATGAGGAGGCCCGGCTTGCGCTCGACCGGCGCCGCAACGTGCTTCTTCCAGATGTCGGCCGAGACGCGTTCTTTCAGATCGACCGGGATCATCTGCTCGCCGTCGTAGTTGAACCACGGCGTCGAGTAGTACGCGGCGAGCGAGCGCCCGATCTCCTCTTTCGGTACGTTGAAGTCGTCGATGAGCGCTTTCTCGACGCTGGTGTTGTTCACGCGCGCGCTGCTGACCGCGGCCTCCAGGTCTTTTTCAGAGAGAACGCCTTTGTCGATCAGCACGCCGAACTTCGACGGCTTCGACTGGCGCGTGACGCGGTGCTGGTTGTAGAACGCGATGCCGAGGATGCGTGCGATCTCCTCGGCGGCATCCTCGTCCTGGGCGGTGAACGACGGCCCGTGGCGCTTGTTGATGAGCTGCACGACGCCGAGGAGGTACTTCTCGAAGAGGATGGGCACGGCGAGGACGGACTTCGTGCGGAAGCCGGTCTGCTTGTCCCAGCGCTGGTCGAAGCGGAGGTTCGCGTGGAACTTCTGCAGCTCCGACGCTTCGTAGGCGTCTTTGATGTTGATGGTCTTGCGCGCCAGTGCGGTGAAGCCGGCGATCGACGCGAAGGATTTCGGGACGCGGATCTCCTTCGGCTGGTCGCCGACTTTCTGGAGCGAGTACAGCTCCTGATTCTTCGTGTCGATGGCGTAGATCGTCAGACGCTCGGCGTCGAGGAGCTCGAGGATGCGGTCCTTGAGCGTCATGAGGATGTGCGGGATCGACTCGGCGGAGTTGATCTGATTCGCGATCGCGGTGAGCTTCTTGCGGAACTCCAGCTCCCGCTCCATCGCGGAAGGCGCGGCCTGAACGGTCATGCTTTTGGTCTCCTGGTTGACCGGTGTCTGGAGAGGAAGGATAGCACTCGCGACGTGTGTGGTTGGGGGGCGGGTGGGTGGCCTGGCGGGTTGTCGGTTGTCCGCGTGGCGGGTTGTCGGTTGTCGGTTGTCAGTTCTCTGTGCGGCATCGCCAGAGGAGCGTTACAACGTGGCAACGCGCCGCCGGCGTTGTCGCTTCTCGGTGTCGGTGCGGTATCGCGAGAAGGCACTCGACAACCGACAACCGATAACCGACAACACGGGCCGCCCGGCCCGTTGCCCCTCGCGACCCCTATACTGCGGCCCGCCCCATGACCCGCGTCCTCCTCTTCCTCGCGATCGCCGTCCTCGTCTTCGCGCCGTTCAACTGGATCACGTATCGCCAGCTCGTGCGCATTCACCCGCGCCGCAGGCGCTGGATTCTCGGCGCGCTGATCGCCGGAAACGCAATGTGGCCGTTCTTTCCGCTGCTGCGGTCGTCCACGGATTTCGCCCGCGTCATGCGGGCCGTGCTCGGGCCGTTGTGGTTCGGGTGGACGTCGTTTGCGATCCTCTACTCCATCCTCGTCTTTCTCGTGCTGCTGGCGTGGGTGCCGTTCCGGCGCGTGGAGTTCGCGCGCTTCGCACGCTGGCCGTCGCGTGTGTTTCTGTCGGTGGTGCTGGTCGGATTCGCGATCGGGTACGTTCACGCGATCGTCCCGTTGCGCGTCGAACGCGTGACGGTGCGCGTGCCGAATCTCCCCGCGTCGTCCGAAGGGACGAAGCTCGTACTGATGGGCGATCTGCACGTCGGCCTCTTCACACGCCCATCGCGTCTCGAGCGCATCTTTGCGACGGCGGGATCGCTGCAGCCGGATGCGGTGCTGATCGCCGGCGATCTCATCGACGACGATCCGTACTTTGTCCCGAAGCTGCTCGCCGGCACGCGCGCGCTGCCCGCGAACATTCCGCTGTACGCCGTGCTCGGCAATCACGAAATGTACGGCGATCCCGTCGCCGCGATCGAGGCGATGCGCGGCAGCCGCATGCGACTGCTCGTCAATGAAGGCGTTCCGCTGCGCGATCTGTGGATCGCGGGCGTCTCCGATCCCGCGGCGCGTGAGGCGGGCAGTCGAGGGTCGAAGCAACTCGCGCCCGATCTGGCCAGCGCGCTTGCGGGCAAACCGGCCAACGCGATCGCGATCGTGCTCGCGCATCAGCCGAAGATCCTCGAGGAGGCGCGGCGCCGCGGTGCCGCGCTGACCCTCTCCGCGCACACGCACGGAGGGCAGTTCGGATTCCGTCCGCTGCGACTCTCACTGGCCGGCCTTTTTCTGCGCTACCACATGGGTCTGTACGACCTGCCGCCGACGCAGCTCTACATCAACACCGGCACCGGTTACTGGCTCTTCCCGTTCCGCCTCGGCATGACGCCGGAGATCACGCTAATCGAGCTGCGGCGGCGCTGAGCACCTCGCCGCACGTTTCTTCGATCTTCAGCGTCGCGAGATCGTCCGCACGCGTGGGGCCGATGTTCACGATGGCGAGGGGTGTGCCGCGCTCGTGCGCGCGTTTGGCGAAACGGAAGCCCGACCACACCGTGAGCGACGACCCGACGACGAGCAGCGCGTCCGCTTCGTCAACGCGGCGCATCGCGTAGTCGACTTTCTCTTTCGGGACCGACTCGCCGAAAAACACGACCGCCGGTTTGAGCACGCCTCCGCAGCGACGGCACTCGGGCACGCGGAAGCTGCCGACGATCTCGTCCGCGACGGCAGCGTCGCCATCGGGCGCAAAGTCCGCTTCGTCGGGATCGAGCGAATCATCCGTCCAGCCGGGATTCAGCTCCGCGATCCGCTCCTGCATCTCCTGGCGCGGCGTCTCCCCTCCGCAGTCGAGACAGACCACGACGCGATTGCGTCCGTGCAGTTGCACGACTGCGCGGCTCCCCGCTTCCTGATGCAGGTCGTCGACGTTCTGGGTGATGAGCTGATGCACGCGGCCGTGTGCTTCCAGTTCGGCGAGCGCGCGATGCGCGGCATTCGGCCGCGCCTTGTCGAACCGAGGCCAGCCGCGAAACGAGCGCGCCCAGTAGAACCGCCGCACCTCGGCGCTCCGCACGAACGCACTGAAGTAAATCGGCTTGTGCCGCGCCCACACCCCTCCGGGACTCCGGTAATCCGGAATGCCGGATTCCGTGGAGCACCCCGCGCCCGTCAGGACGACGAGCCGCTTCGCGTCATGGAGAAAGTCGTGCAGCACCGCACGAGCGAAACGTCACGGCGCGAACGGCGCTTCCATCTTCGGTCCGGTGGCGATGTCGACCAGCGCATGGATCAGCACGCGCGCGCCTTTGTGCAGGTCGTCGAGCGAGATCTTCTCGTTGATGTCGTGGCCGGTGTAGGGCTTGCCGGGGAACCACATGCCGAAGGCGATCGCGTTCGGGAGGCGTTTCGCGTACGTGCCGCCGCCGGAGATCGCGGGCTTGGGGTTCTTCACGCCGGTCGCACGCGAGTAGGCGTTCATCAGGCGCTTCACGATCTTCGCGTTCGGATCGAAACCGAGCGGCTCGTCGGCGAAATACGAGAGCTCCGGCGAGAAGGTGAGCTCCGCGCCGGTGCGCTCGTTGAAGTCGGCGAGCACCTTCTCCAGGTGCGCGCGCATCTGTGGTGCCGTGCGCGGCGGGATGCGGCGCAGGTTGATGACGAGGACGCGAATGGTGTCGTCGTCCTCGGTCGGTTTGACGGTGGCGATGTTGACGCCGTAACGGCCCCAGAGCGGATCCGTGTCGGTGATGCCGAGGCCGGTGCCGTGGAGGTCTTTGCCAGCCATGCGGACGAAGGCGAGGATGTCGTCCGCACCTCCGCGCGGCAGCTTTCCTTCGAGCGCGTGCGCGAGTGCCACGAGCGCGTTGCGGCCGCCCGTGAGATTCACGCCCGAATGCGCGGCGTGTCCGTACGCCACGATCCGCATGCCGCGGTCCTCGGCCAGAAACACGAGCCGTGTCCCCTCGGGGAGTTTCTTTTTCGCCTCGGTCAGCTCCGCCTCGAGCGCGGTCCAGTCGGCGGTGCCGCGGGTCCAGCGCAGCCGGATCTCCGCGCGCTCCGGCACGATGCTCGGCGTCGAGCCGGCGTCGAAATAGTCGACGCGGTACGGCTTCGTCTGATCGCGCGACGTGAACACCGCCGGCGCCACGAGGGCCAGACCGTCCCACGCCTTCTCGCCGACGACCACCGGAAACTCGGAATCGAGGACGAGCGAGTAATCGGGCGCCTTGTGATGTTCGAGGTACTCCGCCATCTCCGTCGCGGAGGATTCTTCCTCGCTGCCGACGAGCAGGCGGATGGTATGCGTGCGTTGCAGCCTGCTCTGCTCGAGCGCCTTCATCGCCAGCAGCGCCTGCACGAGCGGGCCCTTGTCGTCCGCGGCGCCTCGTCCGAGGACGTAGCCGTTTTCGACCAGACCTCCGAAGGGCGGGAAGAACCACGTTTCGGGATCGGCGGGCTGCACGTCACCGTGAATCACGAGCCCGAGGACGGGGGCGCCTTCGGGTCCGGGCAGCTCGATCTCCGTGACCTTGCCCGCGTCGCGTGCGACGAAGCCGAGGTCGTTCGCGGCTTTCGTCAGCCACGCCTTCTGGTCCGCGTGCGCCTGCGGATCGTACGCCGTCGTCGGAAACCGCAGCACCTCGGAGAGCATCGGCACGAGGTGTTTCGACTCGTGCTTGTCGTAGTGCGCGACCACCGGCGACGCCGAGATCGCGGCCGCGAGAACGAGAGCCAGCATCAGAACAGTCTCCTTCCTTCGAGTGCGAGCAGCCACTGTTTGCGCTCGATACCACCGCCGTAGCCGGTGAGCGAGCCGTTCGTGCCGATGACGCGATGACACGGCACGATCACCGGGATCGGATTCGCGCCGTTGGCCGCCCCGACCGCGCGCACCGCGTTCGGCTTGCCGATGCGATGCGCGAGCTCGGCGTACGAGACGGTATGGCCGTACGGAATGCGGCGCAGCTCGTCCCAGACGGCGAGCTGGAATGGCGTGCCGCGCATGGCCAGGTCGAGCTCGAACGTCCGGCGCTGACCGGAAAAGTATTCGTGCAGTTGCGACCAGAGGCGGCGGGCTTCGGGTGTCTGCGATTGCTCGACAGGAGGTCCGGACGCGTCGAGCCCCACGCCAAAGCGCAATTCGACCAGCCTTCCCTGCTCATCGAAAACCGGCGTCAGCGTTCCGATCGGCGTCTCCACGTTCGCGTAGAATACGCGGCACACCATCAGTCCGGGAGACCAACATGAAAACCTTCCTCAAGGTCGCGGGGATATCCGCGCTTGCCGTCGTGGCGCTCGCCGCAATCGGCGTTTCGTGGCTCGCCCTGCGCAAGCCGGCGCAGCGTCCAGCGACGGCGCTGAAGGTCGCGCCCGATCCGCAGCGCATCGCGCGCGGCAGGTACCTCGTGCACCACGTCACGATCTGCTTCGACTGCCACTCCGAGCGCACCTATGCGTACGGACTGCCGTTCGTCGAAGGGAAGGAAGGCGTGGGCGGGTTCGTGTGGGATCAGCGCATCGGCTTCCCGGGCGTCCTCGCCGCCTCGAATCTCACGCCCGATCCCGAAACGGGCCTCGGCAAGTGGACCGACGGCGAGATCCTTCGCGCGATGCGGGAGGGTGTCGATCGCGAGGGGAACGCGCTCTTCCCGATCATGCCGTACGGCCATTTCCGCGCGATGAGCGACGACGACGCGACGGCCATCATCGCGTACCTGCGCACGCTGAAGCCGCAGCGCTACGAGGAGCCGGAAAAATCGCTCGACGTGCCGCTGAACTTCATCGAGAAATTCATCCCCGAGCCGGTCGCCGCGCCGGTGCCGCCGCCGGATCGCTCGAACAGCGTCGCGTACGGCAAGTATTTGGCGACCATCGCGAGCTGCGCCGAGTGCCACACGCCGAAAGACGAACAGGGCACCCCGCTGCCGGGACAGGAATTCGCCGGCGGCTGGGAGATGCACACGCCGCAGTTCCGCGTCGTCACCGCGAACATCACCCCGCACCCGTCGACGTGGATGGGCAAAGCCACGAAGGAAGAGTTCATCGGCCGCTTCAAAGCCTTCGCGAGCTACAAACCCCAGCCCGCCCAACCCGGCCGCAACACACTCATGCCCTGGATCACCTACTCCGGCATGAGCGACGAAGACCTCGGCGCGATCTACGACTATCTGAAGACGGTGCCGCAGAGTGGGAAGAGGGTGGAGGTGTTTCCGGACGCGCGATGAGGGGAGGGCGGGCGGGGTGTTGAGCTGTAAAGCTGTAAAGCTATAAAGCTGTAGAGGGGACCAGTTTGTCCCGGCGTCCTGCCCCTTTATCGCTTTACAGCTCTACAGCTCAATAGCTCAACAGCTCCCCCACCCTCCCTGCTGAAAAACCAGCACCGCGCGCTCCTCGTATACGGCCGCATGTCACTCGAACTTCGCATCGACGGCCTCTCCAAAACTTACCCGAACGGCGTCCAGGCTCTTCAGAACGTGTCGCTCAGCATTCCCACGGGGATGTTCGGGCTCCTCGGCCCGAATGGCGCCGGCAAGTCGACGCTCATGCGCACGATTGCCACGCTGCAGGAGGCGGATTCGGGTTCGATCACGCTCGGGAACATCGACGTTCTCCAGCAGAAAGACGAAGTCCGCAAAGTCCTCGGCTATCTGCCGCAGGAGTTCGGCGTGTATCCGCGCGTCTCCGCCGAGACGCTCCTCGACCATTTCGCGATCCTCAAAGGCGTGCAGAACCGCGGTGAGCGTCGCGAAGTCGTCGCCGCGCTGCTGCGCCGGGTCAATCTCTACGAAGTCCGCAAGCAGAACCTCGGCACGTACTCGGGCGGCATGCGCCAGCGTTTCGGCATCGCCCAGGCGCTGCTCGGCAATCCGAAGCTGATCATCGTCGATGAGCCGACCGCCGGCCTCGATCCCGGCGAGCGCGTGCGCTTCCACAACCTCCTCGCCGAGATCGGCGAGAACGTCATCATCATCCTCTCGACGCACATCGTCGAAGACGTGAGCGACCTCTGCTCCCGCATGGCCATCATTTCCCACGGGCGCGTGCTGGCCGAGGGAGATCCGGCGGATGCGATGCGCAGGATGGAAGGGAAGATCTGGCGCCGCGTCGTGTCGAAAGAGCAGCTCGCCGCATTCCAGCTCGAGCACGCCGTCATCTCGACGCGCCTCGTCGGCGGCAAAACCGTCATGCACGTCTTCAGCGAATCGCAGCCGGAAGGCTTCCTCCCGGTTACGGCCAGCCTCGAGGACGTCTACTTCTCCACCCTGCACCACGCGGAAGAGGCGGCGGCCTAAATGTTCAGAGCCATCGCAGCATTCGAGCTGAAGTACCACCTCAAGTCGCCGCTGTTCTACATCCTGCTGATCGTCTTCTCGCTGATCACGTTCGGCGGCACGACGTCGGACAGCGTCACCCTCGGCGGGGCGGTGGGGAACATCAACCGCAACGCCCCGTTCGTCATCATGCAGTTCCTGATGGTGATGAGCGTCTTCGGCGTGCTCAGCACCACCGCCTTCGTCGCGAGCGCCGTGCATCGTGATTTCGAGCTCGGCACCGACGGTCTCTTCTTCTCCTCCCCCGTCAGGAAGTGGCAGTACCTCGGCGGCAGGTTCGTCGGCTCGTTCATCGTGGCCACGCTGATCTATCTCGGCGTCATCGCCGGCATCATCCTCGGCAGTCTGATGCCGTGGATCGACAAAGCACGTCTCGGCCCGTTCGACTTCTACCCCTACTTTTACTCGCTGTTCGTGATGGTCGTGCCGAACCTGCTCCTCGCCGGCGCGATCTTCTTCGCCATCGCGGCGCTCACGCGCAGCCTCATGGCCACGTACGCGGGCGCGGTGTTCTTCATCGTCGCCAGCGCGGTCTCGAGCTCCATGCTCGAGGACATGGAGAACGAAGCCATCGCGGCACTGCTCGATCCGTTCGGCTTCGCCGCGTTCCAGATCTCCACCCGTTACTGGACCGTCTTCCAGCGGAACACGCAGGTCCTCCCGCTCGAAGGCGTTTACCTCTGGAACCGCATCCTCTGGACGGCGGTCGCGCTGCTCATCCTCGGCTTCGCGGTCTGGCGTTTCAAGTTCACCACCGGCACGCGCAAGACCCGCAAGAAAGCGGGAAAGCGGAACACGAAACTCGTCGAAGAGCTGCAGCCGATCCAGCGCATCACCCTCACCCTGCCGAAACCGGCGCAGACGTTCGGCGGCATGGCCTCGGTGCGTCAGTTCCTCGCACGCGTGAAGCTCGAAGCGGCGATGATCTTCAAGAGCATCCCGTTCGTGATCATGCTCTCCCTCGGCGTGCTGAACATCTGGGGCAACTCGACCGCGTTCGGCAACATGTTCGGCACCGCGATCTATCCGGTGACCGGCATCATGATCAACGTCATCCAGGGCGCGTTCGGCCTCTTCGCGCTGCTGATCACCGCCTTCTACGCGGGTGACATCGTCTGGCGCGAGCGCACGATCAAGCTCGATCAGGTCAGCGACGCCATGCCGCTGCCGACCTGGGCGCAGTGGGCGGCAAAACTCACGGCCCTGTTCTTCGTGATTCTCGCGACGCTCGCCTCGGCCGTCGTCACCGGCATCGTCATCCAGGCGGCACGCGGCTACTTCAACTTCGAGCTCGGCGTGTACGCGAAGGGGATGTTCGTCGAGCTCCTGCCGTTCCTGCTCTTCATCGCCACGTTCTCGTTCGTCGTGCAGGTGCTGTTCAACCAGAAGTTCGTCGGCTTCCTCGCCGTGCTGGTGTACTTCATCCTCGGCAACGCGCTGCCCGCGATGGACTTCGAGCACCTCCTGTATCGCTTCGCCTCACAGCCGCAGAGCACGTGGTCGGACATGAACGGCTACGGCCACTTCATGAAGTCGATCCTCGTCTTCAACCTCTACTGGGCGCTGTTCTGCCTCGCCCTCCTGGCGATTGCGCACCTGCTGTGGGTGCGCGGGACCGAGAGCGGTTTCCGGCAGCGCCTGCGCATCGCCCGGCAGCGCTTCGGCAAACCGGTCGCGGCCGCACTCGCGCTCTCGCTGATCGCGTTCGCCGGCACCGGCTGCTACATCTACTACAACACCAACGTCCTCAACGAGTACCGCACCACGAATCAGGAAGAAGAGCGGCGCGCGAACGCGGAGAAAAAGTACAAGAAGTTCCAGGAGATCCTGCAGCCGAAGGTGACGGACGTGCAGGCCGACGTCGACATCTATCCGGAGCGCCGCGCCATCGACATCCGCGGCGTGTACACGCTCCGCAACAAGACGCCGAAGCCGATCGCGGAGCTGCACGTCACGCACAATCCGATGACGTTGCGCCATCTGAAACTCGAGATTCCAGGCGCGCGCGTGAAGAGCGACGACCGGACGCACGGCTACGCGATCTACACGCTCGCGCAGCCGCTCGCGCCGGGCGCCACGACCACCATGAAGTTCAGGGGCGGCTTCGCGGCGAAGGGTTTCCCGAACGGCGCCACGAACACGAACATCGTCGCGAACGGGACGTTCTTCAACTCCATCTCCTACTTCCCGCAGATCGGCTACAACTCGGAGGACGAGCTGCAGGACCGCAACGAACGGCGCAAACATGGACTGCAGCCGATCCAGCGCATGAAGAAGCCGGACGACATGCAGGCCCGCATGAGCAACGGTCTCGCCTCCGACTGGATGAATCTCGACACCACCGTGAGCACCTCTCCCGACCAGCTCGCGCTCGCACCGGGCTACCTGCAGAAAGAGTGGACGCAGAACGGCCGCCGTTACTTCCACTACAAGACCACCGCACCGATCCTCGGCCTCTGGTCCTATCTGTCGGCGAAGTACACCGTGAAACGCGATTCGTGGACCAGCCCGAAGGGCGAGAAGATCCCCATCGAGATCTACTACGACGCGAAACACGCGTACAACGTCGACCGGATGATCGACGCGACGAAGAAGTCGCTCGACTATTTCACGGCCAACTTCTCGCCGTACCAGCACAAGCAGGTGCGCATCCTCGAGTTCCCCGGATACGCGCGCTTCGCGCAGTCGTTCCCGAACACGATCCCCTTCTCCGAGTCGATCGGCTTCATCGCCGACCTGCGCGACAAGGAGGAGATCGACTACGTCTTCTACATCACGTCGCACGAAGTCGCACA
>Ga0196958_10000379_pt1 | contig 14511 bp, 11 predicted proteins | sample S1v_10metaG_FD_148654 | JGI IMG/M metagenome (GOLD analysis project Ga0196958, IMG submission 148654) | Soil microbial communities from Anza Borrego desert, Southern California, United States - S1+v_10 | ecosystem: Environmental > Terrestrial > Soil > Desert | place: USA: California | collected...
GGGGCACGGTCTTCACGAAGGTCTCGCCCAACCCAGGCCTCACGAGTGCTCACCCGCCAGCAGCCACCACACCCAAGCCTGCCAAACCCGGCCCGGACACAACCCATTAGGCCTCCTTGAGGGACTCTGGATTTCTCAAGGAGGCCTTTACGCAACATCACCTGAGCGGGCCCGCCTCGTCAGAAGGCCTTGGTCTCAGTTGTTGCGCGGGAATCCGAGGTTCACCCCGCCCTGCGAGGGGTCCGGCCAGCGCGAGGTGACGACCTTCGTCCGCGTGAAGAAGTGGAACCCTTCCGGCCCGTACGCGTGGCTGTCCCCGAACAGCGAGTCCTTCCAGCCGCCGAACGAGTAGTAGCCGACCGGCACCGGGATGGGCACGTTCACGCCGACCATCCCGACCTCGACCTCGTTCTGGAACCGCCGCGCGGCCCGCCCGTCGTTGGTGAAGATCGCGGTTCCGTTGCCGTAGGCGTTGGCGTTGACCAGCTCCAGCGCCGCGTCGTAACCCTCGGCCCGCGCGACCGCCAGCACCGGCCCGAAGATCTCGTCGGTGTAGATCGACATGTCCGGGGTGACCTGGTCGAACAGGGTCGGGCCGAGCCAGAAGCCGCCGTCCTCGCCGTCGACCTCGATGCCGCGGCCGTCGACGACGAGCCGGGCTCCCGCCGCCACGCCCGCCGCCACGTAGGACTCGACGCGTTCGTGGTGGGCGGCGGTGACGAGCGGCCCCATCTCCGAGGTGGGCCGCATGCCGTCACCGACGCGGAGCCGCTTGATCCGCTCGGTGATCTTGGTGACCAGTTCGTCGCCGACCGGGTCGACCGCGACCACGACCGACACCGCCATGCACCGTTCCCCCGCCGAGCCGAAGCCCGCCGAGACGGCCGCGTCGGCGGCGAGGTCGAGGTCGGCGTCCGGCAGGACGACCATGTGGTTCTTCGCGCCGCCGAGCGCCTGGACGCGTTTCCCGTGCCTGGTCCCGGTTTCGTAGACGTACTTCGCGATCGGCGTCGACCCGACGAACGAGATCGCCTTGACGTCGCGGTGTTCCAGCAGTCCGTCGACGGCCACCTTGTCGCCGTGCAGGACGTTGAGGACGCCGGCGGGCAGGCCCGCCTCGGCGAACAGTTCCGCGATGAACACGGCCGCGGACGGGTCCTTCTCGCTCGGCTTGAGCACGACGGTGTTGCCGCACGCGATCGCGTTCGGCACGAACCACAGCGGCACCATCGCCGGGAAGTTGAACGGCGAGATCACGCCGACCACGCCCAGTGGCTGCGAGATCGAGTAGACGTCGACGCCGGTTGAGGCGTTCTCGCTGAACCCGCCCTTGAGCAGCTGCGCCGCACCGCAGGCGTACTCGACGTTCTCGATGGCGCGCGCGATTTCGCCCGCCGCGTCGGATTCGACCTTGCCGTGTTCGCCGGTGACGATCTTCGCCAGCTCGTGACGCCGCGCCGAAAGCAGCTCACGGAAGGCGAACAGCACCCGCGTCCGCCCGGCCAGCGACGTCCCGCGCCAGCCCGGCAACGCCCGGGAGGCGGCCGCCACGGCGGCGTCGACGTCGTCCTGCGCGGCGAAGGCGACCTTCGCGCGCACTCGACCGGTGGCCGGATCGAACACGTCACCGGATCGTTCGCTCACGCCTTCGCACGGTTTGCCGTCTATCCAGTGGGTGATGCGGTCGGTCACGGATCCGCCTTCCTGTTCGCCGGGTGTCTGTTCCGGGTCGAGTCTGGGCGCGCGCGCCACACCGACGCCATCGGCAACGTGTACGGACTCCCGGTCCCGGCCGTACAGTCTGTCTCTGCGTTCCGACCAGGTGGGAGGCCGATGTACCCGACCGTCGCCGAGGTGCTCGCGTTGCCGGTGCTGCGTCAGGGCAGGCCCCACGTGGTGGCGGGGGCGGCGGGTTTGGCCGCGCCGGTCCGCTGGGCGCACGTCGCCGAGGTGGCGGACATCGCCCCGCTGCTGCGCGGCGGGGAGCTCGTGCTCACCACCGGGGTCGCCCTGCCCGACGACGGCGCCGCGCTTGCCCGGTACGTCGGCGATCTGGCCGGTGTCGGAGTCGTCGGGATCGTGGTCGAACTGGTCCGGCACTGGAGCGAGAAACTGCCGTCCGCGCTGGTCGACGCCGCGGACCGCCACGGCGTCCCGCTGATCACCCTTTCGCGCGAGACGCGCTTCGTGTCGGTCACCGAGGCGGTGAACGGGCTGATCGTCGACGCCCAGGTCGACGAACTCCGCGCCGCGGAACGGGTCCACGAGACCTTCACCGCGCTGACGATCGCCGGCGCCGAACCGGGCGACATCCTGCGCGAGGTCGCGAGGCTCACCGAACATCCCGTCGTGCTGGAGACGCTCGCGCACGAAGTCCTCGCCTACGACACGGCCGGGACCGACCCCGGCGACCTGCTGCCCGGCTGGCCGTCCCGGTCGCGGCCGGTGCGGGTCGGCGAGCGGACCGGCTACCACCCGGGCGCGGGCTGGCTGATCACCGTGGTCGGCGCGCGCGGGCACGACTGGGGGCGGCTGGTCGTCGTCTGCGGGGATCCGCCGCCGCACCGGCACGTCGTGGTCGCCGAACGCGCCGCGTCCGCGCTCGCGGTCCACCGGCTGGTCGCCAAGGACACCGACAGCCTCGAACGCCAGGCGCACCGCGCGGTCCTGACCGAACTGCTGGCGAATCCGGTGCCGCCCGCCGAACTGACCGCGCGGGCGTCCGCGCTGGGTGTCCCGCTGACCGGACGATTGCTGGTCGGGGTCGCCGTGCGGCCCCGGATCACCGCGACCGCCAGGACCGCGCAGTCGACTCCGGTGCTGCTGCGGGAACTCGCCGAGGCGACCGCGCTCGCCGCCCGGCGCGCCAAGGTCTCCGCGCTGGTGGCCACCGACGACACCCTGGTGCGCGCGCTGATCGCGCTCTCCCCGGAGGCGGGAGTCGACGCGGTCCTGCGACGGCTGGCCACCGACGTCCACGAGGCCCGCTCCGGCGCGCCGGCCGTGGTCGCGGTCGGCACCACGGGCAGCGGGCCCGCCGAGGCACGCCGGACGCTCGTCGAAGCCGCGCAGGTCGCCGCCGCGGCCCTCACCGAGAACGCCGACCGGGTGGTCCACCGGCTCGACGACGTCCGGCTGCGCGGACTCCTGCACCTGATGGCGGGCGACGAACGGATCACCGCGTTCGCCGCGCGGGAACTCGGCCCGCTGCTGAGCCGGGACGCCGCGCAGGGCAGCAGACTCGTTCAGGCGTTGAGGCATTACTGCGAGCACGGTGGCAACAAATCGGCCGCGGCGGCGGCCGCGCACACCTCCCGCACCGCCTACTACCAGCAGCTGGCCAGGATCGAGCAGGTCCTCGGGGTACGGCTCGAAGAACCGGAGTCGATGCTCTCCCTTTATGTCGCTTTGCTCGCCCACGACATTCGAGAAGCGGACGACCACACGTCCGAGTGAGCAAATCTCACCCAAGCGTGGAACACAGTGACCGGGTCACGTCAGCCGATAGAGTAGATATGGCTTTCTTCGAACCGATCGGCGCCTGCGTACTCGCGCTGGCCTGTCTGGCCCCGGCGCAACCCGCCGAATCCATGCTCCAGCTGACCAGCCACGACACCAGGGGCCGGGTCGGCACCGTCTCACTCACCTGCGAACCCACCGGGGGATCCCACCCGGGCCGCGGCCGCGCCTGCGCCGAACTGTCCAAAGTGGACGGGAATTTCGACAGGCTAAGTCCGGAGCCGCGGGCCTGCACCCTGGAATACGCCCCGGTGGACGTCTCCGCCGTCGGCAAATGGCGTGGCGAACCGGTCACCTATCGCACCTCGTACGCCAACCGCTGCGTCGCCGACGCCGAATCGGCGGGCGTCTTCACCTTCTGAGCAGCCCCCTGAACGGCACCCCCAGTGCCGGGGACAGCTTCGCTCGTCGGCCACAAATCGTTGCCACGAAGGACTTCTGTCCGATAATGCCGTCATGCGCACAGGTGACCGCCGGGCCTCCCCCTCGGTGGCCCGGCGGCGCCGTTCACCGCGGCCTTGATCGCCCTCACCCCCACGAGGGCGATCAAGGCCGTGGTGTCAGGGCTCAAGGACGGGTCAGGTACCGGCAGCCGACCCCACCCTCCGCGGCGACAGGAGTCTGACGCGCGAGGGACCGGCTCAGGTTCCATTCGCGCCAATCATCTTCGGGGATTCCGCTCACGACCGGCCTGAGCACGCAGGACCGCAACGGCTCCGAGAGCCGGTCCACCGACGGCACCACATCGGCGGAAAACCGGGAAAGGTAGGCGGTGTCGAGTATCTTGCCGTGCGCGATCCGGTCGATGTTGCGGTCGGCGATGAACCGCTCCGGATCGAGGACGGCCAGCCCCAGCAGCGCCGCGACAGCGGCTCCGATGGCCGCGCGCGGCAACCAGGCCGACCGCAGCGGGACCAGGGCGGCCAGCACCAGCAGGAAGACCAGGCCGATCCAGAGTTCGCAGACCTCGACCAGCAGCCGCAGCACGGTGAACCCGTACGCCTGCTGATAGGTCCACATGCGACTCAACGCCGACGCGACCAGCACCAGGCTGAGCCCGCTGATCGCGCCGAGCAGCCCGCGCTGCCAGGCGCGGTCGACCGCCGAGGACTTCGGTGCCCAGCGCAGCGCGGCGGCGACCAGCACCAAGGTCAGCACGGTGCTGGCGGATAGCTGCCAGAACCCGCTCCTGGCGTATTCGGCCGCCGTCAAGCCGCTCGTGGCCAGCAGGTATTCGGTGCCGCCGAACAACACGACCAGGCGGACCACGACGAAACTGGTGAACAGCAGCACCAGCACCCCCAGCGGCAACGTCCATTCGAGCCGGTGCGCGAGCCGCTTGCGGGGCGCATCGTCGTCTGCGGGCAACGGTGGCGCCGCCAGCAGATAGCACGCCCCGGTGACGGCGAACGCGGCCACGACGAAGAGGAAACCCCAGCGCACGAAGGTTCCCGGGCTCAGCTCGGGAATCACCGCGTCGACGACGCTCGCGAACGCCGCGTCCGCACCACGCAGCAGCGGGACGAACACCAGCAGCAAGCCGGCGCTCGCCAGCACCGGCACCAGGAACCTCGGCCGCGTGCGGCCTTCCTGTTTCGTGCCGAGCTTCGAAAGCCCGCGCCCGATCCACGGGAGCGAAAGCAGTGCTTCGATCGGGACCGCGAAGACGTCGTAGACGATCGTGTTCACCGTGCGTTTCCCGACCACCGCGAGGGATCCGGCCACGAGGGCGGCGAGCCCGCACAGCACGTTCAGCCACACCGACGCGCGGAACATACCGACCCCGAGCAGTCCCAGCGCGGCCGCCGCCCACACCGCGTTGACCGAACGGAAATGCGGTTCGGCGTCGCCACGGGCGCGTTTGTCGGCGAAGTAGACGGCCACCGCGAAGGCGAGCCCGGCGACGAACCAGCCGGCTCCGGGGTCGTCCGGCATGGCGACGGCGGTGACCAGTCCGGCCGCGACCGCCGCGGGCAAGACTGAACCTGGCAGCGGGACGATCGTCGACTTGGGCGGCACGCGGGGCCGTCTCAGCACCGGGACCTGCGGTACGGACGGCAGGGGCTGGGGCGGCAGAGTGGTCGTCGCCGCCGGAGGCGAGGCGTGCGCCTGCCGGTCTTCTTCGTCTTCGCTCATCGAATCCTCCTGTTTGCGAAAGCACATATCGCACGGTGCGCGGAGCCGCCGAAAGCACGCGGCGGAGAACTACGGAACGGGGATCACGACACGGATGACACAGCCCGGCCGTCGTTCGGGGGTGACGACGGCGATGCTGCCGTCGTGGAGATCGACCACCCATCGCGCGATCGCGAGACCGAGGCCGGTGCCGCCGCCGCCCGCGCGCTCGCCGCGGGTGAAGCGCTCGAACACGCTGTCCCGCTCCCCCGGCGGAATCCCGGGACCTTCGTCTTCGACCTCGATGACGACGTCGGTCTCACGGGCCTCCGCCCGCATCCGGACTTCGCCGCCGGCCGGTCCGTGCCGGACGGCGTTGTCGAGCAGGTTGACCACGACCTGGCAGAGCCGGCCGCGGTCGGCGACGGCCGTCGCCCCGGGCGGCTGGACGTCGACGGCGAACCGCACGCCACGACCGGTCGCGGCCGCGGTGATCCCCGCCTCGGCGGCGACCTCCTCCAGCAACAGTTCGAGGTCGAATTCCTCCAGCTGCAACGGGAAAGCGCCCGCGTCGATCCGCGAGAGATCGAGCAGTTCCGAGACCAGCCTGCCGAGCCGTTCGGTCTGCTGCAGCGCGGTCTTCAACGTCGCCGGATCGGGCTCGGCGACGCCGTCGACGAGGTTTTCCAGCACCCCGTTCAACGCGGTGATCGGCGTGCGGAGTTCGTGGGAGACGTTCGCGATCAGCTCGCGACGGCGCTGATCCGCAGCGTCGAGGTCGGCGGCCATCTGGTTGAAGGCGTGCGACAGCTCCCCGACCTCGTCACGGGCGGTCGCGCGGACCCTCCGGGTGTAGTCGCCCTTGGCCATCGCGCGGGCGGCGGCGGTCATCTCGCGCAGCGGCCTGGTCATCCCGTGCGCCAGGATCTGCGAGGTGACCACGGCGAGCACCATCGCGGCGATCGTGGTCCGCGGCGGCAGCCAGCCGATCTGCCAGTTGAAGAAGGCGAACGCGATACCGCCCGAGGACACCAGCAGGATGGCGAGTTTGAGTTTGATGGAGCGGACCGGGTCGAGCGGTCTGGGAAGCGCGTCGACGATCCGGCCGAGCAGCGGGCGAAGCGTCACGAGCCCACCTCCAGCGCGTAACCGACGCCGTGCACGGTGCGGATGAGGTCCGCGCCCAGTTTGCGGCGCAGCGCCTTGATGTGGCTGTCGACCGCGCGGGTGCCCGAGCCCGTGCCCGCGACGTCCCAGTCCCAGACCTCGCTCAGCAGGCGTTCCCTCGGCTGCACCGCCCTCGGGCGTTTCGCGAAGTGGACGAGGAGGTCGAACTCGATCGGCGTCAACTGGGCCGGATTGCCCGCCCGCGTGACCCGCCGTTGCTCGACGTCGATTTCGAGGTCGCCGAGCACGATTTTCGTGCCCGCTTCACTCACGTCGGTCCGGGCCGACCGTTCGACGCGGCGCAGCAGCGCGTGCACCCTCGCCGAGAGCACCCGCATGGAGAACGGTTTGGTGAGGTAGTCGTCGGCGCCGACGCCGAGGCCGATCAGCATGTCCGTCTCATCCGAACGGGCGGTCAGCATCAACACCGGGACCGGACGGCGGGCCTGGATCCGGCGGCAGACTTCGAGCCCGTCGAATCCCGGCAGCATCACGTCGAGCACCACCAGATCCGGCTCCCGCTCGGCGTCGGTCCCGACACCGGAAGGGCCGTCGTGCGCCAGGTCCACGGCGAATCCTTCGGCCCGCAGCCGCGCGGCGATGCTTTCGGCGATCGTCACGTCGTCCTCGACGACCAGCACCCGGCGTCCTCCCAGTTCCATGGGGATGACTGTAAGCACCGGCCGTGGAGACCATCCGGGTGAGCTGTGGAGATCCTGTGGAGATGTTTCGGCCGGTTTGCCGGATCACGAACGCAACGCACGGCACACGAAACGACCACCGAGCGCGCCGGTCGAAGGCCCCGCTATCGCGGTGTCAGGGTGCCCAACAGGGAAACGTACGGTCGCGCGCAGAATCGCGGGCAACACAGCCACGACCGCGTGTGTGACGCAGGTCATGCACCAGGAGCCCGCGGACGCAATCGACAGTCTGCGCTCCGACACCATCAACGGTGAACAGTCTGCCAGTCCCACCCGCGCGGCGCGGGCGAGGACGATTCCGCAATGGAGCCGACGGCACGCGGTACGCAGCACGTGCATCCTGATGGCCGGGTCGAACTCGGCGAGGTCGAGTCCCTGAAGGACAGCCGCTTCTACAACGAAGAACTCGCCCCGGTCCCGGTGGAAAAGCGGACCTGGACCACCTACACCTACTTCGCGCTGTGGATGGGCATGGCGCACAACATCCCGTCCTACGCGCTCGCCGCGTCGCTGATCGCGCTCGGGATGAACTGGGTGCAGGCGCTGCTCACGATCACCATCGGCAACCTGATCGTGCTGATCCCGATGCTGCTCAACAGCCACGCCGGGACGAAGTACGGCATCCCGTTCCCGGTGTTCGCCCGCGCCTTCTTCGGCATGCGTGGCGCGAACCTGGCGGCGTTGCTGCGGGCGTTCATCGCGTGCGGCTGGTTCGGCATCCAGACCTGGGTCGGCGGCGAGGCGATCTACATCATCGTCGGGCGGCTCGCGGGTTCCGGCTGGAAGGACTCCACCGTCGTCCTCGGCCAGCACTGGACACTGTGGCTTTCGTTCGCGGTGTTCTGGCTGGTGCAGATGCTCGTCATCTGGCGCGGGATGGAGGCGGTCCGCAAGTTCGAGAACTGGACGGCGCCGCTGGTGTCGGTCGGCTTCCTGATCCTGCTGGGCTACGTGCTGGTCAAGGCGGGCGGCTTCGGCCCGATCCTGGCCGAGCCCGGAAAACTCGGCTGGGGACCGGACTTCTGGAAGGTGTTCGCCCCGGCGCTGATGGCGATGATCGCGTTCTGGTCGACGCTTTCGCTGAACATGCCGGACTTCACCCGGTTCGGCGGCAGCCAGGGCAAGCAGGTCCGCGGTCAGCTCCTGGGCCTGCCGACCACGATGACGTTCATCGCGATCGTGGCCATCCTGACCACTTCGGGCGGCAGTGTCCTCTACGGCGAGCAGATCTGGGACCCGGCGAAACTGGCCGACCGGTTCGATTCGCCGGTCGTCGTGGTGGTCGCGCTGATCGCGCTGGTGCTGGCGACGGTGTCGGCGAACCTCGCGGCCAACGTGGTCAGCCCGTCCTACGACTTCTCCAACGCGTTCCCGAAGAAGATCACCTTCGCCGTCGGCGGGCTGATCACCGGGATCATCGGCATCCTCATCCAGCCGTGGCGGCTCTACTCCGATCCGAACATCTACATCTTCGCGTGGCTCGGCTTCTACGGCGGCTTGCTCGGCGCGGTCGCCGGGGTGCTCGTCGCCGGCTACTGGGTGGTCGACCGCACACGCCTCGACCTGCGGGATCTCTACACCGAACGCGGCGTCTACTGGTTCAACGGGGGCTGGAACTGGCGCGCGCTGGCCGCGACCCTGGTCGGTGCCGTGCTCTCGGTCGGCGGCGCGTACGGCGGACCGTTCCCCGAGGACGGCCTGATCCCGCTCCTGAAACCGCTCTACGACTACAACTGGGTCGTCGGCCTGGCGGGTGCTTTCTTCGTCCACCTGCTGCTGTCTCTGTCCGAACGCAACCGCACCACCCATCTCGAGGAGGATGCAAGTGAGCGAACTGGTCCGAGCCGGATTGATCCAGCAGCGGTGGACGGGTGACAAGGAGTCCATGATCGGAGGCGCGGTCGAAGCCATCGGCAAGGCCGCTTCGCAGGGCGCGCAGGTCGTCTGCCTGCAGGAGTTGTTCTACGGCCCGTACTTCTGCCAGGTGCAGGACACCGACTACTACTCCTACACCGAAGGCATCCCCGACGGGCCGACGACCAAGCTGATGCAGGAGGTCGCCGAGCGCCACGGTGTCGTGCTGGTCGTCCCGATGTACGAGGTCGAGCAGCCCGGCGTGTACTACAACACCGCCGCGGTGATCGACGCCGACGGCACCTATCTCGGCAAACACCGCAAGAACCACATCCCGCAGGTGAAGGGGTTCTGGGAGAAGTTCTACTTCCGTCCCGGGAACCTCGGCTACCCGGTCTTCGACACCGCAGTCGGCCGCATCGGCGTCTACATCTGTTACGAGCGGCATTTCCCGGAAGGCTGGCGCGCACTGGGCCTGGCGGGCGCGAAGATCGTGTTCAACCCGTCGGCGACGAGCCGGGGCCTTTCGGAGTACCTGTGGCGACTGGAACAGCCGGCGGCCGCCGTCGCGAACGAGTACTACGTCGGCACGATCAACCGTGTCGGAGTGGAACCCTTGGGCGACAACGACTTTTACGGTCAGTCGTATTTCGCGGACCCGCGCGGCCAGCTCGTCGGCGAAGCCGCGTCCGACACCGAGGAGGAGATCGTCGTCCGCGACCTCGACATGGCGGAACTCGCCGAAGTCCGGGATCTCTGGGCCTTCTACCGAGACCGCCGTCCCGACAGCTACGGGTCCCTCGCGGAGGCGTGATGACCACCCTCATCAGCGGCGGGCAGGTGCTGTCCACGGCGGGCGCCTCGGCGGCGGACGTCCTCGTCGACGGCGAGACGATCTCGGCCGTCGGCGCCCCGGGCACGCTGGGGCCCGCCGACGCGGTGATCGACGCCACCGGGAAGTACGTGCTGCCCGGCGGGATCGACGCGCACACCCATCTGGAGATGCCGTTCGGCGGGACGCAGTCCGTCGACACCTTCGGCACCGGGACGACGGCGGCGGCGTGGGGCGGCACGACCACGATCATCGACTTCGCCGTCCAGGCCAAGGGCACGTCACTGCTGTCCACCCTGGACGAATGGCACGAGAAGGCCGGCGGCAACTGCGCCATCGACTACGGCTTCCACATGATCGTCTCCGACGTCGACGATTCGTCGTTGAAGGAGATGCAGGCCTGTGTCGACGGCGGGGTCGGCAGTTTCAAGATGTTCATGGCCTATCCCGGGGTGTTCTACTCCACGGACGGCGAGATCCTGCTGGCCATGCAGAAGGCGCGTGAGATCGGCGCGACGATCATGATGCACGCGGAGAACGGCATCGCGATCGACCAGCTGGCCGCGCAGGCGTTCGCCGCCGGGAAGATCGACCCGGTGCAGCACGGGCTCACCCGGCCACCGGAGCTGGAGGGCGAGGCGACCTCGCGCGCGATCCAGCTGGCCAAGGTCACCGGGGCGCCGCTGTACATCGTGCACCTCTCGGCGTCCCAGGCGCTGGCCGCGGTCGCGGAAGCGCGTGACAACGGGCAGAACGTCTTCGCGGAGACGTGTCCGCAGTATCTGTATCTGTCCATCGAGGATTTGGCGAAGCCGGATTTCGAGGGTTCGAAGTACGTCGCCTCCCCTCCGTTGCGCGAGAAGTCACATCAGGCGGATCTCTGGCGAGGGCTACGCACCAACGATCTCTCGGTGGTGTCCACGGATCACTGTCCTTTCTGTTTCAAAGACCAAAAAGAACTCGGCCGCGGTGACTTCCGCGCGATCCCCAACGGGATCCCCGGCGTCGAACACCGGATGGACCTGCTGCACCAGGGCGTCGTGGCGGGCGAGCTCACCCTCGGCCGCTGGGTCGAGACCTGCTCGACCACCCCGGCGCGGATGTTCGGGCTGTATCCGCGCAAGGGCGTCATCGCGGCGGGTTCGGACGCCGACATCGTCGTCTACGACCCGGCGGCGAAGCAGACCCTGTCGGTCGAGACGCACCACATGAACGTGGACTACTCGGCCTACGAAGGACTGGAGGTCACCGGCAAGGTCGAGACGGTGCTCTCCCGTGGCCGCGTGGTCGTGTCGCCGTCCGGCTTCTCGGGCAGTACGACGCACGGGAAATTCCTCTCGCGCGACCTGAACCAGTACCTGAACTGAGGCGGTGGCCGGATGGACTTCGGGATCGTGCTCCAGACCGACCCGCCCGCACGCGACCTCGTGCGGTTGATGAAGGCGGCCGAGGACCAGGGTTTCCGCTACGGGTGGACGTTCGACTCGTGCGTGCTGTGGCAGGAACCGTTCGTCATCTACTCGCAGATCCTCGCGGCGACGTCGTCGATGATCGTGGGCCCGATGGTGACCAGCCCGGCCACCCGGGACTGGTCGGTGCTGGCGTCGACCTTCGCCACGCTCAACGACAGGTACGGCAACCGGACGGTCTGCGGGATCGGCCGCGGTGACTCGGCGCACCGGGTGGTCGGCATGCCACCGTCCACTTTGGCCGCCGTGCGCGACTGCATGCACGTGGTCAAGGAACTCGCCGAAGGCCGCGAAGTCCTGTTGCGCGACAAAGCGGTGCAGATCCCCTGGATTCGCAACGGCAGACTCGAGATGTGGATGGCGGGATACGGACCGAAGGCGCTGAAGACGGTCGGTGAACACGCCGACGGCTTCATCTTGCAATGCGCCGATCCCGCGATCGCCCGGTGGACCATCGGTTCGGTCCGTGAGGCCGCCCGCGCGGCCGGGCGGGATCCGGCCGGGATCACGATCTGCCTCGCGGCTCCGGCATACGTCGGGGACGATCTGGCGCATCAGCGGGAACAGTTGCGCTGGTTCGGCGGGATGGTCGGCAACCACGTCGCGGATCTCGTGGCGCGGTACGGCGATTCGGGGCCGGTGCCGCCCGAACTGACCGACTACATCCGCGAGCGGCAGGGCTACGACTACGCGCACCACGGGCGGGCGGGCAATCCGTCGACCGACTTCGTCCCGGACGAGATCGTGGACCGGTTCTGCCTGCTCGGACCGTCTTCGGCACACGTGGAACGCCTGGAGGAGCTGGCCTCGCTCGGTGTCGACCAATTCGCGCTGTACCTGATGCACGACCAGCGCGAAGAAACCTTGAAGCGCTACGGCTCGGAGGTCATCGACCGCTGACGACCCGCGATTAGCCACCTACTTGCGCGCGAAAACCGGCGCAAGTAGGTGACGAATTGCGTGCGGGAGGTCAGCCGAACCAGGCGGCGAGGGCCTCGCGCAGGCCTTCGGCGTCGGTGTCGCCCGCCCAGGCGACGTAGCCGTCCGGGCGGATCAGGAGGACGTCGGCGGGCCGGTCCTCGGCCTTCGCGGTGTGGACGTCCACGAGCCCTTGCGCGAGGTCACGCAGTTCCGGCCGTCCGGCGAGGTCGAGCAGGACCGGCCGCGCCGGACGCAGCAGTTCCGCGACGCTGGTCGCGCCCCGATCGGTCTCCAGCGCGAAATCCGGGACGAACTCGCCGGCCGGCGCGTGCCCGGAACCCGGCATCGGGTAACGCGTGTCGGTCCCGGCGACGTGGGAGGCCAGTCGTCGCGCGGCCTGTTCTTCGTCCAGCAGTTCCTGGAACACCGCGCGGAGCGCTTCAGCGGCTTCGTCGTGCCCGCGCCGCAACGCGACCTGCGCCCGGGACTGCAGGAGCGCACGCGCCCCGGCGGCGTGCCGTTCCGCGTGATAGGTGTCCAGCAGTCCTTCCGGCGCCCGGCCCTGGATCGCCGCGGCCAGCTTCCACGCCAGGTTGACCGAATCGGACATGCCGACGTTGATCGCCGTGCCGGTGGACGGCAGCAGGTGCGCCGCGTCACCCGCCAGCAGGATCCGCCCTTCGCGGTAGCGCTCCGCCTGGCGGGCGGAGAACTGATAGCGCGAGAGCCGGACCGGGTCGCCCAGGGGGACGTCGCCGCCGAGGACCCGGCGGATGCTGTCCCCGAGTTCGGCCAGGGTCATCGGCACGTCGTCGTCGACCTCGCCGGGAGCGTCCTCCGTGGTCTGGATGAACAGGATGCCCGGCGTCAGTGAACCGAGCGCGAACACGCCGGCGTCGGTGCGGGTGAAGCCCGCCTTGATCCGGCCCAGTTCCGGTGTCTCGATGTCGCCGTTGTCGTGGACGGTCAGCCCGTCGGGGATCTTGACCTGCCCGATCCGGTTGACCTCGGGATAGGTCGTGCCGGGGAAGCCGATCCCGGCCATCGACCGGACGGGGCTGTGCCCGCCGTCGCAGCCCACGAGATAGGGGGCGGTGACCTCGTACGTCCCGTCCGGGCCACGCACCTCGGCGGTCACCGACTCGTCGTCCTGGCGGACCCCGACGACCTCGTGCCCGCGACGCACTTGCGCGCCGAGCTCGGTGGCGTGCTCCTCCAGCAGCCGCTCCAACGAGTGCTGCCGTACCGAAAGCGCCTTCAGCGGCGGCTCCTCGAACCGGGTGAGGTCGACGTGCACCCCACCGAACGGGAACCGGTGCGGCGGGACGGGGTCGGTGACGAGCCCCCGCACCCGGTCCAGCAGGCCGCGATGGTGCAGCAGGTCCAGGATCTGCCCGCTGAGCCCATGGGCCTTCGGAGTCTTCCCCTGTTCCGGCCGCCGTTCCAGGACCAGCGGGCGCGCACCGGCCAGCCGCAGTTCGGCCGCCAGCATCAGACCGGTCGGACCGGCACCCACGATGATCACGTCGACGTCCGTCAAATCTTCACTCCTGTTCGGCCGGTTCTTGCTACGGCCGAGGATTCTGCGGCATCGCCGGGGTCTTGCCGCAAGTCCCCCGGTGCGCTATATGTTGACCATGGAGGGGCACGCCCCACCATGTTTCCGGGTACGAGCACCAGGGCCTGTGCGCCCGCGGGACGCGACGCTGGGCCGGTGACCAGAATCCGCATCGCCGCTCTGCCCACCCTCACTCTGCCCACCCTCACTCTGCCGATCCTCACCGTGCTCACCCTCACCGCACTCGCCGCCGTCACGATCACGCCCGCGGTCTCGGCCGCGCCGAAAGACCTCGCCTGGGGCCCCTGTCCGTCCGGCTCGCCACCGGGTTACGACTGCGCCGAGATCGAGGTCCCGTTGTCCTATCAGGACCCA
>Ga0196958_10000380_pt1 | contig 14507 bp, 12 predicted proteins | sample S1v_10metaG_FD_148654 | JGI IMG/M metagenome (GOLD analysis project Ga0196958, IMG submission 148654) | Soil microbial communities from Anza Borrego desert, Southern California, United States - S1+v_10 | ecosystem: Environmental > Terrestrial > Soil > Desert | place: USA: California | collected...
AGCACCGTCGGACCCGCTCCGGACACCACCGCGGCGATCCCGGCGGCCCGCAGGTGGTCGACGACGGCCGCGGTCTCCGGGTACGCCGGTCGCCGGTAGGGCTGGTGCAGGCGGTCCTCGGTGGCCGCCAGCAGCAGCTCCGGCGCGCTGGTCAGGGCGTGCACGAGCAGCGCGGACCGGGCCGCCGTGAACGCCGCGTCCACGTGCGGGACGCGGTCGGGCAGCAGGCCGCGGGTGGCCTCGGTGGAGCTCGAGCGCTCGGACACGAGCGCCACCGGGCGCAGCGCCGGGTGCGGCGCCAGCCGGACCGCCCGCCACGCGCCCGCGTGCCCCCAGCTGACGACGAGACCACCGAACAGGCACGCCGCGACGTTGTCGGCGTGCCCGTCGAAGCCGGCGGCCAGGTCGAGCAGCGCGCCGTCGTCGAGCGGGTGCGTCGCCGCGAGCAGGGCCCGCGCCGCCACGATCCCGGCGACGGCCGCGGCCGCCGACGAGCCGAGCCCGCGGCTGTGCGGGATGACGTTGTGGCAGCGCAGCCGCAGCGGCACCCGCGGCGCCCCGGCGCGCTCGAACGTGGCGTGCGCGGCCCGCAGCACCAGGTGGCGCTCGTCGCGGGGCAGGCGGCCGGCGCCCTCGCCCTCGACGTCCACGGTGCACGCGGGGCCGTCGCCGACACCGAGCTCGACGTCGTCGTACAGGCCGAGGGCCAGCCCGAGCGTGTCGAACCCGGGTCCGAGGTTGGCCGACGTGGCCGGGACCCGTACGCGCACGGCGGCGCCGGCCGGCACCGCCGGGCGCGCGACCTGCGGCCCGGCGCTCAGCGCAGGCCCAGGGCGTCGGCGACGGCGTCCACGTGCGGCGGGAGCACGACCGGCTCGGCGGCGTCGGCGAGCGCGGTCGCCGGGTCCTTGAGCCCGTGCCCGGTCACCGTGCACACCACGAGCTGCCCGGTGTCGAGACGCCCGGACCGGGCCTTCGCGAGCAGCCCGGCCACCGAGGCCGCCGACGCCGGCTCGACGAACACGCCCTCGCGGGCGGCGAGCAGGCGGTAGGCCTCGAGGATCGCGTCGTCGTCGACCGCGGTGATCTCGCCGCCGGACTCGTCGCGGGCGGCGATCGCGCCGTCCCACGACGCCGGCGAGCCGATGCGGATGGCGGTGGCGAGCGTCTCCGGGTCGGGGACGGGCGCGCCGTGCACCAGCGGCGCCGCCCCCGCGGCCTGCACGCCCAGCATCCGCGGGGAGCCGGCCACCACGCCGTCACCGGCGTACTCGGTGTAGCCGCGCCAGTACGCCGTGATGTTCCCGGCGTTGCCCACGGGCAGGGCGTGGATGTTCGGGGCGCGGCCCAGCTGGTCGCAGATCTCGAACGCCGCGGTCTTCTGGCCCTCGATGCGCGCCGGGTTCACCGAGTTGACCAGCGCGATCGGGTACTGCTCGGCGGCGCGGCGCGCCAGCTCGAGGCAGGCGTCGAAGTTGCCCTCGAGCTGCAGGATCCGCGCGCCGTGCACCGTGGCCTGCGCCAGCTTGCCCAGCGCGATCTTGCCCTGCGGCACGAGCACCGCGCAGGTCATGCCGGCGCGCGTGGCGTAGGCCGCCGCCGACGCCGAGGTGTTGCCCGTGGACGCGCAGATGACCGCCCGGGCGCCGCCGGCGAGGGCCTCGGTCATGGCCACGGTCATGCCGCGGTCCTTGAACGACCCCGTCGGGTTGGCGCCCTCGATCTTGAGGTGGACCTCGCACCCGGTGAGCTCCGAGAGGTGCGGCGCCGACAGCAGCGGCGTGCCGCCCTCCCGCAGCGTCACGACCTCCCAGGCCGGCTGCACGCGGGGCATGCGGTCGCGGTAGGCGGGGATGATCCCGGGCCACTCGACACGCGCGCCGAGCGCCACCGTCCCCGCCCCGCCGATCACGCCCGTCATGGTCGAGCTCCCCTGTCGGCGTGCTGCCCTGGATGCTCCGTCTCCCGCGTCACGACACACCCCCCAGCTCCGTCACCGGTCGGCCCAGGCCCTCGACCCGCAGCACCCCGGCGACCCCCTGCACCGCGTCGAGCCCGGTCAGCGCGTCCACCGTGGCCGCGAGGGCGGCGTCGGGCGCGGAGTGGGTCACGATCACCAGTGTGGCGTCCCGGGAGTCCGCCGCGCCATCACCCCCGTCACCCCCACCGCCGTGGCCGACGCCGCGTCCGTCGTCGACGGTCCGGCTGCGCTCCGCCGGGCGCCCCTCCTGGCGCACCGTGGCGATGCTGACCCCGTGGTCGGCGAACACGCCTGCGACCTGCGCGAGCACGCCCGCGCGGTCGGAGACGTCGAGCGCGACGTGGTAGCGCGTGCGGGTGTCGCCCATGGCCACGATCGGCAGGTCGGCGTGCGCGGAGTCGCGCGGGCCCCGACCGCCGATGACGCGGTTGCGCGCCGCGGCGACGAGGTCGCCCAGCACGGCCGACGCCGTCTGCGGTCCGCCCGCACCCTGCCCGTAGAACATCAGCTGCCCCGCGGCAGCGGCCTCGATGAACACCGCGTTGTAGGCGCCCGAGACCGAGGCCAGGGGGTGCGAGCGCGGGATCATCGCCGGGTGCACCCGGGCCGCGACGCTCGGGCCGGTGGGACCCTCGACCTGCTCGCAGATCGCCAGCAGCTTGACCGTGCAGCCCAGGGCGCGCGCGGCGGCGATGTCGGCGGCGGTGACGTCGCGGATGCCCTCTCGGTACACGTCGTCGGCGGTCACGCGGGTGTGGAAGGCGAGGCTCGCGAGGATCGCGGCCTTGGACGCCGCGTCGTAGCCGTCGACGTCGGCGGTGGGGTCGGCCTCGGCGTAGCCCAGGCGCCCGGCCTCCTCGAGGGCCTCGGCGTAGTTCGCGCCGGAGGAGGCCATCGCGGAGAGGATGAAGTTGGTGGTGCCGTTGACGATGCCGGCCACCCGGACGATCCGGTCACCGGCCAGGGACTGCTGGATGGGCCGCAGCAGCGGGATCGCCCCGGCCACGGACGCCTCGTAGTAGAGGTCCGCGCCGGACTCGGCGGCCGCGGCCGCGAGCGCCGCCCCGTCCTCGGCGAGCAGCGCCTTGTTGGCCGACACGACCGACCGCCCGTTCTTCAGCGCGGTGAGCAGCAGCCCGCGGACCGGCTCGATGCCCCCGACGAGCTCGACCACCACGTCGACGTCCTCGCGCGCCACCAGCCCGGCGGCGTCGGTGGTGAGCAGGTCGGCGGGCACCTCGGGATGGCGCTGCGGGCGGCGCACGGCCACCCCGACCAGGCGCAGCGGCGCGCCGACCCGCGCGGCGAGCTCGTCGGCCTGCTCGGTGAGCAGGCGCACCACCTGCGACCCGACGACGCCGCAGCCCAGCAGCGCGACGCCGATCGGCCGCCCGTCCCCGGTCCCGACCATGCTCACCCCACCTCCAGCCGCGCCAGGTCGTCGAGCGTCTCGCGTCGCAGCAGCGGGCGCGACGTGCCGTCGGACACCGTCACGACGGCCGGACGCGGCACCTTGTTGTACGCGCTGGCCATCGCGTAGCAGTAGGCCCCGGTCGCGGCGACGGCCACGAGGTCCCCGGGCGCGAGGTCGGCCGGCAGCCAGCAGTCGCGCACCACGACGTCGCCGGACTCGCAGTGCTTGCCCACGACCCGCGAGCGCACCGGGGGTGCGCTCGCGGCGTGCCGGGAGACCACGCGGCAGTCGTAGTGCGCGTCGTAGAGCGCGGTGCGGATGTTGTCGCTCATGCCGCCGTCGACGCTGACGTAGCGCCGCCGGGCGCCGCCGCCGAGCTCGACGTCCTTGACGGTCCCGACCTCGTAGACGGTCACGGTGCCGGGGCCGGCGATGGCCCGGCCGGGCTCGACGGCGATCCGCGGCGGCGCCAGGCCCACGCGCGCGGACTCGCGCCCGACGATCGCGCGCAGCTCCGCGGCGAGCCACGCGGGCGAGCGGGGCTGGTCGGCGGTGGTGTAGGCGATGCCCATGCCGCCGCCGAGACAGACGGTGTCCAGCGCGTCGTCCACCGCGGCGCCGTGCTCGTCACGCAGCTCCGCCAGCAGCCCGATGACCCGCCGGGCGGCGAGCTCGAACCCGTCGGCGTCGAAGATCTGCGAGCCGATGTGGCTGTGCAGCCCCACGAGGTGCAGGCCCGGCGACTTCAACACCCGGCGCACGGCCTCCGCGGCGTCGCCCGCGGCCAGCGAGAACCCGAACTTCTGGTCCTCGTGCGCGGTGGCGATGAACTCGTGGGTGTGCGCCTCGACCCCGACGGTGACGCGCACCATGACGTCGGCGCGGACGTCGCGGACGCGGGCGAGCTCGTCGAGGCGGGCGATCTCGACGTAGGAGTCGACGACGATCGTCCCGACCCCCGCGTCGAGGGCGGCGGCGAGCTCGTGGCGGCTCTTGTTGTTGCCGTGCACGGTGATCCGCTCGGGCGGGAAGCCGCCGCGCAGCGCGGTGCGCAGCTCGCCCTCGGTGCAGACGTCGAGGCCGAGCCCCTCGTCGGCCACCCAGCGGGCGGTCTCGGCGGTGAGGAACGCCTTGGCGGCGTAGTGCACCAGGGACGGGTCGCGGTAGGCCGCGGCGTGCTCGCCGCAGCGTGCGCGGAAGTCGGCCTCGTCGACGACGAACAGTGGGGTGCCGTACTGCTCGGCCAGCGTGGTGACGTCGATGCCGGCGAGGCGCACGACGCCGTCGGCGCCGCGGGCGGCGTGCCGCGGCCACACGGCGGCGGGCAGCACGTCGAGAGCGGTCCCGTCGGGCGGGGACCCGCCGTCCTCGTGCTGCGGGATGACGTCGGCGTGCCGGGGCCCGGCGGGGTGGGCTCTCGTCATCGGTTCGAGCTCCGCTGCGCTTCGTCTCGCGGGGTCATCGTGGGGTCACCGGTGGCTCAGCTCTGCTCTCGGGGGTCGTCACATGCGCTCGGGCGCGCTCACGCCGAGCAGGCCCAGGCCGTTCGCGAGCACCTGACGGGCCGCCGAGCACAACGCCAGACGGGCCGTGTGCAGTCCCGTCGGCTCCTCGTCGCCCTGCGGCAGCACGCGGCAGGTGTCGTAGAAGCGGTGGTAGGCACCCGCGAGCTCCTCGAGGTACCGCGCGACGCGGTGCGGCTCGCGCAGGCTCGCCGCCGAGGACAGGACGCGCGGGAACTCGCCGAGGGTGCGGATGAGGTCGCCCTCGCGCGGGTGGGTCAGCAGCGCGAGGTCCGGGTCGTCGGCCGTGACGCCCAGGTCGGCGGCGTTGCGGGCCAGGGACGCCAGCCGGGCGTGCGCGTACTGCACGTAGAACACGGGGTTCTCGTTGGTGCGGCTCGAGATCAGGTCGAGGTCGATCTCGAGCACCTGGTCGACCGACGAGCGCGCCAGCGTGTAGCGCGCGGCGTCCACGCCCACGGCGTCGACGAGGTCCTCCAGCGTGATGATCGTGCCGGCGCGCTTGGACATCTTCACCGGCTGGCCGTCGCGCACGAGGTTGACCAGCTGCCCGATGAGCACCTCGACCCGCGACGGGTCGTCGCCGAAGGCCGCCGCCACCGCCTTGAGCCGGTGGACGTACCCGTGGTGGTCGGCGCCCAGCATGTAGATGGCGAGGTCGGCGCCGCGGGCCCGCTTGTCCCGGTAGTAGGCGATGTCACCGGCGATGTAGGCCGGGCGCCCGTCGCTCTTGATGACCACGCGGTCCTTGTCGTCGCCGTGGTCCGTGGAGCGCAGCCACCAGGCGCCGTCGGCGGCGTAGAGGGCGCCGTCGTCCTTGAGCTGCTGCACCGAGCGCTCCACCGCGCCCGAGCTGTGCAGGGCGAGCTCGGAGGACCACACGTCGAAGTGGGTGCCGAACGACTCCAGGCTCGCCCGCATCTCGTCGAGCATCACCTCGACGCCGAGCCGCTTGAACGCCGCGAGCTTCTGGTCCTCGGGCTGGTCGAGCACGCCCTCCTCGGTCTCGACCACCTTCTGCGCGACCTCGGCGACGTACGCCCCGCCGTAGCCGTTCTCGGGCACCGGGCGTCCCTCGGCGGCGGCGATCAGCGACTCGGCGAACCGGTCGATCTGCGCGCCCGCGTCGTTGACGTAGTACTCCCGGGTGACCGCGGCGCCCTGCGACGCCAGCACCCGGCCCAGCGCGTCGCCGACCGCGGCCCACCGCGTGCCGCCGAGGTGGATGGGGCCGGTGGGGTTGGCCGAGACGAACTCGAGGTTGATCGACGTGCCCGCCAGGGCGTCGGTGTGGCCGTGGTGCTCCCCGGCCGCGAGCACCGCGGCGACGATGCCGGCCTGCGCGTCGGCGGCCAGGCGCAGGTTGAGGAAGCCGGGCCCGGCGACCTCCGCGGTGGCGATGGCGTCGGTGTCCTCGAGCTTCGTGGCGAGCCAGCCGGCGAGCTCCGCGGGCGCGACCCCGGCCTTCTTCGCCGAGCGCAGCGCCAGGTTGGTGGCGTAGTCGCCGTGCTCGGGGTTGCGCGGACGCTCCACCGTGACCGTCTCCGGGAGCACGGCCGTGTCGAGGCCGCGCTCGGTGAGCACGTCCACGGCGACGGCGTGCAGGAGCTCGGCCAGGGCAGCGGGGGTCACCCCCGCGAGTCTAGGGACGGGGGCGGTGTGGCCCCCGCCCTGGTCACGGGCGGCGGTCGGGGTGCGGCGGTCACCGGGGGTGCACACCCGTCACCGAGGGATCACGGCGCCCTCCGTAGACTCGCGGCCATGGCGAGTGGTGGTTCCGGCCGTCCGTCGGGGTCGCGGTCCGGGTCGCGGTCAGGGTCCGCCCCGAGGTCGTCCTCGGGCTCGACGCGATCGGGGCGGGACGGCGCGGCGCAGGGCGCCCGGCGCGGGGGCGACGGTCAGCGCGGTGGCGGCCAGCGCGCGGCCCAGCGCCCCGGCGCCAAGCGCGGGCCCAACCCGGTCACCCGCGGCAAGCGCCCCAGCACCGGTCCCCGCCGGCAGGTGCCCTGGATGCTCATCGGCGCGGTCACGGTGATCGTGCTGCTCGCCGTCGGCGTGATCGGCTTCGCGTTGATGCGTGAGGGCGAGGTCAGCGCCTGGCGCCCGAGCGACGACAACCGCGACCCGTCGCTGGCGATCCCGGGGATCGTCACCGGGCAGTACGAGGCCGGGCAGCACGTCACCGCGCAGCAGCGGGTGGCCTACGACCGCTCGCCCCCGTTCGGCGGCCCGCACGACGCCTACTGGGCGGCCTGCAACGGCGTCGTCTACCCCACCCCGGTGCGCACCGAGAACATGGTGCACTCGCTGGAGCACGGCGCGGTCTGGATCGCCTACGACCCCGCCCGCATCACCGGCCCCGCGGTGCAGACCCTCGCCGCGAAGGTGCAGGGCCAGGACCACATGATGATGTCGCCCTACCCCGGGCTCGACCAGCCGATCGCGCTGATGTCGTGGGGCCACGAGCTCAAGCTCGCCGACCCCAACGACCCGCGCATCGACCAGTTCGTCTCCTCGCTGCGCCAGAACCAGTACACCTACCCCGAGGTCGGGGCGAGCTGCGACGCCCTCGGACCGGGCTACTTCGACCCGGACAACCCGCCGCCGTTCGACGCCTCGCCGCCGCCGCCGGACGCGGTGACGATGGACGGGCGCGGCGCCGCCGCGGGCAACGGCGGATGAGCGCGCCCACCGACAGCACGGCGACGGACACCGACGTGACCGACCCGCCCCCGCCGGTGGGCGAGGAGGGCGGCGGCTCCGGCGGCTGGTGGTCGGCCAGCCCGACGTGGGCGAAGGCCTTCCTCGCCGGCGGCCTCGCGCTGCTGCTCGTGTTGGTCGGGGTCATCGGCGGCATCGCGCTCGGCCGCTCGACGGCCACCACCTACGGCCCGGCCGACGACTCGATCGACGTCGCGTTCCTGCAGGACATGGTCGTCCACCACGGCCAGGCCGTGGAGATGGCGGTGTGGGCGCGGAACAACACCGCCGACCCGCGGATCCGGCAGATCGCGTTCGACATCGAGTCCACGCAGACCTCGCAGGTCGGGCGCATGGAGGGCTGGCTGACGCTGTGGGGGCAGCCGCTCCGGCCACCGTCCGGGCAGTACATGGGGTGGATGGGCATGCCGGCGGCGACGATGCCGGGGATGGCCTCGCCCGAGGACCTCGCCCGCATGCGCGCCGCCACCGGCCGCGATCTCGACGTCGCGTTCCTGCAGCTCATGCTGCGCCATCACCAGGGCGGGCTACCGATGATGCAGGCGGCCGAGGCCCGGGCGTCGGTGCCCGCCGTGCGGGCGCTGGCGGCGAGCATGGTCGCGTCCCAGTCGGCCGAGGCGCAGACGATGACGCAGATGCTCGCCGAGCGCGGCGCCGCGCCCCTGCCCGCACCCGACGCGCACGCGGGCATGCACGGCATGCCGATGAACTAGGGCCTCACCGCCCCCACGCGCGCCCGCACCTCGCCCTCGGCGACGGCCAGCGGGGTCGCGTCGACCTCGCGGCGCAGCGCGTCGAGCCGCTCGCCGGCCTCCGGGCGGCTCCACTCGCGGGCGAACGCCCCGGACAGGATGTCCTCGTGCATCACCCGGGCGAACCGCTGGGCGAGCTCGCCGTCCTCGTCGAGCGCGGCCAGGGCCCGCAGCTGCCCGTACTGCGACGTGCGCGAGTGCAGCCCCAGCTGCCCGAACAGCCCGTCGCGGGCGACGTGGGCGAACACCTCCGCGGGCTCGGCGGAGAGGTACAGCTCGTTGAGCACCGCCTCCTCGCTGAACCCGGCGCCGACCGCGATGCGGTGCGCGGTGCGCAGGACGTCGATGATCGCGGGCCACACGGCCTGCTCGCTGAACAGGTCGAGCGCGGCCTCCTCCCGGGCGCTGGAGACGATCGCGCCGCCCAGCGTGCCGCCGATGGCGCGCGCGAGCGCGAGCGTCGTGTCCCACGCGCGACCGGAGGCGTCGCGCTCGACGGAGACGAAGCACGGGAAGCCGGTGCGGTCGACGTAGCGGTCGCGCACCGCCGGGCCGATCATCCGCGGCGCGACCATGACGACGTCGACGCCCTCGGGGACCTCGAGCAGGCCGAAGTGCCAGTCGTAGCCGCTGGCCACGACCAGGGTGTCCCCCGCGCCCAGGCCCGGCGCGACCTCGTCGCGCACGAGCGCGGGCTGCACCTCGTCGGGCACGAGCAGCAGCACGACGTCCGCGGCCGCGGCCGCCTCGGCGATCGGGCGCACGTCGAACCCCTGCTCGCGGGCCGCCGCCGCGTACTCGTCGTCGCGGTTGCCGACGAGCGGCGTGAGCCCCGAGTCGCGGAGGTTCGCCGCCTGCGCCGCGCCCTGGTTGCCCGCACCGAGCACGGCGATCGTGCGCCCGGACAGGACGGCGAGGTCCCCCGCGTCGATACCGCGGTCCTGGTGGATCTCTGCGTGTGCCATGCCCCGAGGGTGGGCGCCGGGACCTCCGGGGCACCACCCCGCGCCGACCGTCGGCGGCCCGCCGTGCGCTAGGCTGATCCACGGTCCGCCCCCGTAGCTCAGGGGATAGAGCACCGCCCTCCGGAGGCGGGAGCGCAGGTTCGAATCCTGCCGGGGGCACCACCCGCTGACCAGCGAAAACGTCATCGGGCCGATACCGGCCGAGTCCGCGTGGGACGAGTCGTGGGACGAACGCTTCCTCCTCTCGCCCCCATGCCACCTCGCACACGCCGCCGTCGCGGCTGGATCGAGCAGCTGCCCAGCGGCTCGCACCGCGCGTGGGTCTACGCCGGCACCGACCCGCTGACGGGGCAGCCGCGCCGGTTGCGCGAGACGGTGGGCACCTACGCCGAGGCCGAGAAGGCCCTCACTCGGCTGCAACGCCAGGTCGACGAGGACCAGCACCCCAAGTCAGAGATCACGGTGCGCCGCGCCGTGGAGCAGTGGCTCGAGGTCATCAAGCTCGAGGACACCACTCGCGAGCGCTACGACGACCTCATCCGCCTCTGCGTGCTGCCGACATTCGGCGACCTGCCGGCGGGCCGCCTGGATGCCGAGCTGCTCGAGCGCTTCTACGCGCGCCTGCACCGCTGCCGTGTGCTCCCGTGCAACGGCAAGTCGCGAGGGGGGCACGTGTGCAAGCCGCTCAGCACCAGCACTACGCGCAAGGTGCACTACATCATCCGCGGCGCACCGACCGTGCCGTGCGTTGGCGGCACCTCGGGGTGAACAAGGCCGCCATGAACGAGGCGCCGGCGCCGCGCCCCACCGATCCCGGCCCGCCCAGCGCTGACGAGGCGGCTCGGCTGCTCAACGCCGCGTGGAGCGACCCGGAGTGGGGCCTGCTGCTCTGGCTGACCATGCTCACCGGCCCGCGTCGTGGCGAGGTCTCAGCGTTGCGCTGGCGGCACATCGCCTTCGAGCGTCGCGCGGTGGCCTACGTCCCTATGCGGCGGCGTGGAGCGCGCGCCAGTGCGACAGCGCCTCGGCGAGGTGGTCGATCTGGGCGAGCTCGGGACTGCAGGGCATGAGGAGCACCTCCTGTGCCCCGGCCTCGGCGTACGCGCTGAGCCAGTCGACGACCGCGGCCGCGTCGGTGAGCGCGCCGGCCGCGATGCTCGTGGCGGTCTCGCGACCGAGCCAGCCGTAGTAGTGCTGGAGGTCGTGCTCGGCGGCGGCCCGACCACGAGGGCCGAGCGCGAAGTACGCCATGGTCAGCGTGCGGGGCTGCCCGTGCCGACGGTGGGCGGCCCACGCCTCGTGCAGGATCGCCTGGCCCTCGCGGAACTGCTCGATCGTGCCGACTCCCATGCTCCAGCCGTCGGCCAGCCGCGCCGCTCGCTCGATCGCCCGGGGTACGTAGCCGGCCACCAGCAGCGGGGGACCGCCGGGTCGCGCGGGGGCAGGCCCGATCCGGTCGCCCGACCACAGCTCCCGCAGGTGGCCCAGCTGGTGGTCCAGGCGCTTTCCTCGACCGTCGACGAGCATCCCGGACGCGGTGAAGTCGTCGGCACGTCCGCCGAGGCCGAGCCCGAGCGTCAGCCGCCCACCGGCGAGCCGGTCGAGCGTGGCCGCCTGCTTGGCCAGCAGCGCGGTGGTGCGGATCGGCCCGATCAGCACGTCGGTGACCAGCTCGATGCGCTCGGTGACGGCGGCGGCCGCGGCCAGGGCCATCAACGGCTCGTGGTTGGCGTACACGACGCGATCGATGACGCCGAGCGCGTCGAACCCGTGGGCTTCGGCCTGCTGGGCCCACGGGACCAGCGTCGCCGTCTCCACATCCGGCACGGCGGCCGGCAGCCCGATGCCGATCTTCATCTCCACACCTCCGAGGACATCCGGTGAATGCCGGCGACGATGCTCGGACGACGGCGGCAGGGGGATGCCGCATCCGGGGAGATCGGTGGGGCCCATACCCCTCGTTCGCGGGGTGGTGGGGCGGGCGCGCCCGGTGGGACCCTCGTCCGCGTGACCGTGATCGACGACATGGTCGACGGGATCACGAGGGGTGTGAGCGCCGCCGGCAGCGAGACCGTGTTCGACGAGCTGGCGGCACGGCTCGAGCGTTTCGTCCCGTTCGACGCGTCGATCTTCTTCGCCACCGATCCCGCGACGGTGCTGGCGACCTGCCCGGCGCGGATCGACGGCGTCGCGAACAACCAATGTCTCGCCTATTGGCATCGCGAGTTCATCGTCGAGGACGTCAACCTCTTCCGTGATCTCGCTCGTGCCTCGCGCCCCACCGGAACGCTCTGGTCGGCGACCGACGGGCTACCGGGTCGCAGCGCCCGCTACCGCGAGTTCCTGCGCCCAGAGGGCTACGGCGACGAGCTGCGCGTGGCCTTCCGCGTGGGGAAGTCCGCGTGGGGAGTCGCCGCCCTCATGCGCGGCGCCGGCCGGCCACCGTTCAGCCACAAGGAGATCGGGCTGGTCACGGCGCTGGCGGCGCCGGTCGGCACGGCCCTACGACGGGCCACGCTCGATCGGTCGGCGGTGACGCTCCCGGCGCCGACGGCGCCGGGGCTGATGCTGTTCGACCCCGACGGCGAGCTGCTCTCGGTCAGCGACGAGGCCCGGGCCTGGCTCGGTGAGTTGCCCGAGCCGCCCATCGGCCCTCGCCCGCTGGGCCGTCGGCTGCCCACCGAGGTCGTCGGGGTCGCCGCCCGCGCCCGCGCCATCGCGCACGGGCGCGCGAGCCTTCCCGCCCGCGCGCGGCTGCGCTCGCCCCGCGGCCGCTGGCTCGTCCTCCACGCCACCTGCCTGCGGGACCTGGAGGGAGAGCCGGGGTCCGTCGCGGTCGTCGTCGAGCCCGCCCACGGCGAGGAGATCGCCCCGATCATCGTCGAGGCCTATGCCCTCTCCCTCCGCGAGCAGGAGGCCACTCAACTGATCGCACGGGGGATGGGGACGGCCGAGATCGCCGCCAGACTGTTCGTTTCCCCGCACACCGTTCGCGGCCACGTCAAGGCGATCTTCGAGAAGGTGGGGGTCTCGAGCCGTGGCGAGCTCACCGCCAAGCTGTTCGCCGAGCACTACTCCCAGCCGCTGCACGAGGGCGCCTACCACGTCGACGGCGAGTAGCGAGAAGACGATCGACTGTTTGACCAAGCCCGACGCCTACATGGCGGGCAGCCTCCGGCCGAGACGCCCGCTGTGAACGTGCCCGCTCCGTGGCGGTGAACCGCTTCTCCCTGCTCGCCGCTACGGCTTCCACGCATGCTCGTCTAGGGCAGGTTGGCCGGATGAGACCGTCCGTGTGTACGAGGTCCACAACACCGGATGGCCTGGGCGGTAGTACCAGGGGTCGGCGCCTCAGTCCACTCCGCGCCACGTATCGACCTCGGCGTGCAGACGATGGTCGAGAAGCAGGACTGGGTCCACCCGGCGCTGCCCGAGGTGATCGAGAACGCCCCGCTCGGCCTGCCGCTCGACTGACCCTGTCGGCGCTCCGGTTCTCAAGGGAAGAGCGGACCGTCGGGCTGGCAGACGGTACCGGGCGGCGGGGTGACGAGGTCGACGAGGTAGCGCTCGCGCGCGGCGTCGACACAGGCGCTGGGGTCCTGGTAGGTCGGGTGGCCGTACCCGTCGGAAGTCAGCAGGACGGCGTTGCCGAGCCGGCGCTCGGCGGACTGGGCGTTGCGGTACCCGGTCGCCGGGTCGTGGCGGTTGTTGATGAGCAGGACCGGGGTCGGGGTCCGGGCGTTCCACGGCCCGGCGTAGCGGTCGGTGGCCTGTCCCGGCCATACCGAGGCGCACGGGGCCCACAGCCACCACCCGAGCACCGGGCCCCACAGCGTGCTGCTGCGGGTGAACTCGGGGAGCACGGCGGGCCAGTCGGCGGATGGCCGGCGGGCGGGCCCGTCGAGACAGGAGATCGCCGCGGACGTGGTGCTGGAGTCGTAGGCCTCGGGCGTCGCGAGCGACCGGGCTGCGGCCTCCAGTCCGGACGCGTTCCCGTCTGCGGCCGCGTCGAGGTCGGCCGCGAACTGCGGGTACTGCTCGGGGACGCGCAGGGGGTTGAAGGTCGAGGTCAGCAGCTCGCCGTAGGTGACCTCGCCGGGAGGGTCCGCGTTCGGCGCCGGGATCGGCGCACGCCGCGTTGCGTCGAACAGCCGCGCCACGCGCTGGTCGACCGTCTCAGGATGGCGCGCGAGCGCGCACCGTGCGGGACCCGCGGCCTGGCAGGCGGCGCGGAACGCGGCGAACACCTCGTCGGTGTGGGCCACGCCCGCCACCGTCCGGGTCTCGGCGGCCCCGGTGTCCTCGACCGCGTCGATCAGGCCGTCGAGCATCATCGCCCGCACCCGGTCCGGGAAGAGGTTGGCGTACGTCTGGCCGATCAGCGTGCCGTAGGACAGACCGACGTAGGTCAGTCGTTCGTCACCGACGGCGACGCGCAGCGCCTCGAGGTCCCGGGCGGTGTCGGCGGTGGAGATGTGGTCCAGCAGCTCCCCGCTCACCTCGCCGCACCGGCGCGCGAGATCGACGGTCCGCTGCTGGTAGGCCGCCGACTCGGCCTCGGTCGTCGGAACGGTCACGCCGTTCCAGAACTCCGCCGCCACGGCGTCAGAGGGGAAGCACCTCACCGGTGAGCTCGCGTTCGTCCCCCGGGGGTCCCACCCCACGATGTCGAATCGGCCCCCACCCCAACGATCGAAGTCCGACCCCCCGCCCTCGACAAGCTCGACGCCGCTCTGGCCCGGTCCACCCGGGTTGACCAGCATCGACCCGATCCGTTCCTGTGGCCGGCTCGCGAGGTGCCGGATGACCGCCAGGTCGATCTGCGGGCCGTCGGGCCGGGCCCGGTCCAGCGGCACCGGCACCGTGGCGCACTGCAACGCGCGGTCCTGGTCGTTCGGAGGCGCGCACGGCCCCCAGGCGATCCCGGGCGGTGCGGGCGCGGGCGCCGCGCCTGCCGACGCCGCCCCGGCCTGCGGTCCTCCCGAGACGCACGCCGTCGACAGCACGACCGCGCAGGCCACGACGACCACCCGGGGCGCCGTGGCCCAGCGACGCTGGGTACGACTCCTGGTCATCCTGCACCGCCCGATCGGGGGACAAGGTCGGCCAGTCTACTCCCGGTCGGCTACTCCGCGCGACACTTTTCGTCGG
>Ga0196958_10000381_pt1 | contig 14500 bp, 15 predicted proteins | sample S1v_10metaG_FD_148654 | JGI IMG/M metagenome (GOLD analysis project Ga0196958, IMG submission 148654) | Soil microbial communities from Anza Borrego desert, Southern California, United States - S1+v_10 | ecosystem: Environmental > Terrestrial > Soil > Desert | place: USA: California | collected...
TGCCGGAGCAGCACGCCTGATTTGCGTAACTGCCGCACGGCCGTGGCACCAACGTCATAGCCGAGCCGGCCATCCACTTGCGGTACGGTGATAATGTCAGGATCGGTAAGCTCACTCGTTTGATACCCGTCAATAGCCCTGCTTGGTATAAAGCTGTCACCACTGATTGAAGGGCCAATGCCTACTATCATATCGGCCGGTCTGGCATCATACTCGCGCCGCATAAGGGCGACCGCCTTCGGCAATACCCGGAGGGCTGTACCCGCACCACCGGAATGTACCACAGCCATCGCCTGCGCCCTCGGCTCGTACATGACCGTCTGCAAACAGTCAGCAGCGTTAATGGCGATAGGCAGATTGGGGGTATTAGTAACATAACCGTCGGCCCTTCCCGCTTCACTGCCCGCGTGACGCTCGTCTACGCGCTGGATAATATCCGTCTGCACCAAGCCGCTCGTCGTCACCAGGCGGGCAACATCAAGGCCAAGTGCCCCGCAAGCTCGTGCCCGACGTTCCTGTATAACCGGTAACGGCACATACTCAGGGTCGTTAAACGGGTTATCCGGCCGGAACTGGGTATTCCCTAAACTGCTATCAAACCAGCCGTGCGGTACACCTGCCTCAAGCAGCAGGCTGCTCTGCACGATGACAAGGCCATCTTGCTCCATTGTCCGCATGCTCATGCCTTCTGCTCCATTTCACTAAAGAATGCCGCTGGGGCCTGCGTGAGCGCAGCCCACATCTGATCACCATACGACCAGTGCCACCACTCATCCGGGTTGCACACAAAACCGGTGTCATCCTGCTGCAAAGCGCCCCGCATTACCCAGTAAAAGATCCGACGGTTACGGCGCAGCCGCTCTTCAGGATGAGTAGGCGTCTGCTTCTGCTCGTAGTAGTCAGGTTGAGCAACCGTGCTGATACCGGTCTTGCGGCCCATAGGTATCAGCGATTTGGGAACATAACACAAGTCGGGATGCGCATGGCGAAGGGCGATATCAATGGCACCGCCAGTAGCATGCGGTGGTACGCTGCTGACAGTCGCGGGTCGAGCGATCAGCTTATCACGCTCAGCCAGTACCTGCTCTGGTGTGAGCTTGGGGTGGCTGCTGGCAATGAATGCCGGGAACACTTGGTTGTACAGTTGTTCCTGCAGGGCCAGCGAACGGGTTCCCTCCTCTACGTACAGCTCAACCGGACCACCGAACAGCTCACGCACTGCTTCCGAATTCTGCAGCGCATGGTTGATTGCTGCCAGCCGTTCGGCAATACTTTTACGCACCCGAATGACAGGGTCGATGCCTGGTACGGCATCACCGGTCGTACGGTTGGGACGTGAATAGTAGCTCTGTCCGGCGATACCGTATAGTGCGATATCAACCAGCGGCTCAGCATTGCGCTCGGTACCCGTAAGTACAGGATACGTACGGTACCCCTGCTTTAACTGGCGCGCCGTTGCCTGGATTGGAATGGGCTGCCGTAAGACATCTGTTAGTTTCGTGATCGTTGTGCTCATTATGTGACTCCACCCTTATATGTTTTAGTTACCGACGGACAAATGACAGCTGGTTGCCACGGGCGATATCAATTGCCGCCTGTAACGTTTCCAGGTGCTTTACCTCACTGTGCAGTTCGGGAACGAGTTCATGACCTTTACGGTCCAGGCCTGCTTCGTACGGACTGAAGGTGCCCATGTCGACTTCAATGCCGACGCGCAAGGCCAGCTCTGCCATGGCTGCGGCTTTTTGGAATGGGTTGAAGTGGGCGTTCGTGGTGGTCAGCATGCGATCACCCGGCTCAGCCAAGTGCATAGCAGTTAACGTGTCGCGAAGCAGTGCGTAGGTGTGCTGTGTCTGAGCACGGCCACGCTTGGCGGTGGCTGGCGTGGGCACATACAGGTTTACGTGCAGTGCGTTACCACCGTCTACCTCATGCGTTACGACTTGGGCTAGATCGGTAGGGTCTTTTTGGGCATAGGTGGTGTTAACAAAAGGACGCACCTTTTTGGTAACCCTGCGTCCATCAGCTTGCAGCACCCACTCAGTAGCGGCAACCATCAGGTCGAACTCACGCTTAGCATCAGGCGCATAATCAGCTACTTTTTTAGCCTCGGCCTCAGCAACAGGACGGCTGGCGCCGACACCCACGAACAATCCATCACGGGCAGCATATGCGGGGTGAGCCAGGTCATTTGGTTGTGATAGTGGCAACCTGCCATCCTTACCTGGAACACTCAGGCTGTGGCCGTTCATCAGCTGTACACGGTGCAGGGCCGACAAGCCGAAGGCACCCAGGGCACTGCGGATATCGTACTTGTCGTGAACTGGCTCAAGGCCGTGCAGCATGCCAAGTTCGTCGCCCCAGCGGAGCATATTCTGAGCAGATGCGCTCTGCTGGTCCATCATATGGGAGAAGCCCAAGGCCGCCCAGTCAATCTGGTCTGGCTTCAGCTTCTGGCGCTCTACCCCACCCTGCATTTCGCGGGTGTTATAGGTGGCGTACGATAGTTCGGCCAGACTGCGCAGGCGACCACGTACATCAGGCCCTGGTGCTTGCAACGCACGGTCCTGGTGCGCTGCGATCGCATCACGGGTTGGGTGGTTTACGCGTTCGGCCAGGAATGCCTCAGCAGCATTAATACGTTCTTCGGGGACGCCGACGAGGGTCAGGTCTTGGGGGAGTACGTCTGCGCGCGCTTGGGATACTGTTTCACTCATGTCACTACTCTCTCGGTCAATTATTATAAAAACTACTCACAACATTATTCTCTTATTTTGTAAATATACAAGGAGGGTAAACACGTTTTGTGAATAATATATTCACAAAAAACGCATAATATGCTATCTTATAAGAGTATGGACATCCAGCTCCTTGAAGACATAGGATTAACAAATCCGCAGGCCCTTGCCTACAAAGCCCTCATTGAAAAGGGTTCAGCCAGTGCCCCTGCTATCGCTGCCCATATTAACGAGAGTCGCTCAAACACCTATAAGGTACTCGATAAACTCTGCGATTTGGGCCTCGCCGTCAAAGACCAGAATGGTAAAAAGCAGCACTACTACCCCACCAGCCCGGCCGCGCTGGAGAAGCTTATCCGTGATAAAGCAGCGGCCGTTAAGCTACAGGAAAGCAAGCTCAATGCGGCACTACCGTCTATGCTGGACTATTATTTTGCCCACTCTGAACAAGCCGGCATCCGCTTCTTCCAAGGCAAAGAAGGCATGCGCCAAATATTTACCGAGATACTTAAAACGGGACAGACCTTTCACTTGCTCCGCAGCCCTGCCGATTTAAAGTATTACGACCCCGAATTCTTTAGCCAACTTAAAAAGAAACGCCGGGCAATGGGCATTAAAACTATCTCGATCACGCCAGATGTACCGAGCGCCAACCATGATCCTGATATTGACCAACAAGATGGCATGGTCCGTACCTGGGTACACGAGGATGACTACACTGCACCAGTGGAATGGAATATTGCCGGCGACAAAGTAGCCTTTATCTCATACGGCGAGGAAGCTATGGGAATACTTATCGAAAGTCCGCAGATAGCTGAAAGTTTCCGTCAGGTGTTTCAGTTAGCGGCCAAGAGCATCCGTGCAGCCGATGACAAGCTCAACCCACGCATATAAGCCGACCGTTCAGCTTCTGTACAGCGCTTAGAGTCCAGCATGCGCTGTGCGCCCTTTGCCAATGTTGCAAAGGCGCTGGAGGTACCGTAACCCTGTTCGATCCACTCACGCACATGGTTCAGGCCAATCTCCTTTCCCGTGGCTTTACCGCGTATCTGATTACCGACAGCTAGCAGATAGCCAATCTGAGTACCAAACATGCCCGGAGCCCCCAGAATTGAACCAACGTCCAACGCCACCTTATCCCCAGCTTCGCGGTCGAGCCTAATAGAGATGGTATCGTGGCTACCGCCCACTTTTGCAAGCGGCAGCAGCGTCATATCATCTACCTGCGAGATTATATTTATTGAGGCACCAACACCCTTGCCGTGCCTGCCATACTCGTAAAGTGGATCAAAGGATGCAGCACCTTCCGGACGTATATACAGCGCCACTGTTGGCGGCAAAACACTGTTGATGGCGGCAATACGATCGATCGTAAAGCCACCTTCAACACCTTCAGCGGCCGGTAGTGCGCGGCTATCAGCGGTCGTTGCCACATGATGTATTTTACGGAAGACATGGTCGAGTTTGGTCAGTAGCTGTAAAGGCTCGTCGTCCTTAAAGTGGACCGGGATAGTAAACACATCGTGAATACTAATAGAAGTATCCGTCCGGTATCCCCGCTGAATATGCTTTTGCACCGCAAAGAGTGCATTTGCCAGTAGATGTACGGCGCCGCTGCTAATCTGCATCTGCAGCTCAGGCGGCACTGGGTAGGCCTCACCAAGAACTGATGCCGACTCGTATAGCCGGGTAAATACCTCTGCATATGGCTGCCGGTCAATATCCGGGAGATTGTATAGGAAGTCAATCGGGCCGTCGTGTTCCAAGCCACCAGCACGGGTAAACCGGGCCAAGGGAGCAGTCTCCTTAAATCGCCGTGCACGCTCCTCGAATTCGGGCTTATTAAAACTAAGCATGATGTCCATGGCATCCTGGGTCATTGCCGGTGATAGGCTATCAACAATACGAGCTTTTGTAAGCTCCTTCATATTCATGCGCATGGCATCAGTGACAAGCATGCCAGCCGCTACCGGTATAGCATCCGTCACAGACACGCCCGACCAATCATCCCGGTCTATATCCTTGGAAACCAAGTCACCATCGAGGCCTTCCGTCAGCGCCAGTTTCATGAACATCCGCTGGTAGGTATGTCCATAATCGCTCGGAGAATGTGTTGTCCGAGCATGCTCTGCGGGCCACGGGCACTCCCGCTCTCCGTATGCGGTGGTAGCATAGTAATGCGCGATGGGGTCAAAATAGTCCTTGGGTAATACCCGACGGAATCGCTCTACTATCTGCCGCTGTTCTTCATTAAGCTCTTCCCCTCTTCGTTCGCTGTTCAGCAGCCCCTGCAATCCCCGTTCAAGCGCATAGGTCCGTACATAGCGAGAGCCTTCAGCAGTAGCAGCAAATGACAGGAGAGCCTCGCTCTCGGTGACCGAATGTGAGACTGGCGCTTCGCCAGGTAGCGCACCATGAACGAGCCGCCACTGTTCAGTGGCGTCAGCAGTGGCGGCCAGCCGCTCGGCAAGCACTTGGCCCTCGTCCACCCGAGGTGCGTACTCCGTCATAACCATCTATATATTTTACCACAAAATGCAAATATAAGCAATAGCGGCGAGTCTTCATCTACCTCTGTTATATAGCTTCGTTGGAGATAGGCATTGGAGCGCCGTCAGTGAACGGCTGGGTGGGTGGCATGCCAAGTAATTCCATCACTTGCTCAGGAGTGTCCGCAAAGGCGATCAGCTGGTCAAAGGGGCGCGGCAGACGGTCCAAAAAGCCGTCCTGTTTCATGCGCTCATACTGCATTTTCAGGCCGTCATAGAAACCGTCAGTGTTCAGGATAATCAGTGTCTCGTTGTGAACACCATGACGGCGTAGCTCGAAGAGCTCAGTCATTTCATCGAGGGTGCCCGTGCCGCCCACCAGTGTAATAACAGCATCTGAGCGCTCCATCATCACTTTCTTGCGTTCTGCCAAGTCGGCAGTAACAATCATTTCATCAGCATTCTGGCGGGCAGTATGCTTTAACGATTCCATGGTAATGCCCACTATCTTGCCACCGACATCCTGGGCGGCACTGGCAATCTCGCGCATCAAGCCACGGTCGGAACCACCCCATACCAGGGTGTGCCCTTCCTCAACAACCATTCGCGCCAGTTGGCGGGCGGGTTCGGTATAGCGCACGTCTACATCAGAGGCGGCACAGAAAAAGCAAACGTTCATTTTATTCTCGCATTACATTCGTTTTAGTTTCTGAGCAGTCGGGAAGCGCACTTTGAGCGGCAATCGCCAAGCGTTCCTGCATAAATAAACATTAGCACTTTGGAGCCAAAATGTCAATGTTGTGTCGTACTATAGGTTGGGTCTAAAGACGTGCTTAACGCCCGTTCCAATTACCCGGTAGCGGCTTGGTTTTATCTTGCCGTCGAATACCGCATGTGGCCGACGTGCGATAACCCTACCCGTCCAGTTATACATGTCAACAGCTGTCTTGAGGGCGATGCGTGGACGGCGCGGAATGTGATGCATGCCGGCACTAGCTGCCGTTTGCCATGCCTGATACTGCGCAATCTGAAAGTGCACAAATTTTTTAAAGGGTGCCTTGTGCGTCGCAGCGGTTTCGGCGCTGACGTCCGGCAGCCCAAAACGGACCAGTTCTTCGGCCGGAAAATAGCACCGCCCCAGCAGAGCGTCTTCGTGCATATCACGGATGAAATTAATCCACTGCATGGCCCGCCCCTGGAGCATCGCCGCTTCATAGGCGGCTGGCGACAGGTTCATAATCTTTGCCATCATCAGACCGATCACCTCGGCCGAACCGTGCACGTACCAGAGTGTATCCTCGAGGGTCGCATATGTCTTACCATCCAGGTCAGCCTGCATAGCGTCCAGGAAAGCAGTTACCCACGCATAGTCAAAGCCATGTTTTTTATACACGTACACCATGTTTTTGATCACCCGCACGTTTAGCGTGTCATCAGGTGCAACGGTTGTATCAAAATGGGGGTCTGCACTCGCCTGCTCCCAGGCACGGCGCAATGCCTTGAAGGCGGCCCGTTGCTGGGGAACACTGTCTACGCAGTCATCGGCTGTTCGCACAAAACTATATAGCTTGAATACGTCCTCCCGCACGGTCTTGGGGAAAAACCGGGAGCTCCAATAGTAGGTGGTACTGGCTTGACGGAATATCTGCGCTTCGTCTGGAGGCTGCTGCATATAGGTACTGTAGCTTAAGCACTACGGTCGAGCAATGAGCCAGCCAGATCACGCAGAAAGCCGACGCCGGCAGGACTCCACCGTTCAGCGTGCGTATCAAGTGCCGTCAAAGCCGTCCGTATGTGGTGCCTTGCCGCTTCCCTGGCGTTATCGAGTGCGCCAGAAGACTCAATAATAGTTTTGCAGCGTGCAAACTCATCAGTCGTCAGTGACTCATTACCTAACATGGCACGCAGAAATGCTGCGTCGTCATCGGTTATATGGTCAAAGGCATAATCGGTTAAAAGTGTCTGCTTGCCTTCACGTATATCGTCCATGGCGTTCTTGCCGGTTTGCTTGTCGTCACCGAAGACACCAATGATGTCATCAGTTATTTGAAAAGCCCGGCCGGTGTGGAGCGCATAGTCACGAATGGCGTCAGTGTCTTCACAGCCGGCACCTGCCAGCACCATACCGACGCACAATGGATTCAAAAAGGTGTAGTAGGCCGTCTTCCACTCCAGTACGTGTTCCAGGTCGTCCAAGCTGGGGCGATCAACCAATTCATTCATAATATCCTGAGTTTGGCCGTGCGCAGTCACTACCATCGCCAGATTGATAATGCCGATGGCCTTCACGCGTAATTCGGCGTCAACACTTAAACCTGCCAGCAACATTTGTGCAGCGTGGCTGCCAGCAAGTGCAGCGTTTAACGCCAGGCTCACCCCCGTGTGTGCCGCATCGCCCTTGAGCTGCCGGTCACGGTGGTAATCAGCCAGCATCTCATGGGCAGTCGCCTTACCACGACGCATGACCGACCGGTCCTGCACATCATCCACCATCAGTATGTAAGCATTAATCATCTCTAACGCGGTGGCAGCTCGCACAATCATCTGCTGGTCCTGCCCGCCGCACATTTCGTAGCCCACCATGGCGAGGGCACCGCGGATGCGCTTGCCTCCCCGGCCCAGTACGTCCAAAAATACGCTGGTTACGTCGCTCGGATATGCGCCGTACTGGGCATTAGTACTGGAAGCGACATGCTGGGCGTATGTTGCGATATCCTGGTCTATGACCGTTTTATACGCCTGTAACTGAGCCTTGAAGTCCATGAACGCAAGAAGCCTAACCTAAGTCCTGAATCAAAGCGTCGGCTTTCTTCAGGAAGGTATCAATAGTGCCTTCATTATTCACGAACATCTTAGTCGCGTGCGACTTAACATACGAGATGTTCATTTGTATCTCTTCGGAGATACCAGGCTGCGGTTTCCACTGCAGCGCTTCCTGGCGCTTAAATTCATCGAGTGATATGGCTGTCTCGCCAGGTCGCATGTACTGCAGGGAGCGCTCATGACGTACCTCGTCGCTTGCTTCGACCCAAATCATTTCACCGTGGCGCGAAAGGATGAAGTCCACCTCGATAGGCGCGCGGATACTCCACAAGACCAAGCCTTTAAATGTTTCGCCGGCGGCCTGCTTTTCTTTGTATTGCTTGAGTGCCTCCTGCAGGATAACATCAGCTCCCCGCGTCTGGCGCAACCAGTTGGATGTCTCTGTCATGTTCTCAATCGAAATAGGGTCTGGCTTGTCTTTGTGCCGCTCGAAACAAAAACCGCGCACGACGTCGCCGAAAGAGAGGCCAAAGAAGCCTGCTTTTATAAACAGCTCCGCCAGTGTGTCCTTGCCGCTGCGAGGCATTCCGCCAATACCAATAATCTTTGCATCTTCCATGCCCGGCATCCTCCTATTTGATGTAGTCGTGCAGCTTCTTGGCGTCTTTGTGCTTGCGCAGTTTGGCCAAGGCTTTAGCCTCAATTTGGCGAATGCGCTCACGAGTCACGCTGAATTCCTGGCCCACTTCTTCCAGCGTGTGCTGCTTGCCGTCTTCTAGGCCAAAACGCAGCTTCAGGATCTTCTGTTCGCGTTCAGTCAAAGCGCCAAGCATACCCTTCACCTGCTCTTTCAGCAGCTGATTGGTGGCGGACTCCTCAGGACTAATAGTATCTTCGTCTTCAATGAAGTCAGCAAGGACTGATTCTTCTTCGTCATCACGAATAGAAGCGTCAAGCGAGCTAATGTCCTGCTTGATCTTCATAATGTGCTCAACCTTGTCGACTTCGATGTCCATAGCGGCAGCGATTTCTTCGTTAGAAGGTTCGCGGTTCAGCTCCTGGGTCAAGCGGCGCTGGGTGCGGAGCAGCTTGTTGATGGTTTCCACCATGTGCACGGGGATACGAATCGTACGGGCCTGGTCAGCGATGGCACGGGTAATTGCCTGGCGGATCCACCAGGTGGCGTAGGTACTGAACTTAAAGCCCTTGTCCGGGTCGAACTTCTCTACGGCACGCAGCAAACCGGTGTTACCTTCCTGGATCAAGTCCAGCAGGTCCAAACCACGGCCTACGTAGCGCTTAGCAATCGACACTACCAAACGCATGTTGGCTTCAGCCATCTTGTCTTTAGCGTCTTTGTCGCCGGCAACTACACGCTGGGCCAGGTCAAGTTCTTCCTCGGCTGACAATAGTGGAATCTTACCGATTTCACGCAGGTACAGACGGACGGAGTCATCAGCGATGTCGTCCAAGTAGTGCTGGTCTTCGGTGATCAGCTCTTCGCCGTCTTCCAAAGTCCATTCATCGCTGCTTGCATCTTCGGGGAGGGCCGGCAAATCTGGGTCGATGGCGCCTTCGCTCACCGTTACGCCGGCGTCAGCCAGCTCGGTGTACAAGACGTCCAGAATTTCTGCATTGTCAGGGGTGTCTGCAATAGCTGCGGTGATATCTTTTTGTTCAATAACACCGGCTTTTTTAGCCTGTGCTACCAGTTCTTCTTTGACCTTCTTCAGGTCTACGGGTTGTGCGTCGGCTGCAGGAGTAGCAGCATCTTTCTTCTTTGGCATAAATTAGGTACCTCGTTTATAGGTTCTTAGCAAATCATTAAGCTGGTTTACTTGCTCGAGTAATCGTTTTGTTTCGGCCTCGTCGGTCGTTTGCAGATCGTGGGCCAGGCGCTGTTTTTGCATTTTCACATACTGCTCTATCAGCTTGCTACGAACCTGGGCTATCTCATACTCCAGTTCGTGCAGCTCTACGTCTTGATAGAGATCCTCATAATGTACTACCAGAATTTTAACATAATCTGCCAGAGGTCGCAATTCATCGACTTCGTCCGGCTTCCCTGTAAAGTCGGGGTGTTCACGCAGGAACTTCAGCAGGCCTTTCGCCTGGTCTTGCAGCATCATATCTTCCGTGACCAGCATGCCCTGCGGACGGAGCGCAGGCTGCATGAGGGTGAGAGCTAAAAAGTGGTTCTGCGTCTTCAGGTAATCACGGGTAACCTTGTCTGGAACCTGGTGAGCCACCCGGGGTGTCTTGAGCTGAGGCTTAGCCGCCTCGACCTGTTCATCCATCTTCGATTCCAGTGCAGCCTTGCTAACCCCTATCAACTCACCGACGTGTTCGATATAATGCTCGCGCTCTACCTGATCGGCAAGCCCCTTCACCACTGCCAGAATAATATCACTGAATTGTCGCTTGCCCTGGGCACTGGTAATATCCAGTTGGGCACGATAGCGCTCTATCAGCCAATCAAGGGCGTACTGCGGCTTGGTAATCGTTTCCCGCCAGATGTTCACGTCTTGCTTGATGAGTTCATCCGGGTCTTTACCACTGGGGATAGTTATAATACTCAGGCTTACATTCACCTTGCTGGCAATGGGAATCGCCCGCTCCGTAGCATTCATGCCAGCGTTGTCGGCATCAAAGCTCAAGCGGATATCACCCGTGAAGCGACTGAGCGCCTTCAGGTGCGGCTCGGTGAGGGCGGTACCAGCCGTTGCTACCACCTGTCGCACTCCTGCCTGGTGGCTGCTGATGACATCCAGGTTACCCTCGGCAATGACTACGAACTTACTCTTGCGTATCATCTCCTTGGCAAGGTGCAAGCCAAAGACATGGCGGCTCTTGTCGTACAGCATGGTCTGCGGAGTATTGATGTACTTTGGAGCATTTGGGTCGTCAATCAGAATACGGGCCGTAAAGCCGATCACCCGCCCCTGCTGGTCGCAGAGCGGTATCATAAACCGGCCACGGAACATATCACCCAGGCCGCGGTAGCGCTGAGCGCTTAAGCCCGCGCCCTTTATCTCGTTTTCGCTGAACCCCTTGCCCTTTAAAAAGTCTACGAGAGCGGTTCCGTTGTTCGGTGAGTAGCCCAAGCGCCACTCCAAAGCAGTCTCTTTGGTGAACTGGCGCTTCTTGAATACGTACGCAAGCGCTTCACGACTTTTAGTGAACTGCACCTGGTAGAATCTGGTTGCCAATTCTAGAGCCTCGTAGAGCCGTTCCTTTTCCTTGCCGCGCGCACCTGAGCCCTGCCCGCGGTACTGTTCCAGGTCGATGCCAGCCTTGCGGGCTAACAGCTCCAGTGCACCCTTAAAATCAAGCCCCTCCATCTCCATGACGAAGCTGAACATATTACCGCCCTTGCCTGAGCTAAAATCGTGCCAGATCTGCTTTTCAGGACTCACAATAAAGCTCGGTGATTTCTCGTTAGCAAACGGGCTGAGTCCCTTGAAGTTTCGACCGGCGCGCTTAAGCTCGACGTACTGACTCACGACGTCCTCGATATTCAATCGTTGCTTGATTTCCTCAACGGCATCCATTACCTCTATTGTACGCTATTTGACCCCTTTTAGGTCATATCATATGCCGGGTGATTGACAGCTACGCAAGGTCGTGCCGTGAACACTATTATGGTGCGCTAAGTATCGCTAAGTATTTCTTTCAATAAGGGGTTATGGTTAAATACTTGCATGGATCCTTATCAGCAGCCGCAGCCCTATCAACAGCCAGGGTTGCAACCGCCAACACAAAACCCTTACGAGTTTATTTTCAATCCGCAACAACCACCCAAAAAGAAAAAATTTGGCGGGTCGTTGGGGATGCTATTGGGATTGGTTATCGGTGGTGCCGTTATTCTTATGATCATATTAGCTGTCGTGGTCAATCTGATGGGTAGCAGTAAGCCCTCCAACACCGAGCAGATGGTCAGCCTGATCCAAAGTCAGAACGAAATTGTACGCGTATCCCATGAAGGAGCCAGCAGTGCGGTGCGGCAGACCACTAAAAACCTGGCGGTTACAGCCGAGTACGCCATGCTCACCCAGCAGCAATTCACTACCAATTACCTTGCCCAGCATGGCCGCGTGCTTGGTGAAAAAGAAGGCACGCTCAAGCAAAACGCCCGTACCGACCAGCAGTTCACTACTGCTAAGGCCACCAGTACATTTGACTTGGTGTACTCACAGGTAATGCAAAACTTGCTCACTACCTATGCGACCGACCTCAAACAAGTGTTCAACACCACGCAGAACCCCGAAACCAAGAAGCTCCTGGGCACCTACTACGAAGAGACGCAGCTGCTTATCAGCCAAATCCCCTACACCCAGGACAGCATCAACGCCCAATAACAAAAGAAGCCCTACAGGGCTTCTTTTTCAGTAACGAGCAAGTATGAGTGCCTGATCAGATCCTGCACTTCTTCCCAACTGAGCTGACCGGTTAACAGTAGCGTGTTCCAATGCTTCTTGTTGAGGTGGTAACCGGGCATGACGCTTTCGTAGCGTTCGCGGAGGGTAACCGCCAGTTGCGGGTCACACTTAAGGCTCAGGTTGATAGGCATGCTGCCTTCGGCCACCAGGGCAAACATTTTATCCTCGACCTTATAGACGGCGACTTTCTCACCGAATGGGTAATCCAGCCGGGCGTCCGGCAGGCTGAGGAGATAGGCTTCAAGTTCTTTGTGAGATATCATGGGCTCTATTTTACCCTACATCCTAGCCGAGTACATCGAGAACTGCTGGAATGTCATGCACTACGTGATCGGCACCGGCGGCTCGCAGCGCCTCGGGAGTGCTCTGGCCGTGGCTCACGCCAATTACTTTTTGAATACCGGCGTTCTTGCCCAGAATGATATCAGCAACACGGTCCCCTACTATCATGACTTCGTGCGGGAGGGCCTGCAATTCATTTACAAGAATCTGTAAACCATCGCTGCGCGGCGAAGTAGCCAGCTTATTGTCTGTGGCAATGTGATGAAAGTGACCATGGGCACCCAGGCGCTCCAAATGACTCAGCGCCTCTTCACTGCCAGGGCCAAAGGCTACCAAACGTACGCCTAGACGACGGAGAATAGGTAACAGCTCATCGACGCCCTTATGCAGCGTGGTTTGCTCGTCACCAACGCGCAGCAAGGCGCCTTCCAAGGTAAAAATAACTGTCTTCATATGCCATACCACCAATAAGTATTTATGATGAATTCAGACATACTATATCAGTATTTTTACAATTTGTAAATAGCTACTGTTTACTTGTGAGTATTCGTACCCGAGCCAAGCACTCTGCCAGTGAGTCCACCAGGTAGTCTGCACCAGCAGTTTGCAGGTCTTCCCTGCTGGCATTGCCGTGGGTAATACCGATAGTAGCCGCTGCACCGCCGTTCTTGCCAGCCGCTATATCGTTTGGACTATCACCGACCATAATCATCGCCTCGGGTGGGACACCCAGCTCCTGCGCGATGAGCAAAAAGCCCTCAGGGTGTGGCTTGCCCTGCTGTACGCGCTCGTGGTGCACCACCGAACCAAAGTAGTCAGCAATACCGTGTTCAGCAAGCACCTGCTGTACCTTATGGCCTCCGCCCGTCAGGATAGCCAGGCTCAGGCCCATATCACGTAAGGCACTCAGCGTATCTTCAAGCCCTTCAAAGGCAGCCGCACTAGTAGTATTAGCAGCTATATATTCGCCATTAGCTTCGACTAACCTATCAATAGCAGCATTGGGGAAGAACGTGCGGTATATATCTGGTAACGACTTGGCCAGCCCCAACTGTTCACGCACCTGTTCTGCTGTGGGCGGTTGCAGCCCATGGCTGGTGGCTACGTGGTGGTAGGCGCCGACTATCAGTTCGAAGCTATTGAATAAGGTGCCGTCAGCATCAAAAACGACGGCCTTAATCATTGGTTTTCAGCCACTCGATGTAGTACTGCAGTTCAGCTATAGAAGCCTGGATGTCATCGAATGCCCGGTGGATTTCTTTTTTCTCAAATTCCACACCATACTTGCCCTGCATGAAAATCTTCAGTGAACTGACGTCAAGCATGCGATAGTGCAGCTTAAGGTCGAGCGCCGGCCACCAGTGCTTGATGAAGTTCCGGTCATTATGGATGGAGTTACCGCCCAGAATTGCCGGTTCGCTGCCAAAATGCTCGGCTACAAAAGCGATAAGCTCCTGCTCTACCTGGTGGCTCGGTTTTGCCTCATCCAGTTTGGATAGAAAATCATCGCGGTTCTCTGGGTAATCTTTCCACCAGATATTCTTCTGCATGCGGTCGACCACCAAATCCCGCGGTGCTTGCACCCTTGCTTCGTAGGAGCCGAGTGTTTTAAATTCAAAGTCAGTAATTTCTGCGGCGACCTCAAGGATAACATCCTGGGTTGCATCCAACCCCGTCATCTCTAAGTCAACCCAGAGTATTTTCGTGGGGATGGCATGCTTGTTGATCATATGAGGTCATTATAGGCCAGTAGCTACGCCAAAGGAAGCCGAGGGGTGGTGCGGCGTAT
>Ga0196958_10000382_pt1 | contig 14484 bp, 19 predicted proteins | sample S1v_10metaG_FD_148654 | JGI IMG/M metagenome (GOLD analysis project Ga0196958, IMG submission 148654) | Soil microbial communities from Anza Borrego desert, Southern California, United States - S1+v_10 | ecosystem: Environmental > Terrestrial > Soil > Desert | place: USA: California | collected...
CCGCCCTGGCGCCGTACGACCCGTACTGGATCGAGGAGCCCACCTCGCCGGACGACGTGCTCGGGCACGCCGCGATCGCCAAGGCGCTCGCCCCGATCCGGGTGGCCACCGGCGAGCACGTCCAGAACCGCGTGGTGTTCAAGCAACTGCTGCAGGCGGGCGCGATCTCGGTGCTGCAGCTGGACGCCGCCAGAGTCGGCGGGTTCACCGAGAACCTGGCGATCCTGTTGCTGGCGGCCAAATTCGGGATCCCGGTGTGCCCGCACGCCGGCGGGGTCGGGCTGTGCGAACTCGTGCGGCACCTGTCGATGTTCGACTACGTGGCCGTGTCCGCTTCCGACGTGGACCGGTCCATCGAATGGGTCGACCACCTCCACGAGCACTTCACCGACCCGGCCGCCGTGATCGACGGCCGCTACGTCGCCCCGTCCGCGCCGGGCTTCTCGGCACGGATGCACGACGCGACGCTGCGCCGGTTCACCTTCCCCGACGGTCCGGAATGGACGGAGACAAGCAAGTGAGTGAGTTCGAAGGCCTCGTCGCGGCCGTCAGCGGAGGCGCGTCGGGAATCGGCCGGGCCACCGCGGATCTGCTCGCCTCGCGCGGGGCGAAGGTCGCGGTGCTCGACCTGAATCCCGGTGACCTTCCCGAAGGCCTGACCGGATTCCGCTGCGACGTCGGTTCCGACGACGAGGTCCGGTCCGCGATCGACGCGGTCGCGGAGCGCTTCGGCGGGCTCGACGTCCTGGTCAACAACGCGGGGATCGGCGCTCAGGGTGACGTCACCGCCAACAGCGACGACGAATGGCACCATGTGCTCGACATCAACGTCGTCGGCATGGTGCGGCTGGCGCGGGCGGCGTTGCCGCACCTGAAGAACTCGCCGTCGGCCGCGATCGTCAACACCTGCTCGATCGCCGCGTGGGCGGGCCTGCCCAACCGCGCGCTGTATTCGGCCAGCAAGGGCGCGGTGCTCTCGCTGACCCTGGCGATGGCGACCGACCACCTCGCCGACCGGATCCGGGTCAACTGCGTCTGCCCCGGCACCGCCGACACCCCGTGGGTCGGCAGGCTGCTCGACGCCGCGGGCGATCCGGAGGCCGAACGGGACGCGCTGGCCGCCCGTCAGCCGATGGGCAGGCTGGTGACCGCGAACGAGGTCGCGAACGCGGTCGTGTACCTCGCCAGTCCGCTGTCGGCTTCGACCACCGGAACCGCGCTCGCCGTCGACGGAGGTATGTACGGGCTGCGTCCGCGCGGCCCGGTTCAGCAGTAGGGGTTCCCGGTGCACCGTGTTCGGGCTGGGCCTGCGGTACCACCGGATCGGCCGCTCGCTGTACGCCATCGGAGGCAACCACGAAGCCGCGCGGGCCGCCGGTATCCGCGTCGACCGGATGTCGGGGGGTGTCTTCGTCGTGGCCGGGGTGCCGGCCGCGCTCGGCGGGCTCGCCTACACCGGTTACGTCGGCGCGCTCGGCGCCGATCAGGGCGACGGATTGATCCTTCAGGTGTTCACCGCTGCGGTGATCGGCGGTGTCTCACTGGACGGTGGGAAGGACATTCTGGTCGGGGCACTCACCGGCGTGCCGCAGGTCGCGCAGATGCCGCCGGAATGGCTTAAAGCGATCCACGGCGTGATCATCCTGATCGCGTTGATCATCTCGCGCTATGCCGGTGGGAAGGCCCAGACGTGATACACCGATGCAATGAAGGGGCCTTTCATGGCGAATTTTGCGATGAAAGGCCCCTTCATTGCACGCGCAAGAGCTATCGGAAGCCTCGGGAGGATGCGGTGTCAGGAAGCGTGGGCCGCCGTGGTGGGGTCGTCGGCGGTGCCGAGGGCGTTGCGGAGCCATTGCTCCACCCCCGCCACGTGCACGGTCGCCCACGAACGCGCGAGTTCGGGTTCGCGGGCGGCGATGGCCTCGTAGATCGCCGTGTGCTGCTCGCGGGTCTTCGCGACCGCGCCCTCCTGCGTGAGCCCGCGCCAGATGCGGGCGCGGGCGGTGGGGCCGGACAGGCTGTCCAGCAGCGAGCACAGCACCGGATTGCCGGAGCCGTCGGCGATCTTGCGGTGGAACTGCAGGTCGTTCGCGACCAGCGCCTCCACCGTCGGCGAGTCGGCCAGTTCGTCGAGCAGGCGGCCTAGTTCCGCGATGTCCTCGTCGTTCATGTGCATCGCGGCCATCGCCGTCGCCGCCGGTTCGAGGATCCGGCGGACGGCGAGGAAGTCCAGCACGGTGTCGTCCCGGTGGAAGTCCACCACGAACGTCATCGCGTCGAGGAGGAGATTCGGTTCGAGGCTGGTGACGTACGTTCCGTCGCCCTGGCGGACGTCGAGCACGCGGATCAGGCACAGCGCCTTCACCGCTTCGCGCAGCGAGCTGCGGGACAGGCCGAGCCGCTGGGCCAGTTCGGCCTCCTTCGGCAGCCTGTCGCCCGGAGCAAGCTCACCGGAGATGATCATGTCCTTGATCTTGTCGATCGCGACATCGGTGACCGGCATGTTCCCCCGCCCTCCCCCGAAGACCTCGGATGTTTGAGTGTGCGTTGACAGAGTGCCATGTTTCGAACTGAGGAGGCGCGGTGACCCACGGTGTCGCACTGCAAAGAGTGGCACTCCACACCCGGCTGAAGCCGGGCAAGGAGGCCGAATACGAGTCGGTCCACGCCGTCATCCCGCCTGAACTGGACGAAGCCCTGCGCGGTGCGGGCGTGCGTTCGTGGCGGATCTGGCGGGACGGCCTCGACCTCTTCCACGTGGTGGAGGTCGAGGACTACGCGAAGATGCGCGCGGTCCTGCGCGATCATCCGGCCAACATCCCGTGGCAGGCACGGATGGCGGGACTGCTCGACGTCGAGGACGACTATTCGGGCAACGATTCGGGTCTCGGCCTGGTGTGGGAGCTTCCGTGACGATTTCTCTGTCCCCGCTGGGGCTCGGCTGTGCGCAGCTGGGCAACCTGTACCACGCCATCACCGACGAGACGGCCGAAGCGACCGTCCGGCAGGCGTGGGACGAAGGCGTCCGGTACTTCGACACCGCCCCGCACTACGGTCTCGGGCTGTCGGAACGGCGGCTGGGCGCGGCGCTTTCGTCCTACGATCGCGCGGAGTTCGTGGTGTCGACCAAGGTCGGCCGCGTGCTGGAACCGGATCCCGCCGGTGCCTCGCGCGCCGACTCGCAGGGTTTCGTCGTCCCCGCCGCGTACGAACGCCGCTGGGATTTCAGTCGCGACGGGATTCTGCGGTCGCTCGAGGACAGTTTGGAGCGGCTCGGGCTCGACCGCGTCGACGTCGTCTACGTGCACGACCCGGACGAACATTTCGAGGACACCGTCGACGGTGCGTTCCCGGCGCTGCTCGGATTGCGGGAGCAGGGCGTCGTCGACGCCATCGGGGCCGGGATGAACCAGGCGCCGATGCTCGCGGAGTTCGTTCGCCGGTTCGATCTCGACGTGATCCTGCTGGCCGGCCGCTACACCCTGCTCGACCAGCCCGCGCTCGACGATCTCCTCCCGCTGTGCGTCGAACGCGGAGTGGACGTGGTGGCGGGCGGCGTGTTCAACGCCGGGATCCTCGCCACCGCGTCGCCCGGCACGATGTACGACTACGCCGAGGCCCCGGCCGAACTCGTCGAGCGTGCCCAGCGGATCGCCGAAGTCTGCGCGTGGCACGGGGTCGAACTCCCGCAGGCCGCCCTGGGCCTGCCCGCCGCGCATCCGGCGGTGGTGTCCGTCGTCGTCGGCGCGCACGATCCCGGCCAGGTGCGGCTCAACGCCGAACGGTTCCGGCGTCCGGTGCCGCGCGAATTGTGGACGGACCTGATCCGTGCGGGACTGTTGCGTGAGGACACCGTGCTGCGACCGGAAGGACAGTCGTGATCGACGCGCACCACCATCTTTGGGATCCTTCGCGGCGGGACTACCCGTGGATGACGGGGAAGGCGCTGGACCCGATCCGCCGTCCGTACACAGTGGACGATCTCCGCACGGTGACGAAGGCGGCGGGGGTGAAGGGAACCGTGCTGGTGCAGACGGTCTCTTCGGAGGAGGAGACGCGCGAGTTCCTCGCCGCGGCTCAGGCCGAACCGCTGATCGCGGGTGTCGTCGGCTGGACCGACCTCACCGCCCCCGACGTCGCCGAGCGCGTGGCCTCGTTCACCGGGCCCCTGGTGGGGATCCGGCATCAAGTGGAGGACGAGCCGGACCCGTCGTGGCTGGCGCGGCCCGAGGTCCTGCGTGGGCTCGCCGTCCTCGGAGAGGCCGGGCTGGCGTATGACCTTTTGGTGAGACCGCCGCAGCTTCCCGCCGCCCTCGCCGCCGCGAAAGCGTTGCCCCATCAGGTTTTCGTGCTCGACCACGCCGCGAAACCGCCGATCGCCTCGGGCGAATGGCGGCCGTGGGCGGACGGTGTCGCGGCACTGGGGGAACTGGACAACGTGTACTGCAAGCTTTCCGGGTTCGTGACCGAGGCGGACTGGGCGCGGTGGAAGGTCGGACAGCTGGCGCGCTGGGCCGAGCACGTGCTGGAGTCCTTCGGGGCTTCACGGCTGATGTTCGGCTCCGACTGGCCGGTCTGCGAACTCGCTGCCGCGTACGAAGTCGTCGTCGACACGGCGTTCTCGCTGACCGGCTCATTGAGCGACGCCGAGCGGCTCGAGTTCTTCGACGGCACCGCGAAGCGCGCTTACCGGCTCCCCGCAACGGGAGGAGCGTGAGCCGGCCGGGTGTGCCGAGCACCACGTGCCCTTACCGGTTTGGCGGGGGCGGGGAAGGGTATCGAAGGGCCGTGACTTCCTCCTTGGAGAAAGAGCCCGGCTCGCTGAGGGACCGGCCGCACGCGGCCGACAGCAGCACGGGTGCGTTGCCGATTCTCGAGTCCTACCCGGACTTCCACGGTGTCCGGCTGCATTCCTTGACCCACCCGGCGGAATATCGCTGTGCCCGATGTGGCGGGACGTGTTCGAGTGCCCTGGCCGCCACCACCGACCAACACGGGGCCGGAGCGTTGATCTGTCCCTCCTGCTACGGCGTTTTCGTCGAGAGCCGGATCCGGGGATGATCATCGCGGCGTTGGTGCTCGCTTCGGTCGCGCTCGTGGTCGCCGCGGTGGCGGTGCGCGTCGCCTTCGCCGCGAACCGCAGGGCGGTGGAGTCGCGGATCCAGGCGCGGCAGGCGCGCGCCCACGCCGACGCGCTCGGTGATCGGTTGCGTGGCGAGATGCACCGGCCGTCGCCGGATCCGTCGGTGGTCGCGAAAGTGCTCGGCGCGGTCGGCCTCATCGAGTCGCGGCGCTGAACCGCCGGGCGGCGCGGGGAAGGAAAGGTGGGCGGCGCGGGGTCCTGACGCCGGAATGCCGCCGGTCAACGATTTTCGGCAGCGGGAAAAGCTCAGAACTCGTCCTGCTTGACCATCGTCCGCAGGCGGGCCAGTGCGCGGTGCTGCGTCACGCGCACGTTGCCGGCGGAGATTCCGAGTGCCTCGGCGGTTTCGGCGGCGGAAAGGCCGACGGCGATGCGGAGGGCGAGGATCTCCTGCTGCACCCGCGGCAGGGTGGAGAGCAGGCGGTTGAGCCGGGCACCGAGGTCCAGGTGCAGGGCGTGCGACTCGGGTTCGTTGTCGCCGATGGGCCGTTCCGGCAGTTCCGGTACCGGCTCCGACCGGTCACGGGAGACCGCGCGGTAGGCGTCGGCGACCTTGTTGGCCGCGATGGCGTGCACGAGGTAGAGGAACGAACCACCGCGGTCCTGGTAGCCGGGCAGTGCCTTCAGCACGGCCATGCACACTTCCTGCGCGACGTCGTCCGCCGACAGGTAGGACAGGTCGCGCCCGCCCATTCTGGCGCGGCAGTACCGGACGACGACCGGCCCGATCATCCGCAACAGGGACTGGATCGCGGCGGGATTCCCGTCGCCCGCGTCCTTGACGAGGGGATCGAGATCCTCCTTCGTCAGCCGTCCGCCCGGGCGAGGCAGGTCCTCCGGAGTCGTGTATCCGGGGACCGCATCGGGGGTGACGGTTCTGGACGCGCTCGAAGTTGCTTGCATGGTCGTCCTCCCCGGCCGACCCTGCGACTGTCGCCGTCGAGGGGTCAACACTCCGTAACGATTGAGGGCGGCAGATGCTCCGTAAGATCAGCCTCATCCACCGCCGTTGCGACGCAGCGTAATCGTAGGCGTCGATCGGACGGCAGTAAAGATTTCAACTAGAGATAGCCCATTCGCCGGAGTCGGCTTAATACAACCGAGACTCTGCGTCGCGAAAAGAGGCTCCGGGATCGCAGGATGTACGCGCCACCTAGCGCACCGCGATCAGGGCGACGGCGGTCGCTACGACGAGTGCCGACGTTGTGACAGCAAGGATCGGGTTAAGAGATTTCGGGGTATCCGGACGGCGCAGTGCTCGTTCACGGAACGCGCCGACGGCGACCAGGGTGATCACCATGGCGCCCGCGAACACGACCGGGACGACCGTCGTGCCCCAGCCTCGCCGGGCCGCGCTGTGCAAGAGCAGGAGTGTGCAGGCAGTAGCCGCGAGCGCGGTCCGGCGCCAGGCCAGTCCGGTCCGTTCCGCTTGCGCTCCGTGATCGCCCGCGTTCACGAGAAGACCACCAGCGCCGCGGCCGTCAGCGTGATCGCAAGGATTCCGGTGCTCAGCAGGATCAGCATCCCGCTCTTCGGCAGCGGCCGCCCCGCGCGCATCGCGGTCTGCACCTGCCGCCAGCGCGGATACGCGCTCGCCGCGAGTACGGCGGCCAGTACGACGCACATTCCCGCGAGGACGGTGCTCAGCGCGTTCGGGTCGGGAACCAGTTGATGGACGGCGACGCCGCCCGCGAGCAGGCCCAGTGCCGTCCGGAGCCAGGCGAGGAAAGTGCGTTCGTTGGCGAGGGTGAATCGGTAGTCGGGTTCCGCACCGCCGTCGTGCGGTCCGTTGATCTCTGTCACGCGGCGAAGCCTAAGCGCTCCGGCGCGTGAAGACCCACCAGCGAAGGACCGCGAAGCGCGCGATGCCGCCCACGACACTGGCCGCGAGCAAGGCCCCCGTCTGTTCGAGCGCGGTCGGCTCGGTGATCACCGCATCGAGGGACGCGAGCACGATCGAGCCGTACAAGGCGTAGAAGGCGAACGTCATCAGGTCCTGGAAGTGCCGCTTGCCCGCGTTGCTCTCACGGCCGGCGAAGGTGACCCGGCGGTGGAACTCGGTGTTTCCCACGGTGGTGATCGCGAGTGCGGCCAGATTGGCCACCTGGGGACCGAGAATCGGCTGGAGGAAAAGGAACAGCACGGCTTGCAGGCCGGTGGCGGCGACCCCGGCGACGACGTACCAAACGGCATGGTTGCCGAGTTCGTGGTGCCGTTCCGGCGCGCGCCGGATGACCCGATGCCCTGGCGCCCACCTGGTGGTCATACCGACGACGCTACTCCTTGCTTCACAAACTTGTGAAGCTAATGAACTACCTGAGAACCTGTGATCCCCGCGACAGCGCCGCTGTTTGGCCTGCGGAGACGTCGGGTAAGCCCCCAAGACCGGGTCGAGTACAGCACGTCCCGGGAGACGTCCGACCAAGAGGGAGTGGCCGATGAGCGACCGAGAAAGCGCGGAACCGGAAACGCTGAATCCGAGTGAGGCGCTCGACGAGGACGAACTCCGCGTCGATCCCCTCGAAGAGGGTGTCGAGCCGCCCGAACACTGGAGCGCGGCCGACCGGTTCGGAACCACCCCCAGGGAGATCCGCGAGGGTGAGTCGCACGCCATGCGGCTGGCCGAGGAGGTGCCCGACGTCGGCGAAAAATGATCTTCGCTCGGACGGCAAGCCGTAGCGGGACCTCCTAGCGTGGTCCGTCAAGTGCAAGACCGCGACGAAGGAAGGGCAGAGATGCTGACAGTCACCGAAGCCGCCGCCGAGGCGATCACGGCACTGACCGGGCAGGAAAACGCCCAAGACGGAGGCGGGCTGCGGTTCGCGATGCACTCCCGGCAAGGGGACAACCCCCAGCTCGCGGTTTCCGTCGCTCCCGAACCCGAAAGCGGCGACAAGGTGCTCGGCGCCGACGGCGGCCCGAAGGTCTTCTTGGAGGCGGAAGCGGCCGAGCTGCTCGACGACAAGGTGCTCGACGTCCAGCAGGACGAAACCGGCGAAGTCGCCTTCGCCGTACTCCCGCAGGCTCAGCCTCAGGCCGGCAGCTGAGTCAACTTCGCCGAGCCGGGGCAAGGCGCCGGGTCGACTTCTGAAAGCCGCTTTCAGATCGCCAGCGTCGCAAAAGTGGCGTTCGCGGCGTCCCGAAGCAGCCGCCGCGTGCTCAACCGCGGGCCCAGGCGCGCACCAGTTCGCCGGCCCGCTCGCGCAGCAGGTCCGCCGCGTGCGCCCGCGCGTGGTCGAGTGAAAGCGCGTGGTCGATCAGGGCGGCGCTGCCCACGACCCCGAGGCCGGCGAGCTGGCGCTGGTCCAGCTGGATCCGCCCGGCCAGCACCATCAGCGGCACCGCGTGTTCCTGTGCGCGGGCCGCGATGCCCGCCGGTGCCTTGCCGTCGAGACTTTGTTCGTCCAGCGAGCCCTCGCCGGTGATGACGAGATCGGCGCGTTCGATGGCTTCGGCGACGCCGGTGAGCCCGGCGATGAGCTGGAAACCGGACTCGGCGCTCGCACCGAGTCCCGCGATCGCGCCTGCGGCGACCCCGCCGCCCGCACCCGCTCCGGCGAGGTCGGCGACGTCCTGTGCCCCGGCGTTCCGCAACGCCTGTGCCCAGCGCGTCAGTGCCTCGTCCAGTCGCTCGACCTCGCGCGGCCCCGCGCCCTTCTGCGGGCCGAAGACCGCGGCGGCGCCGCGGGAGCCGAGCAGCGGATTCGTCACGTCGGTGGCCACGGCGACCTCGACGGAGCCGAGCCGGTCCCGAACCGGGCCGAGTTCGGCCAGCGCGACGCGGCCCAGCGTGCCGCCGCCGAGCCCCACCGGCGAGCCGAACGCGTCGAAGACCCCGGCGCCCAACGCGGCCAGCATCCCGGCGCCGCCGTCGGTGCTCGCCGTTCCGCCGACGGTCAGCACCAGCCGCCGCGCGCCGTTGTCGAGCGCGTGGGCGAGAAGTTCGCCGACGCCCCAGGTGTGCGCGGCGAGCGCCACCTCCGGGCTCGGGTCGACGAACTCGATCCCGCACGCGCGGGCCGATTCGATGTAGGCCGTTCCGTCGAGGGTCACGTAGCGCGCGTCGACGGTGTCGTCGAGCGGACCGCGGACCGGGAGTTCGACCAGGCGGCCGCCTGCCGCGACGAGGACGTCGAGCGTTCCTTCGCCGCCGTCGGCGACCGGGCAGGAGGAGACCTCGGCCTCGGGCAGCGCGTCGCGGACGCCGTGGGCGATCGCCTCCGCGGCCTCGACCGCGGTCAAGCTTCCCTTGAACTTGTCGGGCGCGATGACCACGCGAGTCATGGACGAACCTCCGTCAGCGGGTTCCCGCCGGTCAGCACCGACGCGACGTTCTCGGCCGCGAGCACGGCCATGGCAGTTCGGGTTTCGACCGTCGCCGATCCGAGGTGAGGCGTCAAGACGACGTTTTCGCGGTCCAGCAGGCGCGGCTCGACGTCGGGTTCGGCTTCGAAGACGTCGAGCCCCGCTCCGGCGATCTCCCCGGCTTCGAGCGCGTCCGCCAGCGCGGCTTCGTGGACGACGGGACCGCGCGTGGTGTTGATCAGGTACGCGCCCGGTTTCATCGAGCCCAGCGCGGCCGCGTCGATGAGGTGCCGGGTTTCCGGCGTCAGCGGGCAGTGCAGCGAAACGACGTCGGAGCCTTCCAGCAGCTCGCCGAGGGGGAGATACTTCGCGCCCAAGGTCTTCTCGACGTCCTCGGCGGCCCGCGACCGTCCTGAGTAGACGATCCGCATACCGAAACCGAGCGCCCGCCGCGCGACCGCCTGCCCGATCTGGCCGAGTCCTACGATTCCGAGTGTCTTGTCCTGCAAGGAGGAGCCGAGCAGGAAACCCAGGTGGAACGACCACGGGGTGCGCGAGCGGAGCAGCCGTTCGCCTTCGCCGAGCCGCCGCGTGACCGCCAGGAGCAGTCCGAACGCCAGATCCGCGGTGGCGTCGGTGAGCACGCCGGGGGTGTTCGTGACGGTGATCCCGCGTCCGGCCAGCGCTCGGACGTCGATGTTGTCGTAGCCGACGGCCACGTTCGCCACGACCTTCAGCTCGGGGCCCGCCGCGTCGGCGACCTCGCCGTCGATCCGGTCGTGCAGCATGCCGACGATCGCGGACGAGCCTCGGACGAACTGGCGCAGTTCGCCCGGCGTCAGGGGCCGGTCGGCACGCGACAGTTTCACCTCCCCGGTTTCGGCGAGCACTTTCAGCGCTTCGTCGGGGATCCACCGGGTCACCGCGATCGTCGAGGTCACCCCCTCAGCCTAGTGGGCGACGGTTGGTATCCCAAACGTGAGAATCCCCGAGGTGAGTGAGGCGCTTCCCCGCCGCGGGATCAGCGGAGATCGGCGATCTTCTGGTAGGAGACGAAGGGCAGCTTCGCCTTCTCATGGAGCGCGCCGCGCTTTTGATGCTTCTTCGGCGTTGTACGGCACGAGCTTGTCCACTCTTGCGAGGACCTCCTCGCGCCAGGCGAAGCCGGTGACCCCGTTCTCGGGAAATCGGAATTCACCGAGTCGGAAACAGTGCCCGGACCAAACCGGCTGTGCTATGTTCATATGAAGAACATGTGTGCGCGATACGAACAAGCCGGGAGTGGGGATGGCGGAGCTGCTGTCGTTGAAGGAGGCCGTGGCGCGGCTGGTGCGCGACGGGGACACCGTCGCGCTCGAGGGCTTCACGCACCTCATCCCGGTCGCCGCGGGCCACGAGATCATCCGTCAGCGCCGCACCGGACTGACGCTGGTCCGCATGACCCCGGACATCGTCTACGACCAGCTCATCGGCGCCGGCTGCGCGAGCAAGCTGATCTTCTCGTGGGGCGGCAACCCCGGTGTCGGTTCGCTGCACCGCTTCCGTGACGCGGTGCAGCACGCGTGGCCGGTCCCCCTGGAGATAGAGGAACACAGTCACGCGGGCATGGCGAATCGGTACGTCGCCGGCGCGTCGGGACTGCCGTTCGCCGTCCTGCGCGGCTACACCGGCACCGACCTGCCCTCACGGACCGACACGATCAAGCCCATCACCTGCCCGTTCACCGGTGAGCGGCTCGCCGCCGTCCCCGCGCTCAACCCGGACGTCACGATCGTGCACGCCCAGCGGGCGGACAGGTCCGGCACCGTCCAGGTCTGGGGCATCACGGGCGTGCAGAAGGAGGCGGTGCTCGCGGCGAAGCGGTCGCTGGTCACCGTCGAGGAGATCGTGGACGAGCTGGAACCCCGGCCGGGCGCGATCGTGCTGCCGTCGTGGGCGGTCACCGCCGTCGCCGAGGTCCCCGGTGGCGCGAAGCCGTCGTACGCGGCGGGGTACTACGAACGGGACAACGACGCTTACCAGGCATGGGACGAGATCGGCCGGGACAGGGAGAGCTTCACCCGCTGGCTCGACGAGCTGACGGGAGTGAAGGCATGACCGAGTACACCTCGGACGAGATGATGAGCGTCGCCGCCGCTCGCGCGCTCGGCGACGGGATGTCGTGTTTCGTGGGCATCGGCCTGCCCAGTACGGCCGCCAACCTCGCCCGCCGCGGGCACGCGCCGAACCTCACGCTGATCTACGAATCCGGCTGCCTCGGCGCCAAACCGACCAGGCTCCCGTTGTCCATCGGCGACGGCGAACTCGCCGACACCGCGGACGCCGTGGTCAGCGTCCCCGAGGTCTTCAACTACTGGCTCCAGCCCGGCCGGATCGACGTCGGCTTCCTCGGGGCCGCCCAGCTGGACAAGTTCGGCAACATCAACACCACCGTCATCGGCCCGGACTACACCGATCCCCGGGTGCGCCTCCCCGGGGCGGGCGGTGCGCCGGAGATCGCCGCGTCCTGCCGCGAGGTGTTCGTGGTGCTCAGGCAGAGCACCCGCACCTTCGTCGAGAAGGTCGACTTCGTGACCTCGTTCGGGCACGGCACCGGCAAGGGCGACCGCGAGCGCCTCGGCCTCCCCGGCGCCGGGCCGACGCTCGTGGTCACCGACCTCGGCCTGCTGCGGCCCGACCCGGGGACCGCCGAACTCACCCTCACCGAACTGCACCCCGGCGTCGAGGTCGGTCAGGTCGTCGAGGCGACCGGGTGGAAACTGAAGGTGTCCGGCGACCTGGGAGTAACCCCGGCGCCGACCGAGGCAGAGCTCCGCATCCTCCGAGACCTCAAAAGGGCGAGCGCATGACCGACGTCTTCCTGTTCGACGCCATCCGTACCCCGTTCGGCAAATACGGCGGCGCCCTGTCCGGGGTCCGTCCGGACGACCTCGCCGCCACCGTGCTGCGGGCGCTGGCCGAACGCAACGACCTCGACCCGGCCACCGTCGACGAGGTCGTGCTCGGCGACGCCAACGGCGCGGGTGAGGACAACCGCAACGTCGCGCGGATGGCGACGCTGCTGGCGGGCTGGCCGACGACGGTGCCGGGCGCCACGGTGAACCGGTTGTGCGGCTCCGGCCTCGACGCGGTCATGCAGGCCAGCCGGTCGGTCCAGGTCGGCGACGCCTCACTCGCCGTCGCCGGCGGGGTGGAGTCGATGAGCCGCTCGCCGCTGGTCATGCAGAAGCCGGAGAAGGCTTTCCCGGCGGGCAATCAGACGCTGTACTCCACCGCGCTGGGCTGGCGCATGGTCAACCCGAAGATGCCCGAACAGTGGACGGTGTCGCTCGGCGAGTCCACCGAACAGCTCGTCGAGCGCTACGGCATCGGCCGCGACGAGCAGGACGCGTTCGCCGTCCGCAGTCACCTCAACGCCGCCCGCGCCTGGGACGAGGGTTTCTACGACGACCACGTCGTCCCCGTCGAGGGCGTCGAACTCACTCGCGACGAAGGCATCCGGCCGGATTCCGGCCCGGAGAAGCTCGCGAAGCTCAAACCCGTGTTCCGTCCACAAGGGACGGTCACGGCGGCGAACGCGTCGCCGCTGAACGACGGCGCCTCCGCGTTGCTGCTCGGTGACGAGGCGGCCGGGAAGAGGCTCGGCAAGGCGCCGCTGGCCCGGATCGCCGGCCGTGGCGCGGCGGGTGTCGATCCCGACGTCTTCGGCATCGGCCCGGTGCGCGCGGCCGAGATCGCCCTGGAGCGGGCCGGAATCGGCTGGGAGGACCTGGCGGCCGTCGAACTGAACGAGGCCTTCGCCGCGCAATCGCTGGCCTGCCTGCGGGACTGGCCGAAGCTCGACCCGGAGATCGTCAACGTGAACGGTGGCGCGATCGCGATCGGGCATCCGCTGGGCGCCTCCGGCGGCCGCATCCTCGGCACCCTGGCCCATCACCTGCGCCGCAGCGGTGGCCGGTGGGGGCTGGCCGCCATCTGCATCGGCGTCGGCCAGGGGCTGGCCGTCGTCCTCGAAGCCCAGTGATCCACTGACCCGCGCTGGAGGGAACAGCCATGTCCGCACCCGCAGAACTAAGGCTCCCGCGCTACCGGCGCGATCCGGAGGGCACGCATCCGCCGCTCGACTACGCCGGCTACCGGTCGACGGCGCTGCGGCACCCCAAGGAACCGCTGATCGTGCTCCCGCAGCTGCTGACCGAGGTCACCGGGCCGGCGCTGGGGCCGGGCCGGATCGGCGAGTTCGACAACGACCTCACCCGGGGGCACGCGGGGGAGCCGCAGGGCCAGCGGATCATCGTCACCGGGCGGCTGCTCGACGGTGACGGGCGGCCGATCCGGGATTCGCTCGTGGAGATCTGGCAGGCGAACGCGGGCGGCCGGTACCGGCACACCGGCGACCGCTGGCCGTCGCCGCTCGACCCGAACTTCGACGGCGCGGGCCGGACGCTCACCGACTCCGAGGGGCGCTACACCTTCACCACCATCAAGCCGGGCGCGTATCCGTGGAAGAACCACGACAACGCCTGGCGGCCGGCGCACATCCACTTCTCCGTGTTCGGCACCGCGTTCACCCAGCGGCTGGTCACCCAGATGTACTTCCCGGAAGACCCGCTGTTCTCGCAGGACCCGATCTTCAACTCCATCCCGGACGAGAAGGCGCGGCAGCGGATGATCGCCCGTTTCGACCTCGACCGCACCGAAGCCGAGTGGGCGCTGGCCTTCCAGTTCGACATCGTCGTGCGCGGCCGCGCGGCTTCGGTCTTCGAAGACGAGGAGGACGAGCACTGATGCCGGAGACGACGCCTTCCCAGACCGTCGGCCCGTACCTGTCCATCGGCCTGCCCTGGCCGGACGGGCCGGACGTCGTCCCCGCGGACGAACCGGCCGCGATCCGCATCCACGGCCGCGTCCTCGACGGTGCGGGCGAACCGGTCCCGGACGCGATGATCGAGACGTGGCAGGCCGACGCCGACGGACGGTTCGACCACCCCGACGACCCGCGCGGAGCGGTCGGGAGCGGGTTCCGGGGCTTC
>Ga0196958_10000383_pt1 | contig 14451 bp, 14 predicted proteins | sample S1v_10metaG_FD_148654 | JGI IMG/M metagenome (GOLD analysis project Ga0196958, IMG submission 148654) | Soil microbial communities from Anza Borrego desert, Southern California, United States - S1+v_10 | ecosystem: Environmental > Terrestrial > Soil > Desert | place: USA: California | collected...
TCGTCGCCGAACACGGCTTCACCGCGAAGGCCGCGGTCAGCGTCCTGATCGGGCTCGCGCTCGGTGTCGTGTTCGTCCGCAGGCAGCACAAACTCGACGAGCCCATGCTGGACCTGAAGCTGTTCTCGAACCGGGCCTTCAGCGGTTCCGTCGTGACCAACATGCTCGGCGTGTTCGCCATGGTCGGCCTGCTGTTCCTGGTGCCGCAGTACCTGCAACTGGTGCTCGGGCTGACCCCGGTCGTCGCCGCGCTGTGGATGCTCCCGGCGACGGTCGCCGGTGTCGCCGGCGCGCTTCTCGCGGCCTGGCTCGCGAAGCGGATCCGGGTCTCCGTGCTGGTCAGTGTCGGTCTCCTGGTCGCCGCGGTCGGATTCCTGGCGTTGACACAGGTGTCGTCCGGTGGCGGGCTCGCGTACGTGGTGGTGTCGTTCACGCTGCTCGGGGGCGGTGTCGCCCTGTCGGAGACGCTGACGAACGATCTGGTCATCTCGGCCGCTCCGGCCGAGCGGGCCGGGGCCGCGTCGGCGATCTCCGAGACCGGTTTCGAGCTGGGCGGCGCGCTCGGCACGGCCATCCTCGGCAGTGTCGCGACCGCGGTCTATCGGTCCGGCCTGCCGGAAGGGACGGCCGACGCCGCCCGGGACACGCTCGGCGGTGCCGTCGCCACCGCGCGGCAGCTCGACCCTGTTGCGGGACAGGCTCTCCTGGAATCGGCACGCGAGGCTTTCACCCAGGGGATGCACGTGACCGCATGGGCAGGTGTGGCCGTGCTCGTCTATACAGGTGTTCAGGCGTTCATCCTGCTTGATCGGAAAAAAATTTCCGCAGTGCGGACGTAATGGCGCCTACGATGAGGGAATGAACAACCATGCCCTGGTCACCCGGCTCCGCGAGCAGCTCGGCGACGCCGCGGTGCTCACCGACGCCGACGTCACGGACGCCTACTCGCGCGACATGATGCCGCTGGCCGCCAGCGGCAAACCCCTCGCGGTGGTGCTGCCGTCGGACGTGGAAGGTGTGCAGGCCGTGGTGAAGGCGTGCGCGGAGTTCGAGGTGCCGATCGTGCCCCGCGGCGCCGGCAGTGGTCTGTCCGGCGCCGCGAACGCGATCGACGGCTGTGTCGTGCTGGTGCTGACCAAGCTCGACCAGATCGTCGAGATCGACGAAGGCAACCGGCTCGCCGTCGTGCAGCCAGGCGTGGTGAACCTCGACTTCCGCAACGCGGTGGAGAAGCACGGCCTGTTCTATCCGCCGGACCCGTCCAGCTACGACTGGTGCACCATCGGCGGAAACCTGTCCACCAACGCCGGCGGGCTGTGCTGCGTGAAGTACGGCGTCACCACCGATTCCGTGCTGGGACTGGAAGTCGTGCTCGCCGACGGCTCACTGCTGAAGACCGGGCGCCGCACGGTGAAGGGGGTCGCGGGTTATGACCTCGCGCGGCTCTTCGTCGGCAGCGAGGGCACGCTCGGCGTGATCACCCAGGCGACCGTAGCGCTGAAACCGTTGCCGCAGTTGCCCGCCACCCTCGTCGCCGCCTTCGACAGCACGGAGGCCGCGGGCGAGGCCGTCGCGCGCGTGGTGCGCGAGGGGCTGGTGCCCTCGCTGCTGGAGATCATGGACGCGACGTCGATCAAGGCCGCCGAGGCCTACCTCAAGACCGACCTAGGCACGAGTTCGGACTGCAAAGCCTTGCTCCTCGCGCAATCCGACTCCGGCGGCGAGGTCGCACGCCGGGAACTGGCGGTGCTGGAACAGATCTGCGTCGACTGCGGCGCCGATCTGGCCTACGCCACCGAGGACATCGAAGAGGGCAAGATGCTGCTGCAGGCGCGGCGGGTCGTGCTCACCGCGCTGGAAATGTACGGCGTCTGGCTGACCGACGACGTCTGCGTGCCCCGCACGCGCATCGCCGAACTGATCGCCGGCTGCGAGCGGATCAGCGAAGAAGTGGGCTTGCGGATCGCCGTCGTCGGCCACGCGGGCGACGGCAACATGCACCCGACGATCGTGTACGCGCAGGATTCCGAGGAGGAGTTCGCCCGCGCGCGGACGGCCTTCGACGCGATCCTCGACGTCAGCCTGTCGCTGGGCGGCACGGTCACCGGCGAGCACGGCATCGGCCGGATCAAACGCGAGTGGCTAGTCAAGGAGATCGGCGAAGTCGGCCTTCAGGTGCATCGGCAGATCAAGCGGGCCCTCGACCCGGAGAACCTTTTCAATCCGGGCTCGATGTTCTCCCTCTGACGTCGGTTTGTGGGAATCGTCCCTGGGCGCGCGTGCAAGAAAGCCCCTAAAGCGTGCGTGAAACGTCCGCTAGCATATGTGGAGAATGTCCGTCAGCATGCTAGGAAGGCATCCGCGAGCCGGCCAAAGGCGATGCCCGGCACTTGGTCTGGCTTCGTGATCAACTCGCCGACCGGTTCGCGGCCGGGCTCGTGCTGCACGGGCAGGACCGCCTACCAGCTCGATGATCGGATCAGCGCCGTCCCGATCGCCGCGCTCTGGGGTCGCGCCTCCCGCTGAATGCCAGGAACGGACCGTTCATGGCACGCCGGAAGGATCAGTCGCGGATGCGCGGGATCTGCTGCGTGATGTCCTCGGCGGTCTCGGCGACGAGGCCGGTCGCGGTGTCCGAGTGCTTCTTCTCGCGACGGGCCTTGATGTACTCGATGACGATCGGCACCACCGAGATCAGCACGATCAGGATGAAGATCGCGTCGATGTTCTTCTCGATGAACGGGATGTCGCCGAGCAGGTGGCCGAGCGCGGTGATCCCGGCGGCCCACAGGATGCCGCCGATGACGGTGTAGGTGAAGTACTTCTTCGGGTCCATCTTGCCGATACCGGCGATCCAGGTGATGAACGTCCGCACGAACGGCACGAACCGCGCCAGCACGACCGCCTTCGGTCCGTGTTTCTCCAGGAAGGCATGGGTCTGGTCGACGTACTTCTTGTTGAAGAACTTCGAATCCGGCTTGCGGAACAGCCAGGGACCGACCTTCCAGCCGAGGCCGTAGCCGAGCAGGTTGCCGATCAGCGCGGCGAACGTGACCAGTACGCACACCAGCCAGAGCGGGGCTTTGATCGAGCCGTTGGCGATGAGCAGGCCGGCGGTGAACAGCAGGGAGTCACCGGGCAGCACCGGGAAGATGCTGCTTTCGATGAAGATGATCAGGCAGAGCACGGTGATGACCGGGACGGTCAGCCCGCTCAGCAGGATCTTCGGGTCCAGCCATTCCGGCAGGAGGCCCATCGTCGTCACGGTGTTCTGCGCCAGGATCACACCAAAACGGTACAGGGTGACGCTGAGTGCTTTGACCCGACGGGAGAGGCGGCTCAGATCAGCGTGAGCAGCCCGATCACCGAACCGGCGGCCAACCCCAGCAGCACGGCGAGCAGCAGCACCCAGTACGCGGGCAGAGGCGGGCTGCTCGGCGAAGGGGCTGGAGGCGGCGGAGTCGTCATCGGACGCTCCGCCAGCCTGGCCGTTTCGGCGTCCTCGAGCGCGACGCGTTCCCGTTCGAGCGAGTCGGCGCCGGCGCCGGAAAGCAGCCCGTACTGCGGGGGCAGTTCGCTCTTGCCGGCCGGAGCCTCCGCGACACTACTCTCCGTGTCCGTTTCGGCTGGTTTGTCCGGAGTGGCTTCGGGGACGCGTTCCGCCGAAGGAGCGAAGACGGCCTGTGCGCGCAGGGCGTCGGCCAGGAGTTTCTCCGGGTCCTTGGGCTCGCTCATCCGGACTCCCTTCACCGCTACCCGTCGCTGACCGACACACCGCCTTCGACCGCGCCGCTCAGCGGGGCCGTGGCGCTCAATGTAGCCGCAGCCTCGTCCTTGACCCATTCGCCCTGACGCAGCACCCTGACCGGCCGGAGGTCGCGATCGAGCACGACGACGTCGGCCGTGAGACCGGCCCGCAGCGAGCCGGTCCGGTCGGCGAGGCCGAGTAGTTCGGCCGGCCGGCCGGAGGTCGCGCGGACGGCGTCGAGCAGGTCGATCCCCGCGCCGCGGACCAGGTTGCGGAAGGCGGCGTCCATGGTCAGCGTGCTGCCCGCCAGCGAACCGTTCCCGGCGAGAGTGGCGACGCCGTCGCGGACGTCGACCTCGAGCCGGCCGAGGATGTAGCTGCCGTCGGCGGCGTCGGTGGCCGACATGGCGTCGGTGATGAGCACCGTGCGGCCCTTGCCCGCGTGGTGCGCGGCCAGCCGCAGCACGGTGGGGTGCACGTGGACGAGGTCGCAGATCAGCTCGACGGTGATCCGCTCGTCGTCGAGGAGGGCGCCGATCGGGCCCGGCTCGCGATGGTGGAGGGGCCGCATGGCGTTGAAGAGGTGTGTCGCGACGGAGGCGCCCGCGTCGATCGCGGGGATGATCTGGTCCTCGACGCCGTCGGTGTGCCCGATGGCGGCGATGACGCCCGATTCGGCCAGTTGCCGAACCGCCTTGATCCCGCCGTGCAGTTCGGGGGCGAGGGTGACCATCCGGATGTCGCCGCGGCCGGTGCCGAGCAGCGCGTTGACCGTCGCCGTGTCCGGCTCGATCAGCGTCGCCGGGTCATGCGCTCCGCAACGGGCCTTCGAGATGAAGGGTCCTTCAAGGTGAATTCCGGCAAGTTCACCCTCTTGGACCAGCTCACGCAGGGCCGCGATCTGCTCCCTCAGCACCGGGATGGGGTCCGAGACCAGACTGCCGAGCATGGTCGTGGTCCCGTGCCGCCGGTGCGCGCGGACCGCGCGGAACAGCTCCTCGGGGTTCGCGCTGGAAAACGACCCGCCCCCACCGCCGTGGCAGTGGGTGTCGACGAAGCCGGGTACGACCAGGCATCCGTCGACGTCGACGCGATCGATGTCCGGGGGTGTCCCGGAACCGACTTGGACGATCTTGCCGCCGGCGATAGCCAGCCAGCCGTCGTCGAGTACACGGTCCGGGGCGACGACCCGGCCGCCCACGATCACGAAATCTCCGGCGCCTCTCACGCCCCCCAGCATATATTGGTCTGGACCAGACATGGCGGCACAACCCAGCGCTAGAGATCAAAGCCGGGTTTCAATTCGGCGACTGCATCGCTTTCTGCAGTGCTTCCAGCGCCCGGCTGGCGGTTGACTTGACGGTACCTTTCGAAATCCCGGCGGCCTCCGAAATTTCGGCCTCACTCAGCCCACCGTAGTAACGGAGGACCAAAACCTCGCGCTGGCGAGGGGGCAGTTTGGACAAAGCGCTCACCACGGCCTGATGTTCACTCGACAGCATGGCGAGGCTTTCGGCCGAACGCGCGTTGACGGCGTGCGGTGCGACGTACTCGCGCGCGGTCTTGCGGCGGCGCAGCACACTGCGTGATCCGTTGACCACGGCGGTGCGCAGATATCCGACGGCCGCGGCGGCGTCGCGCAGGCGTCCCCAGTTGCGGTGCAGGCCGGTGAAGGCCTCCTGGACGACGTCTTCGGCGGTCGCCGGTTCGTCCACGAGCAGAATGGCCAACCGGACGAGCCGCATCCGATGCTGGCGATAGAGATCCTCAAGGGTCAGCGGTGCCGCAGGCGGCGGTGGCGTGACCGGTCCGTCCATGGTGCGCAGATGGCCGAGGGTCACCTCGACACTGCGTTCCGCATTGCCCTCGAGCATGTACCCCTACCTGTTCATTTACCCCTTTGAAGCACAACCTGTGCGTGGCGCCAGGTCAGCGTATCGGGTGGGGCGGGAGTCCTGCCTGATCGGTTCCTGAGAAGCTCGGTAGCGTCTGACGCGGTTTGTCGGAGCGACCTTGGAGATGCCGAATGACCTGGTTCCTGGTGGAGATCACGTACGTGCAGGAGAAGCTGGCGGACGTGCGTCCCCGGCACCGGGAATTCCTTTCCCGTCTCGCCGACCAGGGCGTCGTCGCCCTCGGCGGTCCGCTGGGCGACGGCTCCGGCGGCATCTCGATGTACCAGGCGGCCGACGAGGCGGCGCTGCTCGAGATCATCGACCAGGATCCGTACCACCTCGAAGGCGTTGTCGCGAAGCGGACCGTGCGCGAGTTCAAGCCGGTGATCGGCTCCTGGCTCCCCGAGGAAGCCTGACGGCTCAGAGATCAAGGGTGACCGGCTCGCGTTCGACGCGGATCCGGACGCGGTCGCCGGTCACCGTCGGCACTTCGCATGTCCCGCAGAACCCCTGACGACACGAGTAGGCGATGCCGGGCAGGGTTTCGCGCAGGAGATCGAGCGTCGTCCGGCCGGCGGGTACGTCCAACCCCCGGCCGCTGCGGGCCAGTTCGACGCGGAACGGCTCGCCGCCGACGATCGGCGGCGGCGAAAACCGTTCGAAGAACGCCGGACCCGACGCACGCAGCGCCGCGTCCGTGCGGACGCCGACGATCATCGGAACCGGGCCGCAGCAGTAGATCGGCGCGCCTTCCGGGGACCCTTCGAGGAGTTCCGCACCGGAAGCGGGAAATCCCGTGGGCCGTGTCCGGGCGAATCCAGACGCGGTCTCCGGACAGCGCCGATGACCTCTCGGCGGGAAAGAGTGCCTCGATCCGGGACAATTCCTCCAGGAACGGCATCGAGGCCTCGTCGCGGCCGGTGTAGACCAGACGCCAGTCCGCGCCGGCAGCAGCCGCTTGCCGCACCATCGGCAAAATCGGCGTGATCCCGATCCCGCCCGCGACGAACAGACACGCCGGGCTCGTGACGAACGGGAAAGTGTTGCGCGGGCCGCGTGCGGTGACCCGCGCGCCCTTCTTCAAGGCGTGCACCGCCGCCGATCCCTCGCCGAGCGACCGGACGCCGGCGCGGTAGCCGAGCGGTCTGCCGGGTCACCGCACAAGGAGTACTGCCGGACCAGCCCCGGCCGCGGCAAGAGGTCGATGTGCGCGCCGGGCCGCCATCGCGGCAGGGGTTCGCCGCGTTCGTGCACCAGCCGCAGCCCGGCCACGCCGTCGGCCTCGAGACGGACTTCGCCGACGACCAGCGGAAGATCGCGGGCGACGGAGGCCACCGGCGGGCGACGGCGTCCGCTCATCCCGCTGAGCCTGCGCGTGCGCCTCCGCGTGCATGGCCTCCTGGCCGATGAAGCCGAGGACGTCCTCCTTGAGCCGCTCGTCGCGGATCAGCGGCACGGCCTGTTTGAACACCTCGACGAACCAGCGTTCGCCCTCCGGCAGCGCCAGATGCAGTACGTTGATCGTGTGCGTCGCCTACGGTTCGCCCGGGATCCAGTGCATCGGCAGCGCCGCCCAGCCGAACTCGACGTCGCGCGCGTGCAGGACGACTTGTTCGTGGTCCGTCACGAAGCACGCCCGCTGAGTTCGTAGTCGCTCGGGTCGACCTTGCGGGTCTCGAGCCAGTAGCGCCAGGTGAACCCGGGCCAGATCGTCCGGTTGACGCCCTTCGCGTCGAGGTACCAGCTCTTGCAGCCGCCCTGGGTCCACACGCCCTTGACGAGTTTGTCCTGGATCTCGCGCTGGAACTTCTCCTGGACGCCGGCGCGGACGTCGAGCGCGGCGGCACCCCGTGAATCGGCGAGCTTGATCGCGTCGACGACGTACCGCGCCTGCGACTCGATCATGAAGACCACGGAGTTGTGGCCCAGCGCGGTGTTCGGGCCGAGGAGGAAGAACAGGTTGGGAAAGCCGGAAACGGTGATGCCCTTGTGCGTGTGCATCCCCTCGGTGGCCCACTCCTTGGCGAGGTCACGGCCGTCGACCCCGGTGATGTCCAGATATTCCAAGGCATCCGTGACCTTGAAACCGGTGCCGTAGACGATCGCGTCGACTTCGTGCTCGACGCCGTCGCCATCGACGACGCTGTGCGCCTTGACCTCGCGCACGCCTTCGGTGTTGACGTCCACATTGGACCGATTGATCGCCGGGTAGTAGTCGTTGGAGATCAGCACCCGTTTGCAGCCCATGGTGTAGTCGGGGGTGACCTTCTTGCGCAGCTTCGGATCCTTGATGGCTTTGCCGATGTGGCGCTTCGCGATCACTTCGCCCGCCTTCATGATCGCGGGGTGGCCGTTGAAGCCGACGGCGCGCAGTTCGAGGAACCAGTAGAGCGCGTGGCGGTAGAGCCGTTGCACGCCGGGGATGCGGCGGAACGCGGTCTTGGCCCAGCCGGGCATGGCGTGGTCGGGCTTCGGCATGATCCACGGCGGCGTGCGCTGGAACAGCGTCAGCTCGTCGACCTCGGGGGCGATCCGCGGGACGAACTGGATCGCGCTGGCGCCGGTGCCGACCACGGCGACCTTCTTGCCGCGCAGGTCGTACTCGTGGTTCCACTGCGCGGAGTGCCAGGTCTGGCCCTTGAACTTCTCGATGCCGGGCAGCTTGGGCACCTGCGGGATGTGCAGGCCGCCGACGCCGGAGACGACGAACTGAGCCTCGATGTCCCGACCGGATTTGGTGTGGACTTGCCAGCGGCGCGCGGTGTCGTCCCAGGTGGCGCCGGTGAGTTCGACGCCGAACCGGATCTTGCGCCGCAGCCGGTACTTGTCGGTGACGTCCTTGAGATACTGGAAGATCTCCGGGGCGGGGGAGAACGACCGCGACCAGTCCGGGTTCTGCTCGTACGAGAACGAGTACATGTGGGACTGCACGTCGCAGGCGCAGCCGGGGTAGGAGTTGTCGCGCCACGTACCGCCGACTTCGTCCGCCTTCTCCAGGATCACGTAGTCGGAGATCCCGGCTTTTTCGAGCTGGATGGCCTGGCCGAGCCCGGAAAAACCGGTGCCCACGATCACGACCTTGAATCGCTCGGTCATCTGGCAATCCTCCACTTCGAGGCGTTGATGCCCAGATGACGTTACCTCAAGTAACAGTTACTTGCTAGTACTACCTACCCGTCAGTATGTCCCACCGAGCTTCGAGTGATCCCAGCTCACGATCTTCGTCGGCCGGAAAACCAGCCCGATCCGCTTCGGGGCCTGCTTGCCGATGAAGCCCGCGAGCTCGTCCGGGACGGGGTCGCCCGGCTTCGCGCGCGCGTACCGTTGCATGAGCTTGATGCCCATCCGAGTGACCGCGGCCGTATCGGTGACGACCTCGACGTCGGCTTCGAGGGAAATCCCGCGGAGCTTGTCGTAGCTTTCGCCGTCCTCGATGAGCACCGTGGCGCGCGGGTCGCGCTCCAGGTTCTTCGCCTTCTGGGAAGAGCCATAAGTCCAGGTCGCGATGCCCGACTCGTGCGGGTAGTACCAGAGTGGCGCCAGATGCGGGCGGCCGTTCGGGCCGATCGTCGCGACGTTGATGACCTTCTGCTCGTCGAGGTACGCGGTGAGCTCGTCGGGCGTCATGCGGATCTGGTCGCGACGGGACATGGGTGGTCAGCCCTTCTTCGTAGCCGCCCGGCCTGCTTGGCCGGTTATCGAAGATTCGTACGCGCCGCGCTCCTCGATGTCCATGAGCGCGGCGGCGTCGGCCTTCTTGATCCGGCCCTTCGCGCCGATCTCGATGATCGGTGGCAGGAACGCGCGGATCAGCTTGAGCCCGCCGACCCAGCGGGGTACGTGCACGGTACGGGCGCGTTTGTTGACGCCGACCTGGAGATGGTCGAGCGCGACGGACAGCGGATAGGTCTTGCCGAGCAGGCCGGGCATGCCGGCGCGGAGCTTGCCGAAGACCGGGTGCTGATCGGCGCTTTCGACGAGGTCGGTGCGGATCCAGGTCGGATGCGCGACGCCGACCTTCACGCCGAGGTGCGCGACTTCGGCGCGGAAGCTGTTGCAGAACGCCTCGACGCCCGCCTTCGCCGCGGCGTAGTTGGCCATGCCGGGCGCGTGGGTGATCGCGGCCAGCGAGGAGATCGCGAGCAGGTAGCCCTTGCGGTCGATGACATGCGGAAGGGTGACGCGGAAAGTGCGCCAGACACCCAGGAGGTCGACCTCGATGACCTTCTCGAAGGCCGCCGGATCCACCGATCGGACGAAACCGGAGGTCGCGATGCCGGCGTTCGCGATGACGATGTCGATGCCGCCGAAGTGCTCGACGACACCGGCGGTGGCCCGCTCGAGGTCGTCCCAGCTGGTGACGTCGGCTTCCCAGGCGTGCGCGCTGGGGCCGATCTTGTCGGCGACCGCCTGCTGCTCCTTGGCTTCGATGCCGACCAGGGCCACCTTCGCGCCCTGCGCGGCCAGGCGTTCGGCGAGCCCCGCGCCGATGCCCCTGGCGGCGCCGGTGATCAGGACGACCTTGCCGTTCACGCTGTTCTTGGCCACGTTGCCTCCTCGTCCGAGCCCTAAGGCTTTCGGACGGTACCGCAAGCTACCCGGAGTAAGCTACCCGCAAGTAAGTCCCCGATTCGTCACCTGCTCACGGGAGTGGTGCGCGCAAGTAGGTGACGAATCGCGGGAGTGGTCACCGCGACGCGGCGGTGAGGGCGCCGACCTCGTCGGTGGTCAGAGCGAGGTCGGTGGCGGGCAGGAGGTCGGTCAGCTGCTCGACCGAGCGGGCGCTCGCGATGGGCGCGGTGACGGTCGGCTGGGCGAACAGCCACGCGAGCGAGACGGCCGCGACCGAGACGCCGCGGGAGGCCGCGATCTCGTCGAGCGCCGAGAGCACCCGCTCGCCTCGTTCGTCCAAATAGGACGAAGCGCGGACAGCGCGCGGGCTGTCGCCGAGGTCGTCCTTCGATCGGTACTTCCCGGCGAGGAAACCCTTTGCCAGCGAGAAATACGGCAGGGTGGTCAGGTTCTCGCGTTCGACCGTCGGCGCCAGCTCCTGCTCGTAGTCCCGTTCGACGAGGTTGTAGTGCGGTTGCAGCGCGACGTACTTCGCCAGCCCTTCACGGTCCGAAATGGACAGTGCTTCGCCCAGTCGTTCGGCCGAGTAGTTCGACGCCGCGACGTAGCGCACCTTGCCCGCGCGCACGAGCGCGTCGAAGGCTCGCAGCGTCTCCTCGATCGGGGTCTTCGGATCGTCGATGTGCGCGTAGTAGAGGTCGATGTGATCGGTACGGAGCCGGCGCAGCGAGTCTTCGGCCGCCGCCGCGATGTTCGCCGCCGACAGCCCCTTCCGCTCGTCCCACATACCGGTCTTGGTCGCGATGACGACGTCGTCACGGCGGCCGCGCCGGGCCAGCCAGTCGCCGATGATCGTCTCGGAGCCGCCCTGGGAGTACAGGTCGGCGGTGTCGATGAAGTTGCCGCCCGCCGCCGTGTAGGCGTCGAGGACGGCGAAGGACTGCTCCTGGTCCGCGGTCCAGCCGAAGACGTTTCCGCCCAGGTTGATCCCCCGGACGTCGAGGTCGGTGTTGCCGAGTTTCGCCATCCCCCGAACTTAAGGGAAGACATCGCCCGCCCGCGGTGTTGGCCCGGTACATGGGAATCGAACTCGGCAGGATCGGCATCTGGCAGATCGAGGGCGTGCTCACCCCGGAGCTCGCGCGTGAGGTGGAGGAACTCGGCTACGGCGCCATCTGGATCGGCGGCTCGCCGTCGGGCGACCTCGCGAAGGCGGAGGAACTGCTCGACGCGACGAAGACGATCAAGGTGGCCACCGGCATCGTCAACATCTGGCAGGACGACGCGGCCACGGTCGCCGAGTCGTACAAGCGCGTCGCCGCGAAGCACCCGGACCGGTTCTTGCTCGGTATCGGCGCCGGACACCGGGAGCAGACCGCGGAGTTCAAGAAGCCGTACACCGCGCTGGTCGAGTACCTCGACGCGCTCGACGCCGCCGGAGTGCCCGTCGAAGGCCGCGCGCTGGCCGCTCTCGGCCCGAAGGTGATCGAACTCGCAGGAGACCGCACAACGGGAGCCCACCCGTACCTGACGACCCCCGAGCACACCCGCCAGGCGCGCGAGATCCTCGGCGAAGGACCGCTGCTCGCCCCCGAGCAGAAGGTCGTCCTGGAGACCGATCCGGCGAAGGCCCGCGAGATCGGGCGCGGCTCCGTCGAGTTCTACCTCGGCCTCGTCAACTACACGAACTCCCTGCGGAAACTCGGTTTCACCGACGAGGACCTGGCGGGTGAGGGCAGCGACAAGCTGGTCGACGCGCTGGCCGTGCACGGTGACGCCGAGACGGTCGCCCGCGGCGTCACCGCGCATATCGAGGCCGGGGCGGACCACGTCACCATCCAGGTACTGAACCAAGACCCCCTGCCGGTCTACCGGGCGCTCGCCGGCGTCCTCCTCTGACGCGACGGCTGTAGGCACCTCCCGGCCGACCTCGTACGATGCGGCCGAGAGGTGCACCAGCCTGCTTCGAGGAGGAGTAAACGATGCCCATCGCCACCCCCGAGGTCTACGCGGAGATGCTCGACCGGGCGAAGGCGAACGAATTCGCCTACCCGGCCATCAACGTGACCTCGTCGGAGACCCTGAACGCCGCCATCCGCGGGTTCGCCGAGGCGGAGAGCGACGGGATCATCCAGTTCTCCACCGGCGGCGCGGAGTTCGCGTCCGGCCAGAAGGTCAAGGACATGGTGACCGGTTCGGTCGCGCTCGCCGAGTTCGCCCAGGTCGTCGCCGCCAAGTACGACGTGAACGTCGCGCTGCACACCGACCACTGCCCCAAGGACAAGCTCGACGGCTTCGTCCGCCCGCTGATCGAGATCTCGGCGGAGCGCGTCAAGAACGGTCAGCACCCGCTGTTCCAGAGCCACATGTGGGACGGCTCCGCGATCGACCTCGACGAGAACCTCGAGATCGCGCAGGAACTGCTCGCCAAGGCCGCGGCCGCGAACATCATCCTCGAAGTCGAGATCGGTGTCGTCGGCGGCGAGGAAGACGGCGTCGAGGCCGAGATCAACGAGAAGCTGTACACCGCCGAGGGTGACTTCCTGAAGACGATCGACGCGCTCGGCTCCGGTGAGAACGGCCGCTACCTGCTGGCCGCGACCTTCGGCAACGTGCACGGCGTCTACAAGCCCGGCAACGTGAAGCTGCGCCCGGACGTGCTCAAGGGCGGCCAGGAGGCGGCGTCGAAGAAGCTCGGCCTCCCGGCCGGTTCGAAGCCGTTCGAGCTGGTCTTCCACGGCGGTTCCGGCTCGCTGCCGGAGGAGATCCGCGAGGCGGTGTCCTACGGCGTCGTGAAGATGAACGTCGACACCGACACGCAGTACGCCTTCACCCGGCCCATCGCGGACCACTTCTTCAAGAACTACGACGGCGTCCTGAAGATCGACGGCGAGGTCGGCAACAAGAAGGTCTACGACCCGCGTAGCTACCTGAAGGCCGCCGAGGCCGGCATGGCCGCGCGCATCGTCGAGGCCGCTCAGTCGCTGGGGTCGGCGGGCAAGAAGCTCTGACCGGTCCGCATTCAGTCCTCTGAATGTGGAAAGCACATGAAGGCCCCCTTCATTGCGCTAGACGCAGCGAAGGGGGCCTTCATGTACTCAGGGCCTCAGGCGGTCGGCAGTGTCGTCTTCTCGCGGCGCTTTTCCAGCAGCGAGTTCATCGCCCGCGTCCCCGGCCCGGCGGCGGCCCACAGCGCACCGACGCCGACCAGGCAGACCGCGGCCGTCCAGTAGGCCACCGGCGGCGCCGACTCCGTATGCGCGTCACCGAGGATCCACGGCCGGAACTGCGACTGCACCCACAGCATCCCGTAGCCGAACGCCGTCACCAGCAGCGCGCCGGCGCCCGCCGTCAGCAGCGGATGACCCCGGCCGATACGGAACGCCAGGTCGACGGCTAGGCCGACGGCCAGCAGGTAGAACGGCACGGTCGAGATCGGGAAGCCCATCCCGAGCAGCAGCGGCCACATCACCAGCCGGTAGCCGAGGTAGGCGGCGGCGACCGTCGTCCCCGCCCACCGGAAGCCGGTGGTGTGCCGCGCCAGCGCGAAGATCAGGGCCATCACGCCGATGCCCCAGAGCGGGTACACCCAGTCGTCGATCGGCATCGTGAAGTACTCGACGGCCACCCTGTCGACCGGATGCCCGATCTGGGCGGCGGCGAAGTTCAACAGTTCCGGCTCGGCCTCGGGTGTGCCGCGCTCCCAGGCGCGCAGGCCGAGGATGCCGTACTCCTGCTGGCCGTTCGGGAAGAACGTGTTCTCCAGGAAGAACGCCCACAGTCCGATCAGGACACCGGTGCGCGTCCGGCCGGGTTTCGCGTATTTCAGCCAACCCATGATCACACCGGCCTGCATGATGCCCGTTCCGATGTAGAGCATCATGTGCGAGGGGCTCCACGCGGTCAGGTCGAGACCGTTCACGCGGTGGTTGATGACGTCCAGCGGTGCCGCGATGAGGAACACCACGAGCCCGATCTGCATCAACCGCAGCGAACGCCGGTCGGCGCCCAGCCCGGTGTAGCTGTGGATCGCCACCAGCACCATGATGATCACCGTGCCGACGGTGTTGATCAGGTGCGGCGGGGCGAGGTCGTCCCGTAGCCACATGAAATGCCATGACATGTCCCACGACGAGCCCACCAGCTTGAAGGCGAACGCCGCCAGCCACATCGAGTAGCAGAAGTTCAGCACCCAGTCCGGCGTCGCCTGTCCCGGCGCGCCGCGGTGCCAGTGGA
>Ga0196958_10000384_pt1 | contig 14418 bp, 14 predicted proteins | sample S1v_10metaG_FD_148654 | JGI IMG/M metagenome (GOLD analysis project Ga0196958, IMG submission 148654) | Soil microbial communities from Anza Borrego desert, Southern California, United States - S1+v_10 | ecosystem: Environmental > Terrestrial > Soil > Desert | place: USA: California | collected...
GGGCGTGGCCCGCAGCCGGCGGGGACGGTCAGCCGGGAAGGATCGGGGGGTGAACATGACCTTTGTCCTTCGGACGTGTGAGCGCGTCAGCGCGAAGTTAACGCTTGCGGGCCTTCGTCTTGCGGGGCGGGGGCAGCGCGCCCTCGGCGCGCAGCTTCGCCGCGTGGGCGGCCAGGGCCTCGACGAGGGACGGCACGTCGGCGGTCTCGGGCTTCACGTCGACGCGCAGCCCGAACTCCACCGCGGTCTCCGCCGTCTTCGGGCCGATGCAGGCCACGATCGTGCGGGCGTGCGGCTTGCCGGCGATCCCGACGAGGTTGCGCACCGTGGACGACGAGGTGAAGCAGACCGCGTCGAACCCGCCGGTCTTGATCGCCTCGCGCACCGGCGCGGGCGGCGGGGCCGCGCGCACCGTGCGGTACGCGGTGATGTCGTCGATCTCCCAGCCACGCTGCTGCAGGCCCTCGGCGAGGGTCTCGGTGGCGATGTCGGCGCGGGGCAGGAGCACGCGGTCGACGGGGTCGAGGACGTCGTCGTGCGGCGGGAACACCTCGAGCAGGCCCTCGGACGACTGCTCGGTCTCGTCGCCGGGGACGAGCTCGGGGTGCACGCCGAAGGCGCGGACCGTGTCCGCGGTGGCCTCGCCGACGCAGGCGATCTTCACGCCGGAGAACGCGCGCGCGTCGAGGCCGAACTCGGCGAACTTCTCCCACACGGCGCGCACCGCGTTGGCCGAGGTGAACACCACCCACTGGTAGCGCCCGTCGACCAGGCCCTTGACCGCCCGCTCCATCTGCGCCGGGCTGCGCGGGGGCTCGACCGCGATGGTCGGCACCTCCTCGGGCACCGCGCCGTGGACCCGCAGGCGGTCGCTCATCGCGCCGGCCTGGTCCTTGGTGCGGGGCACCAGCACGCGCCAACCGTAGAGCGCGCGCGACTCCCACCACGAGAGCGTGGCGCGGTCGGTGACGGCGTCGCCGAGGGTCACCACCAGGGGACCCTCGAGCTCCGCGCCGTCGGCCGCGAGCTTGTCGAGGCTGGTCTCCACCGTGCGCTGCCGCGAGCCGGTGCCGCCCGCGGTCACCAGCGCGGGCGTGCCGGGCTTCCAGCCGTTCTCGACGAGCTGCGACGACGCCGCGGCCAGGTCGCCGGCGGTGGCCTGCAGCACCAGCGGTCCGGGGGCGACGCCGAGCGCGGCCCAGTCGACGGCGTCGCCGGCGGTGAGGTCGACGGTGGTGTGGGCCGGGCCGAGCGCCACGCCGGCGTAGGTGGGCACCGCGGTGTCGGCCGGCATCCCGGGCACGACGTCGAACGGCACCCCGGCCGCGGCGACGGCGCGGACCTCGGTGACCACGTCGGGACGCACCAGCGGGTCGCCCAGGCACAGGCGCACCACCGAGGCGCCGCCGCGGGCCTCCTCGACGACGGTGCCGGCCAGCGTCTCCGGGTCGGCGGGCGCGGGACCGGCGCCGACCGCGCCGGGCTCGTCGGCGGCGAAGCCGGGCGCGACGACGGCGTCGGTGGCGGGGCCGCCGGCCGCGGGGTCGTCGCCCGCCTGCCCGACCGGGCGCACCGTCGTCGACGACGGCAGCAGGCCGAGGACGTCCGCGGGGACGCCGCGGTCGGCCACGACGAGCGTGGCGGCGGCGAGGGCGTCGCGGGCGCGCACGGTCAGCAGGCCGGGGTCCCCGGGTCCGCTGCCGACGAAGGCGACCCGGCCGGCGGTCGTCGAGGGTGCTGTCATGTCTTCCGTTCCCATCGTGGTGTTCAGTCCGCGGGCGGGGGCGGGACGTCGTCGGCGACGGTCCCGTGCATCGGGTCGAGCTCGGGTCCGCTGCGGGTCCCGCTCGGCTCCGCCCCGTCCGCGAGCAGCTCGTCGGCCAGCTCCCGGCCGATCCGCTCGGCGTCCTCGGTCTCTCCGGTCGCGGACCCGCGCACGAGGGCGCCGTCCGCGGTGGCGGCCACCGCGCGCAGCGACAGCCGTTCGACGACGCGGCCGTCGTCGTCCAGGTCCTCGACGATCTCCGCGAGCGCCCCGACGGGCGCGTTGCACGGCGACCCCAGCCCCGCGAGCACCGCGCGCTCGGCGGACACCGCGGTCGCGACGGCCTCGTCGTGCAGCGTGTCGCGCAGCAGCGCGGCGAGCGGCTCGTCGTCGGCCCGGCACTCGCAGGCGAGCGCGCCCTGCGCCGGCGCGGGCAGCACCTGCAGGGGGTCGAGGACCTCGGTGACCTCACCGACCCGCCCGAGCCGGGCCAGCCCGGCGCGCGCGAGCACGACGGCGTCGAGCTCGCCGCGCCTCACCTTCCCGATCCGGGTGTCGACGTTGCCGCGGATCGGGACGAGCTGCAGGCCCAGCCCGAGCGCGCCGATCTGGACCATGCGCCGCGGCGACCCGGTGCCGACCACCGCGCCCGGCGGCAGCTCGCCGAGCACCATGCCGTCGCGGGCCACCAGCGCGTCGCGCGGGTCCTCCCGGGCCGGCACGGCCGCGAGCACGAGCCCCGGCACGCCGGCGGTCGGCAGGTCCTTGTAGGAGTGCACGGCGACGTCGATCTCGCCGGCGAGCAGCGCCTCGCGCAGCGCGGTGACGAACACGCCGACGCCGGTCTGTGCGATCGGCGTGCCCGCCGCCTGGCTGCGGTCGCCCGCGGTGGAGATCGTGACGATCTCGACCGTGGCGCCGGCGTCGGCGAGCGCCGAGGCCACGAGGTCGGTCTGGGTGCGGGCGAGCAGGCTCGCCCGGGTGCCGATGCGGATCGTGCGGGCGCCGGACCCGGTGGTCGCGCCGGTGGTCCCCGCGGTGTCGGTCGCCGTCATCGCCGACCCCCGGTGCCGGAGCCGAGGGCGCCGGCTCCGCCCCGCTCCGCGTCGCCGCCCCGGCGGGTGTCGACGGCGAGGGCCTGGTCCACGGGCTCGCCGGGCTCGACGCTGGCGGTGGTCTCGGTGGCGGCCAGGACCGCCGGGGTCTGCGGGTCGAGCTCGAACAGCTCGCGCAGCGCCTCGGCGTAGGTGTCGCCGCCCGGTGACTGGGCGAGGCGCTTGACCTGCACCGTCGGGGTGTGCAGCAGCTTGTCGACCACGCGGCGCACGGTCTGGCTGACCTCGTCGCGCGACCGCTCGTCGAGGTCGGGCAGGCGCCCGGCCAGGCGCAGGAGCTCGGCGTCGACCACGTCGGCGGCGCGCCGGCGCAGCGCGGTGACGGTCGGCGTGACCTCGGCGGTGCGCTGCGCGGCGAAGTAGGCGCGGACCTCCTCGGCGACCACGGCGCGGGCCTGCTCGACCGCGAGTCCCGCGCTGGCCGAGCGCAGCCGCTCACCGAGGGCGGCGAGGTCGACGACGGTGACGCCGTCGACGGCGGCGACGTGGGGGTCGACGTCGCGGGGCAGGCCGAGGTCGCAGACCACGAGCGGGGCCGTCGCGGTGTCCCGGCCCGCGAGCCCCCGACGCACGTCCTCCAGGCCGACGACCGTGCCGATCGCACCGGTGCAGGCCACGACGACGTCGGCCGCGCCGATCTCGGCGGCGAGGGCGTCGAGGCCGGCGGCGCGCGCGCTCGCGCCCTCGGCGCGCAGGGCGACCGCGAGGCGCTCCGCGTTGGACTCCGACCGGTTGGCCAGCACGATCTCGGCGACGCCGCCGCGGCGCAGGTGGGCGGCGGTCAGGGCGCCCATCGAGCCGGCGCCCACCACGAGGGCACGCCGGCCGGCGAGCCCCCCGAGGGCGGCCTCGGCGTCGTCCAGCGCCTCGCTGACCACGGACGCGCCGGCGGCGTCGATGCCGGTCTCGGCGTGCGCCCGCTTGCCCACCCGCAGCGCCTGCTGGGCGAGCTCGTGGAGCACCCGGCCGGCCGAGCCCAGCTCGCGGGCGTCGTTGTAGGCGGCGCGCAGCTGCCCGAGGATCTGGGCCTCGCCGACGACCATCGAGTCGAGCCCGGCGGCCACGGAGAACAGGTGCTCCACCGCGGAGCCGGCGTAGTGCACGTAGAGGTGATCGGTGAGGTCGGAGACCTCGGCGTGCGCGTGGCGGGCGAGCACGGTCGACACCTCGGTCAGCCCGCCGTGGAAGGTCTCGACCACCGCGTAGATCTCCACCCGGTTGCAGGTGGAGACGAGCATCGCCTCGGTGACGTGCTCGCCGGTGAGCAGGTCGTCGAGGACCTTGCGGGTGTCGTCGGCGGAGACGGCGACGCGCTCGAGCACCGGCACCTCGGCGGTGCGGTGCGAGACGCCGACCAGGAGCAGGCTCATCGGGTGACCGCCTCTCGCGGGGTCGTGGCGGTCGTCGCGGTGGTGCCCGTCGTGGCGGTCGTGGTGGTGGTCGTGGTCGTGGCGGCCGTGCCCGCGGCCGGCACGCGGCCGTGCCGGCGCGCGACGTGGAACGAGAGCACCTGCATCTCCACGGCGAGGTCGACCTTGCGCACCTCGACGCCGGCGGGCACCGCCAGCACCGTGGGGGCGAAGTTGAGGATGCTGCGCACGCCGGCGGCCACGAGGTGGTCGCAGACCTGCTGGGCGGCCGCGGCGGGCGTCGCCACCACCCCGATGGTCACCCCGCGCTCGGCGCACACGCGCGGGATCTCGGCGGCGTGCTCCACCTCGACCCCGCCGATCTCGGTGCCCACGAGGGCCGGGTCGACGTCGAAGAGCGCGGCGACGGGGAAGCCGCGCTGCGCGAAACCGCCGTAGCCCGCGAGCGCGTGCCCGAGGTTGCCGACCCCGACGAGGGCCACGGCGTGCGGGCGCGTGAGACCCAGGGTGGCCTCGACCTCGGCGGTGAGGCGGGCGACGTCGTAACCGACCCCGCGCACCCCGGACGACCCGATGTGCGAGAGGTCCTTGCGCAGCTTGGCGGAGTTCACGCCCGCGGCGGCGGCGAGCTCCTCGCTGGACACCACGCCGCGGCCCTCGCCGAGCAGCGTCGTGAGCACCCGCAGGTACACGGCCAGGCGGGCGACCGTCGCCTCGGGCACGGGCCGGGCGCCCGTGTCGGTGACGTCGCCGCCGGGCACGTCCGGCGCGAGGCCCTGCCCCGGCGTCCGGGTCGAGGGCACCGCGCGCCGAGCGGGGCGGGTGCCGCGATCGACCGTCACTTCCGGGCGCCTCCTGTCGTGCCTGCATCCGCTGCCCGCGCGGCCGTGTGGTCGAGCCCCGCGCACCGCGGGTGCCCGGGGCACGGGGGCCGTCCCACCACGCGGACGTCCCCTGGATAGGTTCCAGACAACGCTAGCGCTCGTGAACGCACGCACAAAATCGCCGCGGCCGCTCCGGCCGTGGGCTGGACCACCCCGCCGTGCCGGCGCGCACCGCGCCGTGTCGTGTCCCGACCGGCGGTGGCTCCCAGTCTGCCAGTCGGCGCGCCACGACGCCGTCGTCGAGCACGTCCGGAGCACCACGGGGCGGTGCCCGGCCGTTCTCGTGCGCCGTCCGGCCGGGCGCGTGCTCAGACGGTGAGCGCGTCGGGACCCAACGCTCCGGCGGTGGGGTCCGCGGGAGCGGTGGGCGGCCGCCCGAGCAGGAAGCCCGCGGTGGCGCCGTGCATCGCCGCGACCGGCGCGGCGCCCGCGGCGAGGGTCACCGCGGCGACCTCGGTGACCCCGCCGGCGATCACCGTGAGGGTGGCCGCGACCGTGCCGGTGAGGTCGGCGGCGAGCCCCAGCAGGTCCACCGGGGCGAGCGCGCCGGTCAGGCGCCCGCGCAGCTGCGGCTCCACGGTGAGGGGCGCGCCCGTGACCGCCGGCCGCCCGCCGGCGACGAGCAGGCGGTTCCACGCCTCGGCGTGCGCGACGTGCTGGGCGGCCGCGCCGGACAGGAAGGAGGACACCACCGCCGGCACCGCGCCGTACCGCCCCTGGCCCGCGCCGGCCGCGGCCTGTCCGAGGAGGTCGCCGGCCAGCCCGGACACCGCGGCCCCGAGCGCGAGCAGCGCCGCCTCGCCGGTGTACGCCGGGGCCGCGGCCGTGCTGGTCGTGGTCGGCGGGGGCGGGCCGGGCGTCGACGGTCCGGGCGGGGCGCCCGCCGGCGGGGCGTCGGAGCAGGCGGCCAGCGCGGCCGTGCCCGCGAGGCCCGCCAGCGTCCCGAGGCCCGCGAGGAACCGGCGCCGGGGCAGCCGGCCGCCCACCTCGCTCATCGCACGGCTCCCTCGGTGGCCGGCGACGCCTTCTCGGTGGGGAAGAGGACGTCGGGGAAGCCGACCGTGCCCGCCGCGGGGGGCAGCGCGAGCAGGTCCGGGGGTACCGCGGCCAGCTCGGCGCGCCCGGTGGCCAGCAGCGTCTGCAGGGTGAGCAGCACGGCCTTGCGTCGCGCGGACGCCGTGGCGTGCCCGGCGACCGTGCGGCGCACCTCCGGCACGGAGAGGTCCACGACGTCGCGCACCAGGGTCTGGGCGAGGACGTCCTCGAGGGTCAGCGCGAGGCCGACGACGTCGCCGGGTCCGCGCACGGTGGGCAGCGCCTGGGCGACGACCGGGGCGTACTTCGGGTCCGGATCCGTCTGCACCCGCCCGCCGGCGGCGCGGGTCGCAGCCGCCAGGTCGTCGCGGGCCCGGCCGAGGGCCTCGATCCCGGCGGCGAGGAGGTCGCGGACCGGCGCGAGCGCCGACGGGCCGCCGCCGAAGGGCAGCGCCTGCAGCGAGCCGTAGGTGTCGGCGGTGAGCTCCACGAGCGACGACGCGGTCTGCAGGATCGGCACGTCCGCGGGCGCGGTCACGAGGTCGTCCCCCCGGTCCCACCGGCGGTCAGGGCACGGACGAGGTCGTCGGGCTCGAGGCGCCACGAGCCGACCTCGACGTCGTCGACCAACGTGACGGGGATGCGGTCGCCGTACTCCGCGCGCCACTCGGGGTCGGCGTCCGGGCCGTCGACGTCCACGACGGCGTGCTCCTCGCCGAGCCGCCCGCAGATCTCGCGCACCACGCCCTCCATCCGGTCACAGGTGCGGCAGTGGGCCCGCACCAGGACGACGACACGCGGGACCCGATCGGGCTCATCTGCCGCCGCGGCAGGCCCCGGACGACCGCCCGTCGCACCGCCCACCGACGTCGTCGCCCGCTCGTCGGACCGCTCGTCCGCCACCGGCTCGTCGACCCCCTCGAACGTCGCGTGCCTGCCCCGTCCGGCGGCAGTCTCCCATGCGCCACGGGCCCGCCGACGGCGTGGTCCACGGCCTCCGGATGGCCGCTCACCGCACCGTCGGCGCAGGTCGGAGCGGGTGGGGGCCCCGGCGGCCGCGCCGGTGTCCGGGGCACTCACGCCGCACGTATGCTCCCCCGTCGACGCCCCCTCGCCGGGGGGATCCGGGCGGGAGTCGATCGAGGGAGAGGGCATGTCCGACGCTGCCGGTCGTCACGACCGCGCGTCCGCGCGGGCCGTCGTCCGCACCCTCGCCGCGTGCCCGTCCGCCGTCGGCCGCCGCTCCGGCGCCCCGCAGCCGCCCGGAGCGCCGTGAGGCGCGCGGCACCCGACCCCGCCGAGGAGCCCGGTCCCGGCCGCCCCGCGGCCCGGGGTCGCGCCCGGCCCGGAGCCACCGGCACCGACACGCCGCCGGAGCCGCTGCTCGACGGGCGCGCCCGGTCGGCCACCGCTCCCCCGACCGCACCGCTGTACCCGTCGCAGCGCCGCCGCGAGGACACCTGGCCACCGACGCCGTCCGAGGCGATGCCCGTCGTCGACGCCCGCCGCGGTCGTCCCGGTCGTCGCGGCCGGCCGACGCCGCCGAGCGGGCTGCCCCTCGGTGAGGTCCGGTCCGACGTCGGTGCCCCGGCCCCCCGGGCCGGGTCGGGCGCGCTGCCGCCACCCTCGCCGCAGCCCTCGGCGCCGGGACCCGCGCCGGGGCCGGGGCCGGCGATGCCCCCACCGGGTCCCTTCCCCGGCCCGCCCGGCGGGCCGGTCGCCGGGACCCCGCTGCCCGACGTCGCCGCCGGCGCGCCGACCGAGGCCGTCCCCGTCGTCCCGCCGGCCGGGCCCGACCCCGGTGTCACGCCGCCGCCCGGGGGTCAGCAGCTGGCCGAGGACGGGTCGGAGACCGTCGCCGAGGACGAGCTGCCCGACGAGATCGCCGACCAGATCCCCGACGACGACGCGTCCGCCGAGGGGTGGGCGCTCGTGCACGCCGCCCAGGACGGGGACACCGAGGCGTTCGGGCGGCTGTTCGACCGCTACCACGACACGGTCTTCCGGTTCGTGCTGTTCCGCCTCGGCGACCGTCCGGCGGCCGAGGACCTCACCCAGGAGACGTTCGTCCGCGCGTACCGCCGGCTCTCGTCGGTGAGCTACCAGGGGCGCGACATCGGTGCGTGGTTCGTCACCATCGCGCGCAACCTCGTGCTCGACCACGTGAAGTCCAGCCGCTACCGGCTCGAGAGCTCCCACGCCGAGGTGGCCGACGTCGCGCCGGCCAGCCTGCGCCCGGGACCGGAGAACGAGGTCATCGCCGGCGCCACCCACGCCGAGCTGCTGCGCTGCGTCGCCAAGCTCGGCGACGACCAGCAGGAATGCATCGCCCTGCGCTTCCTGCAGGGGCTCTCGGTGGCCGAGACCGCGGAGATCATGGGGCGCAACGAGGGCGCGGTGAAGGCGCTCCAGCACCGTGCGGTGCGCCGCCTCGCTCAACTGTTGCCCGAGGGCCTGCGGTGAGTCACAAGCATGTGGTTCGTGCCGGACACCGCAGAGACGTAACCGGTCGCCCGTCCGGTCGTTTCCCCCTGCGACGGGCACGGCGCGCACGGAACGTGACGCGCGGACGATGAGGACGGGCGGCATGTCGAGCGGGCGCGACGGGGACGACGAGCTCTTCGCTCGCGTCTGGGAGCAGCGGGACGCGGGGCGTCCGGCGCGCCCCGATCCCCGTGCCGGCGACCCCGAGCTCGCCCGCGTCGTCGACGTCGCCGCCGCCCTGCGCGCGGCCGGCCGCGCCACCCCCGGTCCCGACCCCGACGCCAGCGCCCGCATGCGCGCCGCGCTGATGGCCGAGATCACCGGCGCCCGGACCGAGGACGCGGCCGACGCGGCGCGTGGGCGCACCCGCGTGCTGCGGTCCGCCGGCGAGGCCACCGGATCCTCCGCGTCCGCCACGGAGCACGGTCCGGCCGGCGGTCGGGGGGCCGGCCGGACCGGTGAGGGCACCCGCCGGGACGCCGCCCGGCGCGGGAGCCGCCGCCCCGCCGACGACCGCCCCGCCGCGCGCGCCGGCGGCCGGAGCTCGTCCCGCCGGCCCGGCTCGCGCCTGCTGTCCTCCTTCGTCACCGGCGCGTGCGCGGTGCTCCTGCTCGGCGCCCTGACCGTGCTGCTCAGCCGCGGCGCGCTGCCCGGCGAGATGCTCTACGGCATCAAGCGGGCGTCGGAGACCGCCGAGCTCGGGCTGACCAGCGGCCAGGAGGCCAAGGGCCTCAAGCACCTCGACTTCGCCGCGATCCGCCTCGAGGAGGTCTCCGACCTCGTCGACCGCCGCAGCACCACCGCCGCGGGATCCGGGCCGGTGGCCGCGGGCCTCGGCCCCGACGAGGCCGCCCTCGTGCTCGCCAACCTGCGCAGCTTCGACGACCTCGCACGCACCGGGTCTCGGCTGATCCTGCCGCTCGCGGCGCAGCCGGCCGGGCCGTCGCCGGTGCAGCTGGCCGAGTGGGCGCGCTCGCAGTCGGCCCGCCTCGACACGCTGAGCCCCTCCCTGGACCCCGACGGCCGCACGGCGGCCGCGGGCTCCCAGCAGATGCTCCAGCGCCTCAGCCAGCGCGCCGCGGTCCTCGGCGGCCCGGAGCCGTGCGCCACCGGCAGCGAGTCCGACGACCTCGGCCCGCTGCCCGCCGGCGAGTGCGCGGAGCGCTCGGCCCCGTCGACGGCCGCGCCGGCCGCGCCCACCGAGACGTCCACGTCGACGACCTCGAGCACCACCACGACCACGACGACCACCACGACCACGCGGTCGGCGGAGACGTCGAGCGCCGAGGGCGACGAGGACTCCTCGCGGGCGACGTCGGAGTCGCGGGAGGAGCGCACGTCGCAGCCCGACCCGGTCCAGGTGCCGCTGCCGGTGCCGCTGCTGCCGCAGGTCGACCTCCCGCCGCTGCTGCCCGGTCTGCCCGGACTCAGCCTCGGGTGACGCCCGGCGTGCGGCGCGGGCCGCACGGCGGGCGCCCGGGAGCGGGTGTGTCGGCCGCCGCGGGATCTCCGTCGGTCGGGGGCGGCGACTAGGGTGAGCCGGCACCGCTCGGGGTCCCCTCCGTCCCCGGCGGCACGGTCGCGGGACGGACACGACGGGAGGACCCGGCGGTGGGACGACGGCGCGAGCGCCGGTTGCAGGCGGAGCGCGAGGCGGCGCTCCGCGCGGGTGAGGCGTCCGCCGAGGCCGCGCTGAGCGACCCGGCCGTGGCGCCCACCGCCTCCGAGCTCCTGGAGACCGTCCCCGAGAGCGCCGGTCCCACCACCGATCCCACGGCGGACCCGACGGCGGCACCGGGCCCCGGCACCGCCGACACCGCCGCCGCGGCCGCCGGGGGCGCTCCCGACGGCGAGCTCGCCGGCGGGGGTCCGGCCGCGGCCGCCGCCGCGGCCGACGCGCCCGACGTCCACCGGGCGCCGCCCTCGTCGCGGGTGCCGCCGGACCTGACGGCTGCGGCCTTCTTCGACGTGGACAACACGATGATGATGGGCGCGTCGATCTTCCACTTCGCCCGCGGCCTGGCCGCGCGCAAGTTCTTCTCCGGCTCCGACATGCGCGGGTTCGTCTGGCAGCAGCTGAAGTTCCGGCTCGGCGGCGAGGGCACGCCCGACGACGTCCGCGCCCACCGCGAGCAGGCGCTGTCGTTCGTCGCCGGGCAGTCGGTGGCCGAGCTGGTCCGGCTCGGCGAGGAGATCTACGACGAGCTCATGGCCGACCGCATCTGGGAGGGCACCCGGGCGCTGGCCCAGATGCACCTGGACGCGGGCCAGCGGGTCTGGCTCGTCACCGCCACCCCGCTCGAGCTCGCCCGCATCATCGCCCGGCGCCTCGGGCTCACCGGCGCGCTGGGCACCGTGGCCGAGAGCGAGAACGGCGTCTACACCGGCCGGCTCGTCGGCGAGCTGCTGCACGGCCCGGCCAAGGCGCACGCCGTGCGGGCGCTGGCCGCGCGCGAGGGCCTCGACCTGCGGCGCTGCGTGGCCTACTCCGACTCGATCAACGACGTCCCCATGCTCTCCGTGGTCGGGACGGCGGTGGCGGTCAACCCCGACTCCGACCTGCGCCAGCTGGCCCGGGAGCGCGGCTGGGAGATCCGCGACTTCCGCTCGGGCCGCAAGGCCGCCCGCATCGGCGTCCCCTCGGTGCTCGGGGCGGGCGCGGTGGCCGGCGCCGTCGTCGCCGGTGCGGCCTACCGCCGCCGCCTCGTCGGCTAGCCGGTCCGCTAGCCGAGGAAGGCGTTCCGGCGGCCGGCGAGCAGGCGGTAGAGCGTCTGCTGGATGGTCTCCCGCACCTGGTCGGTCAGGTTGAACACCAGCATGGGGTCGTCGGCCGAGCCCGGCTCGTAGGCGTCGGTGGGGATCGGCTCGCCGAACTCGATGTACCACTTCGAGGGCAGCGGCACGAGCCCGAGCGGGCCGAGCAGCGGCCACGTCGGGGTGATCGGGAAGTACGGCACGCCGAGCAGGCGGGCCAGCGGCCCGATGTCGCCGATCTTGGGGTAGGTCTCCTCGGCGCCGACGATCGAGCAGGGCACGATCGGCACGCCGCAGCGCAGCGCGGCCGACACGAAGCCACCGCGGCCGAAGCGCTGCAGCTTGTAGCGGTCGGCGAAGTCCTTGCCGATGCCCTTGAACCCCTCGGGCCACACCCCGACCAGCTCGCCGGCCGACAGCAGCGCCTCGGCGTCGGGGTTGCAGGCCAGGGTGTGCCCGGCCTTGCGGGCGGTGGCGCCGACGCCGGGCAGACCGAACACGAGGTCGGCGGCCAGCATGCGCAGGTAGCGCGGCACCGGCAGGTCGTCGTGCACGGCGACGGTGGTCATCAGCGCGTCGAGGGGCAGCGTGCCCGAGTGGTTGGCGACGAGCAGCGCGCCGCCGGAGAGCGGCACGTTCTCCGTGCCGATGGTCTCGACCCGGAACCAGCGCTCGTAGAGCGGGCGCAGCAGCGGCAGGACGACGTGCTCGGTGAGGTCGCGGTCGAAGCCGAAGTCGTCGACCGTGTAGCGCCCGGTCAGCCGGCGCTGCAGGAACTCCCCGATCTCGGCGACCCGCTCCTCCAGCTCCGTCGGCCCCTCGGGCGCCGGCAGCGTGGTCAGCTCGCCGCTGCCGGTGGCCGGCACGGGGCCGGTGGCGTCGACGGCCTCGACGGCATCGACGGCACCGCCCTCGTCGGTGAGGCCGCGCGCGGCGGCCGTGCGCTCGGTCAGCGGCCCGACACCGGGACGGCTGGCGCGGCGCGGCGCCGGGCGCGGGCGGGTGCGGGGACGCCCGCCGTCGGACCGCAACGGGATGACCCTGGCTTCGGGCACGACGTCTCCTCTCCGCGAGTGGGGGTGGCCGGACGAGGCCGCGCTCGTCCGGCCGGGGTCAGGCGCCCGAGGGCAGGGCACGGGCCACGGCGAGCGCCGCGTCCTGCACCCGGCCCAGCGTCGCCGGATCGATGAGCGGGCGCAGTCCGCGCCCGGCCACGAAGTCGTCGAACGCCTGGACCGTGGTCCAGCGTGGGGTGAAACCGAACTCCGTGCGCAGCTTCGTGGTGTCCACCACGCGACCGAAGTTCAGCAGGCGCATCTGCTCGGGCGAGAAGTCGACGAGCCGGGCGCGGCGGGTGAAGCGCCCGACCAGGGGCACCGCGGGCTGCGGGATCGGCAGCGGGACCCGCCCGGCGCGCCGGATCGCCTGGGAGAGCATGAGGACCCCGGCGCCACCCACGTTGAACACGCCGGGCAGGTCCTGGGCGGCGGCGCGCTCGAGCACCGCGACCGCGTCCTCCTCGTGCAGCAGCTGCACCCGCGCGTCGTAGCCCAGCACCACCGGGACGACCGGCAACGAGAAGTACCGCACGAACGACGTGTCGATCCGCGGGCCGATGAGGTTGACGAACCGCAGGGTCGTCACCGGGATGTCGGGGCGGCGGCGCGAGAAGCTGCGGACGTATCCCTCGATCTCCACCGCGTCCTTGGCGTAGCCACCGGGCGGCATGGCCTTCGGCTCGGTGGTCTCGGTGAACGTCGCCGGGTCACGCGAGCTCGCGCCGTAGACGGCGGAGGTCGACTTGACCACCAGGCGGCGCACCGTGTCGGAACGTTGGCACGCCGCGAGCAGCTGCATCGTCCCGATGACGTTCATCTCCATCATCATCGAGCGGCCGCCGGCCTGGCCGGGGTTGCCCGAGAGCGACGCGTGGACGACCGTGTCGACCTTCGCGGTGGAGATGACCTTGCCGATCAGCGGGTTGCGGATGTCGACGCGCACGAACTCGGCGCGTCCCATGCGCCGACGCATCTCCCGCGACGGCGGCGTGGTGTCGACGCCGAGGACGCGCTCGATCGAGGGGTCCGAGGCCAGCCGCGCCGCGAGGTGGCCGCCCAGGAAGCGGCTCACCCCCGTGACGAGGACGACCGACGGTGCCTCGGACACGGCCTACCCCCCTGCGGTCTCTTCGTGCGGCGGGCGACGCCGGCCCGACCCAGCGGGGCCGGGCCTACTTGCCGAGCTTGCGACGCTGCACCCGGGTCTTGCGCAGCAGCTTACGGTGCTTCTTCTTCGACATCCGCTTGCGACGCTTCTTGATGACCGAACCCATTCGGGACCTTTCGTCAGGGCAGGGGCGACCGAACGGTCGCGGACACACCACAGTACCGGCCGCCGCCCGGACGGCCGGTGTGGAGGGGTACGGCCCGGGTGCCGCGGCCGGCCTCAGCCGGCGTCGAAGTACGACCCCCGCAGGTACTCGTGGACCGCGTCCTCGGGCACGCGGAAGCTGCGGCCCACGCGCACCGCGGGCAGCTCTCCGTTGTGCACCAGTCGGTACACGGTCATCTTCGACACGCGCATGGCGGCGGCCACCTCGGCGACGGTGAGGAACTGCACCCTCGCCAGGTTGTCGCCTTCGGTGCGCCGAGGGCCGGCGCCGGTCGTGTTGTTCTGGGGCATGGGTCTCACTCCCGTGCACAGGCCGTGCCGCCGGGCTTCCCCTCCCGACGGTTCGACACGCCGTGCTGTGCGGGTGAGGGTAGCGGGACGCGTGTGACGTCTGGTTCGACTCCACCCGCTCGTGCGGTGGCCGGGGACACCCACGCGTCAAGCGTCCACGCCGAGGCGCCGGGCCACGATCCCGTCACGACGAACGGACGCCCTGGTCCGCCCGGCGCAGGCCCGCCCGGCTCGACACGACCCGGCGGTCGTCAGCCGTACTCGCGCCCCAGCGCGGCGGAGCGGTCGCGTGCGGTCGCGATGGCCCGGGCGAGGGCGGCGCGCAGGCC
>Ga0196958_10000385_pt1 | contig 14398 bp, 13 predicted proteins | sample S1v_10metaG_FD_148654 | JGI IMG/M metagenome (GOLD analysis project Ga0196958, IMG submission 148654) | Soil microbial communities from Anza Borrego desert, Southern California, United States - S1+v_10 | ecosystem: Environmental > Terrestrial > Soil > Desert | place: USA: California | collected...
CGGGCGAGCCAGGTGTGGGGCGGGAAGACGGCTCTCCCCGGCCTGCGGGCCGCGCTCGCGACGTGGGCGGGCTGGGACGAACAGGTCCTCCTGGCCGCGCCGGGAGAGCACCACGGAGTGCAGCAACGCCACCTTCACGCAACCTCGTCGCAGGAAAGCCACCTTGCTGCAACGTCGTCGCCGGGGCGGCTCGAGCGTCTCCTCGCCGTCGCCCCCGGGCCCGCCGTCACCGGGGCTGACCTCGTCGACGTGCTGGAGGGGGTTGCCCGGGCGCTCGTCGCCGGCCTGCAGGAGCGCGGGTGGATCGAGCCCGCGGCCGTGTGCGCGGAGCTGCTGGGGGAGGAGATCCCCGACGTCGTGGCGGTGCTGGACTTCGGCTGCCGGGAGGTCGTCCCGCGGCTGGAGCGCACCACCGACGAGGTCACGGCCGTGCTGCACGCCCTCGACGGCGGCTACGTGCCCGCCGGGCCGTCCGGCTCGCCGACGCGCGGGCTGGTCAACGTGCTGCCGACCGGCCGCAACTTCTACTCCGTCGACCCCAAGGCCATCCCGTCGCGGAGCGCCTGGGCGATCGGCACCGCGCTCGCCGACTCGCTCGTCGCGCGCCACCTCGCCGACACCGGCGCCTACCCGTCCAGCGTCGGGCTCACGGTCTGGGGCACCAGCGCCATGCGCACCCAGGGCGACGACCTCGCCGAGATCCTCGCGCTGATCGGCTGCCGCCCCGTCTGGGACGACGCCTCGCGCCGCGTCACCGGGTTCGAGGTCGTGCCGCTGGACGAGCTGGGCCGCCCCCGCATCGACGTGACCGTGCGCATCTCCGGGTTCTTCCGGGACGCCTTCCCGCACGTCATCACGCTGCTCGACGACGCCATCCGGACCGTCGCCGAGCTGGACGAGCCCGCGGACCGCAACTTCGTCAAGGCCCACGTCGAGGAGGACGCCGCGCAGCACGGCGACCGCCGCCGCGCCACGTCGCGGATCTTCGGCTCGAAGCCGGGGGCGTACGGGGCCGGGCTGCTGCCGCTGATCGACGCCCGCAACTGGCGCAGCGACGCCGATCTCGCCGAGGTCTACGCCGTGTGGGGCGGCTACGCCTACGGCCGGGGCCTCGACGGGCGCGAGGCGCGCGCCGACATGGAGTCCTCGTTCCGGCGGATCGCGGTCGCGGCGAAGAACCAGGACACCCGCGAGCACGACATCGTCGACTCCGACGACTACTTCCAGTACCACGGCGGCATGGTCGCCATGGTCCGCGCGCTGACGGGCCGCTCGCCCGCGGCGTACGTCGGCGACTCGGCGGTGCCGCAGGCCGTGAAGACCCGCACGCTGGCCGAGGAGACCAAGCGCGTCTTCCGGGCCCGCGTCGTGAACCCGAAGTGGATCGCCGCCATGCAGCGCCACGGCTACAAGGGCGCGTTCGAGCTGGCCGCCACCGTCGACTACCTGTTCGGCTACGACGCCACCGCGGGCGTCGTCGACGACTGGATGTACGGGCAGCTCGCCGAGAGCTACGTGTTCGACGAGACCAACCGCGCGTTCATGGAGAAGTCCAACCCGTGGGCGTTGCGCGGGATCACCGAGCGGCTCCTCGAGGCCGCCGACCGCGGCATGTGGGCCAAGCCCGACGACGCCGTGCTCGACCGCCTCCGCCAGACCTACCTCGACCTCGAAGGGGATCTGGAGGGCCAGGAGTGACCACCCTGGTCGGGGTCGGCGTCGGACCCGGCGACCCGGAACTCGTGACGGTCAAGGCCGCGAACCTGCTGGCCAAGGCCGACGTCGTCTTCGTGCCCGTCGCCGACTCGGGGGAGACCGGCCGCGCCGAGCAGACCGTCCTCTACTACGCGGAGGCGTGGCGGGTGGAGCGCGTGGTGTTCGCGCTGCACGACCGTGAGCACACCGAGCGGCGGGAACGCGCGTGGGACGCGGCCGCCGCGCAGGTGGCGGCCTGGTTCGCCGCGCACCCGGGCGGCACCGCGGTGTTCGCGACCATCGGCGATCCGTGCGTCTACTCCACGTTCAGCTACCTCGCTGCGTCCGTGCGGGACGTGCTGGGCGAGCTGTCGGTGCAGCTCGTCCCGGGCGTCACCGCGATGCAGGACCTCGCCGCGCGCTCCGGAACGCCGCTGGTCCAGGGCCGCGAGCCGCTCGCGCTGTTCCCGATGACGGCGGGCGCCGACCGGTTCCGCGAGGCCCTGGAGCGCGGCGACGCCGTGGCCGCGTACAAGTTCGGCCGCATGCTGCCCGAGACCCTCGCCGCGCTGCGCGAGACCGGGCGCCTCGACGAGGCCGTGTACGGGGCCGGCCTCGGCCTGCCGGAGGAGGACATCCGGCCCGCGGCCGACCTCGACCCGCAGGAACCGGGCCCGTACCTGGCCACGCTGATCGTCCCGCCGAAGCGCGTGGGCCGCGGCGGCACGCTGTGACGCGCCCGCAGCCCCCGCGCCCGCTGGACGAACGGCACGTTCGTACGCACCTATCGGACGAACGTGCCGTTCGTCCAGCCCGCCGGGCGGTGCGCGAGACCGTCGCCGCGATCGCCCCGCCGGACCGGGCGGCGCGCGCCGCAGCCCGTGAACGGCTGGACCGGATGACGAAGCCGCGGGGGGCTCTCGGGCGGGTCGAGGACCTCGCCGTCATGCTCGCGGGGATCGCCGGGACCTGCCCGCCGCCGGTGCCCGAGCCCGCCGCGGTGGCCGTGTTCGCCGCCGACCACGGTGTGCACGCGCAGGGGGTGACCCCGTGGCCGCAGGAGGTCACCGCGCAGATGGTGGCGAACTTCCTGGCCGGGGGAGCGGTCGTCAACGCGTTCGCGCGGCGGCTGGGCGCGGAGGTGTGCGTGGTGGACGTCGGGGTGGCCGCGCCGCCGTTCGAGCCGGCGCCCGGCCTCGTCCCGCGCCGCGTCGCCGACGGCACCGCGGACCTCGCCGCCGGTCCCGCGCTGACCCGGGAGCAAGCCCGCGATGCGGTCGAGGTGGGCATCGGCACCGCACACGACCTGGTGGCCGCCGGTCACCGCTGCCTCGTCACCGGTGACATGGGCATCGCCAACACCACCGCGGCCGCCGCGCTGATCAGCGCCTTCACGGGGGCCGAGGCGGCGGACGTGACCGGGCGCGGCACCGGCATCGACGACGTCACGCTCGCGCGCAAGACGGCCGTCGTCGCGGCGGCGCTCGCCCGGCACCGGCCCGACCCCGCTGACCCGCTCGGCGTGCTCGCGGCCGTCGGCGGGCTGGAGCACGCCGCGCTCGCCGGGTTCGTGCTCGGCGGTGCCGCGCTCCGGGTCCCCGTGCTGCTCGACGGGGTCAACGCGGGCGCCGCCGCACTGGCCGCCGCGGCCCTCGCGCCGGACGCGGTGGCGTCGTGCGTGGCCGGCCACCGCTCCGCCGAACCCGGCCACGCCCGTGCCCTCGCCCACCTCCGCCTCGACCCCCTGCTGGACCTCGGCCTGCGCCTCGGCGAGGGCACCGGCGCCCTCCTGGCCCTCCCGGTCCTGCAGAGCGCGGCCCAGGCCCTCCAGGACGTCGCGACCTTCGACGCCGCCGGCGTCACCGACAAGAGCGCCACCCCGCCCTGACCCGCGGTGATCCCGCACCCGACAGCGAGTCTCGCGTTCCGAGTTGGCGAGTCTCGCGTTGCGGCAGGGCGAGTCTCGCGTTCCGACAGGGCGAGTCCGGCCCTCGCGCCAGGGCCCACCCGACGGCGCCCGCGGGTCGGCGCGCGGCGTCAGGAGCGCGGCGTCATGCGAGCCCCGGCCGGCCCCGGCGCACCGGAGCGGACCGCGACCCACGACACCCGCAGGAGGTGCACGGACAGCGCCCCCAGCACGGCCACGTCGAACGCGAGGACCATGCGCTGCAGGATCCCCCCGACGTCGACGGTGCCGAAGATGCCGGGCACGAGGTCGTCGAGCCGGCTCATGAGGTACGCCGCGGCGAAGGCGGCCGCGCCGATCGAGAGCACGCGCACCGTGGGGACCGCGGAGCGCCACGCCGGGCACTCGGCGAGCCGGGGCGCTGCGGCCAGGCCCGCCAGCGAGAACATCAGGAGGACACCGCCGCCCGCGAACTGGTGCACCCACCCGCCGACGGTCTCGATCCGCGCGGACTCGTCCGCCGGGAACAGCGCGGCGAGCACGAGGCTCAGCGCCCAGATCGCGAACAGGACGGTGGGCCATCCGGTCATCCGCACGCCGGCCCGTGCGACCCCGACGAGCAGGGCGACCGCCGCGAGGGCCAGCGCCACGGCGGCCGAGGCGAACAGCTGCCCGCCGCCGTCGACGAACACGTAGTAGCTCAGCGGGGCCGAGACCGGGTCGACCTCGTCGCGGAACGCGATCCCGAGGTGGATCATGACGACGGTCGAGCGGGCGACCGCGAGGAGCGCGAGGAGCGCGAGCACCAGGGTCGCCACGCCCACCCGTCCCGACCGCTGCACGCCGCCCATCCTGTCCTCCCGATCGCCGCTGCGCGATCATGTGAACGCGGCGCGCCGGGGGACGTGTTCCGGGGGCGGCTTCAGCGGGCGGGGCCGACCGGGGCCGGGGCGGTGCTCTCCAGTGCGTCCACGAGGTGCTCGACCGAGATCGTGCCCCGGTACAGCCGGCCGTTGACGAACAACGACGGTGTGCCGCGCACCCCGCTGCGCACCCCGGAGTTGAAGTCGGCCTCCACGCGGTCCTCGACGAACCGGGTGGCGGGCCACAGCACCTTCTCCGGTGGGATGCCGATCTCCTCCGCGTAGCGGCGCAGGTCCTCCTGCCGCAGCCGGGGCTCGTCGCCGGAGTAGAGCTTGGCGTGCATCGGCCAGAACTGGCCCTTCAGCGCCGCACCTTCCGCCGCGACGGCGGCCGACAGCGCGAACGGGTGCAGCTCGGCGAGCGGGAAGTGCCGGAAGGCGAAGACGAGCCGGTTCCCGAGGCGCCGGACGACCTCGTCGATCACGGGCGCGGCCCGGCGGCAGTACGGGCACTCGAAGTCCCCGTACTCGACGAGCGTGAGCTCCGTACCGAGCACGCCCTGCAGGTGGTCGTAGCTCCCGATCCGGGGTTCGAGCGCCACCATGACCTCCGTGACGTGCCGATCCGGGCGGCCCCGCGAGGGTGGCAGGATCACGCCGTGACGGTGACGACCCTAGCCGAGCGCGGCGACCTGAGCCGTGCCGCGCGCGAGTTCCTGCGCACCGAATCGGGGTCGGCGGTGCTGCTGCTCGCGGCGGCGGTGGTGGCGCTGGCGTGGGCGAACCTCGGTCGGGGCTACGAGGAGTTCTGGCACACCGAGGTCGCGCTGAGGTTCGGCGGCACCGAGCTCGTCCTGGACCTGCGGCACTGGGTCAACGACGGGCTCATGGTGCTGTTCTTCTTCAGCGTCGGGCTGGAGATCTCCCGGGAGATGGTGCTCGGCGAGCTGCGCGGGGTCCGGGCGGTCGCTGCCCCCGCCGTCGCCGCGATCGGCGGGCTCACCGTTCCCGCGGCGCTGTTCCTGCTGTTCAACGCCGGTGGCCCGGGTGCGGGGGCGTGGGGCATCGCGATCTCCACGGACACGGCGGTGGTCATCGGCGTGCTCGCGCTCGTCGGTCCCCGCTGCCCGGACCAGCTGCGCGTGTTCCTGCTCGCGCTCGCGATCGTCGACGACATCGGCGCCGTCGCGGCGATCGCGATCTTCTACACCGAGGACGTGCAGGTCACCTCGCTCGTGCTCTCCGCCGTCCTGTTCGCGGCGCTGCTCGGGCTGCGCTTCGCGCGGTTCTGGCGCACGCCGATCTACGTGCTGATCGGTGTGGTGATGTGGCTCGCGGTGCTGGACTCCGGCGTGCACCCGAGCGTCGTCGGCGTCGTGATGGGCCTGCTCGTCAACGCCTACGCGCCGCGGCCCCGCGACATCGCCCGCGCGCAGGTCATGGGCGGCAGCTTCCTGCTCGACCCGAGCCCGGAACGGGCGCTCGCGGCGCAGGCCGCGGTGACCGAGGCGGTGTCGCCCAACGAGCGGTTGCAGCTGCGCATCCAGCCGTGGAGCAGCTACGTGATCGTCCCGGTGTTCGTGCTCGCCAACGCGGGTGTCGTGCTCACCGGCGAGACGCTCGCCGCCGCCGCCCGCTCGCCGATCACGTGGGGGATCGTCGTCGGGCTGACGGTCGGCAAGCTGCTCGGCGTCACGGCGGGCACCTGGGTGGCGCTGCGCACCGGGATCGGACGGGTGCCCGACACCCTGCGCTGGGGCCAGCTGATCGGCGGAGCCGGCCTCGCCGGCATCGGGTTCACGGTGGCGCTCTTCGTCACCGAGCTGGCGCTGGACGACCCGGAGCTGGTGACGGACGCGAAGATCGGCATCCTGACCGGTTCCCTGCTCGCGGCCGGCATCGGCTGGCTGATCTTCCGGATCGCGGGCGAGCGCGGCGGTCAGTGCGCTCCGAGCGGCCTGCCCGTGCTGCCCCCGCGCCCCTGGCGCCCACCCGCCTGACACCCCCGCACCCTGGAGCCATCCTGCTGGTCCTGGGGGCGCTTCGGGAGCAGTACGGCTCCACGGTGCGGTCAGTCGAGGCTGGCCAGCGGGTCGGCCCTGGTGAGGGCCGGGTCGTCGGCCGCGAGAGTCAGTGCGCGGCCGGGTCCGCTGCTGCGCGTCTCGAACCGCACCGTGACGCGGCCGTGCCCGGCGCCCTGCACCCACCCGTGCCCGTGCTCGGCGTGCGCGACGTCGTCGCCGGGCCTCCAGGGCCGTTCCGCGGGGGGCGCGCCCTCCCGCGCCGGCTCGACCTCCTCGACGGGAGCGGGCGCGGCGGCGTGGGGGACGACCGGCTCGAACAGCGCGGGCGGCGGGTCGTCGGTGAGCCCGGCCAGCGACACGCCGATCAGCCGCACGCCCCCGTCGGGCACGGCGGTGCGGGCGAGCCGCTGCGCGACGGCGGTGAGGGCGGCGAGGTCCGTGCTTGCACCGGCGGCCGTCTCCGAGCGGCTCGATGTGCTGAAGTCGGCGCTGCGCACCTTGACCGTGACGGTGCGCGCCGCGCGTCCGGACGCGACGAGCCTGCGGTGCGCGGCCTCGGTCATCCGGGCGACGGCGTCGTGCACCGCGGCCATCGCGGTGAGGTCGGCGTCGAACGTGGTCTCGGCGCTCACCTGCTTGGCCGCGCCCCGCGGCGCCACCGGCCGCTCGTCGATCCCGCGGGCGAGCCGGTGGAGTTCGGTGCCGACGGCGGTGCCGAGCAGACCGTGCACCTCACGCAGGTCCATGCCGGCCAGCTCGCCGATCGTGTGCACGCCCAGCTTGCGCAGCCCGGCCTCGGCGACCGGCCCGACGCCCCACAGCGACCGCACCGGCAGCGGCGCCAGCACGTCCCGCTCGTGCTCCGGCGCGACCACGCGCAGCCCGTCGGGCTTGGCCAGCTCCGAGGCGATCTTCGCCGGCTGCTTGCCCGATCCGGCACCGACCGACGCCGGCAGCCCGGTGGCGGCCCGCACGTCCGCCCGCAACCGGGCGCCGAAGCGCTCGACCTCGTCGGCAGGCGCCCCGGCCAGCGCGGGCGGCTCGAGGAACGCCTCGTCGATCGACACCGGTTCGAGGACGGGGGAGGCGTCGGCGAGCACGCCCATCACGCGAGCGCTGAGCGCCTGGTACAGCGCGAACCGCGCCGGGAGCACCACGGCGTGCGGGCACAGCCGCCGGGCCTGGCCCATCGGCATCGCCGACCGCGCGCCGAACACCCGCGCCTGGTAGCTGGCACCGGCCACGACGGCGCGCGGGCCCAACCCGCCGACCAGCACGGGCCGCTCGCGCAGGGTGGGCCGGGTGAGCTGCTCGGACGCGGCGAAGAACGCATCCATGTCCAGGTGCAGGACCCAGCGCGCGGACACGTGACGCATTCTCCCTGGACGCACCGACACTCCCGCCGTAGCGTCCTGGAGACGTGACATCTACCGAGATCACCAGCGAGATCACCAGCGTTGCCGACCTGGAAGCCGTGGTGGGAGCGCCGCAGCAGGCCGTCGCGGAGAAGGTCCGGCCGGTGCTCGACCCGATCGACAGGGTGTGGCTCGCGCACTCCCCGCTGTGCCTGGTCGGCACCAGCGACGCAGAGGGCGGCTGCGACGTCTCGCCCAAGGGCGACCCCGCAGGGCACCTCGCGCACGTGATCGACGACCACACGCTGGCGATCCCCGAACGGCCCGGCAACCGGCGCGTCGACGGCTACCGCAACGTGCTCGCCAACCCGCAGGTGGGCCTGATCTTCCTCGTCCCGGGCCGCGGCGACACGCTGCGGGTGAACGGGCGCGCCCGGCTGCTGCGCGACGCCCCCTACTTCGACGAGATGATCGTGCAGGGGCACCGGCCGATCCTCGCGCTGGAGGTGGCGATCGAGGAGGTCTTCTACCACTGCGCGAAGGCGTTCATGCGGTCGAAGCTGTGGCAGCCCGAGACCTGGGACCACGAGGCGATCCCGTCGACGGCCCGGATCTCGAAAGCCCTGGTCCGCAAGGACACCCCGCTCGAGGAGCTCGAGGCGCACTACGGCCCGTCGTACGCGGAGCAGCTCTACCGCGCCTGAGCCAGCAGGCCGTCCCCGGACTCCTCCGTGACCGCGGGCTCGGCGCCGAACCCGGCGACGGCGGCGCGGTAGCCGGGCGCCGGGTGCAGGTCGCGCAGCCAGGCCGGGTCGGTGGGGGCGTCCGCGCCGACCCAGTCCAGGACGCCCGACGGGCCGAGCGTGATCGCCGACATCGGTGACGCGAGCCCGGTGCCGGCCGCCTTGAGCAGCGCCTCCTTGCGCGTCCAGAGCGTGAAGAAGGCCTGCGCGTCGGGGGCCGACTCGTGCGGCGAGCAGGCGTGAGCGGCCATCGCGGCGAGGTCGCCGAGCTCGCGGACCTCCTCGACGTCGAGCCCGACCGACCCGCCCGGGTGCACGGCGACGCCGACCAGGTCGCCGGCGTGCGTCAGCGAGAACCCCGGACCGCCGGGCAGCACCGGCTTGCCGTGCTGCTCCCCGCACCGGCACGTGCGGTCGAGGACGAGCGCGGCGGGAGACCGCCCGGCGACCTCGGCGAGCGTGAGCCGGACGAGGGCGTGCGCGGCGAGGTAGCGGGCCGCGTCGGCCGGGCGCCGGAAGCGGGAGAGCCGCTCGCGCTCGTGCGCGTCCAGCAGCGCGACGAGCCCCGGGGCGTCCGCGGGCGCCACCGGGGCGGCCCACCACACGACGGTCACCGCACGATCGTCACACGCACCCGCCGCGGAACACACGGTGCCCGGACGGGGGAATCGCCGTGTCCGGACGGGGGACTCGCCGACGTCCGGCGAGTCCCGCGTGCGGCCGGGTGAGTTGCGCGTTCCGCGGGGCGAGGTGCGCGGTCGGGGGCGATGAGGCGCGCGGTACCGCCGGCCCCGTGGACGCGGGGCCGGCGGTACCGGTGGGATCAACCGGTGCGGCGCACCGGGTTGATCCGGCGGCCCTGGGCGGCGCGGGCGCGACCCGAGGAGCCGGCGTGGACGGCTCCACTCAGGCCGTTCTTGCCCGCGCGGCCGCGCCGGGCCGCTCGGTTGGCCGGCGCCGGAGCGGCGTCGGCGTGGTCGGGCTCGCCGGGAGCGGCGTCGCCGAGGGAGGACGGAAGGAACGGGTCGCGCATGGAGTGCCTCCTGCAGGGATGACGGGGCCGGCGCAGCAGAGCCGAGACGGCGCCCGGATCTGGTCCAGGGCCGGCCGGGTGGCTGGGACGGGAGCGGCCGGGGAACCCGGTGCCGCGGTGCCGCGCGTGGCGGCCGTCGCTACAGGCGCATGGGAAGGACGATAAGTCGTGCCGGAAAGCCGCGCCACGCATTTTCCGCGGCTACCGTCGGCCGGGTGACCACCACCGACGTCGTCGTGGTCGGCGGCGGCATCGCGGGCGTCTCGATCGCCTGCGAGCTCGCCGCGACCCGCTCGGTCGTGCTGCTCGAGACCGAGACCGCCCTCGCCCGCCACTCGACGGCCCGCTCCGCGGCCACCTACGTCCCGGGCCACGGCACGGCGGCCGTCCGCGCCCTGATCGACGCGAGCGGTCCCCGGTTCGCCCGGCTGGAGGCGGAGCTGGACGCGCCGCCGCTGCTGGCGCCGCGCGCGGTGCTGCACGTCGCGGTGGACGCGGCCGGGGAGGTGGCGCTCGCCGCGGAGCTCGCCGAGCAGGCCGGAGAGCCGCACGCGCCCGTCGCGATCGAGCCCGGGGAGGCGCAGCGCCGGTGCCCGGTGCTGCGCCCCGGAGTGGTGCGCAGCGCGGCGGTGGTCGAGGGCGCCGCCGACCTCGACGCCGAGGCCCTGCACCAGGCCTACGTCCGCGGCCTGCGCCGGCGCGGGGGCACGATCCGCGTCGGAGCCGGCGTCACCGCCGTGCAGCGGCGGGGCAGCGGGTGGCGGGTGCACGCGGGCGCGGACGTCATCGAGGCCCCGGACGTGATCGACGCGGCGGGGGCCTGGGCGGACGTCGTCGCGGACCTCGCCGGCGTCCCGCGCGTCGGCCTCACCCCGTTCCGCCGGACGATCGCGCTCGCCCGGGTCCCGGAGCCGGCCCGGCTGCGGGGCCCGGACGGAGCCGGGCTGGCGATGGTCGTCGACCCCTGCGAACGCTTCTACTTCAAGTCCGAGGGGGACGGGCTGCTGGTCAGCCCCGCCGACGAGACGCCCGTCGAGCCGCACGACGCGCGCCCCGACGAGCTCGACGTCGCGACCGCGCTGGAGCGCGTCGAGGCGGTCACCGGGCTGGGGCTGCGCTCGGTGCGCACCGCGTGGGCGGGCCTGCGCTCGTTCGTGCCCGACCGGCGGCCGGTGGTCGGCGCGTGGCCCGAGCACCCCGGCTTCTGGTTCTGCGCGGGCCAGGGCGGCTCCGGGATCGAGTCGGCCCCCGCGCTGGCGGCGTACGCGGCCGCGGTCGTCACCGGTGGTCCCGTGCCGCCGGACGTCCCGCTCGATCGCGCCGCGCTCGCCCCGTCCCGCCTGTAAGCTAGTGCTTACATCGCAGTAGGAGGATCTTCGTGACCGCCACGCTCGAGCTCTTCGACGGCGCCTTCTGGCGCGACCCCTACCCGGCCTACGCCGAGCTGCGGGCCGACGAGCCGGTGCGCCGGGTGCAGCGCGACGACGGCACGGTGTGGCTCATCAGCCGCCACGCCGACGTCCGCGCCGCGTTGGCCGACCCGCGCCTGTCGAAGGACTGGCGCTACACGCTGCCGCCGGAGCAGCGCGAGTCGATGCCGGCGACGCCGATCCCGATGATGATCCTCATGGATCCGCCGGAGCACACCCGGCTGCGCAAGCTCGTCTCGCGGTCGTTCACGCTGCGCCGGATGGAGGAGCTGCGGCCCCGCATCGAGGAGATCGCGTCCGAGCTGCTGGACGCCCTGCCGCCCGCCGGGCGCGTCGACCTCATGGCCGAGTACGCCTTCCTGCTGCCGGTGTTCGTGATCTGCGAGCTGCTCGGCGTGCCGAAGGAGGACCGCGACGAGTTCGCGGCGTGGTCGCGGACGATGGTGGACGACTCCGCGCAGGACGACGCCCAGGCCGCGTCGGCCGCGTTGCACGGCTACCTCGGCCGGCTGGTGGAGGCCAAGCGCGCCGAACCCGATGACGCCCTGCTCAGCGCGCTCGTCGAGGTGGCCGAGGACGGCGACCGGCTCTCCGAGGAGGAGCTGGTGGCGATGGGCATGATGCTGCTCATCGCCGGGCACGAGACCACGGTCAACCTCATCGGCAACGGCGTGCTCGCCCTGCTCGCGCACCCCGACCAGCGGGCCCTGCTGCAGGAACGTCCCGACCTGCTGCCCGCGGCCGTCGAGGAGTTCCTGCGCTGGGACTCCCCGGTGCACAGCGCGCCGGTGCGGTTCGCGGCCGAGGACGTCGAGTACTCGGGGGTGACGATTCCGGCCGGGTCGGTCGTCACGCTGTCGCTGGCCGCGGCCAACCGCGACGGCTCCCGGTTCGACGAGGCCGAGGAGCTGCGCGTCGATCGCGACCCCGGCGGCCACGTCGCGTTCGGGCACGGCCTGCACCACTGCCTCGGTGCCCAGCTCGCCCGCATCGAGGGCCAGGTGGCGATCGGCCTGCTGATGCAGCGGCGCCCGGGGCTCGCGCTCGCCGTCGACGCCGAGGAGCTGGTGCACCGGCGCAGCACGCTCATCCGGGGTCTGACGGAACTGCCGGTGGAGTTCGCGCCGTCCGCCTGAGCTTTCCCGGCGCTGCATCGGACGCCGGCCGCGGCAAGATCGCGCATGGGGTTGTGTGGTTGTGCGGTCGTGTGTGAGTGCGGCTGCGTGACCGCACCCGGTGTCGCTGCTCGGCTGCACGTCCGGGCTGCCCGGAGATCGCCGTATGCGGTTGTGCGGCCGCGTGATTGCGGCTCTGCGACCCCTTACGGCGATCACTTCCTGCCCGCCCGGAGCGGGCGGGCCCACCGCACATCTGCGGTCAGCGCAGCGGGGCTCCGGTCGCCGCGCGGACCTCGTCGGCGCTCACGCCCGGCGCCGTCTCGACCAGCGCGAGCCCCTCGTCGGTCACGTCGACCACGGCGAGGTCGGTGACGATCCGGTCGACGCAGGCCGCGCCCGTGAGCGGCAGGGTGCAGACCTCGACGATCTTCGGCGAGCCGTCGCGCGCCGTGTGCTCCATCATCACGATCACGCGCCCGGCCCCGTGGACGAGGTCCATCGCGCCGCCCATGCCCTTGATCATCTTGCCGGGCACGGCCCAGTTCGCCAGGTCGCCGCGGGCGCTGACCTGCATCGCGCCGAGCACGGCGACGTCCACGTGCCCGCCGCGGATCATGCCGAAGCTCGCCGCCGAGTCGAAGTAGGATGCGCCCGGCAGGACGGTGACGGTCTCCTTGCCCGCGTTGATCAGGTCCGGGTCGACCTCGTCGTCGGTGGGGTAGGGGCCGACGCCGAGGATGCCGTTCTCCGAGTGCAGCACCAGCGTGCGGTCCGGCGGCACGAACCCGGGGACGAGGGTCGGCATGCCGATCCCGAGGTTGACGTAGGAACCGTCGGGCAGCTCGTCGGCCACCCGTGCGGCGAGCTGCTCCCGGGTGCGGGTCACGACCGCACCGTCCGGAACTCGACGGGCTTCTCCGCGTCGGGCACGTGCACCACCCGCTGGACGTGGATGCCGGGCGTGTGCACCGCGTCCGGGTCGAGCTCGCCGGGCTCGACGAGGTGCTCGACCTGCGCGATCGTGATCCGCCCGGCGGCCGCGCAGACGGGGTTGAAGTTGCGCGCGCTGCGCCGGTGGACGAGGTTGCCGTGCCGGTCGCCCTTCCAGGCGTGCACGAACGCGTAGTCGGGCACGATCGCCTCCTCCAGCACGTAACCGCGCCCGCCGAACTCGCGCACCTCCTTGCGCGGGGACCGCACGGCCACACCGCCGTCGGCGTCGTAGCGCCACGGCAGCCCGCCGTCGGCCACCTGCGTGCCGACGCCCGCGGGCGTGAAGAACGCCGGGATCCCCGCCCCGCCCGCGCGCAGGCGCTCCGCGAGCGTGCCCTGCGGGGTGAGCTCGAGCTCGATCTCCCCGGCCAGGTACTGCCGCGCGAACTCCTTGTTGTTGCCCACGTACGAGCCGATCGTGCGTCGGATGCGGCCGGCGGCCAGCAGGGTGCCGAGCCCGAACCCGTCGACGCCGAGGTTGTTGCTCACCGTCTCCAGGTCGGTGACGCCCTGCTCCAGCAGGGCCGCGACGAGCGCCGCAGGCACACCGGACATGCCGAACCCGCCGACGGCCAGCGTCGCGCCGTCGGGAACGTCGGCGACGGCGGCCGCGGCCGACGGGAACACCTTGTCCGGCACGGACGCGAAGCCTAGCCCACGTTCGCAAGGTGCACAACTGTTCGCTATGCGCACGCCGACGCCGCTCCGGTGGTACCAGCGGCACTCTCGTCCCGCTCCCTCGGACGAGGGTGCCGCTCGTACAGATCGGGGCCGGACGTGTCGCTGCGCCCGGTCCCGCCGTACGGTTCCGCGTCATGGTCAGTGCGCTGTTCGACCCGATCTTCGGGGCCGACCGGGTCGCGGCTCGACTCGACGACGCCTCGTGGGTGGCGGCGCTGGTCGCCGTCGAGGTGGCGCTGTCGCGGGCGGCGGCCGAGCACGGGGTCGTGCCGCACGCCGACGCCGAGCGGATCGAGGCCGCGGCCGCGGGGCTGGAGGTCGACCCGGGCGCGCTCGGCAGGGCGGCCGTCGAGGGCGGCAACCCGGTGATCCCGCTGGTGCGGATGCTGCGCAAGGCCGCGGGCGACGCCGCCGGGTCGGTCCACCCCGGGGCGACCAGCCAGGACGTCATGGACACGGCCGCGGTGCTGCTCGTCGGGTGGGCGGGCGAGGTCGTGCTCGACGACCTGCGCGGTGCCGCCGACGCCGCCGCGGCGCTCGCGCAGGCCCACCGGGAC
>Ga0196958_10000387_pt1 | contig 14384 bp, 16 predicted proteins | sample S1v_10metaG_FD_148654 | JGI IMG/M metagenome (GOLD analysis project Ga0196958, IMG submission 148654) | Soil microbial communities from Anza Borrego desert, Southern California, United States - S1+v_10 | ecosystem: Environmental > Terrestrial > Soil > Desert | place: USA: California | collected...
GGTGGTGACGAGAGCAGAGTCGTCGAGCGGCTGGCCGCGATCCTGGCGGACAACGCGATCGGCCCGGCCACCGGTTCGGGCAGGCATCAACGGCTGGAGCCGTCGCGCGCCGGCGAGCATCGGCGGTTCGCCGAGGCGCTCATCGGTGACACGGATCTTTCCGACGTCAGCACACTGTCGGACGAGAAGCTGATCAACGCCCTCAACCGGTACGCCGACGAAGAGGTTTCCGTCTCTTCGTACCGTCGCGAGGTGCAAGACGTGATGGACACGATCAACGCCGAGATCGCGACCCGGTACCGCAAGGGCACGGCCTCGGTCGACGACCTGCTCGACACCGAACGCGGCGGGTCCGAGTGACGAATCCCGTCCTGGTCGAGGTCGTCCGGTCCGGTTTCGTGGAGAGCACGCACCGCGGCGCGCTCGTCATCACCGCACCTGACGGGTCGGTGCGGTTCACCGCGGGCGACGTCGAGCGGCCGGTTTATCCGCGCTCGTCCACCAAACCCTTGCAGGCCGTCGGGATGCTCCGCGCCGGCCTCACGATCGGCGACGAAGAACTGGCGCTGGGCTGCGGATCGCACAACGGTGAACCCGGCCACGTCGAGGCCGCCTTGTCGATGCTTTCCCGCGCGGGGCTGACGGAGGACGCGCTGGCCTGCCCGCCCGCGTTCCCGCTGCACGAGCCGAGCATGCTGGCCGTGGCCGCGGCCGGGAAACGCCGTGCCGCCATGAACTGCTCCGGCAAACACGCCGCGATGCTCATGACCTGCGTGCAGCTCGGCTGGCCGACCGAAAACTACGCGGCCGTGACCCATCCACTGCAGGAGGTCGTCCGGGCGACGGTCGCCGACCTCACCAGCGAGACGATCGAAACGGTCGGCGTCGACGGCTGCGGTGCCCCGCTGTTCGCGTTCTCCCTCACCGGCCTCGCCCGGTCCTTCGGCAGGCTGGTCACCGCGATGGGCGGGCCGGACCGCCGTGTCGCCGACGCCGTCCGCGCGCATCCGTGGCGAGTCGCCGGCACCGGCCGCGAGGACACCGTGCTGATGCGGGACATCGAGGGCCTGCTCGCGAAGGGCGGCGCCGAGGGCGTGCACGCGTTCGCCCTGCCGGACGGCACGGCGCTGGCGGTGAAGATCGACGACGGCGCCGCTCGCGCCCGGATCCCCCTGCTGCTCGCGACCCTGCGTCACCTCGGCATCGACCCTGGCGACGAAGCCGCGGACCTCGCGCGCGACGCCGTCCTGGGTGGCGGGAAACCGGTCGGTGAGCTGAGGGTCGTCTCCGACCTCTTCGGCTAGTTCGCGCGTTCCCGCGCGGCGAGGTCACCCCAGAAGTCCCGCAGGTCGGCGAACAGTTCCGCCAGCTCGTCGACGTTGCCGGTGCGAAGCGCGTCGAGGATGTCGTGTACTTCTTCGGCAGTGGTGTCGGCCTGCAGGATCGAGTCGGCGAAGAGCTGCACGAGACCGCCGTAGTCGAGTTCGACCGCGGAGCCGGGGTGGAAGCTGTCGAGCCAGCGTCGCGTTTCGAGCAGCACGCGTCCGGGCCCCGAATCGCCGAAGGTCGCTTCGAGCAGGTCTCCGATCTCGCGGGCGCGATGCCGCGCGTCGGCGATGGACACCCGCCACGACACTTCGCGCTCGGGGTCGTCGCGCCCCTTGCCCAGTTTGACTCGGCGCGTCCCGGGATCGACCAGCACGAACCACGGGAGCGGGACGGTCCACGTCGTCGAGAGCGTGTGCGAAGCCGAAGCGGACAAGTCGCCGATGGCGGACTTCGCCCGCGAGCGGATCGTGTCGAGTGACGCGCCACCCGCGTCGAGCACCGCGTTCTTCAGCGCCGGATGCGCGTCGCCGAGGAAGGTCACCAGCGCCGCGGCCGAGCGGGCGCGGATCTCCATCGGGCAGATCAGCGGTCCCGGGCCCGCGTCGCCGTGCTCACCCTCGGGCACGTCTTCGGGATCCAGGACGAGGACGTCGGTGACGAGACTGGGCGCGGGTCTGCCGTCCGCGAGTTCGGCGGGCAGCAACCGCCCGACGTGCTGTGACTTGAGCCACAGTGCCTGCTCGCGCTCGCCCGCGGCCGAACGATCGAGCCGAGCCGCTTCGACGGCCTCGAGCAGGCGTTCGTCCGGTGGATCCCCCAGCGCGAGCAGGGGCTCATAGACGCGGAGGTAAGCCGCGAACGGACGGGGCACACGAGCATCGTGGCACGCCGACCTGCGACTATCGCCACCGACCGGCCGGTAACCGGCGTTCCGTGAACACTGTCGCCACCGGCACACCGTGCCACGTCGCATCCAACCCCCCGGACACGGTACGGTGTCAGCAGGAAATAATTGTCGAGACGATGCGGGGCCGCCGATTCCCCCGGCCGCCCCGCCCCTGTGCGAGGGGGTCGAGCCATGGGGCGCGGCCGGGCTAAGGCCAAGCAGACGAAGGTGGCACGCGAGCTCAAGTACAGCTCGCACGAAACCGACTTCGATGCTTTGCAGCGCGAGCTGTCCAGTAGTTCCTCGGAAGACAGGCACGAGGACGACAAGCGGTATGACGACGACCCGTACGACGGGTACGACGAATACCGCCGCTGAGCAACGCGTGACACGCGAGGGTGGATCCGGGCTTGCCCCGGTGATCGCCCTCGCGTGTCGCGTGCTGCCCAAAAACGAGGAGGTGCCATGTCCGACGTAGAACGAGTAGGCGTCATCGGAGCCGGTCTCATGGGCTCCGGAATCGCCGAGGTGCACGCGCGGGCCGGTCTGGACGTGATCGTCACCGAGGTGAACCAGCCGGCGCTGGACTCCGGGCGAGCGCGGATCGAAAAGTCGCTGCACCGCGGCGTCAAGAACGGGAAGCTCTCGCAGGAAGACGCCGACGCGGCGTTCGGACGGCTCCGCTTCACCACCGAGATCGGCGAGTTCGCCGATCGTGACCTCGTCATCGAGGCCATCCTGGAACAGGAGCAGGCCAAGGTCGAGGTGTTCCGATCGCTGGACAAGATCGTCGAGCGCGAGGACGCGGTGTTCGCGTCCAACACCTCGTCGATTCCGATCATGAAGCTCGGGATGGCCACCGGCCGCCCGCAGCAGGTGATCGGCATCCACTTCTTCAACCCGGTCCCGGTGCTGCCGCTCGTCGAGCTGGTGCCCTCGCTGCTGACCAGCGACGACACCGCCCGCCGCGCGGAGGAGCACGCGACCACGGCGTTGCACAAGACGGTGATCCGGTCGCAGGACCGCGCCGGGTTCATCGTGAACTCGCTGCTCGTGCCGTATCTGCTTTCGGCGATCCGGATGATCGAATCGGGCTTCGCGTCGGCGGAGGACATCGACCGCGGCATGGAGCTGGGCACCGCGCACCCGATGGGGCCGCTGCGGCTTTCGGACCTGATCGGCCTGGACACCATCAAGGCGATCGCGGACTCGATGTACGCCGAGTTCAAGGAGCCGCTGTACTCTTCGCCGCCGCTGTTGCTGCGCATGGTCGACGCCGGCCTGCTCGGCAAGAAGACCGGCCGCGGGTTCTACAGCTACTCCTGACCGCCCGCTCTCCTTCGCCATTGGTCACCTACTTGCGTGTGCGAGACGTGCGAGCACCGCAAGTAGGTGACTGATCGCGGGGTCCTAGACTCGGGGTCGTGGGACAGGGACAGTTGCGCGCGGGTTTGGTCGGTGCCGGTCCGTGGGCGAAGACGGTGCACGCGCCCGGCCTCGCCGATCACCCCGGAGTCACGTTGCGCGCGGTCTGGGCCAGGCGTCCTGAAGCCGCGAAGGAGCTGGCCGAGGCACATGGCGCGCAGGCCGCCGTCAGTTTCGAGGAGCTGCTCGACCAGGTGGACGCGGTCGCGTTCGCGGTGCCGCCCGCCGTTCAGGCGGAGCTGGCGGTCAAGGCGGCCGAGGCGGGCAAACACCTGATCCTGGAGAAGCCGATCGCCGCGGATCTCGACGGTGCGCGGCGGCTCGCGGACGCGGTGGAGGCCGCCGGGGTGGCCGCTCTCGTGGTCCTGATCCTGCGTTTCTCGCCGATGACCCGGGAGTGGCTCGACGGCATCAAGGAGGCGGGCGGCTGGCGGGGCGGTGGCGCGCGGTGGCTTTCGGGTGCGCTGCTCGGCGGTCAGTATCAGTCGTCGGCGTGGCGGCACGACTCCGGCGCGCTCGCCGACATCGGTCCCCACGCTTTCGACCTGCTGGACGCGGCGCTCGGCGAGGTCACCGACGTGCTCGCCGCGCATCGGACCGAGGACGATCTGTGGCAAGTGCTGTTGGCCCACGAGGGTGGTGCGACCAGTACGGCGACCCTGTCGCTGCGGCTGCCGATCCAGCCGACGGTCGTCGAAGTGGCCGTTTACGGCGAGCACGGTTACCGCGCTTTGGGCCGCAAGCCGGGCGCGGCGGGCGCGGCGTACACCGCGCTCCTGGACGATTTCGCCGCCATGGCCGCGAGTGGCACGACCTCGCACCCCTGTGACGTGCGTCGCGGTCTGCATCTGCAGAAACTGCTCGAACACGCCCGGCAGCTCGCCGGACACGGCAAGTAGTACACAGGTCACCCACAAGGCTTTACCTTGTGCCATAACGGCTTCTTCCGATTCCGGTCAAATCATCCACAGGTTGTCCACAGGCCTCCTTCGTGCACGGTCCCAGCGTGGAAAGGTCGCCTGGGGCGGTATAGAGCATCGCGCGTTCGCGGCGGGATAAAAGGGTTGACCCTCGTGCGAGAGTGATCGCGAAAGCCCTACGTACGGAGAAAGAGGGATGCCTCATGCCTGACGCCTTCGATGGCGTCGGCACGAGCTAGCCGGCGCACCCGCCAGCTCCACCACGCACGCGAGTCCTCCCGTGCGTCTCCTTCTTCTGCCCGAAAGGCTTTCCTCCAGTGCTCTCCGAGACGATTCGTGCTTTGCAGTCCTACATTCGCCTCACCGCGGCGAAGTTCCGGGAGACCGAGCGGATCGGGCCGTTCCTGGCCACGTACTACCGCGAGGCCGACAGCCCCTTCCTCAACTACGCGATCCCCGATGACGGTGCCGTCCCCACCGTGGCCGACGTCGCCGCACTCACCGAGGCGTTCCGCGAGCGCGGGCTCGTGCCGCGTCTGGAGTTCCTCACCGAAGCGGTTCCGGCCGCCGAGGCCGTACTCGTCGAGTGCGGTTACACGCTGGAGCGGCGGGTTCCGCTGATGATCTGCACTCCGGAGCAGGTCGTCGAGCAGCCGAAACCGGCCGGGATCAGCCTGGCCACCCCGAAAACCGAAGGCGAACTCCGGCGGATGATCCGGGCGCAGAACGTGGCCTTCGGGGAGACCGATCCCGATCAGCACCTCGACCCGTCGCCGGATCAGCTGAGCGGAGCGACCCTCTCGGTGATGGCCGTCGCCGAGACCGGCGAGATCGTCGGCGGCGGGGTGGCGACCGCGATCCTCGACGGCGCGACGGAGGTCGCCGGAATCGGGGTGCTCGAGGAGTACCGGAGCCGCGGGATCGCCGCGGCGATGACGGAGTACCTGACGCGGGAAGCCCACGCGCGCGGCGGCCGGTCGGTGTTCCTGACGCCGGGTGCCGGGCAGGCGGAACGCGTCTACGGCCGGGTCGGCTTCGAGACCGCGGCCGAGTGCGTGCACCTGTCAGTCGTCTGAGTAGCCGCCGCGGCGTGACTTCTTGACCTCGCCGCGACGTTTCTTCGAGGCCAGGCGGCGTTCCTTCGAACCTCGTGACGGTTTGGTGGGACGCCGCTTGGCGGCCGGGGGCGCCGCCGCGTCCAACAGCAGCATCACCAGCCGGGCACGTGCGGCTTCCCGGTTCATCAGCTGCGAGCGATGTTCGGACGCGGCGATCGTGACGACCCCGTCGACCAGCCGCGACGAAAGCCGGTCCAGCATCCGGGCCCGGAGATGTTCCGGGACCGACGCCGAACCGGCCACGTCGAAGGACAGTTCGACCCGCGAATCCGTGGTGTTCACGCCCTGCCCACCCGGACCCGAAGACCGGGAGAACCGTTCGTTCACTTCGGCACCCCGGATCACGAACCGGGTACCGACCACCACGTCGTCAGCCACGGGTCCAGTGTTCCACCGGGACCAAGAGAATATTCAGAAGCGCGGGTGGTCACCGGAGAGCACGGCACGCGGGCCGTCCGGATCCTCCGCGGGCTGCACGTCACCGAGGATCCACGCCGGCACGTGCCGCGCGGTCAGCATCGCCAGCGCCCGGTCGACGTCGTCGGCGCCGACGATCGCGACCATGCCGACGCCCATGTTGAACGTCTTCTCCAGCTCGGCGCGCTCGACCTTGCCGCGATGGCCGATCAGCGCGAACACCGGCGCCGGGGTCCAGGTGCCGCGTTCGAGCCGGGCGACCAGGCCGCGCGGCATGACCCGGGCGAGGTTCTGCTCCAGGCCACCGCCGGTGACGTGCGCGAACGTGCGGACGTCGGCTTCGGCCGCCAGCGCGAGGCAGTCCTTCGCGTAGATCCTGGTCGGCTCCAGCATCTCCTCGCCCAGCGAGCGGCCGAACTCCTCGACGTGCCCGTCGAGCGGCATGCGCGCGATCTCCAGCAGCACGTGCCGGGCGAGCGAGTAACCGTTGGAGTGCAGGCCGGACGAGCCGAGCGCGAGGACGACGTCACCGGGGCGGACCCGCTCCGGGCCGAGCACCTTCGACGCTTCGACGACGCCGATGCCGGTGCCCGAGAGGTCGTAGTCGTGTTCGCCCATCAGGCCGGGGTGCTCCGCGGTCTCGCCGCCGAGCAGCGCGCAGCCCGCCTGGACACAGCCTTCGGCGATGCCGCCGACCAGTGCCGCGATCTTCTCCGGCACGACCTTGCCGACGGCGATGTAATCCTGCATGAACAGCGGCTCGGCGCCGGTGACGACCAGGTCGTCGACGACCATCGCGACCAGGTCGATGCCGACCGTGTCGTGCTTGTCGAGCGCCTGCGCGACGGCGATCTTGGTGCCGACCCCGTCGGTCGACGAGGCCAGCACCGGCTCTTTCCACTTGTCCAGCTTCAGGGAGAACAGCCCGGCGAAACCGCCGACCCCGCCCATCACCTCGGGCCTCGTGGCCCTCTCGGCGTGCGGTTTGAGCAGCTCGACGGCTTTGTCACCGGCGTCGATGCTGACGCCGGCGGCGGCGTACGTGGCGCTCGTGGACTCGCTCACGGAAGCGGACTCCAACTCTGGAAGAGAGGTCTAGGGACGCCGGATGGCGTCCTCAGCACCGTACCCGGCGGGGCTGACGGGCTTCGCCGCGCCATTGACCGAGTCCATGCTCTCCAGCAGGTGCTTTCCGATCAGCGCGTCTTCGGGGAGCGCGATCGGGTACTCGCCGGAGAAGCACGCGGTGCACAACCGCGACTTCGGCTGCTCCGAAGCCGCGACCAGCCCGTCCAGGGAGATGTAGCCCAGGGTGTCCGCGCCGATGGAGCGGCGGATGCCGTCGAGATCGACGCCGTTGGCCACCAGTTCGGCACGCGAGGCGAAGTCGATTCCGTAGAAACACGGCCAGCGGACGGGCGGCGACGCGATCCGGACGTGCACCTCGAGCGCGCCCGCCTCCCGCAGCATGCGGACCAGCGCGCGCTGGGTGTTGCCGCGGACGATGGAGTCGTCGACCACGACGAGCCGCTTGCCGCGGATGACGTCGCGCAGCGGGTTCAGCTTCAAGCGGATGCCGAGCTGACGGATGGTCTGCGACGGCTGGATGAAAGTGCGGCCGACGTAGGCGTTCTTCACCAGACCGGTGCCGTAGGGAATGCCGGAGCCTTGGGCGTAGCCGATGGCGGCCGGGGTGCCGGATTCGGGCACCGGCATCACCAAATCGGCGTCGGCCGGATGCTCGGCGGCGAGCTTGCGGCCGATTTCGACGCGGGTGGCGTGCACGCTGCGGCCGGCGATCGAGGTGTCGGGGCGCGCGAGGTAGACGTACTCGAAGACACAGCCTTTGGGCTCGGGCGTCGCGAACCGCGAGGAGCGCAGGCCTTCGGCGTCGATGGCGATCAGCTCACCGGGCTCGACCTCGCGGACGAAAGACGCGCCGCAGATGTCCAGCGCGGCCGTCTCGCTCGCGACCACCCAGCCGCGTTCGAGCCTGCCCAGCACCAGCGGGCGCACGCCGTGCGCGTCGCGGGCGGCGTACAGGGTGGACTCGTCGGCGAAGACCAGGCAGAAAGCGCCCTTGAGGGTGGGCAGCAAGTCCATCGCGGCGGCTTCGATGCCCTTGTCGGCGGCGTTGGCCGCGAGCAGCCCGCACACCAGGTCGGAGTCGCTGGACGAGCCGGTCAGGCCCGCGTGCGGTTTGAGCCCGGCTTCCACCGTGCGATCCCGCAGTTCCGCGGTGTTGACCAGGTTTCCGTTGTGCGCGAAGGACAGGCCACTGCCGGTGGCGGTGGTGCGGAAGATCGGCTGCGCGTTCTCCCAGATGGTCGCGCCGGTGGTCGAGTAGCGGCAGTGGCCGACGGCGATATGTCCTTGCAGCGACTGCAGGACCTGCTCGTCGAACACCTGGCTGACCAGGCCGAGATCCTTGAAGACGACGATCTGCGAACCGTCGGAGACCGAGATGCCGGCCGCCTCCTGGCCGCGATGCTGAAGTGCGTAGAGCCCGTAGTAGGTCAGCTTCGCGACCTCTTCTCCGGGCGCCCAGACACCGAAGACGCCGCATTCCTCGCGGGGTTCCGGATCGGGCTGGTCGGTCACGGGTTGTCCGGCGAGGGACGGGTCGGAAACCACCGAGGTGCTCCCAGGGAGAAGAGGGCAGGCCACCACCAGTGTAAACGGTGGGCCAGAGATCAACGCGTCGTGAGACGTGGCACTGGACACGCTTCGTGCGATGACCGTGAGTGACGAGCGGGTGTCAAGGCCCGGCACTCACGACCCCCGACCAGCCGACCGCTGCCCCTCGACAGAGGCGATCGACTGTGCTTGGGGGCCGAAGGGGGCGAGGAGGCGTGTCCTCCAGGTGGCCGTGCGTGGCGATTCGGGTTAGAAGCCGAATCGCCACGCACGATCACCTGGACCAGAATTCAGCCCGCGGCAAGCCACTTGGAAGTGCCGCCGCGGCCGGGAACCCAGCAGCCCTTGGCCGCGGTCTCCGGGAGGAACAGCGAGCCGGGGGTCCGCTCGTCCGGGAGCGCGAGCAGTGCCGTCAGCACCGTCGCCGCGTCGCCGGCGGACCGCCACAGCCAGACCTCGGGCTCGAGGATGTCCTCCTCGGTACCGGGCATGCGGGTCGCGACGACGTCGTCCTCGGCGTTGAGCCGGACCACGTCGACCACGTTGTCGTGGACTCGCACGCCGACCACGGCCAAGACCTCGCCGTTCGCGTCGCACGGGTGCACGAACTGGTACCCGCGGTGGATCAGTTCCCGCAGACCGCTTTCGATGTCGGTGATTTCCGCGGTGATGGTGTCACCTGAGAACGTCATCGAATTCGCCGTCCTTGGCGCCCGCGAGGAACGCGGCCATCTCGGCCTGGGTGTAGATCAGGGCAGGCCCGGTCGGGAAGCGCGAATTGCGCATCGCGATCTCGCCGGACGCGAGCGGTGCCACCTCGACGCAGTTGCCGATCGCGTTGCTGTAGCTGGCTTTGCGCCACTGGGCACCGGTAAGACGATCGGCCGGGATGCCGTTGTCGAACTGTTCAGCCATTGTCCCCACCTTCCCCGACAGAAGACTTCGGGCGATGCATCTGCATGTGCATTTGCCTGTGATCCCAAAGTTAGCACGTGTGACTGCAACGGTAAATGCACGTGCAGAAGTTTTTGCAGAATTCGCATGCAGTGAGGACTCGGGTTCCCGGCCGCCCCACTAAAGAGTGACGAGCGCAGGTCCCGGCGGGTGAACAATTACCGCTTGTGGCCGAACTTTCGGCCACGGGCAAGGGAACCCGGCCGTCTCCGCGACGGCGGGAGGGCACCACAACGGTGAGTGGCTCAGATTTCGGCGCGGCGCTTCATCAGCATCTGGCGGCTGCGGTCCGGGGTCTCCGCGTCGACCGCGAGCATGTCCAGCGCCCGGCTGTACCGCTCGATCTCCTCGCGCTTGTCGATGTAGTGCGCGCCGGTCAGGTACTCGGTGTAGGCGATGTTCGGCAATTCCTCTTCGGCGAACCTGAGCAGCGAGAACGCGCTGTCGGCGGAGTAGCCGCTTCGGTCGTACGGGAGGACCTGTACCGAGATGTTCGGCTGCTGGATCATCTCCAGCAGGTGGTCGATCTGCGCCTTCAGCACCTCACGGTCGCCGATCGGCCGGTAGAGCACCGACTCGTCGAGCACCAGCCACAACCGCGGCGCGTCCGGCCGGGAGAGCATCTTCTGCCGCCGCATCCGCAGCGCGACCCGGCGATCGATCTGCTCGTTGACCATGTCCTTGCGGCCGTGGCTCATGATCGCTCGCGCGTAGTCCTCGGTCTGCAGCAGACCCGTGACGTACAGCGGCTCCCACACCTGGATGCGGGCCGCGGCTTCTTCGAGCCCGACGAGGTCGTTGAACCAGCTCGGCATCAGGTCGCCGTAGCGGCGCCACCAACCCGGCTCGTTCGACTCCTTGACCATGTCGAGGAACTGCTGCCGCTCGCCGGGGTCGGTCATCCCGTACATGGTCAGCAGATCGGCGACGTCGCGTTCCTTGAAGCCGACGCGGCCGAGTTCGAGCCGGCTGATCTTCGACTCGGAACCGCGGATGCTGTAGCCGGCCTCCTGGCGCGTGATGCCCGCGTCCTCGCGCATCCGGCGAAGCTGAGAGCCGAGGATCATCCGCCGCGCGGTGGGACCCAGGGACTGCTCACCGCCGGGCGGGGTGACCGCGTTCATCGACCGGGGACCTTTCGTAAGACGACACTCACAGGGGAAACAAGCCGATTACTGAAAGTACACGTTTGGACCTCGACACGACAGGGATGGCTCGGTTTACCGCTCGCGTACCTGGTCCTACTCTACGTAGAGCCCGAGACTTCCGACACAGTTTTGTGAGGTTCAAGATGCCCGACGCCCCGACCCGGACGGAACGAGTGCCCGTGGGTGTCGACCCGACCCGGGCCAGCATCGCCCGGGTGTACGACGCCTTCCTGCTCGGCAAGGACAACTACGAGATCGACCGGGAGGTGCTGCGCAAGGTCCAGCAGGCGGCTCCCGAGGCGCAGGACCTGGCGACCGAGAACCGCGGCTTCCTGATCCGCGCGTGCCGGTTCCTCGCCGGCCAGACGGGCATCACCCAGTTCCTCGACCTCGGCTCCGGCCTCCCGACCGCGGAGAACACGCACCAGGTCGTGCAGCGGATCAACCCGGAGATCAAGGTCGTCTACGTCGACAACGACCCGGTCGTCCTCGCCCACGGGCGCGCGCTGCTCGAGGAGAACGAGAACACGCACTTCGTCTCGGACGACATCTTCGAGCCGGCGCGGATCCTCGGGAACCCGGACATCCGGCGGCACATCGACTTCACGCAGCCGATCGCGTTGCTGCAGCTCGGGACCCTGCACCACTACAACGGACCGCACGACCAGCCCGCCAAGATCATGAAGCAGTACATCGACGCGCTGCCGCCGGGTTCGTACGTGGCGATCTCGCACTTCTCCGATCCGCAGGACGACCTGTCCGAGGTCGCCCGCAAGATGGAGGACTTCTTCCTCCACAGCCCGATGGGCTCGGGCTCCTTCCGCACCAAGGCCGAGATCGAAGAGCTGTTCCACGACCTCGAGATGATCGAGCCGGGCGTCCAGCTATGCGCCGACTGGTGGCCGGACGGCCCGCGGATCAAGGAGCTGAACACGGCTCAGCGGACGATCTCGGGCGGTATCGGCCGCAAGGTTTGAGACCGCCCCCGTCGGCTGCTTCGACCGGTCCGTTCCTCGCGAATTTCGCCAGGAACGGACCGTTCCTCGCGGTCGGGAGCGGGTTCAGAGGCGGACCAGCGGCAGCCACCGGGCCAGATCGGCCCTGCTCCCGGAGGCGGTGACCCGCCCCGATGCGACGGCGTCGGCCCAGCCGAGCAGCCCGGTCGCCAACTCCAGCCACGTGCGCGGATCCGTTTCGACGACGTTGGGCGGCGTCCCGCGAGTATGGCGCAATCCTTCGACACACTGCACGGCCGCGAACGGCGGCACCCGCACCTCGACACTCTTCCCCGGAGCGTCCCCGGCCAGCGTCCGCAGGCTCAGCCGCACCGCCGCGGCCAGCTCCGGACGAGCCGGTTCCGGACCGGATCCGCTCAACCAGGGGGAAATCACCGCGATCGCGGCTCGTAACTCAGCGGGGTCGACCGAACGCGAAGAGGCCATGGGAGAACAGTAGAGTGAGCGCGAACAAACCTTCAGGCACCCGGAACGTGGGGATGGCGATGGCGCAGCGGGACGAGGCGGATCGGTTGGCGTCGAGCCCGGCGGGCAAGCGGAAACAGGCCAAGCCGAAGATCACCGAAGAGATGCGCGCCAACGCCAAGGCCAATCCGAACAGCTGGCTTTACGTCATCGACGAGGCCTTCGATCCCGACGGCCCCGTGCCGTCCTGGGCGGTCGTCGGCGCGTATCCGGTGAACGGCGCGGGCGAGATCGTCGAGGACTTCCACCCCAACGACCGCTATCGACCCTCGCCCACGGCGCTCGGCTTCCCGGAGCCGCGCAACGAACTCGAGCAGTTGCTCCAGTTGGTGCGGGCGAACCACCGCCCGGCCGCCGATCTGCCGCGGGTCGTCCTCGACTCGACGCTGTTCGTCTACGCCCTTTCCCCGGTGCAGCGCACGGTGATCGGCTTCCACAACACCGACGGCAAGGTGCTCGTGCCGGCCTACACGGCGAAAGCGCTGGTCCCGCGCGAATGGCCGCACGCCCGCGCGGTGCTGGGCCGCGACATCGTCCCGCTGCTCGCCGGGCACCCCGTGACGATCAATCCGCACGAGCGGCTCACCGCGATCATCCCTTCGGAGCACCTCATGAAAGCCCTTTCGGACGAGCGTCGTTAAGGCCCTCGTTAGCCCACTCGGCCCAATTTAATCGCCGAAAAAGCTACTCTTTCGGGTGATGTTCGAGTCGCTGATTTCCTTTCCGAGGGGGATCGTGGCGACGTGAAGAGTCGCAGAGTGTGTTCGAAAAGCTGGGGGGCCGCCCTCGCGGCGGGGGTTCTACTGCTCGCGCAGACCCCCGCCGTCGCGCGGGAAAGCGGGCCCAGATACGACGGGGCGGAGGAGCACTACGCCGGTTCGCAGATCGCACTGCACGAAGGCGTCACTGTGTCGGTAGGACCGCTGTACGGCGGCGAAACGCAGACGCTCGGCCACGACGTGAGTGGCCATCAGGGTGAAGTCGACTGGCCTGGCGCCGCCAGGGCCGGCGCGAAGTTCGTCTACGTGAAGGCGACCGAAGGCACCGGCTTCGTCAATCCGCGGTTTCTCCAGCAGTACGACGGTTCCCACGGTGTCGGCCTGATCCGCGGCGCGTACCACTTCGCCCGCCCCGACATCTCGGACGGCGCCGCGCAGGCGCACTACTTCGTCGACCACGGCGGTGGCTGGTCGGGCGACGGCAAGACGCTGCCGGGCGCGCTCGACGTCGAGTACAACCCCTACGGCGAAACCTGTTACGGCAAGACGCCGGCACAGATGGTCGCGTGGATGGCGTCGTTCGCGGAGACCTATCTGTGGCGGACCGGACGGCATCCGGCGATCTACACGTCGACGAGCTGGTGGAAGCTCTGCACCGGTAACAGCACCGCGTTCTGGCAGAACCCGTTGTGGCTCGCGCGCTACCACACGGAGATCGGTGAGCTGCCCGCGAGCTGGAAACAGCAGACCGTCTGGCAATTCTCGAACAAGGGCGACCTGCCCGGCGACCAGAACTGGTTCAACGGCACGGTCGACCACGTGCGCGCGCTGGCCGTCGGCTGAGCGCCCACCCGAGTGGCGTTACAAGATCACACAACCCGACCTAATTGGAAATGAAAATCACCCACGCGTAGTACCAATTTCACGGAAGTTAGTGACAAACCCGGCACTCGTCGTCAACAATCGTGCCCGGACCGCTACCACCTGCAAGGTCGCCGTCCTCAGCGAGGGTTATCCGTGAAGGGACTGTCGTAATGCGCACTTCCCGAAGAATCGCCATCGCCGCCTGCTCCGCGCTGCTCCTGCTCGGCAGCACGGTCCAGGCGTCGGCCGCCCCGTCCCCCGAGATCACGTCGATCGAACAGGATCTCCAGCGGAACGACCACACGATCGGATCGCAGATCCGCCGCGTGGAAGGCGACACCTCCACCCCCGAGTCGAAGGCCAAGGCCGCACAGCCGCAGCCCGAGGCCGGGGTGCTCGCCACCGTCGCGGGCATGGACGTGGCCAGCTACCAGAAGAACGTCGACTGGGCCTACTGGTGGGGTCAGGGCAAACGCTTCGTGTGGA
>Ga0196958_10000388_pt1 | contig 14380 bp, 24 predicted proteins | sample S1v_10metaG_FD_148654 | JGI IMG/M metagenome (GOLD analysis project Ga0196958, IMG submission 148654) | Soil microbial communities from Anza Borrego desert, Southern California, United States - S1+v_10 | ecosystem: Environmental > Terrestrial > Soil > Desert | place: USA: California | collected...
CACGGTCTCGGTGGTGGTGGGCTCAGCCACGGGTCACCTGCTCGCTCGGTGCGTGTCGAGCGGCCATCTGCACGAGGGCCTGGAGAGTGGTGCCGGTCTCCACGTATCCCACGTGCTGGCCGGGGTGGTCGGGGTGCGGCATGTACATCAGCGTCGACGGCTCGTCCTCGGAGCCCTCGGCGATGAAGAAGCTCGTCAGGTCAGGCACGGCGGGACTCCTTGGCGGTGTCGGTGGCGGGCGCGTCGGTGACGAGGCGGTAGCCGGTCGCGGTGGGGCGGAAGCGGTCGAGGCGGATCCGGACGGTGCGGGAGTTGCCGCGCTCGTCGCCGTACCAGGCTTCGCAGGTGGCCCGGCCGTCGTGGCCCACCGAGTGGACGTAGATGTAGCGCTGCCCGCGGGGGTCGGAGCTGGTGCGCTTGTCGTTGTCGGCCCAGAGCTGTCCGGGGCGGACGGTGGGGGCGGGGGTGTCGTTCACGTCGTCTCCCGGATGGAGGGGCGGAGGTGGGTGGTGCGGGGCTGGCCGCACCAGGGCAGGTGGTAGGGGCCGCAGCGGGGGCAGCGGGTTTCGGTGCAGGTGGTGCGGTGGCGGGTGGGGCAGCAGCCGCACACCTGGTGGTCGGTGGCGGGGTGTCCGCAGGTGGTGGCGTAGCCGTCGACACGCGCCGCGAAGCAGTCGTCGGGGTCGGTGGTGGGTTCGGGCGGGTCGGGGGTGACGCCGTGCGCCACCCCCTTCACGAGCCCGCTCACGCGTCGCTCTTCGGGAACTTGCGGGCGACGCTGTTTCGGACCGAGCGCCACGACATGGCCTGGTTGATGTCGTCCGCCTGCCCGATTTCGTCGAGGAGGTCGAGCTGGAGATCGATGGCGCAGAGGATCCCGGAGAGCTGCTGGCGCTCGTCGTGGCTGAGCGCGTCACCGCGGTGGAGCTTTTCGCGCAGGGCCTGGATGGTGGCGCGGTTGACGGCGTGGTTGAGAGCGGTCATGGCTGCACCACCCGGACGCCGTCGACGGTGACCTCGGCGGGCGCGGGCAGCGGCCCGGGCGGGTCGGAGGGCGGCTGGCAGGCGGTGCAGGCGATGACGACGCCAGCGACGAGGGCGAGGTCGATGGTGAGCCGCACGGCCTGGTGCCGGCGCTCGCTCGGGGTGAGGTCCCGGGCCCACGCGGTGACGCGCTCGGCCTGGTCGGTCAGCCGCTCGGCGAGGTTGTCGAGCAGCTCCCACAGGGCGTAGGCGATCAGCAGCGGGATGTCGACGATCAGGCTGCGGCGCCGGGCGTGGTGGGTAGGCATCACGCGGTCACCGCCAGCTGGCCGGTCGAGATGTGGTCGATGTGGTCGCAGCGGCCGAAGTAGGGCTGGTCGCAGATGCTGTGGTCGCGGTGGTGCCCGGCGGCGAACTCGGTGACGGTGTCCCAGTACTGGTGGCCGTCGTAGGACGCGGGCGAGCACGTGGGGTCCTCGCAGTAGCCGCTGGAGTGGTGCGGGTAGTGCGGGGTGGCGCTGGAGGTGTGGTCGTGGTCGGCGGCGTCGTCGGCGGCCTGGTCGTAGGTGTCGCGGGTCGGCCCGTGCCAGTCGTGCAGCTCGCAGACGGCGATGAAGCCGCGGGCCGCGATGCGGTCGGGGATGATCCCGATCTCGTGCTCGGTGCCGCTGGTCAGGCGGCTGGTGGTGGTCTGCATGTCGTCTCCTTGGTGACACCGTTGAGGTGATGCGTGCACGCTAGCAGGAATGCGTGCACACACGCAACAGCTCAGGCACGAGAAGAACCTGCGGTGTCCTCGCGGGCCGCCACCTGCGCCGCGTCCAGCCTGCTCGGGTGCGCCGGTGTCCGCGTCAGCTCCCGCCCGCGGCCGTCAGTGCACGGGCGCCCTGCCTGCGCACGGCACCACGGGCACGCCCGCGACAGGAACTCCCTCCGCGCCGCGGCCTCGCCCTGCGCGATCTCCACCGCCAGCTCCGGGTCCTCACCGGACGCGATCGCACGCCGGACACCGAGCGCCGCGTGCACCCGGTCGACGCCGTCATGGATGCGCTGCGGATCAAGCTCCGGCCGCGGGGCTTCGCGTCGCGTCGCGGAGTTCAGGCCCGTGCGCTCGCTCTCGCTTGGGCGGCGCCGGGCGTGCGACCACTGCACGATGTCCGCCGGGCTGATCGTCTCCCGCGTCTGCGCGTACCGATCCGACCGGTAGTACTCCACCAGCGCCCGCTGCGCAAGCTCCACCGGCACGTCGTGCAGCGTCGCCGTCCACAGCCGGCGCATGAACCCGGCTTCGTCCGGCTCGGGCATCTTCGGGTCCAGCGTGATCGCCATCGCGAGCAGCTTTCCGACCTCGATCTCGTTCACGCGGAACGGCCTCCTTCGATCACCCGGAACTCACCGGGCGGCAACGCGGCCGGCTCTGCACCGGCCTGGAATTGGGACAGGAACGGGTCATCCGGGTGCAGCGCAGCGAGTGCTTTCGCGAGCCGCTTGGTGGGCTGCGCGGGCTGGTGCACGCGCGACCCCGGGACGTCCGTGCTGGTAGGCGGTGTTGTGGCTGCTCGGTGTGCTCGTGCGGCGTCGTCGTAGGCGTGGACCAGGAAGCGTGGGGTGCGTCCGTCGCGGGCCCAGCGGTCGAGTGCGGTGCGGAGGATGGTGAGGTCGGCTCGGGGGCCGAGGTCGGTGAGGAGATCGTCGACTTGGCGGGCTAGTGCGCGTTGGGTGTTGCTGCGGATGGGGACGGCGAGGTCGTGTGCCCAGGTGCTGACGAGTGCCCAGGCGTCGGGGTGGCGGACGGCGGTGGCGTTGAGGTCGGTGAGGCGGTCGCGCGTGCGCGCGGCTGCGCTCGTGCGCGTAGCGGCGGCAGCCGCTCTTGGTTGTGTAGTTAGTTCGCTGGAACTAGTACTTCCACTCCCTACGGGAGTGGGAAGTACCGCGCGCGCACGCGCGTGAGGCGGATTTTCCGACGCCGGTTTTCCCGTCTTCGGTGTGACCTGCGGAAACTCGGTTCCTACCGACTCCGGGTTGTCCGACGCCGGGTGAACCGACGCCGGGAAAGCCGTCTTCGGTGTGACCTGCGGGTTTGTGTTCACCGACGCCGGGTTTTCCGTCTTCGGTTCCACCTGCGTGTTTCCGGTGTGCGGGAGGAGGGTGGTGGACCAGGACCAGCGTCCGCGGGCGTCTTGGGCGCGGGTGATTTGGACGTGGCCGGCGGTTTCCAGCTCGCGCAGCATGGCGCGCACGGCGTCGCGGCCCTCGCGATGTTCGGGCCGGGCGAGGCTGGGGGTGTCGATGGGCTGTCCGGGGTGGACGGTGGCGCGGAGGTGGGCGAGGAGCCCGCTGGCGCGGTAGGACAGGGTCACGCTGATGCCTCCCGGCGGAGATGGGTGGCGGGTGGTCAGGCCGCGGTGGTGTCGTGCTCGGCGGGTGGGCGCCGCCGGTCGGTTTCGGACAGTCCGCCCCACACGCCCCACTGCTCGCCGGTGGCGAGCGCTTCGTCGCGGCACTCGACGCGGACCGGGCAGAGCGCGCAGATGCGCTTGGCCGCCAGGGTCGACTCCCCTGAATCTGGGTAGAAGGCGCCGGGGTCGGTTTGGGCGCAGAGGGCGTCGCGCCACCAGTCGTGGGTCATGCTGCGGTCCTTCGTGCGGTGGTGGGCTGGGGGAGGTGGTGTGGCTCGGTGTGGAGGTAGTGGGCGGTGTCTTGGCGGGTGAGGCCGCGGGTGCGGAGTTCGGTGGTGACGTGGTGGAGTTCGGCGGGGTTGAGCGCTGCGGCTGGTAGTGCTCCGCTGAGGGCCATGTCGACGGCGAGGCGGTTGATGGGGTAGGTGACGGGTCGGGCGGGGTAGAGGTCCGCGATTTGGGTGTGGGCGGTGGCGGCCCAGGCGAGCAGCTCGGTGCGGGTCTTGTGGGGGTCGCAGAGGGCGGCGAGGACGGTGATGAGTGCGGTGTCGGGGTCGATGCCGCGGGGTGGGGTGTTGCTGGTGCGGGCGCTGATGATGGCGGCGCGGATGGCGTGTGGGTCTGCGTCGTGCACGGCGCCGACGATGCGCATGGCGAGGAAGGTCATGTTCGCGGTGTAGGTGGATCTGTCCATGGGTGGCTCCGGTGGGGATGGGTGCGGGCCGTGCCGAGGGGGAGTCGGCACGGCCCGCGGGTGGGGTGGTGTCGCTACTGGCCGGTGTGGGGTAAGGGTTTCGTGCTGGTGTTGCCTGCCGTCTTGGCGCAGCGCTTGCACAGCGGCAGGTCGGCGATCACCAGCGGGCGGGCGCCGGGGGTGAAGCCTTCCCGCCAGAAGGTGGCGCGCTGCTGGTCGATGACGCCGTCGAGGTTGTTCACCCGGCACAGCGGCCGACCCGACCTGCCGGGCCCGTGCGGACTGGTGGTCAGGTCGGCCGGGCGGGCGAGGTGGCGCACCCGGTAGGACTCGGTGGTGGTGTCGACGTACTCGGGCATCAGGTTTCCTTCGTGCAGCCGCGCCACCAGCTGTTGCGGGAGCCCTTGCGGGCGCGGTGGCGGCTGGGGGTGAGGCCGGCGGTGGTGTCGCGGTGGATGCGGTGTCCGGCGGCCCACACGCCGATCACGGAGCTGACGAGGTTGCGGTCGTAGTGCTCGCCGATCTCGTGGGCGACGAGGCGGTGGACGTTGTCGGCGGTCCAGGCGGTGCCGCTGCGGGCGAGGGTCGCGACGGCTGCCTCGACGGTGGCCCGGTGGTCGCGGTGGCCGGAGGTACCGGCAGCGAGGTTGGCTTGCTGGCCGGCGCGCCGGTCGGCGTACGCGAGGTCCAGCGTCGGCTGGTCAGCCACGGTGGTTCTCCTCGGGGTTGGGAACGATGGACAGGCCCTGCGTGGGTGGCCGGGTGCCGCAGGCGTGCTTGTCGGGCAACGCGGTGACGAGGACGTGGACCTGGCCGAGGACTTCTTCGCCGCGCCGGACCTGGAAAGCCCAGGTGCCGGGCATGGGGAAGGGCTGGATCTTGGCGTCGAACGGCACGTGACGAGGCACGGCGCACCGCGGGCACGGTACGACCATGTGCCCGATCTCAGCCACGGTGCGCCTCCAGCAGGTCGGAGAGACGGCGTACAGGCGGCAGGAAGTCCGAGACATCGAGCCGCTCCCACAGCGCGACGTGCGCGCTGCTGCACCAGTCGTGGCCCGTGGACACGCCGACGGTGACGGTGACGCCCTGCTCGTCCTCGGAGCCCGTGCGGCCGGGCTGGATGAGCAGCCACGGCGTGGGGTCGATGGGGTGGCCGGACGGGGCGTACAGGGCGACCTCGCCCGTGTCCGGATCTACCCGGATCTCGCGCACGGCGATCATCGGGTCTCCTCGGGGTGCCGGCCGGGGCCGAGGTGGGTGCACAGGCCGGCGACCATCCAGCACCAGGAGCAGTACGGGCCGGTGCCGTCACCGCCCGCCTCGAACACCGGGCGCGCGCTGGCGGCACCGAACCGGTTGACCTCCTCCAGCACCAGCGCGGTGACGTTGAGCGCGGTGGGGTAGTCCATGCTGAGTCGCTGTTGCACGTGCTCGACGTAGTCGGTGAGCATCACGTCTCTCCCTTCGGGTCTTGCTTGGTCAGATGCCACACCTCGCGGGTGTGGCGCGGGCAGCGGTACGGGTGCGCCTCCATCGCGCCGCCACCCCACCGCGCCGGATCAGCCCAGATCCGCGGCAACTGGGCCTCCGCGTCCTCGCGCGACGCGTAGCCTTTCTTCGCGCACGCCCAGCGAGGCACAGTGCGGTGCTCCAGCGGCGGCCGGACCGCGTGTACCGGCCGCCGCTGAGGCATGTGGGACGGGCTGCTCACTCGTCGACGACTTCGCCGTCGAGGACGCCGTCGTCGTCCGCCCAGTGCTCCGTGATGTCCACCGGCGCGGCCTCGCCCTGCACCGCCGGCGCGAACCCGACCGGCGGCGGCCCCGCCGCGATCGGCGTGGCCTGCGCCTGCACGACCTGCCGGTACTCCGCCGACGTCGGCACCCACTTCGACAACTGCCGCACGGCGCTCTTGAGCCACATCGACACCTCGTGCTTCACCCACGGCGAGTACTCGGTGTTCGCGCCCTGCGAGCTGGCCTTGATCTTGTTGATGGCGGCCTGGTTCAGCACGACCACCTTCGAGTTCGTCACGCCGTCCCGCATCAGCGCGTAGGCGTAGACCAGGCGCAGCCGGCCACGATCTTCCCGATCCCAGTCGATCCGGTGGTACGGCACGCGCTGCGGACCCTCCCAGCGCGGCGGCTGCTCGGTGTCGAGCGCACCCGGCGTCCACACAAACTCGTCGTCGGTGTAGACCGGCTCAGCCACCACGCTGGAGATCGCGCCAGCCCGGTACATCAGCTCGATGTAACCCTGGTAGCCGATGATCCCTAGGATTTCCAACTGCCCCTTCACCTTGCGGGGGGTGAGGTAGTACTGCTCGGTGCCGGGCTCCAGCCCGAGCCGGGCGGCCTCCATCAGCGAGGCCATGAACACGCCGACGTTGTTCAGCGCGGCCAACTCCAGCTCAGTGCACGTGCCACCGCCCGGCGCGCGGACCTTCTTGCCCTTCTTCAGCGCGCCCTGCGCCAGCCGCACCCACGTGTCCGGCCGGACGTGGGTCGGCAGCACCGCGCCGAAGTCCTGGTGGTGACGGCGGACCATGCCGCCGGGGGTCTTGTCCACCGTGGCGACGGCGGTGGTGATCTTCTGGGTTTCGGTCATGCTGCGGTACTCACCTTCTGGCCAGCGGCCTTGATCGGGGTGTGCTTGAGGTAGGGCGGGTTGCCGGCGCGGCCGGGTACCCGCATGGCGATCTGCACGCCGTCCAGGCACGCGCGGCGCACCCGGCCCATCGCGTCGAGCAGCGCGGCCGACGCGCGATCCTTCTCGGCGGCGGCGGCCTTGGCGCCCGCGATGGCGTCGAGGTAGGCGGTCGCGAGGTCGCGGTCGACCTCGATTGCCTCGTCGTCGATGTCAGGGTGCAGCTCGCGCAAGGTCTGGTAGGTGGCGCTGTGGGCGTCGAGGTCGGGCCGGATGCCCGGCTGGTCGCCGCTCGGCAGGCTGTCGAGGAACACGCGCGCTTCGGTGCGCATCAGCGCGCACTCGTCGGGTGAGTAGTCCACGTGGTACTCGGCGTACCCGGACACCCCGAAGAACACGGCGATGTCGGCCCGCGAGTGCCCGTGTCGTGGACCGCCGAAGGTGTCGAGGTACCAGAGGCACTGCGCCCGGTAGTAGACCGGTACCTGGTCCGTACCCGGCTCGCCCCAGCCATCCGTCATCGGGCTGTACTTCGCTTCGACGACGAACGGCACGCCCTCACGCAACGCGTCCACATTCGCGACTTGCCACGGCCGGCTGGCGTTGCGCCACGTGCCCGGCTCGGTGTTCAGCTTCACCTCGTGCTGCCGGGCGTACTCACCCAACACGACGGGCTCCAGCAGCTTGCCCCACCGCATGAGGTCGTTCTCGACCTCGTCGCCGATCATCCCGGCCATGCGGTGCCACAGGCTGAATCGCGACTCCCACGGGCTGAGGCCCATCACGGCGGCGATGCGGCTGCCGGTGATGGCCCCGGCGCGGGCGGCGTGCCACTCCGGCGACCCGGCCTCGAACGTGCCGAGGTGCACGGCGTTTCCGATGCGCTTCACAGCAGCCCCCCGCGTTCCGGTGCGGTGTACGGGCGGATCGGCCACGACCGGTCGATCACGTCCCCGCGGCCCTGCGTCCGCAACCACGCCTCGAACCCATCCGCCCAGTCGACGTGGGCGCCGCGCTGCCACACCTGCAACTCGTCCAGTGACAGCGCGCCGACCTCCGTGCGGTGCGCCTGGCACCACGCGACCCGGGCCGCCGCGAGGCAGTCCCCGGCGCTGGTGTGCGCGTCCTCCTCGGACAGCCGCACGCCATGCAGCCGCGCCACGTCGACGAGCTTCCGCGAGCCCCGCCGGCGCGGGTCCGTCGCCCGGTCGATCACCAGCGGGTCAACGACCGGCCCGAGGATGTTGAGGCCGTCGACGGGCCCGTGTCGCCGTAGCTCCCTGTCCAGCAGCGTCAGGTCGAACGCGGCGTTGAAGATCACCACCGGAGCGCCCTTGTCCCATGCCGAGACCAGCGCGTCGGCCACCTCGTTCGCCACCTGCTCAGCCGGTGCGCCGTGCGCGCGGGCGTGCTCCGTCGTCACCCCGTGCACCTCGGTCGCACCCGCCGGGATCTCCACACCCGGGTCTGCCAGCCACGACTGCACCCGCGGCGTGCCGCCGTCGATCCGGACCACGCTCGCCGTCACGATCCGATCGACCTCAACGTCCGTACCTGTCGTCTCCAGGTCAAACGCCACCAGCGGCCCGTCCGCCCACGTCACGCGGCCCACGACGCCACCTCCAGCCGCACCCCACGCCGCGAGCCATCCCGCAGCTCCCAGTGCGCCGCCCGCACCACGTGCGGGATGCAGGTGACGCAGCAGTCCGTGCACGTGGGAGCCGTCGAGTCCTCGGCCGGGTCGCCGTGCACCCGCGCCGCCGTCTCCGCGCCTTCCAGACCGCACACGTCGCAGGCGACGCGCGGGATCTGGTCCGAAATGGACACGGTCACGTCGAACACGGCGGCCAGCAGCCGCAGCGCGACCACCTCCGCCGGGTCCGGGATGGTGGTCGTGTACGATGTCGTCATCGGTGCCCCTCCGGGGGTGTCGTCTCCTGGAAGCCCCGCCCGGTTTGGTCGCCGGATGGCGGGGCTTCCGTCATGTCTGGGCTCACTGCTCGGCCTGCTCGACGGACTCGAACAGGTCCTCGAACCGCATCGGCGCGAACGCCCGCAACGCGCCGGCGATGAATGCCGTGCTGGGCTCCGTCTCCCCGGTGCGGACGCGGTGCAGCGTCGTGCGGTGCACGCCGATCTCCTGCCACAGCGGCGTCGTGCTGTGGCGCTGGCGTTCGGCGACCGCGCGCTCGAAGGCGGAGCTGAGGCGGATGGTTCGGGCCATGCGTGCAACCATACGGTTTTGCGTGCACGCACGCAACGACTCGTGTATACAAACCTGAAGTAGTCGAGTCGTTACACAACGCAGGCGGCTGACCTGCCTGCGTGAACATCGGGGGAACAACATGATGGACGTTGCGTGCGTGCACGTACGATCAGCAGCCGTGACCGACACCGGCTGGTGGCCCTTCCTGCAACGGCACCTCGACGAACGAGGCTGGACAGCCACCGACCTCGCCGTCAAGGCGAGGATCAATGCCTCTACCGTCAGCCGCTGGAAATCTGGCGCCGAGGTCACCGTCGCCAACGCCCGGACCATCGCCGAAGTCCTGGGTGCCCCGCCTCTCGCGGTCTTCATCGCCGCGGGCATCATCACGGAGCAGGAAGCCCAGCTTCGTGAAACCGAGCCGGATGCCAGGCGGCTCACCAACGCTGCGCTCCTCGCCGAACTGAAGCGTCGTATCGAGTCGGCGGATGTGGTGCACGTGCCGAGTGCCGAAGAGATCGCGGGCGATCCGAGCCGGTTCAGCTCTGGCGGATCGGCGCGTCGGCGCTCGCGCGGTACCGATAAGGACGCATGAGTCGAACACCCGTTCGCGTGCTCTGATCAGGGACTATGGCTGTACGTGACGGTAATGTCCAGAAAATTGCGCCGAACGGGTGAAGCGTCACCCGGGCGGGTAACGCGGCGAAGATCCATTCCGCTTGACGGGTCATGACAGCCGACGCAGTGGCCGCCGCAGTGGTGGCCGGGGGATACGCCACGCTGCTCTACCTCCGCCGCCTCAACACCGTCGCCGTGCCCCGCACGGCACTACCGCCCGACACCGACTGGATCACCGACCGCGAGCACTGCACGATCTACATCAGCGACGACCTCACCGACGCCGAAGCCGCCACCGAGATCCAGGACGCGCTGCGCGCTCTCCTCGGCGGCCGGACGGTGGTCGAGCACCCGGACGGCACCATCGGCCTGTCGTCGGGCGTCGCCGTTGGCCACGACGGATCGCCTCCGATGGTGACGGACGCTCCGCAGGGCCGTCCGAAGCTCCGGCTGGTCTAACCCGGCGGGTGTCGGAAGTCACCAACCGCAGGTCACCCTAACTCCGCGCACAGTGCAATCCGGTAACCTGCGCTTACCAGTAGGCGCACAGCGCACCAGTCACTGCTAGCTGGCGGTTAGGGTGTCGTTCGAACGGCGAAGCAACAGGAGGAAGCCGGTGCGAATCCGGCGCGGTCCCGCCACTGTGACCGGGCGCCAGCCCGGGAGTCAGGAACTCCGCTCCGCCGTCCCCTACGACCTGGGGCGAGGACCCCCGAGGGATGGAGCCGCACGTGATCCTGCTGCTGTCGACCTCCGACACAGACCTGCTGTCCGCCCGTTCCAGCGGCGCCGACTTCCGGCTGGGCAACCCCGCCCGGCTGACCGTGGACGACCTGCCCGCCCTGGTGGAGGGCGCGGACCTGGTCGTGGTCCGCATCCTGGGCGGCCGGCGGATGTGGGAGGAGGGGCTGGACTGGCTGCTGGCCGGCCCCCGGCCGGTGGTGGTGCTCGGCGGCGAGCAGAACCCCGACGCGCCGCTGATGGAGCTGTCGACCGTGCCCGGCGGCGTCTGCGCCGAGGCGCACGCCTACCTGGCGCACGGCGGACCGGCGAACCTCGCGGAGCTGCACGACTTCCTGTCCGACACGGTCCTGCTGACCGGCTTCGGGTTCGCGCCGCCGCGGGCGACACCGAGCTGGGGCGTGCTGGAGCGCACCGCGCCCGCGGGCGACCCGGGCGACGGCAACCCGGACGGGGCGGCCGCGGACACCCGCCCGGTGGTCGCGGTCCTGTACTACCGGGCGCACCACGTGGCGGGGAACACGGCGTTCGTGCACGCCCTGTGCGACGCGATCGAGGTCAAGGGCGGGCGCCCGCTGCCGATCTACTGCGCGTCGCTGCGCACCGCGGAGCCGGAGCTGCTGGCGGAGCTGGGCAAGGCCGACGCGCTGGTGGTGACCGTGCTCGCGGCCGGCGGCTCGAAGCCCGCCGCCGCCTCGGCCGGTGGCGAGGACGACGCCTGGGACGTGGGCGCGCTGGCCGCGCTGGACGTCCCGATCCTCCAGGGGCTGTGCCTCACCAGCAGCCGCGCGGCGTGGGAGGCCAACGACGACGGGCTCTCCCCGCTGGACACCGCGACGCAGGTCGCGATCCCCGAGTTCGACGGCCGGATCATCACCGTCCCCTTCTCGTTCAAGGAGATCGACGAGGACGGCCTGACCGTCTACGTCGCCGACCCGGAACGGGCGCTGCGGGTGGCCGGCACCGCCGTGCGGCACGGGCGGCTGCGGCACGTGCCGCCCGCGCGGCGGCGGATCTGCGTCATGCTCTCCGCGTACCCGACCAAGCACTCCCGCATCGGCAACGCGGTGGGCCTGGACACGCCGGCCAGCGTCGTGCGGCTGCTGCGGGCGTTGCAGGACAACGGGTACGACATCGGCGAGGACCTGCCGGGCGTGGTCAACCTCGACGGCGACGCGCTGATCCACGCCCTCATCGCGGCCGGCGGCCAGGACGCCGACTGGCTGACCGAGGAGCAGCTCCAGGGCAACCCGGTGCGCCTGCCCGCCGCCCGCTACCGCGAGTGGTACGCGACGCTGCCCGAGGACGCCCGCGAGGAGATGGAGCGGCACTGGGGGCAGGCGCCCGGCGAGCTGTTCGTCGACCGCTCGCGGGACCCCGACGGGGAGATCGTGCTGGCCGCGCTGCGGTCGGGCAACGTCGTGGTGATGGTGCAGCCGCCGCGCGGCTTCGGCGAGAACCCGATCGCCATCTACCACGACCCGGACCTGCCGCCCAGCCACCACTACCTGGCCGCCTACCGCTGGCTGGAGGACGAGTTCCGCGCCGACGCCGTGGTGCACGTCGGCAAGCACGGCAACCTGGAGTGGCTGCCGGGCAAGACCGTCGGCATGTCGGCGGGCTGCGGCCCCGACGCCGCGCTGGGCGACCTGCCGCTGATCTACCCGTTCCTGGTCAACGACCCCGGCGAGGGCACGCAGGCCAAGCGCCGCGCCCACGCCACCCTGGTCGACCACCTGGTGCCGCCGATGGCCCGCGCCGACAGCTACGGCGACATCGCCCGCCTGGAGCAGCTGCTGGACGAGCACGGCAACATCGCCGCGATGGACCCGGCGAAGCTGCCCGCGATCCGCGCGCAGATCTGGACGCTGATCCAGGCCGCGAAGCTCGACCACGACCTCGGCATCACCGACCGGCCGCACGACGCCGAGTTCGACGAGCTGATCCTGCACGTCGACGGCTGGCTGTGCGAGATCAAGGACGTCCAGATCCGCGACGGCCTGCACGTCCTCGGCGAGGCGCCGACCGGGCAGACCCGCGTCAACCTCGTGCTGTCGATCCTGCAGGCCAAGCAGATGTGGGCCGGCCAGGTGGCCGCCCTGCCGGGGCTGCGCGAAGCGCTGGGGCTCGCCGACGGCACCCGCGCGGCCACCGACGCGGTGGAGGCGCGGGCGCGCGAACTGGTGCAGGCCATGGAGGACGCGGACTGGGACCCGGCGGTGGCGCGCACGCTGACCGACTCCGAGGACGTGGCGCGCATCCTGGAGTTCGGCGCGATCGAGGTCGTGCCCCGGTTGGCGCGCACCACGGACGAGGTGGCCAACCTGCTGCACGCGCTGAACGGCGGCTACGTGCCGGCGGGCCCGAGCGGTTCCCCGTTGCGCGGCCTGGTGAACGTCCTGCCGACCGGCCGCAACTTCTACTCGGTCGACCCCAAGGCGGTGCCCTCGAAGCTGGCCTGGGAGACCGGTCAGGCGATGGCGGACTCGCTGCTGGAGCGCTACCGCGCCGACACCGGCGAGTGGCCGCCCTCGGTCGGCCTGTCGGTGTGGGGCACCAGCGCGATGCGCACCTCCGGCGACGACATCGCGGAAGTCCTCGCGCTGCTGGGCGTCCGGCCGGTGTGGGACGACCAGTCGCGGCGGGTGACCGGCCTGGAGACCGTGCCCCTGGCGGAGCTGGGTCGGCCCCGGATCGACGTGACGGTGCGGATCAGCGGCTTCTTCCGGGACGCCTTCCCGCACGTGGTCGCGCTGCTGGACGACGCGGTGCGCATGGTGGCCGCGCTCGACGAGCCCGCGCAGGACAACTTCGTCCGCGCCCACGCCCGGGCGGCGCTGACCGAGCACGGCGACGAGCGCCGCGCCACCATGCGGATCTTCGGCTCCAAGCCGGGCGCGTACGGCGCGGGCCTGCTGCCGCTGATCGACAGCCGGAACTGGCGCGACGACGCCGACCTCGCCGAGGTCTACGCCGTGTGGGGCGGTTACGCCTACGGCCGCGAGCTGGACGGCGTCGCCGCGCGGCCGGACATGGAGAGCGCGTACAAGCGGATCGCCGTGGCGGCCAAGAACATCGACACGCGCGAGCACGACATCGCCGACTCGGACGACTACTTCCAGTACCACGGCGGCATGGTGGCGACCGTCCGCGCGTTGACCGGCAAGGCCCCCGCCGCCTACGTCGGCGACAGCACCCGCCCCGACGCCGTGCGCACCCGCACGCTGCACGAGGAGACCAACCGGATCTTCCGGGCACGCGTGGTGAACCCGCGCTGGTTGGCCGCCATGCGCAAGCACGGGTACAAGGGCGCTTTCGAGCTGGCCGCGACGGTCGACTACCTGTTCGGCTACGACGCGACCACGGGCGTGGTCGCGGACTGGATGTACGAGCAGCTGGCCGCCAGCTACGTGCTGGACCCGGAGAACCAGAAGTTCCTGACCGAGTCGAACCCCTGGGCGCTGCACGGCATCTCCGAACGCCTGCTGGAGGCGGCCGACCGGGGGATGTGGGAGCACCCGGAGGCGGACACGCTGGAAGCGCTGCGCGCGGTCTACCTCCAGACCGAGGGCGACCTGGAGGACGGCCGCTGACCCCGGCCCCGCCGCCGGGCCGGAACACCCCGCGCCCGGCGGCAACCGCCGACCACACCCCGACCGACCCACGCTCCGCCTCTTGCTCTTGGGTTCGGCACGCCCCGTGCAGACCGGTGCCTTCGTGTTCTCCCCGTATGGCCTGCCCGGAGGGCTACCATGCTTTCTTGGGGGGTGCAAGCACGCTTTTCGCTTGCACCCCCCAAGAAAGCATGGTCGTCTTTAGACAGGCCATGCGGGGAGAACGCGACCGCTCTTGCTCTTCCTCCTCCTTGGCGGCCTGCCTGTCCGGCGAGGATTCTTTTAATCTTTTCAGCTTCGAGCGCTACGGCACCAATTATTACCCAGATCGGTGCGCGACCCAAGTATGAAGAGCGGCCGAGAGGCCCCCAAGGAGGAGGAAAAGAAAGGGCGGTCGTGTTCTCCTCCCCGCACGGCCTGCCGAAGGCAATCGCATTTGTCGGGGGGTGTCAAGCGAAGAGCGTGCTTGACACCC
>Ga0196958_10000389_pt1 | contig 14316 bp, 19 predicted proteins | sample S1v_10metaG_FD_148654 | JGI IMG/M metagenome (GOLD analysis project Ga0196958, IMG submission 148654) | Soil microbial communities from Anza Borrego desert, Southern California, United States - S1+v_10 | ecosystem: Environmental > Terrestrial > Soil > Desert | place: USA: California | collected...
ACTCATATTCGAGAGTAAGGTACTGACTCTGGACAATCGCTACGTCGCTTTCGTCTCTGAGTCCGTAATCGGCCATGCTTTGCGAGTCCTGAGCTACGATCCTGTCGTCGCCATTTACCCTGGTTACAACGTTGGTAAGAAGCTCCCAACCTAGAGAGTGTGGGCCTAGCCTGGTATAGCGCAGCGTCCCAGGCTGGTCGCTGAATGTCGCTACGCTCTCGGCGCTCTCTACTAGGAATTCGTTCCGGCCTCGCATCGTAAGTTTTCCGTCAGGCGCTACCCATACTCTACCCTCTGTCGTCTCTACGATGTTCTGTAAATGGGTAAGCGCATTTTCGTCATACATTCCGCTTAGCATGTCGTCCTGCTCAGAGGTTAAATCTCGCTCTGCTGCCGGCCAATTCACGGCATCCAGGACTCTATTTACCCTGTCATTCACTGTGTCGTGAATCCAGGCGCCTGCTGCAAATTCGAGACTCTGTAGCTCATCGCTCGACAATGCGTAGTCGTATGTCTGAAGCTCATCCAGAGTCCATGCCATATCCGTCATAAGTCCTACGACGTTGTAGCTCGAAGGAATAACCGGAGATAGGCCGATCTGATTTGAGGATATGTCTACGTCTCCGTTGTAGACTTTGAGCGGCTGTCCAGGCTGAGCGACTACCGACAATAGGTAGATATTGTCGTTACACATAGAGGATGAAGTAGAGACGCTAGCGGTAACGCCACCAGCGGCGTTAATTACCTGAAAGGCGATCCGTCCGGTAGAACCTACCAGTATAAGAAAGCCTGCCTGCTGCCCCCATACGTACATAAGGTACTCACTGAACGGTGGCGCTGCTTCCATATGATGCAGGAAGGAGATAGTCCAGGATGGTGTAGTGGGCAGAGTGCCAGGGAAAAGGAGCATCCATGCCGCCTGCGAATCAGGGAACCTAATAGCCGTATCGTCGTCGCCGTCCATAAGTCCCTGTGTCCCATAGTCCGGCGATCCGATAAGCCAGCCGTGATGAAGGCCGGTACGATCGAAGGCAATACTTCCCTTCTTCTCGCCCATCCGGAACCAGGCTCTAGGCGTAAGCGCTCTCATAGCCACTTCCCAGGGCGACTGAAGCCTAGCGGCTGCCAGCGTAGCGAGTCCGTCCACTACCTCGAATACTGCTATAGCGTCATGAGGCGATTCCGGAGAGCCGAAATGCTGCGTCATCCGCTCTAGGTATCCGGTGAAAAGAGGCTTAGTGGTCCCTAGCCAGGTCGCCGTAATGCGCAGCCTGGAGCCAGGGCGCATGAGCGTATACAGAGCATTGTGCGAGGGATCGTACTGCCTGCTCTCATTCGGCATTGTAACCGTCATCTGACCAGGGTTAATCTTGTCAGTGGCTCTGTTCCGGCCTCGCCTATAGGAGACTCTGCGAGGCTCGCCTATGTCAATCCATAGACCGCCTATCTCCCACTCGAAGGCTAGCGTAGGCTCATCGGCAGGCATTAGGCGGCCTTAATCCCTAGGTTGCCAGCCCTTCCCTGCTTCCTCAATAGCCCTTCATGCACGGTGTCTATTAGCTCATTCTCCGTGACTACGGAGCCAGCTACATAGAGATTAATCGTAGCTCCCGCTCCGGCGAAGGAGGAACCGGAAGCAGGAGCTACGACTTCGCCCCGGTGAACTACCGCTATCCCTGTCTGAAGTACCGTACCGCCTACATCTAGGCGAGGTAAACGGACGTTAGCGAGTCCGTCAGGGATCAGGTTTCCGACACCAGGAATCTTATTAAGGAGCGTAAATGGCATCGCCATAGCTCGCAGGTAAAGCTCTATGCCGCCGATCATGAAGTTAAGAGCAGGCTTAACGCCATGCTCCCAGGCGCCTCTAAAGGCGTCTCCCATCGCCCCTACTGCTCCTGAAACGATGCCAAACTTCTTTTCTAGGAGGATCAATCCACCGATAATGACGCCACCAGCCAGGAGGCCCATAATCAGAGGATGAGCGGAAATGAAGGTCATAGCTCCGGCGAGTCTAGGGAACATGGCAGAGAGTCCAGGGATGATGCCGGACACAATCTCGAAGCCTCCGGACAGGTCGCCAAAGGCTCGGAATAGGCCGGTAGCGCCTTCAGTGGGAAGGCCAAAAGCGCCTCCCAAACCATCCAGAAGGTCAGCGGCGCCCATGAATTTCTGCTCATTTGAGCCGATGCGCTCGCCTAGCCTGGTCTGCGCTCCGGTGGAATCGTCCACCTTAGAGGCCATTTTGCGAGAGCTATCGCCAACATTATCGAAGGCGTTAACCAGGTCTCTTTCGTCGCCTTCAAATACGACAGCGATACGGCTACTCATCCGAAATCCTCCGTGATATCTTCGACCATTTTCTCGGCCCTTCGGATAACGCCTACGTCTCTGACTGCTGGGAAGAGCCAGCGTCCAGCCTTAATGTATGTGCGCTTAATGCTGCGATTCTTCCCTACGCTTCCGCCGAAGTCCGCAAATCCGTAGTGCTCTATCTGGTCGCCTGCGCTCAATACCGGCCCTTGCGCCCTGATCGAATCCATAGCTGCTCCGGACTTCTTATGCGGCCTAGCCCTGCCTCTAGCGTCCTTAGCGGACTCATCCGCTAGCTCGCTCATAAGGTCACGAACGCCGTCCGTCAGGCGCTCTTCGGCTACCTCTATGTCCGCAAAGAATCCGTCTAGGCCCCGGGCCTTTACCTTCATCATCTGGCGAGACACAGGTTTAGAAGGGCGAATGAGCAGGGCGGTAAAGTAGTTGTCGGTGCAACTACATTTGTCGAAGGCGGAGAAGGGCGAACCGTAGTCGTAGGCGAAGGCGTAGGGCGAGCGGTAGTAGGAGTGCTCCTAGGGCGAGTCGTCGCCGTAGTCCTAGGGCGAGTCGTAGTGGTAGTGGATAGGAGAGTATCGAGCTTCCGTCCGTTGCTCTCGCTCTGCTCTATATGAGCGTCTAGCTTTCCCTCTAGCCGTTCCACTACTTCCGCTCCTGCTCTAGCCCTAATGGCATCATTCTCTATGATCCGGTTAGCCCTGGCGTTAATGGCCGATGCGATTACTAGTGTCGCTATGACGGAGATAAGAAGGATGATAGAGCCTACGATGATTGCGTAGTCTGCCCAGCGGCTCGCCTTTGTGCTTCGGTCAATAGCTCCTCGCATTTGTGCCAACGTCGCAATACTTCCCTCTGGAATGTGTCTATTTCGGCCTTCTTCTGCTTCCGCTTTCCGATGACGCCTGCCGAAATAAGAGCGACCGATATTGAGGCTGCCGCCGTTATCAGGGTTGGCAATATCTCCGGCATTTCGCTCCTTCATGGCGCACTACTCTCCCACTGTTTGTAGACAAACCAGTCTCGCCATTCCTCTACTTCCGCCGAAGATAGCTGCCTGACTTCTGCGAGCGAGCACCCTATAGCCTCCGCTATGAGGTAATCTATTCGGTCGATTTCGCCGAGTGCGAGGCCCCGGCGTCTGCTTTTCCCTGGGCAGGATTAAGGCCGGAGATTTCCGCTATGGCGTCCGTGAAATCCTCGACATAATCCTGTGGAGTCGCCTCTAGCCACGCTTCCGCCTCTTCCAATGTAACGCCTGTAGAGAAGGCGATACACTGTGCTTCGATAGCTTTAGGCTGGTCCTTTGGGATGAGCCGTACTTGTAGCGTTTCCGCTCTGGAAAGGCCCCGGTATTTGATCGTCTGTCCATCTTTGAAAGTGAATTCATCGGATGGTAGCTGGACTATGGGAAGGCCCATTAGGCGTACGCAGCCCTGACGACAGTACCGTTAATGCGAAGCGTCGCATTAAACTTTACGATGCCTTCCAGTGGCGCCGATACGGCGAACCTTTCGACGTAGCAGTCGCCGGTATAGCGAGTCTTTCCGGTGCCATTTCCACCAGGGCCGAAGTCGAATGAGGTAAGCGCCTTCGACGCAAGGAACGGAGCGAGCACAGGATCAGGGCCGGTATCGGCCTCATTGTCCCACTTACCGGCGAGGGTAATAGCGCCTCCGTCTAGGCCAGGAAGGAATTCCTTAGACTCCTTACCGATAGTCGTAGCGTCTGCCATATCGACGTTACGGTCTAGCTCGATAGAGTCGCAGTAGTTCCCGATGACTCGCAGAACGGCGCCGGCATCTTCGACGCCTAGATATGCGTCTTTTCCATGCACCTTCATTACGTAAATACCTCCACTGTGAATTCTACGGCGAGGAATTCCACGCCTCCGACGGATGCGAATTGCGGCCTAGCGTTCACTACTGCGCAGGTATCGCAGGAGCCACCTAGCGTCCTGTCCGCTTCGATAGCGGCTCTTATGCTGCGCTCTCCTTCGGCCTCTAGATAAGGAACCATTTCCTTATAAGCGGCCTTGTCATCTGCCTTTGAAACCAGGAGCCAGAGAGGGAAAGTCCACTCATCGGCCCTGCCGCCTAGCGTCACATCGTAAGGCGTTTCAGGCAAGCTCAGAACAGCCGCCGGAGGCTCTACATGCTTACTAGGGAAGTCGTATACCCTGAGGCCCATTACGGCTCTTAGCTGGTCGCCTAGGCCGCTCATAATGCTCTCTAGCGAGTGCTCTGAGTAGGGGTCAGGAAGTGGTGTGCCCATCCAGGCGAAGTGTGAAAAGTCCAGTACGTAGCCTGGGAAATTGTAGACAGCGCCGGCGAATTGCGGCCCAGAAACATACGTATTGAGGTTTACGTCTACTGCTCCCGTCCAGTCGAAATACCAGGGACCGTTGCCAAATGGCACAGCATCCGCCGGGAAAAGGACTGAAATAGGGACTGCATAGTCCGCAGTTTTCGTGACAAGGCCACGGAATTTCACTGTTCCGTCACGCTCTATCCGGTGCTCTACGGTTCCCTCTCCGCCAGAAAGGACGATGACTCCTTCGCTAGTCCAGTCTCGAATGCCTCCCATTATCGGTACCGGACTTTCCCTGAAAGAAGGACGGCCACGTCAGGATCGACCTTAGAAAGCAGGCGAATCTCTGAGCCGATTTCCGGTGAGCCAGCGACACCGAAGGGCGCATGACGGCGAGAAAAGATGCGGCTCGCCTGGAGAATACACGCCTGACGGACGCTCTCCGGTACCTCTGCTGCGTATCCCCATTTCGCCGTAATGGCGACCCTATGACGGGAAATGGCGAAGGTGAGAGGCCATGCCGCAGCGGTAGGGAAACTGTATTCGATAGACGTATATGGCTCGCCCAGGGCTGGAGCATTGTCCGGTTTCAGGACGTATCCGGCGCTGACATTCTCGACAGCCTCCGGAATCAGGATGCCTGCCACGTCCACCAGTAGCCCTACCTCGCTGTAAATGTCGTCCACTATCACGACACCATTCCGAGGAATGAACCAGCGCTGCGTAGCCATTTCGGATGCGGTAAAGGTGCGGTTACAGTGCTCCGTAATAAGCTCTGTAGCGGCATCTAGGGCGACCTGAAGGAGCGCATCGTCGCTATCGTCCGTGATGCGAAGAGACTCCTTCAGGTCGTCCAGGGATGCGTAGCTCATGGCTTAGGCGGCGCTGGTAATGACGGTGTAGGCGTTAGCGTCCTGGACCATACCGTCGGCCCTGGCCCATGCGAGGTAGCCGATTTGTCCGGTGCGAGCGTAAAGCTCCCGAAGGACAATCATCGTGACTTCCTTAACGTCACGGATGATATACCCTCGCTTGATATTACCGAACACAGCGGCCTTCGCTCCGGCGCCGAAAACCGGCATGGAATTGTCGATAACGATGCGGTAGCCACGGAGAGTCCGCACAGGCTTACCGGCGACGGAATCGTTCGCCTCGCCCAAAAGCGGCCTTCCGTTAGCGTCCAGCAGACCCTCAAAGAGAGCCACTGAAGCATCGTTCATCGCCCATACGCTCTCTCCATCTTCCCGGTATGCCACGTCGGGAACGTGAGTCGCAGCGATGACATTAGCGAGCGTCATACCGACTGCGTTAGAGGCGATGGTGATTCCGGTAGTGCCACCAGTGAGAAGGCCCTGAGGCTGGCCGACTCCGGTACCTGTCGCCCAGTGCTTCGCCTGCTTCCGGTGAATGCGCTCAGCGAGCTTCCGGTCTACGAAAGCCTCCAGGTCGAAAGCGGAGTCCTGTGCAAGCTCCCAGGAGACTTTCAGAGGCTCGCCGTCTACTCCGGTGCTCTCGTACTTGTAGGCGCCGAGAGCCTTAGGGCCGAACACCAGGTCAGCGCCTCCGGCTGCCTGCGCATTCTCGGCGACGATCTCGCCTTCGTTAGCGGTATCGTCGTTCGTAACCCAGGGAAGAGGGTTACCGCTGGTCGTAGTGACGTGCTCTGCCTCGCCGGAAATGCCGCCGAAAGCCTTCATCCGCTCGACAATGCGAGACACCATCGCATCCGGGACCAGGTAGCCACCAGCGGCGCCGGTACCCTCGCTCTGCGCCCTAAACTCCAGGTCGCTATTCGGGATACCGGAACGGAGATAAGCCTCGAAAGCTCGCTCCTGGTCGGTACGCTGCGTAGCGTGCTCCGTCCCAGCGGCGTTAATGTGCAGGTCGTTCCGAGTAGGAGTGATGTAGGCATTGTGACGGGAGCGGAATTCGACATTCCGCCTAACCGTCGCAAGCTCTCGCTCCAATTCCTCGTAGCGCTGCACTTCCTCATCGTTAAGCGGACGCTCCTGCTGCTGTCCGTCCACTTCCTCCGTAGCGCCGGCGATAATCGCCTGAAGCTGCTCCAGGATTTGCTCAATAGTGCGCACGTTCCCTGCCTACCTTTCTGTTAGTAACCGGGATCGTGCCCGGATGATTTGACTTCTACGGTCCCCAATTTGGGGAATATTGCGGAAATCCCTAGTCCGGAGCACTACGTCGTTACTCTCCTTATAGGCGGGATAGGTTGCGAGCGATACATCGTAAAGCTCTAGCGCCGTGATAGTCCGCAATTGCCTACCATCCGGCGCCCTTCCCCACTCATGAGCAGTCGGCTTAAATCCGAAGCTCATACCAGTAAGGTCGCCTCGCCTTACTAGCTCTCTTACGTCTCTGCCTAGGGTTGTATCAGGCAGGAGTGACCGTACCTGTAGGCCGGTTTCGTCCGTCTGTAGCTCCAGTGTCCCGGAGCTAGTTCGCCCTAGCAGATTGTCGGGATTGTGGTTAAGCAGGAAGCGCACATCATCTCGCCCTAGAGCGCCGTTAAAGGCCCTTTGGTGGATTCGCTCCCAATGCGAACCGATCTGAGCCAGGGCGCCGAAAACGGAAGCGTGTCCGCTCATACGGTTTTCCTGGTCCGTCAGAGCGGTACGGAATTCGGGAACGAAAAGGCGATTCATTGTGCTAGCTCCTAGCTGCCTTCCGTCGGAATGACGGCGACACCAGCGGATCGCTCCACTACGTCGCCCTGGACTTCGCCAGGAAGCGGCAGGACTCGCCCTGCGCTCTCGATCCGGCCAGGAGGCCACTGAACGTCAGTACCGGCGATGTTTCCATCGCCCATCTGCGAGGCGGAAAGCTCGCCCTTCTGGACAGCCTCCGCATTGGGAATGTCCACAGTGCGGGAAGTGTCCGCATCGTTCGCATTCCGAGTAATGCCGCTGTCCTTGTCTACGCTCTTCTTAGGCATCTGTCGTCTCCGTTTCTGTAATAGGTGTCTCTTCGGTTTCCTCTAGGGCGGGAAGGTTCCTAATCGCCCTAGCCTCATCCTTCGTCAGTAGTCCTGCTTCGACCTGACGAATGAGAAGGTCTATTTCCTGCTCCGGCGAAGGCTGCATAAGGCCGGAGTAGTCGAATTCGCAGAAGTCGCTAGGCGGCAGGAGCATAGAAAGTCTCTGCTCCAGTCTGGTAGTCCAGCCTGCGAGACACATAACCCTGAATGAGCGCACTAGCTCCTGGATTCCGCTCCCCCATGAGGTAGCTCCAGAGGCGCTAAGAAGCTCCTTAGGGACGCCTAGCCAGCGGCTGCATTCCTCAATTCCGAAGTGCCTACCCTCCAGGAATTGAGCGTCAGCGGCGCTCATAGTCCAGGGCGAAAACTCGACAGGAGCAGGGATAAATGCCACGTCTCCGGCATTCTCGGCGCCTGCCTGAGAGCGCAATCCGTCTAGGACTTGATCCCTCTGTGTCTTAGTCAGAGCCTCTGACTTAGGCCGCAAAATGCCGCCCAGCAGAAGGCCGTTTTTGAACATACGTCCAGCGGCTCGCTCGCCTGCGAGCGCAGTACCTAGCGAGTTTCGAGCGACGGAGATAGGCGAAAGGCCCTTCAGTCCATCCGTGCCGAAGGCTGGAATATGTGTAAGGTCGAAGCCTGTAAGCTCCCGAAGGTCGCCGTTAATATCCCTAGTCCGGTAGAGCTTCATTCCGCTTTTCCGGTCCCTATCGACAGAGACAGTCCAGGGCGGGAGCGGCGTAAGGCCGGCGATTTGTCCAGCGCCTCCGGCGATATGGAAGAGGTAGCTATTCCCCCATAGAAGCTCATGAGCCATGATTAGCTCTACCCATTCAAACGGAGTCAGGTCAGGGTTAGGAGTGTCGAGGAAGCTCTCGATTTCCTCTCGCCCTATAGCCCTACCTCCCAGCGCTCTAGAGCGCCTGTAGCTCTTCAGAGGCAGGGTAGCGATGGTGCCAGATATCAGAAGCACGGAGCGCCATACAGCCGAAAGGCCCAGCGCTGAAGTCTCCGATAGCTGAATACCGGCAGCATTCGTCATGCCTATTCCGAGGTATTCAGCGAGCGCAGGATCGCCTATACCTAGCTGGACTTCCGCTCTGTATTCGACTTCTTTTCGGCCGAACAATTGCATGGACATAGCATACCAGGTCAGCGAGGCCATGCGGTGTATACTCATGGGATGGCATCACGGACTCCCGGTCCGAAAGTAAAGAGCGACGTAAAGCTCGATCTTTCGGGATTATCTGAGGAGTTTCCGCAGCGTGCATTTGACCTATTAGCGCTCTTCGGCTACAAGCCTTATCGCTGGCAGAGGAAGGTCATCACTCGCATATATACGGATAGGCATAGCGCTATGGCGCTGGCATATATCCAGATTGCGAAGAAGAACGGGAAAACTGCGCTCGCAGCGATGATCGTTCTTATCGAGATATGCCTCTTTGACGAGCGAGAATGCTACGCCGTTTCAGACGCTCAGACTAACCTTAAATCCGTCTTTTGGCTGGAGCTTAATAAGGCGATTAAGAAGTCTGGTTATGAGCACTTCTTCGACATATACCAGCTACAGATAACGAATCCGGATACCGGCTCATTTATCCAGATGAGGCCCGGGAATTTCAACGCTTCCCAGGGTATTAATGCACATCTTGTCATCGTAGACGAAGTGCATTTAATGAGTCGGGAAGTGTGGAATGGCTACCTTATGTCCGGCGATGCGAGAGACGATCCGCTAGTGGTCGGCATCACTACTCCTGGATATAACTACGACTGCGCAGCCTACGACCTTTACAATGAGGCGAAGGCCGGTAGCGATCCTGACCTATATGCGCTCATCTATGAGCCAGAGAATCCGGAATGCGATCCGCTAGATGAGGCAGAATGGGAGCGAGCGAATCCGGCGATGAACGAATCGCCTCCGCTCCTGAAGGCTCTACGGCGACACTGTAGGAAGATGCGCCTTAACGATTTCCGGCGCTTCAGACTAGGACAGTGGACGGCGACAGAGAAAGCATGGCTGCCTCATAACGCCTTTGCGAAGCTCGCCGTTAACGACCCTATCGGCCAGGGCGAGAGAGTATGGCTAGCGCTGGACGGCTCATGGAGCGGAGACACTACCGCTCTAGTCGCCTGTAATAAGCGCTACAAGCTCCAGGTAATAGGCCACTGGTACCCTCCGGTAATGGATGAGACAGAGTGGCGAGTACCTATGGACAAGGTAGAGCAGGCGATTAGGGATGCCTGCGCTTACTACGATGTGCAGGAGGTAGTTTGCGATCCGGCTAGATGGTCTAGGAACATTCAGGCGCTCGCCGCTGAAGGGTTGCCTATGGTCGAATATCCGCAGTCTCCCCAAAGAATGATCCCAGCTACCAGCCTCTTTTACGATGCGGTACTAGACGAAAATCTCTCCTGGGTTAGAGACGATAAGGGTAAGGCTCTAGCGGCTCACGTCGGAATGGCAGAGACGAAGGAGAGCGATCAGGGCGCCATGCTTAAGAAAGCGGCCTTTGCTCCGGCCTCTTCTAATATCGACTGCGCAGTCTCCGCTCTAATGGCTCACGACAGGGCGACCAGGGCGAAGGACGAAACCGACTGGAGCGTCGAATGGGTAAGTATTCATGCCGGTGAATGAATATTCATGCAGGCTAGCGACTGAATAACTATGCACTCCGCTGGCGTTTGCAGTCATTTCTCCGGTATGGGAGACTGGTCTTTCAGCAGGACACCAGCACCGAAGGAGACAGAATGAAGGAGACACAGAGCGATCCTTTCGAGGTAGCTCCCTACTCATGCGGACACCAGCCGGAAGGCGTCTGCGACGGATGCCTAGACGCTCGCCTCTCAGAGCGAGCGATCCGGCATGAGTACGCCTTGCGAGTCGTCACAGACGGCGACGAATTGCGCCTGCCGCTGCGCATCCACTCTGGTAAGGACTACAGCCCTGGCGAGCGCCTGGACGCTGTAGCTGCCAGAGTCGCTAGCGACCTGCTCCGGATGCACTTCAACGGAGTATGTGACCGTATCGACGTCTACGTCTCAGAGGTAGCAGACGGCGACTGCCTGGGCGACTCTGAGCCTGTGCAGCTAGCTCACGGCGAAGCTATCCGATGAGGTACCCTCCGGAAGCGCCGGACTGGTGGGACGCTGAGCCTGCCGACTTCTGGGCGAATGAGGATTACTACCTAGATCGTGAGAATTTCGACGAGCATTACGGCGACGAAATCGACGGTTTCGCTATCGGAATGCACATAGAAGGAGTGCCTATGTAGAGCCTGAGGATTGCGTCTACCTCCCGCCGGTAGACGCTTTCTGCTTCATCCCTTATACCGGAGCCGAAAGGCAAAGGATAAGGGATGAAGCGGTGAGCGTCTAACAGATAGGGCGCTCTGCAATAAACACCAGCACACAACCCATAGAAAGAAGGAGTTATGAACGGGAACACCGTTACCCTTTGCGGTAACATTACCGCCGATCCGGAGCTTCGCTTTACGCCTTCCGGCCAGGCGACTGCTTCCTTTGGCCTCGCCATTAACCGGAAGTGGACGGACAAGGCGACGAATGAGAAGCGAGAGAGCGTCTCTTTCTTCGATATCGTCTGCTGGCAGGAAATGGCCGAAAATGCCGCTGAGTCGCTTCAGAAGGGCGACAGAGTGGTTATCGTCGGCAGGCTGGAGCAGCGCTCCTGGGACGGCGAAGATGGTAAGCGCTACAAGGTCGAAGTCGTCGCCGAAGAAGTCGGCCCTTCGATCCGCTGGGCGACTGCCGTAGTGACGAAGAATGAGCGGAAGGCGCCGGAGCCGAACGCAGGCAAACCGGCCTCTCGCCGTCGTTAGCAGACCGCTACCAATGGGCAGGAGAGCCGTTCCCTTTTGGGGGCGGCTCTTTTGCTTTTAGGAAGGACTCGCCCCGAATGACACTCGAAATCTCGCCCTATAAAGACAAGCGCATACAACCTACTATTGCCCTGGTATCCGGTAACCCTGAGCGCCTTAGATACGTCACCAGTAACGGCGATGCAGGCGAAGGCGATCCGGAGACAGTGTGGCAGATACTTAACCGGAAAGAGAGCTACGTAACTACGACAGTCGATAGGGGAAAGCCTCGCACCAGGACTCGCATAGGCGCTAAGCCTATCGTTATCGCAGCTAAGCGAGGCTCTATCCGTGACTTAGTGCGGACTTGCGACGCTCGCCATTGGGTAGGCACTAGGGCTACTCATGGAAAGTATAAGCGCCTAGACCACATAGACGGCCCTACGGTACGGCGACTAGGCATTACCGCAGACATAGAAGATGCAGCGGAAGCTCTCTTTACCTTTGTCGAATTCATGAACTATCACGGAGTCAGGTTTAACGGCTCAATAGCAGGAGCAGGGCTAAACCTTTTCCGCTCGACACTAACGGAGCCTATCCACTTTTGGGCGCCTCCCATAGCGCTAGAGGCCCTATGGCCAGGGCGCCGAGAATACTGGCATGAGCCTAAGCTCTGGTATGGGATGCAATACTTCGACCTGAAGGCCGCTTACCCTGCCGCTCTAATGGAGCGAGGCATACCGACTAGGTGGCACCAGGTCGATCCGGACAAGTGGCGAAATGAGCCTGACGGATTCAGTGTCACTCGCTCATTCACGCCTTACGACAATCCTCCGCCTAATCCTCTTCCTTTACGCCTTCGCCCTGGCAGTAGGCGAGAGTCTATCTCCTGGGCGACTGGAGCTTTTAGCGGTACCTTCCCTCATAGGGACTTGCAGAATGCCGAAGAGGTAGACGCCTGGGTACAGCCTGAAGAATCCTGGGCGCCTAACCGTTATACGGACGCTTTCGCCTCTGAGGCATGGCAGATGCTACGCCTAGAAATGCGGACTCTTCCCGGCATGGCAGGGCTACTAGGGAAGCTCGCAGATAATGGCCTTTGGGGAATGTTCGCATTCGACAATACCGGCGACGTAGAAGTTAAGTGGACTACGAAAGACGGCGATATGTCGAAGGCGACAGAGCGCAGGAAGGCAGGACTTCGGAAGGCTCACGGTATCGGTGTCGCCCTGGCAGCTACCTCTAGAGTCCGTCAGAGCCTCTGGAAAGGCGTTAGGCAGGCGCAGGCGATCTACTGCGACACTGACGGCATGATTGCACCAGAAGCGGCCTACGTCGCTCCTAGAGCCTGTGGCGATGGTTCCTGGTATCCGAAGCAGCCACTACCCATAGTCCAGATTAAGGCGCCTCAAATCTACCGCTGGATTACGCCTAGAGATTTCATGGAATGGGAGAATGGCGAGGTACCAGCTAGCGCCTGGCATTACCTAGGCGAGAGCGATCCTAAGAACTTCCTTAGCGCTCCCGTCACTCCTGGACAATTGCACGGAGACGATATGGGTACTGCTCCGGCTATGTCGGTTAGGCAGGCATATCTCAGAGGCTTAATGGAAGATGCCTAGATTCGGTAGCTACAATATGGTGCCGGTATCGAGCGCACCTAATCACGGTAAGGTCAGGTTTCTTAGGCCGCTTCCTCATGCCGGCGACTTCTGCCCTTGTCAAAGATGCGACGAAATACGGAAGGAGAATGCGTTAGCTCGCACTATGGTTAACTGGAAACCGGACTACCCTCCGGCCTTTTATGCTTCGGTAGATTGGGAGGAATGGAGATATGAATAAGAAGCAGAAAACGGCGATGCTAAAGCAGATGACTAAGGACAGGACAGAAACGCCTAATGCAGTAGGCCGCTCCTGGTGTAACGTTCACGACTGCCGCCCTACTACATGCTTCCTGTTGCACTATCCAGAGTCGTCTAATAGCCGTAAGAAGGTCGTATATGGGGAACGGTAAGAAGAAGATATACCGCTGCGACCAGTGCGATCCGCCTGCTATCTTCTATGGGCGAGTCCCATTCGATTTAGACCAGCGCACGCATAAGCGCCTCGCCCTGCCGAAGAGCCGTGAGCTTGCACCTAAGCGGCCTCCGGTGTGCTACGATGGTGACGGCGAGGAAGAGCCTCGCCACGAAGAAGGAGACTGAAGATGCCTGATGCAGCGAACGCCACTACTGCCACTCCGGAGGCCCCGAAGGCCGCTGAGCCTGCTATGCAGGTCGTGATGGTGGAGGCGAGCGACTTCGCTCCCCGGACCAGGAAGAGCACCAGCGAGGCCCTGACGGCCCTTAAGCCTGCTCTCGCTCACGTCCAGAGCAACCCTGACAAGGTGTGGACCATCGTTCAGAACGTCACTCCGGCGAAGTCCGCTTCGCTTGTGTCGCTCCTGAATGAGCGCTACGACAGCAAGTGGACTTTCGGCGCTCGCTCCACGGACGACGGAACGGCTATCGTCCAGGCTCGATTCAGCGCCGATCCGGCGAAGGCTCGCCCTGTCCGGAAGGTGACGAAGAAGGCGACGAAGGCAGCCGCTAAGAAGTAGGGAAGAGCGGTACCGCTAGGCGGTATAGCAGCCCTGCGAATCCCCGAAATACAGAGGCCCCGGTTCCCGAAATGGGAGCCGGGGTTTTCTGCGTTTAGGCTTAAATGAGGTTGTGAAATATTTCACAAACTATCTATGCCGGCGATTCGGCCGCTCATATAGCGTATATGAGACGCGATCCGCCTCCTTATTTCCCTATATCACCGGCCGATGCGCCCGTGATTTACTGTATATCTCCGCCGAAAAAGTCGCCCCTTTTCCCATATGGCAAC
>Ga0196958_10000390_pt1 | contig 14310 bp, 7 predicted proteins | sample S1v_10metaG_FD_148654 | JGI IMG/M metagenome (GOLD analysis project Ga0196958, IMG submission 148654) | Soil microbial communities from Anza Borrego desert, Southern California, United States - S1+v_10 | ecosystem: Environmental > Terrestrial > Soil > Desert | place: USA: California | collected...
GCGCGCCTCCCGCCGCCGCTGAAGCGGCGAACGCGCGGCAAAGAACTCTTCGCCTGCACCGCCTTTCGATCGATTCGTACGATCCACACCGATCGTCACTCGTCTTCAGTACCTGTGCAGAGGTTCCCTAGCTGGGCATCGTAGTCTCGCGCGCCCATCCTCAGCAACCCGGTATCGCGATCGTACAGCCCGCCACCGAAGCCGAAGGGCTGAAATCCCGGATTCGTATCGATCAGGACCTTACCGTATTCGTCGTATGCGAGCCGTTGTGCAGTCGTACCGTCAGCAACATCGACAACCAGGCGCGGCGAGCCGATGAGGTCGGAGACGATGCGATAGGTCTTACCGCCTTTAAGCATGTAATCCGGCACGTTGCGGCGGGAGCCGTAAACGAAGCGGCTCGCGACCATACCCGCGCCGTCGAGTTCCACAACCACCTTGTGATCCGAGTAAAGCCAGCCCTGAACGAGTACGCCGTTGACCTTCTTTCCGATGCGGCGATGCTGTCCGTCGATGACGTATTCGATCGCTCGTCCTGGCGACGCCACGGAGCGAAGGTTGCGGAACGCGTCGTAGCCATAAGTCGTCGTCGCGCCACCGGTCGTACGGGATCTGAGCGCTCCCGACCTGTAGTACTGAAACGTGGAGTCGCCGTATGTCGAGAGGCGATCGCCGTCGTATGTCGCCATATCGGCACCGCCAACGAAACGATGTGCAGTGCGGTTACCAATTCCGTCGTAGTCATATTCGGCAATGACTACTCCGTCTCTGGTCACGGAGTCGAGTTGGCCGGCAGCGTCGTAGTTGAATACTGAGACGGTCGGCGTACCGCCCATCGCTTCGCTCATCGTTCGGATACGACCCGCTGCATCATGGACGTACGTGAAAGTCGCCAGCGCGACTCCGTCGAGCTTTGCCTCATACGTCTCGACCTCGTCGAACGAGTTGTACGACCAATGGTCCGATACCCGCCCCAGCAGCGTGTCGCTCAGCAGGCCTGTCTCCGGATCGTAGTGCAACGCCAGATCGCCTGCGCTGCGCAACAGACCGTCATGGTCATAACCATAAGAGGCTCCGTTTTCACTGCTGAGCCGAAGATTTTCATCGAAGGACCGCGTGACCGTGCCCGAGATGTCGCCCGACCACGTCGTCCCCGTGAGGAGTGGCCCATCGAAGGTAAAACTCGTGATTTCCCCATCGGGGTTCTCGATCGTCGCAACATCCCCGGTTTGGGCGGCATAACCAATGATGTAGGTACCGTCGTTGGTCACCAGCGATCCGATACGTCCTTGCGAGTCCTGCTCGTATTCAATCGTCTCCCCGTCCGGCAGCGTCGTACGCCGTAAATTGCGGTCTTTGTCCCACGAGAGTCGTGTTTCCGCACCGTCCGGGCGCGTGTAAGTCTCGAGGAGGTTTGCGGTATTGAAGTCGAACGTGTGAGAGCCGCTGCCACCGGGCGTCGCCGTTTCGAGGTTGCCAGCAGCGTCGTAGGTAAAGGACATCGCGCGGCCACCGGGCAGGCTCTGTTCTTTGAGACGGCCGGCGGCGTCATATGAGAACGTGAGAGTGCGCGCCGCGGCGTCGGTTACCGAAGTCAATTCGTTCCGCGTGTTGTAGCCGAGTGTCAGCGAGCGAGCGCCGGCGGTAATCGTCTTCAGCCGGCCGCGTTCATCGTACGTATAAGCGATGGTGGCGCGTTCTGGCGAGATGATCGACGTCACTGCGCCTTTCGCATCGAGCACCATCGTCGCGCGGCGGCCAGCCGGTGTGCGAGCCTCGAGGTGCCGCGTCAGCGCGTCATACGCGAGCGTCCAGAGATGACCATTCCGGCCGATGATTTGCTGTACCGTCTGGATTGACAGCGGATCATCAGCGTTCGCGAGCGTCGCTTCGCGAACGTGCGTGAGCGCGAGCGAACGCCCCCCGGCGGTCGATATGGAGAACTGTTTGGAGAAGATTGCCTGCATCCCGAACCGAGGATCAGACGCAGTCGTCGAGCTCATCGTCGTGCCGTCCGGCATCGTGGTCGTCGTGCCCCCCGGGGTTCCGGTCTTGATCGTCTGCAGGCCATCAATCGCGGTCTCGACCCAGCGCGTCACGAGGTCGGCACCCGCGGCGACCTGGTATTGCTGGGCGCGTCCTTCGGCTGAGGACCGGGTGACCGCGTATTGCCGCGCATCCCCGGTGCGATCTAATCCGATGAAGCCACCACGCGGATCTTCGTCCTTCGTAAGGAGACCGTTTTCGTCGTATGTAAACGTGTGCACGCCGTGGCGTTGGTCCACTAGTGTCTCGAGCAATCCGTCCGCGTTGTACGTGAAGGAAATTTGCTCCCGCGCGGGATTAGCGACCGCGCTGAGGTGTCCGTCCGTCAGGGTGAGGGAGGTGCGCTGACCTCCGGGCGCGACGACAGCGGCCGGGGTGCCGTCCGCTTCACGCTCGATCGTAGTTCGATTTCCATACGGGTCCTGAACGGCAACGAGTCGTCCAGCATTGTCGTATTCCAGCGTCTCGATGGTATCGGCCGTCATCGTATCGACGGTTCGCACATGGCGGCCGCCCTCGAAAACATAGGCGCGCGCGCCATCTGCAGAAGGCAACAGGATCGCGCCTACTCGACGTGCCGCGGGAAAGGCTTCTGCTGCGCGTCGAATCGCGTTCAGCTCCGAGTCGGCAATGTACACACTGCCGTCCGGACCGGTGGCAATGTCGAATGGGTAGTTCACCTCGGTCGAACGTGCCCGAGCACCGTTCGGCGCGAGACGGAACTGTCGCGTCGTCGGATCGCCCGCGAATGTCGTAATGACACCGTTCGGCGCGATCGCACGCACACGCCCGGATTGCCCGCTGATGCCGTTCTCGCCGACGAGCAACGTACCGTCAGATGCGACGGCCATTCCGAGGACGCCGTTGCCGATCGCACCGGCAGTGGCGAGCTGGCCGTCCTGCACTTTCGGGTTCGTAACCGGCGAGCCGCCCACTAAGAGCAGGCTGCCGTCAGGCGTGATCTTCAAGATCGTCCCGCCGCCGGTGACGTACAACGTCCCGTCTGCGGCAGCGGCGATTTCCGAACAGAAAAGCGATGCCGCGGACGCGCGAACGGTTTGACCCGTCTGGTAGGCGAGACTCGTCCCCGTCCCGGCGATCGTAGAAGCAAACCCGTCGACCGTGACACGGAAGACGCGGCGAAGATCAGCGACGTACAACGTCCCGTCAGGACCGAACGCGATGCCGCGCGGCTGCATCGGGACCGCGATCGCGGGGACGTTGTTCACGACTGCAGTCGGATGCGGCGGCAGCTGGCCTGTGCCCGCGACCGTTTCGAGCAACCCCGCGCGAATGCGACGGATACGACGATTCCCGCTGTCGTTGAAGTATACGGTGCCGTCCGGCGCGACCGCGACATCGAAGGCGTTGATCGGGTTACCAGCCGCCGGCTGATTGTCAGGCGTGAAGCCGCTCTGCTCGCGACGACCGGCAATGGTCGTGAGTTGTCCCTGCCGGTCAACCTTCCGGATCGTCCGGCCCTCCGATAAGTAGAACGTCCCGTCCGGCGCCACCGCCACGGAAACTGGAAATGTGAGCTTCGTGGAAGTCGCCGGCCCATCAGAACCGGTGTTGCAGCACTCACCTGTTCCAGCAACGGTCGTCAGGCTCGATTCGCCCGTCTGTTTCGGATCGCTCTCGCGCCTCGTGCCGTTTCCTTCATACAACACTCGACCGACGCCGTCGTAGAAGCGTTGCGCACTGAAGCCCCAGCCGCCGAATCCCGTATCGCGCGTATTGAAGCTCCCGAGCAGGACGTCGAACCTCTGGGTCAATCGAACCTGCATGCGCGCCGACGTCGACGTCATCGGTCCGGTGCCGGGCTGCGCCCAAGCGTTCAGCAGGCCACCAGGCGTCGCGAAATACGCGTCATACACATAGGCGATCTCGATTTCCGCGTTCCGAGCGCCCGTGACATTTCGGCCGTAGGCATCTGCTCCGTCCCAGTCGATCGTGTGCGAGAGATTGGCGCCGGGCTGGAACGTTTGCCGGATCCGCCGACCCGCAATGTCGGCGGTAAGCTCGACGGCACGGAGCGGCACCGGCGGTTGTGCGCCGGTCAACTGCACCTTCACTTTGGATCGAGTTCGTGCGGTGCGCGCACTGTTGTATTCGAGCGAGTAAGGCGTTCCAACGATCGGAATGCTCTCAGAGAGAGTCTGCCCAGCGCAGTCGACGATGGACCAGCCTTGCTCGTTGCCGGAGTTGCAATTGTCGCCCGAGGGGGTCCATGACGGGTTCGGCTGGTTTGGCGAGCCCGCACCGGCCCCCGGTACGAGCGGCCAGTCTGGCCAGTTATGATCGATGGGGGTGAAGTGATTCGTCGGAACGCGCCACAGACTCTGGCCCGCTGCGTACAGCGTCGCGAGCGTCGCGCGCTCGAAGTCGTTGATGCCAAGCGCCGCAAGCGTCGTGGGACTGTCGGCTGCACCGTCGCCGTTGGCGTCGAGCTCGGCGAGTCCCGCGGTGATCGTGAGAACCTTTAGGACACGACCATTGTCCGACCCGATCCACGTTGCACGCTGCCGGTCGTAATAGCCGGTCGGAACCACGCCACCGACGGGGAACCCGACGAAGTTTTCAACATAGAAGAAGACGGGTTGCGAGAAGCGAATCTCGGTTGCCCCGGCAGCGACGGCTTCGTCCGCGCTCATCTCGACGCAGTAGGTATATGCGCTTGACGGCGGCAGTGCAGCGGGCATTGCATTCGGCCCGAACGGGCCAACCGTGAACTCCGTCGCGCGGATGCTCAGCGCTGGTGCGGCAATGGTCGATCCGTCTGCGAAAGCGAGTGTGGCGCTGGTCCCGGACGGGATGAGCACTGTTGCGCGCCGGCTTCCATCCTCATCGCTTACGGATGTTCCCCGCGCGACCTGCATGGATGACGAATTCATCGTAACGGTGGTCACGGCATCGTCGTAGCGGACGAGCGCGACGTCATCGATAATCCGGTACTCGTTCCACTTCGAAACGACGAGACGGTGCGCAGGAACGTGACCGGCCTTCGCGAATGAGACGTGGAGCGTCCCGCCGCCATTCACGACGAGATCGTACCCACCATCCGCACGGCTCACGGTCTCGCCGAATTCCGGGTGATTGTGAATGGTTACTTTCACCCCACCTAACGGCGCACCGGTGGTGTTCCGGACGATGCCCCGCAACACAGTGGCACGTTCGTCCGCAATCGTTTGAGGCGCCACGCCGGTCTGGATGGGAGTGGCACCCGTGAACAGGAACGAGACTTCCTCGAGGAATGAAGGGACGACGGTGGGGTCGGCCGGTGGCGCGATGGGATCGGGTGGCAGCGGTTCCGGCGCGGCGATGGTGACTCGCGCGGATGCGGTGAACGTCTCGAAGGCCGCTGCAACGTTCGCGCTGCCGACCGCACGAGCCGTCGCGAGGCCGCTTGCATCCATCGTGACGACCGTTGCATTCGATGATGTCCACGTCGCGGCAGCGGTGACGTCGACCGGTGTTCCATCGGTGCGCGTCGCGATCGCGTGGAACTGAACCGTGTCACCGACGACCGCCGCGGAGACACCTGGGGTAACGGACAGGTTGATGAAATTGACGACCGTGAACGCGGCGGCGCTGACGCCGGTGCCTCCGGCGGTCGTGATCGAGATCGGGCCGGTCGATGCGCCGGCAGGGACCGCGGTGATGAGCTCCGTCGTCGTGGCCGCGACGACGATCGCGGGCGTGGGGCCGAAGCGAATCTGATTTTCGTTCGCGACCGCGCTGAAGTGCGAACCGCGGATGGTCACCGCCGTGCCGGTTCGGCCAGATGCGGGAACGAATGACGTGACTTCCGGGGGAAGCATGAACGTGTACGCGGCGGGGAGGGTTGCGTCGCCGCCTTCCGTGCGAACGGTCAGATCCACTGTGCCCGCAGGAACAGCGGGCGTCGTGACGGTTGCCGTCGTGGGGTCTTCGACGATCACCGTGCCGGCTGGAGTCGTCCCGAAGTAAACGTCGGTGGCGCCGGTGATGAACTCCGTTCCTCGGATCGTCGCATTCTGGCCGCCCACAGCCGGCCCCGTTGAGGGCGTCACCTGAGTGACGGTCGGAGGGACCACGTACGAGTACGCATCCGGCAGCATGACCGTGCGAATGCCGTTCGAGACCGCGACGTCGACTGTCCCGCCGCTTCCCGCGGGTGCGATTGCCACGAGCTCACCGCCGCCGACGTAGGTAAGATCCGCAACGACGGTCGTTCCAAACGTTGCGCTCATTCGACCGGGGAGAAAGCCTGAACCCAGCAGCCGAACGGCGTTTCCTCCGGCACGAGGGCCTCGGGTGGGATCGACTGCTCCGAGACGCAGTTCGGGCCGAACGAATCGGATCGCATCGTGCTTTGCGTCCGCGACGTAGAGCGCGCCAGCGTAGACGATCGCCCAAGGATCGTCGAAGGTGGCGGTCGCCACCGGGCCGTCCACGATGGCTGGAACGTTGCGGCGATCCGGCGAGCCGCTGATGGTCGTGACTGTGCCGTTTGCGATCCGGCGAATGAGGCCATTGCCAGTGTCGGCGATGTAGATCGCTCCGGTCTCGTCCAGAGTGATTCCGCGCGGCTGCCGGAATGTCGCCGCCGCTACTGTGCCGTCCGTAGTGCCGTCAACGCCGCTACCAGCGACGGTCGTTACCGAACCTCCACTGATCATACGAATGCGGTGGTTGCCCGAATCGGCGATCAGGAGCGCGCCATCGGCGCGCAACACAATGCCCTCCGGCTCCGCGAAACGTGCTGCGACGGCGGGACCATCAGCGAATCCGGCGCTGCCCTGACCGGCGATCGTCACCACGTGGCCATTCAGGTCGATGCGACGGATCGCGCTGTTCTTCGTATCCGCGACGTACAACTCACCGGTGGGCGAAACGGCCACTGCGGACGGTTCATCGAAGCGTGCGACAGCAGATGCGCCGTCGACGAATCCTCGCTTACCGCCGCCGGCGACCGTCGTCACCGCGCCGTCTGCGGCGATTCTGCGGACGGTGTGATTGTGGCGGTCGGCGACATACAGGACTTGGTGCACCGCGTCGTAAGCCAGACCCGAGGGCTCGTGAAACTGAGCGCCGGAACCTCTTCCGTCAGCCGATCCGGGAACTCCGCTGCCGGCGAGGACCGTCAGCGTTCCGTTGGCAGCGAGAGTTTTGATCTGGTGGTTCTTCGTGTCGGCGATGAACACGACGCCTGTGTTCGGGTCGACCGCGATGCCGTGCGGCGCCCGTAGAACGGGAGGCGCAGTACGGCCACCGGCGATCGTGGTGACGGTCTGGAATTGCGGTGAAGGTGCTTGCGCCGACGAGATGGCTGCAACACCAAACTGCAGCAGAACCGCACACGCAATGCGGAACCCAAGCATACGAAAACACACCATGGTCGATCTCCGTTGTGGACCGCGCGCAGACGCCGCCAACTGAAGTTTTGTTTTAGGAATGGTTGAAGCGGACCGTGCCAATCCCACATCGGCCAGGCACCCTTCGTCCTCTTCTAACTGTCCCACTCGGTCCGTTCGCAACGGGCCTACCGGCGGGAGAGTCGGCGGGACGTTAAATCCCCACCCTCATTTCGTGCGGCCTGCGCGGCGCGCTGCGTCCGCCGATACGCGCCGGGTGTCATGCCGAGGTGCGACTTGAAGCAGCGAGCGAATGTCCACGGCGTTCCGAACGCGCTCGCGATCGCGATCTCGTCGACAGGCGCGTTCGTGGTGCGAAGCAGGCGCTGTGCATATGCGAGTTGCTTCTCCCGCAGAAGTGCGCGAAGTGACGCGCCTGTGCTCTTACGGTGGAGTTGGTAACGGGAAACGCTGAGTTGTTGGGCAAACTCATCCGCCCGCGCCGCTGTTCGTTCGGCATAGCAAGCATTCAGGTACAGCTCCGCTGCTCGATGCAACCGGTCCTCATCGGTTCGCCCGAGCAGCGGCGCGGGTTCGAGACAAGGGTCACGCATGCGCCGTCACCAGAGGAGTGTCTCGACGAGCAGGGGTCCGTACCCTCATTTTGTGCGGTGTCACTGTAAGGTTCCGCCGCCGCACGACACTCCTATGCCACACGAGGGCGCCCTCTCGAGATGCCGAGGTTCACCCGGCGGAAAGGAGGGTTCATGCGACAGGTGTATCAACACGCCGGGCGTGTCGCTGCGGCGTTGGTCCTAGTGATTCTCGTGAGCGCCACAGCGGTGGCGGCTGAGCGTGATCGCGTTCGTAGCGTCCTCGACGGATGGCAACGCGCCAAACAGTGGGTCATCACGGTCTTCGCCCGCCTCGGAAAACCGCCCGGCGGCCCGGTCGAGGAGGAAACCGAGAATGAGATTCTCGCCGTAAACGAGGCCGGCGGGCGGCCGTAACCACCGCGATGCGCGTTCGGTAAAGGGTGCCGGACGCGCATCCCTCTCACGTTCCCGGCTCAGCAGGCGGGGCGAACATGAGTTCGTGGTCTCGATCTGCGCGGAGAATGAAGCGGCGTACATACCCAATGACCTGAGGCGAAATCGGGGTGGCACTCGCTGCCGCGTGGCTGAGATACGCAAGCGCCGTCAACGCGCTTGTGAGCTTGCCTGCTTCGGTGAAGCGTTTCGAGACGCCTGCGAGCACAGCCGGCACTTCGCGCTCTCGTTCAGCTGCAACGAGAAGTTCAGCCAAATCCACGGCGACCAACGCAGCATCCGTGAGCATCTCGAGCCTGGAGAATTCCACGATACATCCGCGCAACCGACGAATGGCCTCCTTGGTCTCACCGGCTCGGGCCTTCAGCCGGGCGATGCACCAGTCGGTGCGAATGACCTCAGAACTAGACCCCAGGCTCGAATGGAGCGCGCGTGCGCGGATCAGGTGTTTGTCAGCCTCTTTCAGGTTTCCGAGCTCGAGTTCGCACCCACCGACGACAAGCGACTCCCGTGCGACCCAGACCTCGTCACCCGTAGCTTCGCCGCGCTCCAGAAGATCGCGAGCGATATCCAACGCCTCTCCGTATCGATGTTGGTCTGAACGGATCAACGCAAGCAGATGCCGGGCGCGCATGTACCGATCTGTGAGGCCAAGGTGGAGAGCTGCGCGCGCAGATTCAGTGGCAAATCTCTCCGCGTCGGCGAAGTGCTCCTGTTCGTAGAGTAGGCTTGATCGAATGTAGGTTAGTGAAACAATTCCGGCACCCGGGTGGGGCAGACACCGATATTCGATTTCTGCGGCGTTCAGAGCCTCGAATGCCTCCGGATAGCGACCGAGAGCATCGAGCGCGTTTGCGCGTTCCTTCCACGCCTCTCCTCGAATCTCGTGCACGGCGTGGCGCGGGTAGACGGTGTCAGGAAGCACGGCGCTAATGGACACGGCAGTGCGACAGCAAGCGCGTACAACGGATTGCGTTCGCACAAAGCATTTGCGCGTTTGCATAAGCGCCGCACAACGCCGCCCGTATGAAAACGTGGATCGCCTGCGAGATCGAGCCATGCAAAACGTGCGGGCAGCATCTCCTCGTACGGCGCCAGGAGCGCGGCGGCGGCACGATCTTCCTCCGCAATCTGTTCGTGAAGCACGAGAATGGGATCGATCGCTCCGGCGAAGTCTGTGGTCCACACTTTTGGATCGTGAAGCATCGCCTCAAACGCTTGATGTTCGGCGACAGCGTCTGAACACTCGAGGCACTCTGCGAGATGAGCGACATCCTCTGGCACGAGGCCACCGTCTCGCGCCTAGAGCTCGAGCAGTTCGTCGGACAAGTGTCTCAATGCACGGCTCCTTTGCGCATGCCCACGTAAATCGCACGCGCCCGACTCCGGCAATACGACAGCAGCCGCGCGATGTAGTTCGCGGACGTATCGCGACTCTGCGCGATCGCGCCCGCCGTTTCTCCATGAAAATAAAACCGCGCAAGCGTATCCCGGCAACTCGCACCGAGCTGTCCGAGTGTTGCGCGCAACAGAAGTTTGCGAGCGACTGTCTCGACGATATCTTCCGACGGATCGGCAAGACAGCCATCGCTCTCACAGAACGGTTGCGCAACGCCACGACGGTTGAATTGTCGCGCGGCATTACAAATCGCGCCGATGAGGTATGGCCGAAGGTCTCGAACATTCGGCTGATTAACGAGATACGTGGCGAACACATCCTGCACGAGATCTTCGGCATCACCGTCCGGTACACCGAACCGGCGGATGGCGAGCAGTTTCAGAAGCGGCCGGTAGACGGCATACACTGCCTCGAACGGCTGCGCCCCGATATCTTCCGCATCGGCCGTGAGTAGCGAGACGTGCTGGGCTGCCTTGCTTAATTGATCCGATGAGAGTTCAACAGGCATCGATCACTTCCTGTGGCGTATGCATGCGCTCACATAATCTTATCCACACTTCCGCTCCTCCGACCAAAAGAATGTACTTTTAGGATGTCGCGCACGAAATGAGGGTGGACGACAACCGCCGCGGCGCCTACCGTGTTTGTCCGGGGGCTACGATTTGAGTATGCACTCGCTATGAGCGGTCAGCTGGCGACGGCGCGTCCAGCACTGCGCCAAGGCCTCTTCGTCTCGATCGCAGAAGGTTACGAGGAGGTGGCGCATGGTGCTCGGTATTCTGCGACACCTCGATTCGTGCGAACGAGGAATTCCATCCGGTTTTCTGCGCAGATTCCAAGCGGGCTTAACGTTTTCGGAGTCAGCGCGGCACGCGAGGCGACCAAGAGACCGGAAATTAGAGCTAATCTCGACTGGATACCCGAGCGCCTCGAGCACTCTTTGCTTCAGCGCCTGTCCGCGAGTTGCTAAACACCGCAAGATGAGCTACGAGCGCATTCTCGCGATATCGGTGAACAACTGATCGGACGCGCGTTCCTTGACCGGGTCAGGCCGCCACTCGTCCTCCAGGAGGTCACTCGCATACACGCGAAGGCCGTCTTTCGCGATCCCGATAGTGATCACAAGCCAACGAGCAGCCCTTTCGCGGTACTTCTTAAGGACAGAGTAGGTCTCGATGCGCTTCCGCCAGTCGGTCGGTGAGGCTACGGACCCCACCGCGATTGTGACGCCGGGATGCTTTCGCTGCGGCGGAACCGTTATGTCGTGAAACTCGCCGCGACCGGCTGCGCGAAGCATCTTTCTCAATTTCTCGTCGATGAACTGCAACACGGGCCGCGGCAGTGCCAAGATTTCGGCCGCAGCTTCGATACCGAGAGGACCGGATGCCTCAAGTCCCCGGGCGAGCCGCTCTATCTCCGTAGGAACATCCAGTCTCGGTTTCGCCGACGGCGCAAGGACTCCTTCTTGGCCGAGGAAATATCGGTCAAGCGGCCGAGAGTACGAGGGGTCGATGAGGACCATCCCCGCGCCGGATTGCGCCGCATCCGTGAAATCGAGACCGTGCGCAAGGAAGGCACCGAGGATGTCATTCTCGTCAGAAGTCGTCACGATCCCCGTGTCGTGCAGCGAGAGCCGCTGCTTGAGGAACGCGATGAACTCCGCGGAGCTGTCGAACACTTCGCTCACGCTCCGCAAATCGTTCACGAAAACCGTCCACGGCCAGACGCGCTCCTTGAGCAGCCCCATCGCGGCGGACGTGGTGAGCTTCGTCGCGAGCGCTCCAAGATGCGACAACGTGACGTTGATAATGAAGATGTCGCCGAGTTCGGCGCGCGACGTAAAGGTAATCGCTTCGCTTCCGTCTTCGAACGTGAATCGGGCGGGAGCATTCTCCTCGATGTAACGCTTGGCACGCGCACCCTGCGTCTGCGCGTTTGCGATGAGTTCCTTGACGTCGGCTTCAATCGACTTAAGGCCTCCTCGGCGCGTCGAAGCCGCAACCGCCGCAGCTTTGGCTTCGACGATGAAGAGGGTCCGGCCGACGAGCACGAGCGCATCGCACTCGCAGACGACTGAATCCTCGCACTCCTTCGAAGGGTAGTAGACCTTCTCGTAAGCTTTCGCTCCCGGGAGGAGGTCCGTGAGGTACTTGACGGCAAGCTGTTCGAGTACTTTGCCGCGCTTCTTCGCGTACGAGTTCGTGAAGTACTTCTTATCTGCACGCCGGATCAACTCCTCCATCACGAACACGAGGTTCTGAATGAGAATATGTGGAGCGAAGGCGTAGTACCTGCCGTGCGCCGCGAGGATCGGACGCGCGAATATGCGGCTATCGTTCGTAGGCCAGCCTGGTGCCTTCTCAAACTCGGCGAACGGGGCATTCTCGCCGAACTTCAACGACAGGAGATCGAGAAGTGCTGCCGGCATTTCCTGCGTCGGGTTGATTTCAAAAGGATTCTGCGCGAGATCTGCGAGTTCTCCGCTCAGCAACGCGGCGGCCTCCGCAGAGGGACGGTGCAACGTCCGGGCGCTCTCATCGATCGTCTCGCGCAGCCGCTTCGTGAAGGCGAGATAGTCGTTCAGAACCCGCGAGATCTGCTTCTCCACCAGGAGCGCCGCGCGAATGAAGTCCTCGGTCGCGAAGCCGAAATGCTCGCTGAGGAACTGATCGTGGGGAACGAAGAGGTGACGCACCAGGTCGTGGGCGTGGGAGCGTCGCGAATCGCCGCGGACGTTGAGCGTCTCCGTGATCATCTGCATCCGAGCTTCGGACTCGGCGGGTGCGTATTTCGGATCCATCGTCTCGGTGACGAAGTACATGTTTGCAGTTGTAAGAACCTGATCGAGGAGTTCGCCGAACTCGTCGATCGTCGCCTCGGACGGCTCCGACGCCTCCGGGTTCGGCGGCAGGCTCGCCGCGAGACTGAGGGCGTACTCGGACTTCACCGGAGAACCGGCGTTTTCAGAGTCTCCCGCTACGTATCGCTCCGGATCGAAGATGCTGTTCTGGAGCGCCACGGTGAAGAGCAGCCGGATCGGATCGTTTGTCCGCAAGATGTCGAGTAGCCGCACAATGCCCGCATTGATCTCCTCACGCATCCCCGGCATGTTGGCGAGCATCTCTGTGCGCATCGCGTCCTGGATCTCCTCAGGTGGAGTCCGCATCGCCGTCGCGGCGCCCGGATGTGCGGTCGAAACATGAAAGTACTGCGGTCTCTTCGCAGCGGGCTCCGCCTTCTGCTTTCGGCGTTCGCGCTTTTCTCTGCTCTTCCTGCCCATGGGAGACGGAACACGATCGGCGCTCGTTCTCTTGCCTTTCCCTCAAAACGCCGAATCGCGAACTTCGCCCGCGTCTAGCGCGCATCTAATCGCGAGCAAAGCAGACATGTCCGGACAAGTCCAGACTATGCTTAATGAATTCAAGGAGGTATCCGCGCATGTCCCGAGACAGACGCGGAAATGGCATTCAGGAGGTCGTGAGTTCGATCCTCATCGGCTCCACCAATTCAAACCATTTCCGCACCAACGACTTAGCAGGATCCGCAGTACCCATCCCCTTCCGGCACCAATCCTCCAGTGTCTGACCGCGCGTCCAGTCAGCGCGCGAAGGTCGGTTTGACCACTCCGAGACCGCTCCGTCTTCGGAAGCGATTCGTTCGTCTGCGCCTGCACGCCGAGCTGGCCGCGTAGCCGTCAGACGCGGAGCCTCCCCACTGCTGCGAGCGTCAGGATCACTGCAAAAACAGCGAGAACGCCCGGCGACGCGGCTGGAATCGCATGGGCAGGAACGTGCGCTGCACGTGGTTCGTCAACCACCCCCACACCCATGATGAACGCGTCGGTATACGTCTCGCTCAACACCGCTCCGGTGGCGATCTCGACGTGCAGGAGATAGTTCCCCGCGTTCGTCCAGAAGGACGTGCCGTCTACATCGAGGGCGAGCGCGGTGGAGTTGGGAATCGGGTACTCACGGATCACCGTCCCATCCGATGCGCGGTGGACCACGCGACTGAGGAGGGCGGCGAGGAACGTCCCGTCGGGAAGTATGCGTACCGCGCCGGACGCCCCGGCGAGGCTGGACGTGAAGAACGCCGCCGGGGTATCGAGACAGGCGTCCCACCGCGCGAGAGCGCCGTTCGAAGAATGGATCACCGTGCACCGGTCCGCTGCCAGGTCAAGTCCGCCGCCGGCCAACGGGGTGGTCGTGATATCGCGATATCGCAAGAGGGTTCCGTCCGCCGCGAATTGGTAAATTTCACTGGCGCTGGCGGCGATGAGTCCACCGTTCGGCCCGGGAGAGAGATCGTTGATGTCGTTCACGAGGTTGGTGAACGGCGCCAGGAACGTCCCGGCGGCGTCGATCCTCTCGATGGCGTCGGGAAATCGCGTGCCGACGAAGACGATCCCGTCACGTACGTATGGCTCGCTGAACTGTCGCTCGCTCGAGGTGACGAGTTCGCGCTGAAAAACACCGTCTCG
>Ga0196958_10000391_pt1 | contig 14278 bp, 11 predicted proteins | sample S1v_10metaG_FD_148654 | JGI IMG/M metagenome (GOLD analysis project Ga0196958, IMG submission 148654) | Soil microbial communities from Anza Borrego desert, Southern California, United States - S1+v_10 | ecosystem: Environmental > Terrestrial > Soil > Desert | place: USA: California | collected...
TCGACGCAGAGCCCGCCGACGTGCAACAGCGGCGGCCCGGACGGGTCGGTGGTCGGCTGCGGTGCGGCCGCCGACGTCGGGGAGGGGTGCACGGGTCAGTCCCCCTTCCGGGTCTCGCGACCGAGCGAGTCGCGCAGCCCGTCGCCGATGAGGTTGAAGCAGAGCGTGGCGACGGCGATGGCCAGGCCGGGCCACACGACGAGCAGCGGCGTGCTGCGGATCTCGGTGAACCCGCGGCCCAGCAGGTTGCCCCAGCTCGGGGTGGGCGGCACCACGCCGAGCCCGAGCAGGGAGAGCGCGGCCTCCGCGAGCAGTGCCGCCGCGAGCATCAGCGAGACCTGCACGAGCAGCGGCGACAGGATGTTGGGCAGCACCCGCCGGGCGATGATGCCGGGCACGGGCGTGCCGATGCTGACCGAGGCCTCGACGTAGGTCTCGGCGCGCACGGCCAGAGTGGCGCTGCGCACGACCCGGAACAGCCGCGGCGAGTAGACGATGCCCAGCGCGATCATCGCGTTGGTGAGCCCGGGCCCCGTGGCCGCGATGATCGCAATGGCCAGGATGATCGCCGGGAACGTCATGAGGACGTCGGCGGCGCGACCCAGCAGCCAGTCGACCCAGCCGCCGCTGTAGCCGGCGAGCAGCCCGAACGGGACCCCGATGACCACGGCGATCGCCACCGCGATGGCCGCGGCGAACAGGGAGACCCGACCGGCGAAGAGCAGTCGGCTGAACGTGTCGCGGCCGAGCGAGTCCGTACCGAGCCAGTGCTCGGGGGTGGACCCGGACAACCGGTTGATCACGTCGATCGCGTCCGGCTCGTACGGGGCGATCAGCGGCGCCGCCGCCGACGCGACGCAGAGCACGACCAGGACGACCAGTGCGCCGAGCGCCAGCCGGTTCGACCGGAACCGGCGCGCGAAGCGCCGCAGGCCGGGGGCCGTCACCGGCCGCGGGGTGGCGGTGTCCGTCATGTCTGCCGGATCCTCGGGTTGAAGTAGCCGTAGGAGACGTCGACCACGATGTTGATGAACAGGACCATGACGGCGGCCACCAGCACGACGCCCTGCACCATCGGGAAGTCGCGGCTGAACACGCCCTGGTAGGCGAGCTGGCCGATGCCCGGGAGGGCGAACAGCTGCTCGATCACCACGGTGCCGCCGATGAGCCGGTTCGCCTCGATGCCGAACACGGTCACGACCGGCAGGGCGGCGTTCTTCAGCGCGTGTTTGCCCACCACCCGCACCGGGCTCAGCCCCTTCGCCGTGGCGGTGCGGACGTAGTCCTCGCTCATCACCGTCGACACCGACGCCCGGGTCTGGCGCGCGATCACCGCGGCCGGGGCCAGCGCGAGCGCCGTCGCCGGGAGGACCAGGTGCTGGAACCACCCCACCGGGTCCTGCGTCAGCGGCACGTAGCCGACCGCCGGGAGCAGCGGGTTCTGCAGCGCGAACAGCAGGACCAGCATCATCCCGACCCAGAAGTACGGGACCGCGACCCCGACGCTCGCCCCGACGGTGGCCACGCGGTCGATCCACGTCCCCGGGCGCAGCCCCGCGACCGATCCGACGGCGACGCCGAGGACGATCGCGAGGCCGAGCGCGAGGAACGCCAGCGACAACGTGGTGGGCAACCGCGCGAGGATCGCCGTCCACACCGTCTGACTGGTGAACAGCGACGTGCCGAGGTCGCCCTGCAGCGCGCCGGCCAGCCAGTTCCCGTACTGCACGAGGAACGGGTCGTTGAGGCCGAGCCGCTCCCGCACGGCCTCGATCTGCGCGGGGTCGGGGTTCTGCCCGGCCAGTGCCACGGCCGGGTCGCCGGGCACGAGCACGATGAGACCGAAGACCAGGAAGCTGACGACCAGCAGCAGCGGGATGCTCACCAGCAGCCTGCGCACGAGCAGTCCGAGCACGAGCTCACACCTCCCGGGGTTACGGCTGGGGTTCGATCCCGGCGCCCCGGAACTGGCGCGAGGCGTCCGCGTAGATCTCCACGCCCCGGACCGTGTCGTTCATCGCGAACGGCGTGGTCAGGTGGCACAGCGTGACGTTCGGGTAGGCCTCCTCGGCCACGGCCTCGAACAGCTGGGCGTAGGCGGGCGCCCGCTCCTCGGCCGTCGCCCCCTCCATCGCCTCGAAGTGCAGCCGCGTGATCTCGTCGGTGGTGAAGCCGCCGGGGTTGTTGAACCCGTCCGCGAGGTAGTAGGAGGCGGTCAGGATGCTCGGGTCGGACTCGGCCTTCTGCTCCGAGAGCGTGGCGTCGGCGGACTTGTTCACCGAGAAGTCCTCGGCCAACTTGGCGATCTCCACGGGCGTGATCGACATCTGGATGCCGACCTCGGCGAGGTTCTGCTGGATGACCTCCGCGATCTGCTGGTAGAGGTCGAGGTTGATGACCTCGAGGTCGAACGAGAACCCGTCGGGCAGCCCGGCCTCGGCGAGCAGCTGCCGGGCGCGCTCCGGGTCGTAGGGGTAGCGCTCCGGCCCGATCTCCGGGTTGGACGCGAAGTAGAACTGCGGGAACAGCTGCACCCCGGGCTCGCAGAACCCGTTGGTCACCGCGGCGATGGCGTCCCGGTTGATGGCGTGGTTGATCGCCTGCCGCACCTGCGTGCTCCCGAACTCCGAGCGCGCGGTGTTGAGCGTGAGGTTGTAGCTCGACAGGCTCGGCGCCTCGCAGACCACCAGGCCGGAGTCGATCGCGGGCTGGTACATGCTCGCGCGCAGGAACGTCACGTCGGCGGCGCCGGTCTGCACCGCGTTCAGGCGGGCGTTGTCGTCACCGGAGATGAGGAACACGAGCGTGGCGACGTTCACCGCCTCCGGGTCCCAGTAGTCCTCCACCGCGGTGTACTCGACGCGGCTGCCCGGGACGTAGTTCGTCATCTCGAAGGCGCCGGAGCCGCCGGTGGGCGCGATGTCCTCGCCCGGCTTGTCGAAGGCCGCCGGGCTCATCATCATCCCGGCCGACCCGCCGAGGATGCCCACGAGCGCGCCGGCCCCGCCGTCGGTGACCAGCCGGACGGTGTCGGGGTCCACGACCTCGACCGAGGTGACGGCCTGCAGCGCGTTGGCGTTGTACGACCAGGGCTGCTTCTTGCGCTCGATGTTGGCCTGTACCGACGCGGCGTCGAACGGCGTGCCGTCGTGGTAGCTCCAGTCGTCGCGCAGGTCCAGCTCGAGCACGGTGCCGCCGTCGCTCAGCTGCCACGACTCGGCGAGCATCGGCTGCGGGGTGCCCTGCTCGTCGATGTGCACCAGGCTGTCGTAGACGGGGTAGAGGTACATCTGGCTGTTGTTCGTGGTGATCTTGTCGGGGTCGAAGCTGGTGTTCCCGACGCTGTACATCCAGGTCAGCGTCGCGCCCTCGTCCACGCCGTCGGTCAGGGGCGGGCACTCGGCGGTCTGCGCCTCCCGCTCCACGCCCGGGGTGCCGCCGCCGCCACCGCCTCCGCACGCGGCGACGGCCAGCAGCACCGCCACGCCGGCGATCGACAGACCGGTGGTCCTCTTCATGCCGTTCCTCCTCGTCGTGCGCCGTTGCACCGGAAGATGCGAGATCAGGAGCTGTTGCGCCGCCGCTGCGACCACATCTGGGTGGCCCGCTCGAAGTGCAGCGCCGTCTCCCACGTGGTGCCGGGCGGACCCAGCTCGGTCCGGAACGACCGGACGGCCTGGCGGGCCAGGGCGGGGTCCTTCGCCGGCTGCGCCGCCAGCCCGAACGCGACCTCCTCGACGTCCTCGTCGGGCACCGCGGACCAGGCCATGCCGATCTGCTCGGCGCGCGTGCCGTCGATCTCCTCGCTGAACAAACCCATCGCGGCCGTGGCCTCGCGGCCCGCCGTCCGGCCGGCGATCGTGAAGAACCCGCCGCCGGGGTGCAGGCCGATCCGCAGGAAGCCGGCCATGATGCGGACGTTCGTGGCCACCACGCGCAGGTCGGTGGCGAGCATCAGGTTGACGCCGGCCCCGACGGCGGCCCCGCGGACGGCGGCGATCGTGGGCACCGCCAGCGCCCCGACGCGCATGAAGGCGCCGTAAACGGCACCGGTCTCCCGGAAGTTGGCGTCCTCGGCCTGGTCGACCCCCGGGCGCCAGCGCCGACGGTCGGCCCCGGAGCAGAACGTGCCACCCGCGCCGCGCACGACGGCAGCCCCGATCGACTCGTCGGCGTCGACCTCGTCGCACAGCTCGGCGAGTTGCCGGCCCATCTCCGGGGTGAGCCCGTTCTTGACCTCGATCGAGTCGATGGTGAGGACGGCGACGCCGTCGCGCCGCTCCAGGTGAACCCGTCCCATCCCGGCCTGCCCTTCCTGTTCCCGGTCGCTTGCCCTGCTCGCCTTCACTCGCCCAGCGGATCGCCGCCGTCGGCGGTCCGGACGAGGACGTCGACAGCGGTCGCGCCCTCTCCGGGGAGCCCGACGACGAGCGGGTTGACCTCGAACTCCGCGAGCCGTGGCCCGGCCGCCACCGCGGCGTGCCCCACGCGGACCACGGCGTCGACGGCCGCCCGCACGTCCCGGGCCGGCGCCCCGCGGAAGCCCGCGAGCAGCGGCCAGGCGCGCAGCCGGCGCAGCATGGCCCAGGCCTCCTCGGGCGAGACGGGCGCGAGGCCGGAGGCGACGTCGGCGTACAGCTCGGTGGTGATCCCGCCGAAGCCGACGGTGACGAGCGGGGGGAACCCGTCGCGGCCGCCGGTGGCCCCGACCACGAGCTCCGCCCCCGCCGGGACCATCGCCTGGACCAGGACGCCGTCCACCCGGTCGACGTGGTGGGCCCGCGCGGCGGCGAGGAGCTCGTCGAAGACGTCCGCGGCGCGCGCACTGTCGACGTCCAGGCGCACACCGCCCACGTCCGACTTGTGCGCCAGCCCGGCGGCCTGCAGCTTCATCGCCGCCGCGCCCCCGAGCCCGGCCACGGCGTCGGCGGCCTCCTGCCGGGAGCGCACCACCCGCGACGCAGGTCGGGTGATCCCCGTCGCGTCGAGCAGGGCGGTCGCGTCGGGCGGGTCCAGCAGCGCGCGGATCCGGTCCGGATCCGGCGCCACGGCGCGGGGCAACGCGACCGCGGGGGCGGCGGGCGCTCGCGGCGGGGCGACGAGCCCCGCGGCCCGGGCCAGGTCGCCGACGGAGGAGAAGACGGGGATGCCCGCCGCCCGGAAGACGGCCCGCCCCTCCGTCGTCTGCTCCTGTCCGGCGAGCCAGGCCACCATCAGCGGCTTCGACAGCCTGGCGGAGGTGCCGACCAGGTCCTTCGCGAGCGCGGCGCCCGCCTCGCCGACGACCATGGTCAGCACCACCGCGACGGCGTCGACGCCCGGGTCGTCGGCCACGATGCGGCACACGTCGCCGAAGGCGTCGGCGCCGCGGCTGAACAGCTGCGCGGTGACGTCGACCGGGTTGGCCAGCGCGCCGAAGGCGGGGATGAGCGGACGCAGCCGGTCCTGGGTGGCGGTGCGCAGCTCGGGCAGCTCGAGGTCGGCGTCGCTGCACCGGTCCGCGGCGAGGCTGCCCGCACCGCCGGACGTCGTCACGACCGCCACCCGCCGCCCCTCGGGCCGGGGCGCCGCGGACAGCGAGGCCGCGACGGCGAGCAGCTCGTCCACGTCGTCGACGAGCACCACGCCGTGCCGGGCGGAGGCGAGGACGAACGCGGCGTCGTCTCCGAGCATCGAGCCGGTGTGGGAGGCGGCGGCCCGCCGTCCCGCGCTCGTCCGGCCCGACCGCAGCACCACGAGGTGCTTGCCCGCGTTCCGCGCCCGGCGGGCCAGCCGCAGGTAGGCGGTGCCGTCGGCGACGGACTCGACGTAGAGCAGCAGCACCCGCACGTCGGGCTCGCCCAGCAGCGCGGAGGCCACCTCCACCAGGTCGAGGTCGGCCTGGTTCCCGGTGCTGGCCCAGGCCGTCAGCCCGAGCCCCATCTCCGCGGACAGGTCGAGGATCGAGCCGCCGACCGCGCCGCTCTGCCCCACGTACGCCACACCGCCGGCGGGGCGCAGACGCCGGTCCGCGGCCGCGGTGAACGTCGCGACCAGGCCCGTGGGCGCGTGCAGGAGCCCCTGGCAGTTCGGTCCGAGGACGCGCACGCCGGCCTCCCGGGCCGCCGCGGCCAGCTCGGCCTGCAGGCGGGCACCCGCGGGTCCGGTCTCGGCGAAACCGGACGCGAAGACGACGACGCCGGCCGCACCCACCGCGCCCGCCTCCCGGACCACGCCGGCGGCCGCCGGCGCGGGTACGAGCGCGAGGACGAGGTCGACCGGGCCCGGTACCGCGGCGAGAGAGGGGTGGCAGGGCACCCCCTCCAGCTCGGTGTAGCTCGGGTTGACCGGGTGGATGCCGCCGGTGAACCCGTGCTCGCGCAGGTAGCGCAGCGGGCGGGCCATCGGGCTGCCGGGGCGGCCCGAGGCGCCCACGAGCGCCACCCCGCGCGGTCGCAGCATGCGGTCGAGGGCGGAGCGCTCCGCACCGGCGACGACCCGGAGCCCGGGCCGGCTCGTCGCGGCGTCGGCGCCCGGTGTGGGGTGGCTCACTCGAGCGAGCTAAGTTGACACCGATGTCGAAGTCAAGAGTTACTCGACGTCGACGTCGAACCGCTAGGCTCCGGCGCCTCGACCCCAGGACGAAGGACCCACGAACGGATGGCACCGATGAGCACGACCGCGACCGGCGAAGGCGGAACGGGCAGCCTCCGCCGCGCCTCCGTGGGAACCGTCCCCAACTCGGAGCGCGGCAGGCGCACCCGCCGCCAGCTCCTGACCGCGGCCCGCGAGGTCTTCGAGCGCGACGGGTTCCTCGACGCGCGCGTCACCGACATCTCGGCCGCCGCCGGGGCCTCGCACGGCAGCTTCTACACCTATTTCGAGTCCAAGACCGACATCTTCCGCACGCTGTGCGCCCAGGAGATGGACGCGCTCTACGTGGGGACCGGGGGCAGTGTGGGCCCGGAGGACGACGACCCGGACCCGGTCGCCCGCATCGACCGGTCCAACCGCCGATTCGTCGAGATCTACAAGCGCAACGCAGCGCTGATGGGGCTACTCGAGCAGGTCACCGCGTACGACGAGGAGGTGCGCAAGCTGCGCATGGCGGTGCGGGAACGCGCCGTCTCCCGCATCCGGCGAAGCATCGCGCAGCTGCAGGAGGCCGGCCTGGCCGACGGCGACCTCGACCCCTTCCACACCGCCAGCGCCCTCGTCACCATGGTCAACAGCACCGTGCACTTCTGGCTGGTGCTGGGCGAGGAGTTCGACGAGGAGACGCTCGTCCGCACGCTGACGCAGCTGTGGGCCCGGGCACTGGGCCTCGACCACGCGCCGCCCCGGTGAGGGTGCCGGTGCCCCGCCCGCTGACCACGCTGCTCAGCACGAAACCGACGATCACGAACAGCCCGAGGAACGCGCCGACGCCCGGCGCCCACCGCCACCGTCGGGCCACGGCGACGAACACCGCTCCGGCCCCCAGGATCAGCAGTCCCGGCGGCGGGTAGACCGGGAACTCGACTCCCGACGCCCACAGCAGTGCGATCCCGACGGCGCCGGCCGCGAGGCCGATCACGGTCGTCCCGCGCGAGGTGCTCGGCGACACGGTGTTGGTCACGTGTTCCTCCTCGACGTCGTCCTCCGGACCGGCGCCAGGATGCGTGGGGGCACGCCGTCGCGTCGTCCCCCCGACGCCGTGACCGGCCTACGCAGGCCCGCGTAGTGCGCGCACCGGGAGCTACGCGGCGCGGACGATCGTCTTCGTCGCGTCGCCGAGGACGTGCTCGCGCAGGGCGGCCGGCGCCTCGTCGAACGACGCGACGGTCGTCGTCACGTCCTGGGGACGCAGCCGCCCCTGGGCCACGAGGTCGAGCACGGCGGGGACGAGGGCGCGGGTGTGCGCGCGCCCCAGGTGCAGCGTCACGTTCCGGGCGAACATCGCCCCGGCCGGGATCCGCATGCCGCGGTGCAGCGCTCCGGCACAGCTGCAGATCCCGTCCGGAGCGGTGTGGGCGAGCGCGGTCCACAGCCCGCGCCGCGTGACGCTCAGGTCGACCGTCAACGCGGCCGGGGAGCAGCCAGGGAGGTCGGCGGAAGTGCGGGCCTCCAGGCCGATCCGCTCGGCGTGCGCGCGCACGCCCGCCCGGTCGTCCACGAGCGTGACGCGGCGCGCCCCCAGCGCAAGCGCGACCTGCCCCGCGTAGAGCGGGCTGCTCGGGCTGAACACCGGCCTGCGGCCGATGCCGGCGAGGATGAGGACCTCCGCGTCCGGGTCCCGCTCCAGCAGGGCGGGCAGGTGCGGCGCCACGTGGCGGTACCCGTCGCACACGGTGTCGGCGACGCTCGCCACGTCGACCGGGTCGAGCCCGTCCGGGAGCGGCACCAGCACGGCGTCGGCGAAGGGCACGGCGACCTGCTCGGACAGCACGCCGCCCCAGTGGCCGCCGCCGACCCCGAACCCGTACATCGACATCGGCGGGACCGCCGCGCAGCTCCCCGTCAGTCCGGCGCGGCACGGCCTGCACGTCCCGCAGCTGATCTGGAACGGCAGCACCACCCGCTCACCCGGTCGCACCGTCGCCACGTCGGCCCCGACCGACAGCACCTCGGCCACGCACTCGTGCCCGAGGTGCAGCGGCAGGGGGAACGGCAGCGCGCCGAGCGCGAGCGGACGGTCCATGTCGCAGGTCGCCATCGCGAGCGGGCGCACCAGCGCCCCCGCGGGCCCCGGCGGCGGCGGGACGGGCACGCCGCGGAACGCCAGTCGGCCGCCGGGCCCCGCGGTGAGGGCCCGCATCCGGGCGCGCGTGGGCCGCCGGCGTTGCGCGAGCCGGTCGCCCGCCGCGTCGACCAGCCGGCGCACCCGCTGCGGCGCCTGCCGCTCCAGGGCAACCGATCCCGCCACCCCGGACATCGGCGTGAGCATCGCCCTGGCGTGCCCCGTCCACCCCCGCGCGCGGTGCCGCACCATGGATCGCCTCCGCTAGATAGATCGCTCTAGTGCCACGGTAGCGGCCACTGCCCTCCGGGACAACGAGCAGTCGGGTACCGGCGACCGGGACGGCCCCGACCAGCCGGATCCGGGCCGGTCACCGGTTCGGGCGGGGTGACGATGACCGCAACCCGGGCGGCCCCGCCCGGCCTCCGGCGCGCATGCAGTAGAAATGGGGGAGGATTGTCCGAACGCTCCTCCTGGCGACTGCCGTCCGAGTCGCGTTCAGGGCACCCACGGCACCTCGGCCGCCAAGCAGGAAGTGAGTTCGCACGTGCGCGTTCTGGTCCTCGGCGGAGACGGCTACCTGGGCTGGCCGACCGCGCTGCACCTTTCCGAGTCGGGCTACGAGGTCGCGGTCGTCGACAACTTCCTCCGTCGCCGCTACGACGAGGAGCTCGGGGTGCAGAGCCTCGTGCCGATCGAGCCGCTGGAGGTGCGCACCGCCACCTGGCACGCGCTGACCGGCAAGCGGATCGAGTCGTTCGTGGGCGACCTGTGCGACGGGGACTTCGTCACCGACGTCGTGCGCCGCTTCCACCCGGACGCGATCGTCCACTACGCCGAGCAGCGCTCCGCCCCGTACTCGATGATCGACCGGGCGCACGCGGTGCACACCCAGCAGAACAACGTGGTCGGCAACCTCAACGTGCTCTACGCGATCGCCGAGGTCGACCCATCGATCCACCTCGTGAAGCTCGGCACCATGGGCGAGTACGGCACCCCGAACCTCGACATCGAGGAGGGGTGGCTGGAGGTGGAGCACAAGGGGCGCACGGACCGGGTGCTCTACCCCAAGCGCCCGGGCAGCTTCTACCACCTGAGCAAGGTGCACGACAGCCACAACATCGAGTTCACCTGCCGGGTCTGGGGCCTGCGCGCCACCGACCTCAACCAGGGCGTCGTCTACGGCCAGCAGACCCCGCTCACCGAGCGGGACCCGAAGCTCGCCACCCGCTTCGACTACGACGGCGTGTTCGGCACCGTGCTCAACCGGTTCGTCATCCAGGCCGTGCTGGGCGAGCCGCTCACGGTCTACGGGTCCGGCGGGCAGACCCGCGGGATCATCGACATCCGCGACACCGTGGAGTGCATCCGGCTCGCCGTCGCCAACCCCGCCGAGCCCGGCGAGTTCCGCGTGTTCAACCAGCTCACCGAGCAGATGTCGGTGCACGAGATGGCGAAGGCCGTCGCCGACGCCTTCCCCGGTGTCGTCGAGGTGGAGAACGTCGACAACCCGCGCGTCGAGCAGGACTCGCACCACTACAACGTGGTCTTCACCGGGCTGCAGTCGCTCGGGCTGAAGCCCCACCTGCTGTCGGACACCCTGATCACCTCGCTGTTCCCGGTGGTGGAGCAGCACCGCGACCGGGTCGACCGCGCCGCGCTCGCCCCGACCGTGCGTTGGCGCCACCCCACGAACCCGCTGCGCTGACGCCGCGGGCCGCGCTACCGGTCCGGGCGGCCCTTCCACCCCGAGGTCCCACGCAGCACGCGCACCGCGCCGTCGACCAGCACGCCGCCGAAGAGCGCGCCCGCCAGCGGAGCGAGCGGGGCGAACCGCGGCTCCGCGCGCATCAGCCGGGCCGCGTACGCGTGCGCGACGCCCTGCGCGGCCCACCCGGCGAGGCCCCCGAGCCGCACCCAACCCCGTCCCGCGAGGACGGCGGCCGGCGCGGCGAGGGAGAGCACGATCTGGCCCACCCCGCCGCCCAGCAGCACCGGGACCGAGCCCCGGGTCCCGGCGACGAAGCTCTTGCGGAACGAGGTCCAGCCCTGGCGCCACGGGTCCATCCCGCTGGTGGTGACGAGGCCGACCGCGTCGACGAGCCTGCTCTCGCCACCGTGCGCGCATACGCGGGTGGCGAGGGCGATGTCCTCGTTGCGCAGGTCCCGCAGCGCGGCCCACCCGCCCAGGCCCTCGTAGGCGGCGCGCCGGACGAGGATGCAGTGCCCGATCGCGAACGCCTTGCGCCCCTTGCCGTCCGGCTCGGCGTTCTCCCCGATCATCAGCACGCCGGGTGGCACGAGCAACGGCCAGGACAGCGAGCGCCCGCGCGGCGGGCCGGCGGGCGTGGAGACGAGGTCGGCGCCGGTGGCCGCGGCGGTGGCCAGCAACCGGTCGAGGGCCTCGGGCCCCAGGACGACGTCGGCGTCCACGAACAGCAGCCACCCGCCCTCGGCGCCCGGGCCGGCGGCGGTGACGCCCGCGTGCATCGCGTGCACCTTGCCCTTCCACCCGGGCGGCGGGCCGTCGGTGCGGACGACCGAGACGCGCGGGTCCCGGGCCGTGTGCCGGCGCACGATCTCCCCGGTGGCGTCGGTGGAGGCGTCGTCGACGACGACGATCCGCAACGGATCCGCACCGGGGCGGGCGCCGTGGGTCTGGGCACGTAGCCCGCGCACGCAGTCGTCGATCACGCGCTCCTCGTTGCGCGCGGGAACGACGGCGACGACGGGGGGCGCGGGCTCGACCTCCGGGGCGGGCGGGCGCAGCGGCTCCACCCGGCGCAGCCGCTGCACCGAACGGACGCTGCGGTAGGCCGACGCGACGGCCCCCGCGAGGAGCAGGGCGGTGGGGAGCGCACGCACGGGGAGAACCTATCGGCAGGCCGACCGACCGCGGCGGGCGCAGGAACTCCCCCGGCGATCACGGCGCTCCGCGCGCTGTCCGGCCGCCGACGAGCGCGATCAGGACCGCATGCGGTGCCCGTCGAGGAAGCCGGTGACGACCTTCGTCAGGTCGTCCGGGCGCTCGATGTGCATGCCGTGGCTCGATCCGGGGCCGGTCACCAGTTCGTAGCGGGCCCCGGGAACGGCGTCGGCGACCGCTTTCGCCTGCCACGGCGGCGTCAGCAGGTCCTGCTCGCCGACCACGACGAGGGTCGGCGACTGGATGCCGCCGAGGCGGTCGAGCGTGTCGTGCACGAGGTCGGCGTCCCACTGCTCCACGGTGACCGCCATCTGCTCCTCGCTCTGCGGGAACGCGGGCAGCATCGGTTCCAGCAGCTGCTGGAAGTCGGGACGGTCCAGCAGCTGCGGGGAGAACGCCAGTCCGGCGACGGTCAGCGCCGCCTCCATGTCCCGGACGACGTAGGGCAGCCGGAGCGCGGACAGCATCGAGCGCTGGAACCCGTCGCAGCGGCCCCATGTCGCGTACAGGACGGCCGAGGCGACCTGCTGCGGGTGCGCGAGGGCGAGCTCCTGCACGACGGCCGACCCGAGGGACCAGCCGAGGGCGTGCGCCCTGGGCACGTCGAGCGCCTCGAGCAGCGCGGAGGCGTCCTCCGCCATCGACGCCACGCTGATCGGGCCGTCGCCGCGCTCGCTGCCGCCGAGCCCCCGGTTGTCGAAGGCGATGACCCGGTGGCGCTCGGCGAGGCGGGGCACCAGCTCACCCCACAGCGGGATGGAACCCGAGGTCCCCATGATGAGCAGCAGCGGGTCTCCGTCGCCGCTCACCTCGTAGTTCAGCGTGACTCCGGTACGGACGGTCTGCAGGGGCATCGGGGCCTCCGGGCTCAGCGGTAGAGGAGCGTTCCGTCGTCGAGGTCGGCCTTCGGCAGGATCTCCTGCTCCTGCTCGTGCTCGAGCATGTGCGTCCACGGCTCGCGGTCGCCCTGCTTGAACAGCAGGTGCTGGGAGCGCAGGACGTAGCCGGCGTTGAAGTTCTCGGGGTCGGACCACGGCCGCAGCGGCATGTCGACGTCCTCCGGGCGCAGCCCGGGGACCACCATGGTGGCGCCCTTGTCCCGCATGTGCCGGAAGAGGCGGCCAACCAGGTCGCAGACCAGGTCCACGCGCAGCGTCCAGCTGTGCCGGAAGTAGCCGAACACGTAGGCCATGTTCGGCACCCCGCTGATCATGACCCCGCGCCACGTGACCCGCTGCGGGAAGTCGACGGGCTCGCCGTCGACGGTGAAGGCCACGTCGCCGAAGGCCGACAGGTTGAAGCCGGTGGCGGAGACGACGATGTCGGCCTCGACCTCCTCGCCCGAGCTGACGCGGATGCCCTTCTCGGTGAACTCCTCGATGGTGTCGGTGACGATCGAGGCCGTCCCCTCGCGCAGGGCCGCGAACAGGTCGCCCTCCGGGACGATGGCGATGCGCTGCTGCCACGGCCGGTACCGCGGCGTGAAGTGCTTCTCGACGTCGAAGCCCTCGGGCAGCAGCGGGAGCACCGACTCCATGAGGAACCCGTGCACCTCCTCGGGCGACTCCAGGGAGGTGCGGGCCAGCCAGTTGAACTGCGTCATGTACTGGCGGCGCATGATCTCGTGCGTCCACTCCTCCGGGATGTCCAGCTGGCGCAGCGTCACGGCGAGCTCGTGGGTGAGCGGCGGGGCGAAGTAGTAGGACGGGGAGCGCTGCAGCATCGTCACGTGCTGCGCCTTCTCCGCCATGGCCGGGATCAGCGTGGCGGCGGTGGCGCCCGAGCCGATGACGACGACGCGCTTGCCGGTGTGGTCGAGGTCCTCCGGCCACGACTGCGGGTGCACGACCACGCCCTGGAACCGGTCCATGCCCTCCCACCGGGGCCGGTAGGGCTCGGCGTGGTTGTAGTAGCCCTGGCACATCCACAGGAAGTCGGTGGTGAACCGCAGCCGCTGCCCGTCGTCCTCCCGGGTCACCTCGACGGTCCACCGCCGGTCCTCGCTGGACCAGCTCGCCGCCGTGACCCGGTGCCGGTACCGGATGAGCCGGCCGAGGTCGTCCTCGTCGATGACCTCGTCGAGGTACTCGAGGATCGCCTCTCCCGCCGCGATCGACGGGCCGCGCCACGGTTTGAACCGGTAGCCGTAGGTGAACAGGTCGCTGTCGGAGCGCACGCCCGGGTACCGGTGGGTCCACCAGGTCCCGCCGCGGTTGTCCTGGGCGTCCAGGATCACGAACGTCCGGTCGGGGAACTCGTCCCGCAGGTGGTGCGCGGCCCCGATCCCGGAGACCCCGGCACCGACGATGAGGACGTCGACGTGACCGGCGTCCTGGATCTCGTTCCGGTCCCGGTCGGGAGCTGTCACGGGGGCAGTCGTCGTCATGGGCTCGACCTCCGCGGCGCGTGGACGGTTCTCGATCACGTCACGCTAGGCGGGGTCTCCCGGCGCGACCTGTCCCAAAATCGGACACCCCGACCCCTTGACCGGGGGCGCACCATGTGAGGAGGCACGAGGAGGTGCGGCATGGGGGACCTCGAGGCTCGCCGTGCCCTGCTCGCCTCCGCCCGGGCCGAGTTCCTGGAGCGCGCGGACGCGGATCTGCGCGGCGTACCGCACCACGTGGCGGCGTCCTGGCGGCGCAGCGCGTCCA
>Ga0196958_10000392_pt1 | contig 14253 bp, 14 predicted proteins | sample S1v_10metaG_FD_148654 | JGI IMG/M metagenome (GOLD analysis project Ga0196958, IMG submission 148654) | Soil microbial communities from Anza Borrego desert, Southern California, United States - S1+v_10 | ecosystem: Environmental > Terrestrial > Soil > Desert | place: USA: California | collected...
TCGATCATGCACTACCCGCAGTGCAACGGCAGCTCCGACGACCTGGAGTTCCAGGCGTCCGACGCCGCAGGGGTGCGCGCGCTCTACGGCAGCTGACGACCGGTCACGCACCGGTGGGCGGTGGCCCTTCCGTCTCGGGCGGGAGGGCCACCGTCGTGATTCACGAGCCGCCCGCGCCGCGCCGTAGACTCCGCCCACGTGGCTCTCACCATCGGCATCGTCGGTCTCCCCAACGCGGGCAAGTCGACGCTCTTCAACGCGCTGACCAAGAACGACGTGCTGGCGGCGAACTACCCGTTCGCGACGATCGAGCCCAACGTCGGGGTGGTGGGCGTCCCCGACGACCGGCTGCCGAGGCTCGCGGAGATCTTCGGGTCCGAGCGGATCCTGCCCGCGACGGTCGAGTTCGTCGACATCGCCGGCATCGTGCGCGGCGCCTCCGAGGGCGAAGGACTGGGCAACAAGTTCCTCGCTCACATCCGCGAGTCCTCGGCGATCTGTCAGGTGACCCGGGTCTTCCGCGACGAGGACGTCACCCACGTCGACGGTGAGGTCGACCCCGCCTCCGACATCTCCACGATCTCGACCGAGCTGATCCTCGCCGACCTGCAGACCGTCGAGAAGGCGACCCCGCGGCTGGAGAAGGAGGCCAAGGGCAGGAAGGAGCTGCTCCCGGCCGTCGCCGCGGCGAAGGAGGCGCAGGCGGCACTGGAAGCCGGCACGCCGATCATCCAGACGTCGATCGACCGCGCACTGATCCGCGAGCTGTCGCTGCTGACGGCCAAGCCGTTCATCTACGTCTTCAACTGCGACGCCGACGAGCTCGCCGACGAGGCCCTGAAGGACCGGATGCGACAGATCGTCGCGCCCGCCGAGGCGATCTTCCTCGACGCGAAGTTCGAGGCCGAGCTGGTCGAGCTCGGCGACGACGACGAGGCCCGGGAGATGCTCCAGGAGATGGGGATCGACGAGCCCGGCCTCGAGGTCCTCGCCCGGGTCGGCTTCGACACCCTCGGCCTGCAGACCTACCTCACCGCCGGCCCGAAGGAGAGCCGCGCCTGGACGATCCGGAAGGGAGCGACCGCTCCCGAGGCCGCCGGCGTGATCCACACCGACTTCCAGAAGGGCTTCATCAAGGCCGAGGTCGTCTCCTTCGACGACCTGGTCTCCCTCGGGTCGATGCTGAAGGCCAAGGAGGCCGGCAAGGTCCGGATGGAGGGCAAGGACTACGTCATGCAGGACGGTGACGTCGTCGAGTTCCGCTTCAACGTGTGAATCGGCCCCGTTCTCGAGGCGCTCGTGCGGATCGAGGCGGGTCACCCACTCGTCGACGATGTGACCGCCTCGGTCGAGGGCGGGCCCGACGACGCGCTCTGTCGAGGTCCGGGATGGGACGAGCTCGGAGTACCGCGTTCGCGGTACTCCGATGACCGCGTCTGGACGACGCGCAACGCTCCAGCGAACGAAACGATGGACACCATCAGTCCGTGGATCGCCCAGCCCGAAAGGCCCCCGATGTCCCGCCTAGCTCTGATCTGCGCCCGATGGCGGTTCGCCGTCGTCGGGGCGTGGATCCTCGTGTTCTTCTCCCTCGCCGGCATCGTTGTCTCCGTCGGCACCGCGTTCACCGACGTGACCGACCTTCCCGACGGTGAGGCGGCCCGCGCCTACGCCCTGCTCGACCAGATCAGCGCGGACGCCTCAGACACCGAGAGCGGAACCATCGTCTGGCGGGCCGACGACGCGGCGGTCGACTCCTCGGGAGTCCGCGAGGAAGTCAGCGGATGGCTCGAGGAGGTGGCGGCGGAGGACGGTGTGCGGGCGGTCGTGAGCCCCTACTCCGACCTCGGCGCGGCGCAGCTCAGCCTCTCGGAGAACACGGCCTACGCCACCGTCCAGGTGACGGAGGACGCCGACACCGAGGCGATCCGCGAGCAGCTCGAAGATCGCGCCAGCGACGCCGGCGTGTCACTCGAGGTCGGGCTCGGAGGGCAGGCGTTCACCGAGCAACCGGGAGCATCTGGCGGAACAGAAGCCGTTGGTCTCCTCGCCGCCCTGGTCATCCTGCTGCTGGTCTTTCGCTCGGTCTGGGCGGCCGCCTTGCCCATCCTCACCGGCGTCGTCGGTGTCGGCGTCTCGATGCTGGTCATCGTGCTCGGTACCCACGTCGTCGACCTCTCAGCAACCTCTTTGACGATGGCCGCGCTCATCGGGCTGGGGGTGGGGATCGACTACGCGCTGTTCATCGTGAACCGGTTCCGCAACGGTCTGATGTCCGGGCTCACGGTCCCGCGAGCCGTCGCTCGGGCCATCGACACCTCGGGCCGAGCGGTGGTGCTTGCGGGTCTGACGGTCGCGGTGGCGCTGATCGCCATGTTCATCGTCGGCCTCGGCATCCTGACTGGCATGGCGCAGGCCGCGGCGGTGGCGGTCGTGTTCACCGTGCTCACCGCGATCACGCTCCTCCCAGCCCTGCTGACCTCCCTCGGCCATCGGGTGCTCTCCCGCCGACAGCAGGCAGAGCTCGCTGCCCGGGCCGCCGACCGGGCGGCGGGGACAGCGGGTGTCGCTGGGGCCGGCGCCGCGGGCGTCGATGGCCACCCCCGTGCCGCACGGTGGGCAAGCCTGGTCACCCGTCACCCCCGCAGCGCGGTGCTGACCGCTCTCGGGCTCATGGTCGTCCTGGCGCTTCCGGTGGCCAGCATGCGCGTCGGGAACGCCGACGCGAGCAGCGACCCCGAGGGCTCCCCGGGGCGCGAGTACTCCGAGCTGATGGCCCCGGCGTTCGGGGAGGGTGTCGACGCCTCACTGGTGCTGGTTGCCGAGGTCCCCGACGACTCGTCTCGTGAGGCCTTCACATACCTGGTGGGCGAGCTGGGGAGGGTGGACAACGTAGCGGCCGTATCGACAGCCCCGGTCCAGGAAGGGCAGGCGGTTGCGGTCGCCACGGTCACGCCTCGGACCAGCGCACAGACCGAGGAGACCCAAGAGCTGGTCGAGAGGCTGCGCGACGAGGTCATCCCCTCTGCTGAGAGCGGGACAGAAATGCAGGTGCTGGTGGGCGGGGAGACCGCGACGAACATCGACATCAGCGACGCGCTGATGAGCAAGCTGCCGCTCTACCTCGCCGTCGTCGCCCTACTGGGGTTCCTGCTGCTGGTCGTCGCCTTCCGCAGCGTGCTGGTCCCGCTGGTCGGCGCGGTCAGCAACATGGCCACCCTCTTGGTCGGGCTGGGTGCGATCACCGCGATCTTCCAATTCGGGTGGGGCGCCGGTCTCCTCGGGGTCGGACTAGCGGCACCGGTGATGTACATCGTGCCCGTGATCATCGTTGGAGTGATGTTCGGACTCTCGATGGACTACCAGGTCTTCCTGGTCAGCCGCATGCACGAGGAGTGGACCCACACGCACGACAACGACCGCGCCATCCAGGTCGGACTCACCGAGACCGCCAAGGTCATCGGTACCGCCGCGACGATCATGCTCGCCGTGTTCGCCTCCTTCGGGTTCAGCGGTGAGCGCATCGTCTCCGCGATCGGGATCGGGCTCGCCGTCGCCGTGGTCGTCGATGCCTTCATCGTCCGCATGCTCCTGGTCCCGGCGCTGATGAAGCTCATCGGTCCCCGAAACTGGTCCTACCCCGCCTGGGCCGAACGCGTCACCCCCCGCCTGTCCATCGAGGGGGCCTCGGGAGCGGGCCACGATGACACCGCCGGCGAGACTGCTGCGGTCCCAGAGGTGCTGCCTGCGGCACGATGACCAGCAGGATGGGAAGAACCTGGAAGCGAGAAGCCTGATGAGCACCACGACCCAGGAGGGGCGCCGACCTCGGCGTCCCTCCTGGCGGTTTCACGCTGTGACGGCGGCCGTGCTGGCGGTGATGCTGGTGGCGGTGAGCATGCGGGAAGGTGGAGGCGGACCGCACCACCCCGGTGCGCCGCTGCTGATCTTCACCATCGCGCAGTGGCTGCCCTTGATCTTCCGGTCGCGGTGGCCGGTCTTGGTGCTCGCGGTCACCGCGGTGGTCTCGGCGCTACAACTCATCCTGGTTCCGGTCCTCGACGCAGGGTGGGAAGAAGCGGCCAGCATGGCCGTCTACCAACCCGTGCCGGTTGCCGCGGCGGTTGCCGCTTACGCCGTAGCCGTGCAACCGGCGGGGCCGCGCTGGACCCCCAGCATCGTGGTCGCCGTGATCTTGCCGCTGATCGCCACGCTCACCGCCTCCGGCGACCACGTGTGGACTGCCCTGGTGATGTGCAACCTGGTGCTCGACGGCGCAGTGGCCGGGGCGCTCGTGGCTGGCCGACGGGACCGGCTGGTGCGTGAGGCCCGCGAACGCGAGGAAGTCGTCCGCCGCGAGGTCGAGGCAGAGCGGATGCGTATCGCGCGCGAGCTCCACGACGTGCTGGCCCACCACCTCACCCTCGTCAACGCACAGGCCGGGGTCGCCGACTACCTGGTCCGCTCCGACCCCGACGCCGCTGCGACCGCCCTCAACGGACTGGCCGAGCACACCCGCCAGGCGCTTGACGAGCTACGGGCCACGGTCGGGCTGCTGCGGCACGATCCGCACGACGGGGAAGGACCCGCTGGTGAGGACAGCACCGCGGTCGATGGAACGACCGGCGTCGTCACTCATCCGCCGCTGCCCAGCCTGGCTCGGTTGCCAGAACTCCTCGAGGCCGTCAAGGCTGCCGGCGCCGAGGTGAAGTTCTCCACCGAGGGCACCCCCCGGAGACTGGCTCCGGGAGCGGATCTCGCTGCGTACCGGGTCATCCAGGAGGCTCTCACCAACGCCACCAAGCACGCACCCCGTCAGCCGGTCGATCTACACCTGCACTGGAACCGGTCACGACTGACGATCCGCGTGCGCAACGAGACTCCACGCCGCCCCCAGACCACGGAGCCGGTGTCAGGACATGGACTGCTCGGGATGTCCGAACGGGTCCGCGCTGCCGGGGGCGCGCTGCGTGTCGAGCGCGCCACTTCCGATGGCAGCGCCTTCACCATCACCGCTGAGCTCCCGATCGAAGAAACCGGCACTCGTCCTCCAGGAGAGACGTCATGACCATCCGGGTACTGCTGGCCGACGACCAGGCACTGCTTCGGGCTACCTTCCGGCTGCTGGTCGATGCCGCTCCCGACCTGGAAGTCGTCGGAGAAGCCGCTACGGGTCTCGAGGCAGTCGAGCGCGCGCGCATCGAACGCGCTGACGTGGTCGTGATGGACATCCGCATGCCCGAGGTCGACGGCATCGAGGCCACCCGTCGGATCAACGCTGACGACTCGCTCGCCGGGGTGAAGGTGCTGGTCTTGACGACCTTCGAGGACGAAGAGCTGATAGTCGAGTCCCTCCGCGCCGGGGCGTCGGGCTTCCTCGGCAAGGGCGTCGAGCCCGCCGCGCTACTCGACGCTATTCGCACTGTGGCCGCCGGCGACGCCCTGCTTTCGCCGGCGGCCACCACGGCCGTCATCGAGCGGCTTCTCGCCCAAGCGCCGACGAGCTCGAGGTCGTCGCCACAACCGCTCGCCGACCCGCTCACCGAACGTGAGCGTGAGGTCACGGCACTGGTGGGCACCGGTCTCAGCAACGAGCAGATCGCGGAACAGCTCTTCATCAGCACGGCCACCGCGAAGACTCACGTCAACCGCGCCATGATGAAGACCGGGTCGCGTGACCGGGCCCAACTCGTCGTGCACGCCTACGAGACAGGGCTGGTGCGCCCTCACACCCAGTGAACAGTTCGCGACCCCCGGCGGGTGGTGAGTGGGCGCGGGTGACCGCGGCGCGGCACGTTGCTGGCCCGCCGAGGCTCTGCTCCTACCCGTCGAGCGCGGCCAGTTCGGCCGCGACGGCGTCCGTGAGCGAGGTGGGCGCGCGGCCGATGAGTGCCTGGAGGTCGGTGGTGTCGACCTCGAGCTGCCCGGTGGCGGCGCCGCGGTCGATGTCAGCCAGCACGTGGGCGACGGGCTCGGGAAGGCCTGCGCCGGTGAGTGCTGCGATGTACTGCTCGGCCGGCAGGTCGGTGTAGGTGACCTGCGTGCCGGACACCGCCGTGATGACTTGGGCGAGCTGGGCCATGGTGAAAGCCTCCCCTCCGAGCTCGTAGGCAGACCCGGCGTGGCCCTCGGTGGTGAGGACCGTGGCGGCGGCCTCGGCGTAGTCGGCGCGGGTGGCGGCGCTGATCTTGCCCTCGCCGGCGGCACCGATGATGCCGTGCTCGAGGTAGGTGGTGAGCTGGCTGGTGTAGTTCTCGATGTACCAGCCGTTGCGCAGCTGGACGTGCGGGACGCCGGAGTCGGCGAGAAGGGCCTCGGTGCCGCGGTGCTCCTCGGCGGGAGGCAGCGTGGAGGTATCCGCCCTCAGGATGCTGGTGTAGGCGATCAGCCCCACCCCGGCCTCAGCGGCCGCCTGCACGACGTTGGCGTGCTGGGGGACCCGCCGACCCATGTCGGTGCCGGAGACCATCAGCATGCGGTCGGCGCCAGCGAGGGCCTCCTTCAACGACGCAGGGTCGTCGTAGTCCGCCCTGCGCACGATGACGCCTCTCTCCGCAAGGTCGGCCAGCGCCTCGGTGCGGCGACCGGTGGCGATGATCTCCTCGGCAGGTACGCCGCGGCGCAGCAGCGCCTCGATCGTCAGCTTGCCGAGGTGGCCGGTGGCTCCGGTGATGAGGATGCTCAAGGTCTCTTCCTTCTTTCTTGGTTGGTGGGTCTCGGCAGCGGTCAGGCGTGGGTGCGCCGGAGGGGGAGCAGGCGGGTGAAGGTGGCGACCGCGACGACTGTGACGATCACGTGCATCACCATCAGCGTGATCACGGCGCCCCAGGAGACGCCGGCCTGGTCGGAGAAACCGACCAGCACGTCTGGCACCAGGCTGACGACCAGGACGGTCGGGACCAGCCAGCGCAGGGTCGCGGCGGCGTTGGTGGTCCGCCGGATGAGCAGCCACCCGACCAGGCCGGCGATGACGCCGATCACGGTGAAGAACCCGTAGGCGCCGGGAGTCAGCGGGGTGAAGTCGTCGGAGGCCCCGGCAGCGAGGGCGACCTGGGCGACGACGGTGTTGGCGATCAGGGCGATGACGGCGGCGACCAACCCGGCGAGGGCGACCTTGCCGGGCGTGACGCGGGTCGCGGTGCTAGCGGGCGTGCTGGTGGTGGACGTGCTGGACATCGGTGACTCCTGAGATGGTCGGATCTGGGGGGAGTGGGCGTCGTTCAGGCGGCTTGGATGGAGCGGATGGAGTTCCACATGACTTCGCGCTCGATCACGGTGGTGGGGCGGTGGGTCTCGTCGTCGCCGGCGCCGAGGGTGACCAGCAGTGGGACGAAGTGGTCGGCGGTGGGGTGGGCGATGGCGGCGCCGGGGCCCTTGTTCTGGTAGTCGGTGAGGGCGTCGATGTCGCGGCGGGTGATCGCCTCGGCGGCCCAGGTGTCGAACTCGCGGATCGAGCCCATCAGCTCGGGCCGGCGCATGGTGGCGAAGCTGTGGGTCATGAAGCCGGAGCCGATGACGAGGTATCCCTCCTCGCGCAGGCCCTTGAGCCGCTGGCCCAGTCGGTGCAGGGCCTGGGGGTCCAGGCTGGGCATGCTGAGCTGGATCACGGGCACGTCGGCGGCGGGGTACATCGCCATCAGGGGGATGAACGCGCCGTGGTCCAGGCCGCGGTTGCGGTGCTCGTAGATCGGGGTGGTGTCGCTGAGGGTGCCGGCCACCTGGTGGGCGAGCGCGGTCGCGTCCGGAGTGCGGTACTGCAGCGTGTAGTACCGGGGGTGGAAGCCGCCGAAGTCGTAGTAGAGCGGGGTGCCGGAGACTGCGCCGGTGATGGCCAGGGGCGCGTCCTCCCAGTGGGCGGAGACGATGACGATGCCGCGTGGCTTGGGTAGTGACTGGCCCCAGTCGAAGAGGTCGCGCAGCCACTCCGCGTCATCGAGGGTGGGCGGTGCGCCGTGGCTGACGAACAGCGCCGGGAGGGCTCCGTCGGAGGGCTCCCAGAGTCGCTGCTGCCTGGCGGTGGGCAGGACCTCGGCGAGCAGGTCGTCGTAGGCCCCGGCCGGCCGGGACGGGTTGAGGATGTCGTCGAGGGTCTTGCTCATGGCGATGCTTCCTGTCGGAAAGAGGAGCGGGTTCTCGGGCGGGTCAGAAGGAGTTCGGGCCGAAGCGCATGATCGCGACGAACGCGGAGAGCGCGGCGAGGACGAGGGTGACCGGCATGTTGGACTTCTCGCCGCGGCGGGCGTGCACGATGGTCGCGCCGAGCATGGTGAGCGCGAGACCGGCGGCGGCGATCGGGGTCAGGACGGGCGCGACGTCGGTGACGGCGGGGACGATCAGGCCGATCGCGCCGAGGACCTCGACAAGCCCGATCAGCTTGACCTGGCCCTCGGAGAAGTCCTCGGTCCAGGCCATGCCGGACTCGGCGAGCTTGGCCTTGGGCTGGGCGAGCTTCATCAGGCCGGCTGCGGCGAAGGCTGCCGCGAGGACGCCGGCGATGATCCAGAGCGTGATGTTCATGGTGGTGCCTCTTCTTTCCGAGAGTGGTGGCGCCGGGCGCCGGCGATCAGAGCCGGCGCCAGTGCGCGGTGTCGTGGGTCGGGTCAGGAGTGGAGCGCGAAGCCGCCGGTCCACGACGCCTTGCCGGACATGGCCAGGCCGATCTGGAGGACGGCGAGGGCCTCGAGCTCGCGGGCGCGGGCCAGCGGGCCCGCGTCGGCGGCGTTGAGGCCGGCGGCGGTGACGATGTCGGAGAGCTGGGCCTTGGCGGCCTCGTCGTCGCCGGCGACCAGGACGGTGGTCGGCTGGTCACCGACGGTGCCCGCGGCCAGGGTCGGGCCGAAGTTGGTGTTGAACGCCTTGAGCACCCGCGCGGACGGGACGGCCTGCGCGACCTCGGCCGCGGCGGAGGAGTCCGGAGCAACAGCCAGCGAGCCGGTCTGGAAGTCGATCGGGTTGGTGATGTCGACCACGACCTTGCCGGCGAGCTGGTCGGCGCGCTGGGTGACGATGTCGGACAGGGCGGTGTAGGGGACCGCGAGGACGACGACGTCGCCGGTGACCGGCTTGTCGGCGTCGGAGCTGTCGAACGCCTCGACGGTGTGTCCGGCCTTCTCTGCGAGGCCGGCGATCGCCGAGCCCATGTTGCCCTTGCCGATGATGCTGATGGTGGTCATGTCGGTCTCCCTTGTCGGTGTCGACAACCGCTTGGTTGTCGTTACAAGTAACCATAGCAGGAAATTAGTTGTTCCCACAACCTTTTCAGGGCACACTGGTGCCATGAAGACCAAGTGGCTGTCCGAGGAGGAACGCGAGGCTTGGCTGGGGCTCGCCGCCGTCCTCGAGCTGCTTCCAGGCGCCCTGGACGCCCAGCTGCGCCGCGACGCGGAGCTGACCCAGTTCGAGTACTACGTCCTGGCGATGCTCTCGGAGCGGACCGATCGCACCTTGCAGATGACCGCCCTCGCTGCCTCGACCAACGCGACGCTTCCGCGCCTGTCCCACGTGGTCCGCCGGCTCAGTGACCGCGGGCTCGTCGAGAAGGCCCCCTGCCCCGGCGATGGCCGGGCCACCAACGTCCGACTCACCGACTCCGGCTGGGACAAGGTCCGCGGCGCGGCTCCAGGTCACGTCGCCAACGTCCGCGAGCACGTCATCGACGCACTGACGAGCGAGCAGATCGCTCAGCTGACGCAGATCACCAGGGCCATGCTGAGCCGACTCGATCCTGAGGGCAGGATGAAGCCGGTCGATTCGACCTGATCGTGGCCCTGCGGCCCGGGTGCAGGCGCCCCGTCAACCAGGGCCGCACGGGTCCGTGCGGGTCAGGGTCGCTCCTCGCCCTCCAGCACCTTGCGCAGGGCAGTGCTGATGACTCGCGCTTCGGTCTCGGTGAGGTAGCTCAGGAAGTGGGAGTCCACGGCGTCCAAGTAGGCCGGAGCAGCGCTTCGCAGCCGCTTGCGTCCCTCGGTGGTGATGACCGCGAAGACCGAGCGCTTGTCGTCGGGATTGTCCTGGCGTTCCACGAGGCCGGCCGCGGCAAGCTCGGTCACGACCCGGCTCACGCGCTCCCTGCTGATCACAGCTTGAGCGCCGAGCTCGCTCATGCGGAGCCGGCGATCGGGTGCCGCGTTCAGGACCAGCAGGACGTCGTACCAGGAGAGCGGCAGGCCGGTGGGGGCCAGGGACCGCTCGAGCTTGGGCACCACTGCGGCGTGGGTCCGGAGCAGGAATGCCCAGGCCGCGACACGGTCGAGTTCAGGCACTCGCGCACCGTACAGCAAAACGTGCGTGGGCACGTTTCTCTCAGGCACCACGCGGGTCCTACGCGGTGCCGACCTGCCCCACGCGACGGCCCCGACGGCCGGTGATTGGACCGTCGGGGCCTTGCCGAGTCGCTCACACGCGTGTTCCCGTTCGGCCGCTCGGGTGCTACCCGCTCCGCGGGGGCGGTACACCGGTCGGGTCCCACCCAGTCCCCGCGTGGCCCCGCCGACCGGGACGAGGCGGACGTGATCCTTGCCGCACCTGCCCACCTCCGCGGCTGCCGCGCGTTGGCCGAGGACGTGCTGGGTAATGCACTCGGCATGACCACACCAACCCCTACTGCCGGACTCGCACTCGTCACGGGCGCCTCGAGCGGCATCGGCCTCGAGCTCGCCCGCCAGTTCGTCGACCACGGTTTCGACGTGGTCGTCGTCGCGGAGGACGACGCCATCGGTACCGCTGCCTCCGAGCTGCGCAGCGGCAGCCGCGAGGTGACCCACGTCCAGGCGGACCTCACGGACCCGAAGAACGTCGAGCGCGTCTGGGCGGAGGTCTCCGCGCTCGGGCGCCCGGTCACCGCGGCGGCCCTGAACGCGGGTGTGGGGGTCGGCGGCGCGCTCGCCGACACCCCGCTGGAGCGCCACCTCGAGATCGTCGACCTCAACGTCCGGTCGACCGTCCACCTCACGAAGCTGCTCGTCGACCAGATGGTGGCCAACGGGGAGGGGCGGATCCTGATCACGTCCTCGATCGTGGCCGTCGCCCCCGGCCCCTACCACGCGACCTACGCGGCGTCGAAGGCGTTCGTGCACTCCTTCGCCGAGGGCATCCGGCACGAGCTGGACGGCACCGGCGTGACCGTGACCTCCCTGATGCCGGGCGCCACCGACACCCGGTTCTTCGAGCGCGCGGGGATGCAGGACACCCCGGTTGCCCGCGGCCCGAAGGACGACCCCGCCGACGTCGCCAAGGAGGGTTACGCCGCGCTGATGGAGGGCCGCCCGCACGTCCGCGCCGGCTCCCTGAAGAACGCGGTGATGGCGGAGCTCGGCGCCCACCTGCCCGACGTGATCGGTGCGCGGGTGGGTGCTGCGCAGGCCAAGCCGGGTGGAGCCGATCCCGCCTCGCTCAAGCAGACGGTGATGAGCGAGATCGGCCACCTCCCGCAGCGCGTCGGCTCCCTGGTCGGCGCCGTGGGGTCGCGGGTCCGCCGCTGACGGTCGGACCGCGGCGACCGTCTGGGCCGCGCACACCGTGCGCGGCTCAGACGGCCTGGTCGCCCACGATCTGCAAGCCCTCGCCGGTGTCGGCGACCTCGATCTGCCGGGTCTCCGACTCGCTGGACCCGTCGGTCACGTAGGTCAGCTCGACGGTGACCACGCCCTGTGACTCCTCGCTGGTGCCGTCGACGGTGACGGTGTCGATCGTGCGCCAGAACCCCTGGTAGGAGCCGTAGCTCCCGACCTCGGCCTGCATCTCGTCCGACAGCAGGTCCCACGCCTCGCGGGTGCCCGACGGCAGGAGGGCGTAGTAGTCGACGACGAAGGCCTCGGCGTCCGAGTCGGCCGGGACCGCGTCCGTCGAGGGTTCCTCGTCGCTCGGGGTCGTCTCCGGCGCGTCCGACGTGGCGGGAGGCGGCTCCTCGGAGTCGCTCGGCGCCGGTGACGTCTCGCCCTCGTCGGTCGACCCCCCGGCACGCGAGCTGTCGGCCGCGGGCGAGGGGTCCTCGTCCCCGGAGCGGAGCTGGGCGACGAGAGCCACGCCCGCCACCAGCAGCAGCACGACGGCCGCCACCGCCAGCAGGGGCAGCAGCCGGGACCGCGACCGCCGCTCGTCACCGGCGTCCGCCGTGGCGGGCGCCGGGGCGGCCGGCGGTCCTTCTGCGGGCGGGACCGGCGGCACCGGCGCCGGCGCAGGGGCTGCGGGCGGCGGAGCGGCAGGACGCTCGGCGGTGTCGCTGCCCCGCTCAGGCGTCCCGGCGGCGAAGACCAACGTGCCCTCGCCGGCGACCTCGTCTCCGGCGCCGACCCGCCGGAGCTGCTCCGCGGCCTCCGCCATCGTCACCCGGTCAGCGGGGTCGGAGGTCAGCATCCGCGAGAGGACCGGCGCGAGCGGTCCGGCACGTCGGGGCTCGGGGGGTGGGTTCTCGGCGATGTGGACGAGCATCGCGATCGCGTTCTCACGGGTGGGCCACGGCGGCTCGCCCTCGACGGCCGCGTAGAGAGTCGCCCCCAGGGCCCAGACGTCGTCGGCGGGGGTCGGGTCGGCACCGCGGGCCAGCTGGGGCGAGAAGTAGAGCGGCGTCCCGGTGACCATCCCGGTCTGGGTGAGGGTGTCGTCGCCGATGCTGCGGGCGATGCCGAAGTCGGAGATCTTCGCCAGGTCGTCGTCGGTCACCAGGACGTTGCCCGGCTTCACGTCCCGGTGGATGGTGCCGCGGGCGTGTGCAGCGGCGAGACCGTCCGCGACCTGGGCGCCGATCCGGGCGACCCGCTCGGCGGCCAGCGGCCCCTGGTCGCGGGTGAGGGCGGACAGGGTGCGCGACTCGACGTGCTCCATCACCAACCAGACGTGGCCGCCGTACTCGACGGCGTCGAAGATCGAGACGACATTGGGATGGGTGAGCGCCGCCGCCGTACGCGCTTCCCGCAGCGCGCGGGCGACGTGCGGTGTCGACTCTCCCGGCAGTCCGCCGAGCTGCTTGACGGCGACCTCGCGGCCGAGCACCCCGTCCCGGCACAACCAGACCGCACCCATGCCGCCACGACCGATCTCTCGCAGCACCTCGTAGCGGCCGGCGATCGTCTTCGGCGGCATCCGCCACCTCCTCAGGTCAGGGGTCCATGGGGCACTACCCGCGCGCGCAGGGTCTCACGCGGGGTCGGTGCTGGGGGGTCGTGGCAGGGTGGGGGTGTGCCCGTCGTCCCGCCGCCCCTGATCGCCCTCGGGGCGGCCGTGGTCCAGCACCGGCTCGCGCCCGGTCGCGGAACCGGGACCGGGCGCAAGCTCGCAGCCGTTGCGGTCACCGCCGGCAGCGTGGCCCTGATGGCCGGCGCGCTGAGCCGGTTCAAGGCGAACGACACCACCTTCGAGCCGTTCGAGCCGATAAAGGCCAGCGCGTTGGTCACCGACGGCCCCAACGCGCTGACCCGGAACCCGATGTACGTCGGCATGGCGGGCCTGCTGGCCGCGCACGCGCTGTTCCGCGGCGGCATCCTGACCGCGCTCCCGGTCGCCGGTTTCGTCGCGGTGATCGACCGGGTCCAGGTCAGGCCGGAGGAGGAGGCGCTGCGCCAGCTCTTCGGCCAGGAGTACGACGACTACTGCGCTGCCGTGCCGCGCTGGCTGCCGCTGTCGCGCTGACACCGACGCGGCACCGGAAACGACTTGCCGGGGCCAGGCGACTGGTGGAGCGTGTCGCCGGTGGAGACTGCCGCCCTGCTCGAGGCCTACGACACCCAGCTCCGCGCCGAGGCCGAGACGCCCAGCGCGATCGACGTGACCACGCTCGGGCCGCTGCGACTCGCCAAGTTCCGGGGAGGCCGGGGGTTCGTGACGTACCGCGACCTCGACGGCGCCGACGCCGAGGAGATCCGGCGGCTCGTGGGAATGGCGGTCGACCACTTCCGGGCGGACCCGGAGGTGACCCGCTTCGAGTGGAAGACCCGCGGCCACGACCACGCCCCGGGCCTGCACGAGACGCTGATCGACAGCGGCTTCGTCGAGGAGGCGACCGAGTCGATCATGATCGGCGAGGCCAGCCTGCTGGCGGTGGACGTGCCGCTTCCGGAAGGGGTCACGCTGCGCCGGATCACGGCCGAGGCCGATGTCCGCGCAATGGCGGCGATGGCGGACGAGGTCTTCGGCGACCCGGTCTCGACCGAGCAGGCGGACGAGCTCCTGCACCGCCTCTCCCTCGACGACGGGATCGAGCTCTGGGTCGCCGAAGCCGACGGCGTCATCGTCAGCTCGGGTCGCCTCGAGCCGGTG
>Ga0196958_10000393_pt1 | contig 14250 bp, 13 predicted proteins | sample S1v_10metaG_FD_148654 | JGI IMG/M metagenome (GOLD analysis project Ga0196958, IMG submission 148654) | Soil microbial communities from Anza Borrego desert, Southern California, United States - S1+v_10 | ecosystem: Environmental > Terrestrial > Soil > Desert | place: USA: California | collected...
CTCGGACATTGACGAGGTCCGCCGCACCGTCGAGTTCTGCAACCAGCTGCCCGTCGGCGAGCGCCACCCCTGGGGCGGCGACCTCGTCTTCACCGCGTTCTCCGGCTCGCACCAGGACGCGATCAACAAGGGCCTGCAGGCGATGAAGGAGGACGCCGCCGCGGCCGGCCACGACGTGGCCGAGCACCCGTGGGAGGTCCCCTACCTGCCCATCGACCCCAAGGACGTCGGCCGCACCTACGAGGCCGTCATCCGGGTCAACTCGCAGTCGGGCAAGGGCGGCGTCGCCTACCTGATGAAGGTCGAGCACCAGCTGGAGCTGCCGCGGCGGCTGCAGATCGAGTTCTCGCGCCGGGTCCAGGAGCAGACCGACTCCGAGGGCGGCGAGGTCTCCGCCAAGGAGATGTACGACATCTTCCTGGAGGAGTACCTGCAGCGCCGCGTACCGCTGGAGCTCGTCCGCTCGCGGGTCGCCACCCACGACGACGGCAAGGCAGAGCTCGAGGCGACCCTGCGGGTCGAGGGCGACCTGCACGAGGTCACCGGCGTCGGCAACGGCCCCATCGCGGCGTTCGTCGACGCGCTCGCGTCGGTGGGCTACGACGTCCGCGTCCTCGACTACGCCGAGCACGCCATGTCCGCCGGCGACGACGCCCGCGCCGCCGCCTACGTCGAGGCCGCAGTGGGCGACACCGAGGTCTGGGGCGTGGGGATCAACGGCTCGATCCTCACCGCGTCGCTGAAGGCCGTCGTGTCGGCGGTCAACCGCGCGATGCGCTGACGTCCGCTCCGGTGCCGGTGGCGGATCCCGCGCCCTGCGCGGGTTCGGTCACCGGGGCCGAGCTGGTCCCGTCCGCCCGGTGGTCGCGCCCGGCAGGTCGAACTCGCCGGCCTTGACGCCGGCGACGAACGCCGCCCACTCCGCCGGGGTGAAGCGCAGGGCCGGGCCGTCGGCGGACTTGGTGTCGACGACGGACACCTCGCCGTCCGGGTCGATCGCGATGCCGACGCAGCTCCCGTCGCTACAGAAGCTGCTCGTCCTCACCAGCACCTGAGCGTGACGAGACAGTTGCACTGCGACATCTTCGAGGCCTGGTCGCGGGGAAGAACAGCGGCGATCACCCATCGGACGCGTCGATGCGACGAACGGCCCGTTCCAAGAGGGGGATGGAGTCGCTCTCGCTCAACGCCGCGGCGTACAGGCCCTCCAACCAGGACTCGTGATCGGAGATCTCGTTGAGATCGGCGAGGAACTCGCCGGCGGTCCCCGGACGCTCGACGTAGACCAGGCCGTGCTCGATGCCCTCGGAGAAGTCGAGCTTGGCGAAGGCCTCACGGCTCCCGGGCACGAGCCCTGCGGAGAACGGCAGCACGCGGACATCGACGTGCTCCGCGTCGGCCACGTGGATGAGGTGCTCGATCTGGGACCGAAGGATCTTCGGGGACCCGACGACCCGGTAGAGCGTCGACTCGTCGAGGACGCAGTGGAACGAGAGACCGTGGTCCGGCGTCAATGCTTCCTGTCGCCTCATCCTCACGTCGACGAGCTTCTCGACGTTCGGCTCGGACATCGTCGAGCCGAACGCGTTGTGCAGCACCGCCCTGGCGTAGTCGGCGGTCTGCAGCAACCCGTGCACGACGTAGGCCTCGTAGGCACGGATCTGCGCCGCGTCCCATTCGAGCTCGACGTACGTGGCCATGACCGGCGGCAGGACGTCGCTGTACGCCTGCCACCACATCTTCGCCTGGCCGGTGCGCGCCCAGTTCTCGAGACGCTCGCGTTGCTCGCCGTCGGCGACGGCGTAGACGTCGAGCATGTCCCGCACGTCCCGCCAGCGCGGGACGCCCTTGCCGTTCTCGAGCCGGCTGATCTTCGAGGGTGAGCACTCGAGGCGCCGGGCGACGTCCTCGAGTTTCAGGCCGGCGCCCTCGCGGAGGCGCCTGAGCTCGCCGCCGAGCCGGCGGCGGGTCACCACGGGGCCGGGTGACCAGGTCATCCGTACGCCTCCCGGGGTCGGGTGGTGGCGCCGGCTCCCCCCTGCCGGCCTCGGTGCGTACACGGTAGACCGCGCACTGCCATGCCGTCACGCAATCGTTGCATGCAATTGCACAATGCGCTTGTGCAGTGCAGTGACGCACGGCACTCTCGGGCCACGGCCGGAACGCCGGAGCCGTGGTCCGCACGACTCGACGGGAGGCAGGACCTCATGATCACGACGAGGAGCACGCGCCGGATGCGCGGCCGCGGGACGACCCGCGGGACCCGGTGACCGCCATGACGATCATTGTCGCGGTGGTCGTCTTCTGGACCCTGTTCGTGGTGGGTGTACTCGTGGGCATCTCGGTGCACCGCGAGGCGACGCGGCGCCGCACCCAGCGGCTCCACCGCGGCGAGCTGGAGCTCGCGAGGGCGGAGGTCGTCGCCTACCGCACGCCGGTGACCGCACGGGACCTGCGCGCCGACCAGGCGCTGACCGACTAGAAGGCGCGGCGACCGGCGAGGGCGCGGCCGAGCGTGAGCTCGTCGGCGAACTCGAGGTCGCCGCCCATGGGCAGGCCGGAGGCCAGCTTGGTCACCGTCAACCCGGGGAAGTCGCGCAGCAGGCGCACGAGGTAGGTCGCCGTGGCCTCGCCCTCGGTGTTGGGGTCCATGGCCAGGATGACCTCGGCGATCTCCGGCTCCCCCCCGTTGCTGCCGACGCCGCCGATCCGGGTGAGCAGCTCGCGGACCCGCAGCTGGTCCGGGCCGATGCCCGAGAGCGGGTCGAGCGCCCCGCCCAGCACGTGGTAGCGGCCGCGGAACTCGCGGGTGCGCTCCACGGCCATGACGTCCTTGGGCTCCTCGACCACGCAGACCAGCGTCGCGTCGCGGCGGGCGTCGCTGCAGATGCGGCAGCGCGGCTGCTCGGAGACGTTGCCGCAGACCTCGCAGAACACCACGCCGACCTTGACCTTCTGCAGGGCCTCCTGCAGCCGGGTCACGTCGGCCTCCTCGGTGGCGAGGAGGTGGAAGGCGATCCGCTGGGCGCTCTTGGGCCCGATGCCGGGCAGGCGACCCAGCTCGTCGATCAGGTCCTGGACCGGGCCCTCGAACACGGCCTCTCCTCCGGGTCCAGCTCCGCTGCGCTACGTGTCCGGCTACTGGCCGGGCAGGCCGAGCCCGCCGCCCATGTCGCCGAGCCCGCCGGCCAGCGGGCCCATCTTCTCCGCCTGCAGCTCCGCGGCCGCCTGGGCCGCGTCGGCGATGGCCCCGACGACCAGGTCCTGCAGGGTCTCGACGTCGTCCGGGTCGACCACCTTGGGGTCGATCTTCACCGAGCGGACCTCGCCGGTCGCCGTCTGCGTCACGGTCACCAGGCCGTTGCCCGCCTGGCCGGTGACCTCGGCCTCGGCCAGCTCGGCCTGGGCGGACATCAGCTGCTCCTGCATCGCCTGCGCCTGCTGCAGCAGGGCGCCCATGTCCATGCCTTCGGGGTTCTGGCCGGGTTGCATGTGCCCACACTAACCGCGCCGCACGTCGGTCGACCGGGCACGCTGGGCCCGATGGACGCGACCCTGCTGCACCGGCTGCTCGACGCCACCACCTGGCGTGCCTTCGACGTGGACGCCGAGGGCCGCATCCTCGCCGGCCACGACGCGTCGGGGACGGTCCAGCTCGTCGAGCTGCACCCCGACGGCACCCGCCCGCCCCTGACGGCGCTGCCCGGCGCCTGCCACGGGCGGTACCTGCGCGGGACGGGGCGCAGCGGGGCTCGACCGGACGAGGTGGGCCCGCGGCGGGTCGTGGTGTCCCACGACGCCGGCGGCAACGAGCGCGCGCAGCTCTCGCTGCTCGACCCGGACGCCGTCGACGAACCGGTCGGCGAGGACGGGCTGACGCCGCTGGTCCACGACCCCGAGCACATCCACGCCCTCGCCGACGTGCTGGCCGACGGCCGGGTCGCCTACGCGACGAACCGGCGCAACGGCGTCGACTTCGACCTCGTGGTGCGCCACGTCGACGGTGTCGATCGCGGCACCGAGACCGTGCTCTACGACGGCGGCGGGATGATCGGCGCGGTCGCGGTCGCCCCCGGATCAGGGCAGCACGCCGATGAGGGGACCCGCGCGCTGATGACCCGACCGGGCCGCCCGGCGCTGAGCTCGCAGGTCCTGCTGCTCGCGGGCGGGGAGGTCACCGAGCTGACCGACGCCGACGAGCACGCCCGCCACCTCGACCCGCAGTGGCTGCCCGACGGCCCGGACGGCCCCGCCGCGATCGTCACCACCGACAGCGGGCGCGACCACCTCGGCGTCGCCCGCCTCGACGTGACGTCCGGCGCGTTGACCTGGCTGGTCACCGACGACGGCCACGACGTGGCGGCGCGCCTGTCCCCCGACGGCCGGTCGCTGCTCGTGGTGACCGACGACGACGGTGCCAGCCGGCTGGCCGTGCACGACGTCGACGGCACGTTCCGGCACGCGGTAGCGCTGCCCGCCGGATACCTCGGTGGCGTCGCCGACTTCCTCGCCGTGCCGCGCTGGTCCCCCGACGGCACCGGCCTGGCGCTCACCTGGACCGACCCCGCGACCCCGGCCGACGTCCTGCTCGTCGACGCCGGGCGCGGCCGCGCGGCGGCGGTGGCGTCGTCCCGCGAACCGCTCGCGGACCTCGACCTCGTCGCGCCGACCAGCCACGGCGTCCCCACGCCCGACGGCGAGACCGTGCCGTGCTTCGTCTACGCGCCGTCGCAGCCGTCCGGGTCGAGCGTCGTGATCGTCCACGGCGGCCCCGAGGGCCAGGCGGTGCGCTCGTTCTCGGCGATCGTGCAGGCCCTCGTGGGCGAGGGGCACACCGTGCTCGTGCCCAACGTGCGCGGGTCGGTGGGCTACGGGAAGCGGTGGTACTCCCTCGACGACGTCGAGCGCCGGCTGGACTCGGTCGCCGACCTCGCCGCCCTGCACGCCTACCTCCCCCGCCTCGGGCTCGACCCGGACCGCGCGGCGCTGTGGGGCGGGTCGTACGGCGGCTACATGGTGCTCGCGGGGCTGGCGTTCCAGCCGGAGCTGTGGGCGGCGGGGGTCGACATCGTCGGCATCTCGTCCCTGGTGACGTTCCTGGAGAACACCTCGCCCTACCGCCGCGCGCACCGCGAGCGCGAGTACGGCTCGCTGGAGCGCGACCGGGAGTTCCTCGAGCGCGCCTCGCCGCTCAACCGCATCGGCGACGTGCGGGCACCGCTGTTCGTCATCCACGGCGCCAACGACCCGCGCGTGCCGCTGTCGGAGGCCGAACAGGTCGCGGCCGCGGTGCGGGCGAACGGCGTCGAGGTCGAGATGGTCGTCTACGACGACGAGGGCCACGGGCTGGCGAAGCGGGCCAACCGCCTCGACGCCTACCCGCGGGCGGTGGCGTTCCTGGGGCGCGCGCTGGCGCCCTGAGCGCCGCCCGACAGCGGCCACGCGATCCACGGTCGCTGCTCACCACGCGTTCACCCCCTGCCCCGGCGCGTGGGTTGGGGTCACGGGCGTCCGCGTCGTCCCGATGCCCGGAGCGCCCCTGCGATGCCCCTCTCGGCGTGCTGCCTCCATCGCCACGAGGTCCTCCCCTCCCGACCCCAGGTGCTGGTGCTCAGCGCCGCGATCGGCCAGGGCCACGACGGCGCGGCCCGCGAGCTCGTGCGGCGGCTCGACCGCCGCGGCGTCGGCGCCCACGTCGTCGACTGGACCGACCTGCTCCCCGCGTGGGGCCGACGCGTGCTGCGCGACCTCTACGCACCCTCGGTGGACCACGCGCCGGCAGTGTTCGACCGCCTGTTCGCCGACCTCGAGCACCCGCGCCGCTCGGTCAGCCTCGTCACGCAGCGACTCGTCCGGCGCGCCGAGCAGCCCGTGCTCGAGGCCGCCCGCGGCGTCGACGCCGTCGTCGCGACCTACCCGCTCGCCGGGCAGACGGCGGGCGCGCTGCGCGCCGACGGCCGCCTCGGCGTGCCGGCGCTGACGTTCCTCACCGACCCTGCCGCGCACCGCCTGTGGTGCCATCCCGGTCTCGACGAGCACCTGACGGTCACCGCGGCCACGGCCGCCGACGGCGCCCGCTACGGCGTGGCGCTGCGCAACGTCGGGCCCCTGTGCGCGCCCCGCTTCTCCCGGCCGCTGCCGGGAACGACCCGCGCCCGCGTGCGGGCCGAGCTCGGCGTGCCCCACGACGCACCGGTGGTGCTGCTCGTGTCCGGCTCGCTGGGCATGGGCGACGTCGAGCACACGGTCGACGCGCTGCGCCGGCACCCGCGGGCCTGGACGGTCGTGGCCTGCGGGCGCAACGCGCGGCTGCGGTCGCGGCTCGGCGGCCGGGAGCGGGTGGTGACGCTGGGCTGGCGCGACGACGTGCCCGAGCTGATGGCCGCCGCCGACCTGCTCGTGCACAACGCCGGCGGGCTCTCCTGCACCGAGGCCCTCGTCGCGGGCCTGCCCGCCGTGACCTACCGGCCGATCCCCGGCCACGGACGCGCGAACGCCGCCGTGCTCGACGAGGCCGGCCTCGCGCCCTGGCTGCGCACGCCCGACGAGCTCGTGGCGGCCGTCGACCGACCCCGGTCGCGGCGCCGCCGCCCGCCCCGCCCGTGGTGGACCGACGCGCGGGACGCCTCGGCCGCCGTCGCCCGGCACGTCGGGGTGTCCGCCGAGCCGGCGCTGATTGTCGCGGGCTGATCCCGTGCTCTCCGGGGTCCTCGCCGTCGGCTCGGCCGTCGCGGCCGGCGCGGCCGTGGTGGCCCAGCAGCGCGCCGCCCACGAGCTGGGCGCGGCCGACCGTCGCCTGCTCGGCCGGCCGTGGTGGCTCGCGGGCACCGGCGCGTCGGTGGTGGCGAGCCTGCTGCAGGCCGCGGCACTCGCCGGCGGCGCGGTCGTCGTCGTCCAGGCCCTGCTCGCGACGGCCGTCGCGTGGACCGCGGTCGGCGAGGCGCTGCTCGGTCGGCGCCGGCCGAGCCGCGGGGTGGTCCTCGGCGTGGCGCTCGCCGTCGCCGGGCCGCTGCTCGCGGTGCTGCTGCTCGGGCCGGTGGACGTGAGGCCGACGACCGCCACCGACCCCGTCGGCGTGGTGCTGACGCTGCTCGGCGCCGGCGCGGTCGCCGCCGCGGGCCTGGCGTGGGCACGCTGCCGTCCCGGGCCGCCCGGCGCCGTGGGGCTCGCCCTGGCCTGCGGCGTCGGCTACGGGTTCGGGGCGTCACTGCTGGCCGTGCTGGCCCGGGCGGTCGTGACGGGAGGCGCGCTCGATCTCCCGCTCGCGCTCGCCGCGCTGCTGCTGGCCCTCGTCGGCCCGGCCGCCTTCGTCGCGAGCCAGCACGCGCTCGCGCGGGCCCGGCGCGCCGGCCCGGTGGTGACGACGATCCTGCTCGCCGACCCGCTGACCGCCACCGTCGTGGGCGCGGTCTGGTTCCGCGAGCACATCGCGCTGACCCCGCCCGCCGCCGGCGGTGTCGTGCTGGCCATCGCCCTGTCGGTGGCCGGGGTGCGGCTGCTCGACCCGGCGCCGGAGCCGGCCGGGGAGCGCTCCTAGCGCCCGTCGACCCGCCGCGCGCCGAGCTGGGAGGTCAGCAGCTCCATCGCCGCCTCCTCCGGGTCGCGCCGAGCACCGCCGGAGGTGCCACCGGGGTCGGCGGCGGCCTCGGCGTACATGTCCTCCTCGGTCACCTCGCCGTCCTCGGGTGGCTCGGGCGGGGGCGGGATGTCCGCGGGCTCGGACGGGCGACCCGGCCGGCGGGCGGGCGGGGCGTCACCGCCACCCCGCGGCGAGGTCTCGGTCGCGGTGCGCTCCGGGCGCTGGGGGCGCTCCTGCCGCTCCGGGGCGGGCCGCTCGGGCCGCCGCGGCGGCTCCGGCCGGCTCCGTGGGGCGTCCGCCCGCCCGCCGCGACCCGGCCCGCCGGCGTCACCGCCCGCCCCGTGCACCGCCTGCACGCTCCACTGCCCCGACAGCACGACGCCGAGCGCCGCGGCCACGTGGTCGGCCCGGTTGGGCTGGGAGAGCTGGCGTGCCAGGGGCGGCGTCGGCATGCCGAGGGTGACCGTGGTGCCCTCGACCGCCGTGACCGTGGCGTTCTGCAGCAGGGCGTGGGTGGGCTTGTTGCGCTCGCGCACCTGGTTCATGACCTCGGGCCACACGCGCCGCAGCGCCGACGCGTCGATCGCGCCCGCGGCCTCCCGCGCCGGGGCGGGCTCGGACGCCGGTCGCGTCGGGACCTCCGGACGCGCGGGGCCCTCCGACCGTGCCGGTGCCCCCGGGGGCGCCGGTGCCTCCCGCGGCGCCTCCGGCCGGGGCGCGTCGCGGGGCGGCTCGTCACGGCTCGCGACGGTGGCCGTCGGGCGGTCGGTGGGCGGGACGACGGTGGCGTCGAGCTCTCCGGCGCGCGACGGGGCGCCCTCGTCGTCGCCCGACGCCCCCGAGCGCTGCGACGGCCGGGCGAAGCGCGCCGCGCCGTCCTCGGTCGCCGCGCCGCCGCCCTGGGCGCCCAGGGCGAGCCGCCGCTCGACGCCCTCGAGGCGCTGCACCATCGCCGCGTCCGCCGAGGACGCGGCGGGCAGGAGCATCCGGGCGCAGACCAGCTCCAGCAGCAGCCGCGGCGCCGTGGCCCCGCGCATCTCGGTGAGCGCGGTGTGGACCAGCTCCGCGTGCCGGGCCAGCGCCGCGGGGCCGAGGCGGGCGGCCTGGTCGACCATGCGCTCGAGCTCGTCGGCGGGCACGTCGACCAGCCCGCGCTCGCCGGCGTCGGGGACGGCGTGGACGAGGATGAGGTCGCGCAGGCGCTGCAGCAGGTCCGCGGCGAAGCGCCGCGGGTCGTGCCCGGCCTCGACGAGCCGGTCGACGGCCCCGAACACCGCCGGGCCGTCCTGGGCGCCGAGGGCGTCGACGACGTCGTCGAGGATGGCCACGTCGGTGACCCCGAGCAGGCCCACGGCGTGGGCGTAGGTGACACCCTCGTCGCCCGCGCCCGCGAGCAGCTGGTCGAGCACCGAGAGCGAGTCGCGCGCCGAGCCCCCGCCGGCGCGCACCACGAGCGGGTAGACCGCGGGCTCGACCGCGACGCCCTCCTCGGTACAGACGCGCTCGAGCAGCGCCCGCAGCGTGCTGGGCGGCAGCAGGCGGAAGGGGTAGTGGTGGGTGCGCGAGCGGATGGTGGTGAGCACCTTGTCCGGCTCGGTGGTGGCGAAGACGAAGATGAGGTGCTCGGGCGGCTCCTCGACCACCTTGAGCAGCGCGTTGAACGCCGCCGTGGTGACCATGTGCGCCTCGTCGATGATGAACACCCGGTAGCGGGAGCTCACCGGCGCGAAGTGGGCGCGGTCGCGCAGCTCGCGGGCGTCGTCGACGCCGTTGTGGCTGGCGGCGTCCATCTCGGTGACGTCGAGGGAACCGGGGCCGTTGGGCGCGAGCGCCACGCACGACTCGCACACCCCGCACGGGTCGGGCGTCGGACCCTGCACGCAGTTCAGCGAGCGGGCGAGGATGCGCGCGCTGGAGGTCTTGCCGCAGCCCCGGGGCCCGGAGAACAGGTAGGCGTGGTTGACCCGCCCGGCCGACAGCGCGGTGCGCAGCGGCTCGGTGACGTGCTCCTGCCCGACGACCTCGGCGAACGTCGCCGGCCGGTACCTGCGGTAGAGCGCCAGAGCCACGGCCCGAGGCTACGCGGCGACCCCGACGACGCCCGGGGAGGGAGCCGAGGAGGGACGAGGAAGATGGGGGGACCCCGCGCACCCGCCAGAGCCCGCTGACCCTTGCTGCCTTCCGGCCCTGGGGGAGTTCACAGGATGGGCGCCGCGCGGGGTCCCGTCGCAGTGTATCGGAGGCGGCCCGGGAGGCCCGGCCCCCGGGTCGCCGGAGCGTGGGGCTGTACCCTCGCCCGCGGAGGATTGGCCGAGCGGCCTAAGGCGCACGATTGGAAATCGTGTTGGGGCAAAACCCCTCACGGGTTCGAATCCCGTATCCTCCGCCGCGCTGAGCAGCACCGACGCCGGCCGGTCCCCCGGGACCGGCCGGCGTCGGTGTCCCTGCCCCCGGTCCCCGGACTCAGCGCGAGGTCCGACGGCTGGTCGAGGACGGTGCCCCGGAGTCGGACGAGCCGGACGAGCCGGACGAGCCCCTCCGGGCGTCGGGGGCGCGGCCGCCCGAGGTCGTGCGCCGTGTCGACCGGGACGCGCCCGGCGTCGCCGACGTCCCCGACGTCCCCGACGTCCCCGACGTCCCCGACGCCCGGCGCGGGCCGGTGGCGCGGCGCCGCGCGGCGCGGTCCGTGCCCCCCTCGTCCGCCCGCGGCTCGCCCCGGGCCTCCCGGCGCCCCGGGCCGGGGGCGACGGTGGTCCCGGTCCCGGTCCCGGGGTCACGGTCCTGGGCGTCGTCGCGGGTCCCGGCGTCGGTCGGGGCGCCCGGATCGACGTCGAGGTCCCCGATCGACCGGGCCTCCACCTCGTCCGGCGTTCCACCCGAGGGCTCGACCTCGTCGCCGACCTCGACGACGTCGCCGATCTCCTCGTCCCCGACGCCCGCCCGGGCGGCGACGTCGACGCCCTCCGTGGCCTCGTCGGGGACCGCGAGCTCCGCCGGGCCGTCGACGTCGGCCGCCGGTCCGACGTCGACGACCACGAGCGCCTGGTCCTCCGCGTCGTCGAGCGCGTCCCCGAGGCCACGGGCGCGGTCCCGCCGGTCGTCGGACTCCCGCGCCGGGGCGGCCTCGGGAGACGTGGAGGTCGCGCGGTCCCCGGCGGCCGACCGTCGCGCCTGCACGCTCGCCGACAGGCGCTCGGCGCCCTCGGCGGCCCTGCTGGGGGCCCGCCCGCCCATGTCGAGCACCGGTGCGGCCGCCTGGACCAGCGCGACCGCGAAGCGCCGCTGCGAGTCGAGCACGTCGCCGTAGATGCGGAACACGTCGTCGAACCAGCTCGCGACGGCGTCGGACACCATCGGCGGGGCCGGACGGTGGTTGTCGGGGGTCATCGTGCTCCTCGTCCTCTCGATGGACGCCGTCCCCCGTGGCGGGGGACGACCAGGACCCCCGCTGGTGCCCGCCGGTTCCCGTCGACACGCGCGGAAGGCCGGAATCGGCGCGGAGTCAGGCCGACCGGCCGAGTGGGGTGCGCCGCCCGCTGCGGGCGCCTGGCGCCACCCGCCGCGACCAGCGGCGAGTTCGGCGCCCCGCCCCGCGGCCCGCGCCGCGGCTGGTGACACGGTGGCTCCCGTGCGCGGACTCCTCATCGCCCTGGTCGTGATCGCCGCCGTGCTGGTCGGCGTCGACTTCGGGGCGCGGTGGGTCGCCGAGGACCGCGTCGCCGTCGCCCTGCAGGGCGCCCTGGACCTGCCGGCCCCGCCGGAGGTCGACGTGCGCGGCTTCCCGTTCCTCACCCAGGCCCTCGGCGGCCGCTACGACGACGTCGGGCTCTCGGCCCCGGGCATCGCCTACGGCGAGCTGCGCGACCTCACGCTGACCGCTGACCTCGCCGGGGTCTCGCTGCCGCTGGACAACCTCGTGAACGGGCAGGTGCGGCGCATCCCCGCCGAGCAGGTCACCGCGTCGGCGCGCGTGAACCCGACCGACCTGGCGCGGCTGCTCGACGTCGGCGAGCTGACCATCGAGCCGCTCACCGCCGCCGACCTCGAGCGCCTGCGGTCCGAGGCCGACGCCGACGACTCCGGCGCCTCGGGCAGCAGTCGCGCGCTGGCCGGCGTCGACCCCGCGTCGTCGGTGCGCCTCACGTCGGCCACGACGGTCGGTGGGCAGCAGATCCGGGTCGCGGTGGTCGCGTCCTTCCGCCTGTCCGGCGGGCGCATCACGCTGCAGGCCCGCGACATCCGCACCGAGGGCGGCGACGGCGCGACCGGCCGCATCGCCGCCGCGGCGCTGCGCTCGCGCCTGTCGGGCTTCTCCACGAGCGTCGACCCCGGCCGGCTGCCGTTCGCGATCACCGCGACCGAGCTGCGCGCCGAGGACGGGGTGCTCGTGGTGTCGGGGACCGCGCGCGACGTCGACCTCCTCGACCCGCCGGGCGCCTGACACAGTGAGCGCCATGCCGGACGACGCGACGGACGCCAGGTCGAGCTCCGCTGCGCTGCGTCTCCCACCCATCCGCTGGGCGATCGCGGGACCCGGGCGCATCGCCGCGAAGGTGGCCGCCGACCTCGCCCTGGTCGAGGGGACGGTCCTCGCTGCCGTGGGCTCTCGCTCACCCGAGCGCGCCCGCGCCTTCGCCGACGCGCACGGCGGGCCCGCCACCCGCGCGCACGGCAGCTACCGCGCGCTCGTCGACGACCCGGAGGTCGACGTCGTGTACATCGCCACGCCGCACCCCCAGCACGCCGCGCTCGCGGTGGCGTGCCTCGAGGCCGGCAAGGCGGTGCTGGTCGAGAAGACGTTCACCGCGACGCTCGGCGGGGCCTGGCGGGTCGTCGACACCGCGCGCACCCACCAGGTGTTCGCGATGGAGGCGATGTGGACCCGCTTCCAGCCCGCGGTGGTGCGCCTGCGCGAGCTGATCGCCGACGGCGCCATCGGCGAGCCCCGCTCGGTGCAGGCCGACCTCGGCGTGGTGCGCGAGGTCGACCCGACCGACCGGCTCTTCGCCCCGGAGCTCGGCGGCGGCGCGCTGCTCGACCTCGGCGTCTACCCCGTCTCGTTCGCGCAGATGGTGCTGGGCACGCCGGACCGCATCCACGCCGTCGCGAGCCGGGAGACCACCGGCGTCGACGCCGACGGCGCGATGCTGCTGGCGTTCTCGCAGGGCCGGTTCGCGACGCTGCAGACCTCGTTCCACAGCCCCTCGCCCGGCCAGGCGCGGGTGTTCGGCACGACGGGCTGGATCGACGTGCTGCCCCGCTTCCACCACCCGAGCACGATCGTGCTGCACCACGACACCGACGACGAGGGCGAGCGCATCGAGCTCCCCGCCACCGGCTCCGGGCTGTACCACGAGCTCGTCGAGGTCACCGACTGCCTGCGCCGCGGCGCGACGGAGAGCACCGTGATGCCGCTGGACGACACCCTGGCGGTGCAGGGCGTGCTCGCCGAGGCGGCCGACCAGCTGGGTCTGGTGTTCCGGGAGGACGACGCGGCCGTCTGACGCCGCGGACCCGGCACTCCGGGAGTGGCTCGGCCGGCCCGGCACGGTCACCCGGCGGCGCGGTCCGGGCGCCAGATCGCGCCCTCGAGCGCCTCGGGGCTGCTCGCCGGCGCCGCGCGCAGGGCGGCGAGCTCGTCGAGGTGCCCGGCCATGTCCAGCGCGGAGAGGGCCGCGTCGAAGGCGTCCTCGGTCGCCGCGACGTCGTCGCGCAGGTCGGCCGGGATGCGCGGGTCGGCGTCCGCGACCGCGCGGCGGGCCGGGGACGAGCGCTTGACCACCGGGCCCGTGTGCACGCGCGGGTAGATCTCCACCGCGGTCGCGTGCCCGGCGTCGTCGAACGGCCACACCGCGAACCCGGCGGCCCGCAGCCGTGCGAGGTGGGGCATGCCGCGCAGCGAGCCGGTCCCGACCGCGCCGGCGCCGCCGACCTGGAACGTCGAGCGGGGAGCGAGACCGTCGACGCGGGCGGCCTCCTCGGTGACGCGGAAGCCGGGCCGCGCCGGGTCGACCGGGGGCCGGGGGCGGGGCCCGCGACCCCAGAACGGCGGCCGGCAGGCGCGCAGCCAGTCCTCGCCGTCCCGCGCCGCGAGGTCCCAGAGGGCGTCGACGTCGGGGCACCCGTGCGCGCGGGCGAACCAGGCCGGCAGGCCGAACGAGAAGTCGAGGCCGACGACGAGGGGCCCGTCGGCGGCGCGGGCGAGGACGTGCTCGACGACGTCGGCGCGGTCGAACCCGCCCCGGACGGCGAGCAGCCGGCCCGGCGTCGCGCTCGCGACACGGATGCGCCGGCGGGCGGCGCGCAGGTCGCCCGACCAGTCGACCGCGAGCACCTCCACGGGCCCCATCCTGCCCCTCGCCCGGTGCTCGGCGTCGCCCCGCTCGTCGCGACCGGGCCGCCGCTCGTCGCGCCGTGGGCACCGCTCGTCCCGGTCGGGCGGCCACCACGCTTTCCGGTGGCCCTTCGTCGCAGCGATTGCCGGACCCGTGACCGAGGGGTTGAGTGCCGAGCAACCGTTCGTCGCATCCCGGGCTGCGACGAACGGTCGGCCCCCCTCACCCTCTCGCGAGGAGTACCCCATGTTCCGACGCGCTGCTGCCCTCACGGCAACGGCAGCCCTCGCCACCGCCGGGCTGCTCGCCGCGGCCCCGCTGGCCCAGGCAGAGCCC
>Ga0196958_10000394_pt1 | contig 14211 bp, 12 predicted proteins | sample S1v_10metaG_FD_148654 | JGI IMG/M metagenome (GOLD analysis project Ga0196958, IMG submission 148654) | Soil microbial communities from Anza Borrego desert, Southern California, United States - S1+v_10 | ecosystem: Environmental > Terrestrial > Soil > Desert | place: USA: California | collected...
GATCTGTTCCACCTCGGCCGGGTCGAGCAGCACGTCCTCCGCGGTGGGCAGCACCTCGGCGCCGGACTCGTCGACGGCGTCGGGCAGCCGGAGCACGATGCCGTCGTCGGCGGAGGAGGCCTGCACCTCGACCCCGCGCCGTTCCCGCATCCGGGCGGCGATCGCCAGCCCCCACGGCCCGTTGACCTTCGCCCCGAACGGCGAGTGCACCACCAGGCGCCAATCACCCAGCTCGTCGCGGAAGCGTTCGACGAGGATGGTGCGGTCGCTCGGGACGTGCCGGGTGGTCTCGCGCTGCTCGTGCAGGTAGGCGAGCAGGTTGTCGACGGCCCACTCGTCGAGCCCGGCCGCGGACGCCCGCTCCCGGGCGGCCTCCGCGGAGAGCCCGGCCATCTCCCGCACGAACGCCCCGACCGCGCGGCCCAGCTCCAGCGGCCTGCCGACCTGCTCGCCCTTCCAGAACGGCATCCGCGCGGGCTTGCCGGGAGCGGGTGTGACGATCACCCGGTCGTGGGTGATGTCCTCGACGGTCCAGCTCGACGTGCCCAGCAGGAACGTGTCGCCCACCCGCGACTCGTAGACCATCTCCTCGTCGAGCTCGCCCACCCGGGAGCCGCGCCCGTCGGCACCGCCCGGCGTCATGACGGTGAACAGGCCGCGGTCGGGGATGGTGCCCCCGGAGGTGACGGCGAGCCGCTGCGCGCCCGGGCGGCCCTGCAGCGTGTCGGTGACGCGGTCCCAGGTGATGCGGGCGCGCAGCTCGCCGAACTCCTCGGACGGGTAGCGGCCGGCGAGCATGTCGAGCACCGCGTGCAGCGCCGACTCCGGCAGCGCCGCGAACGGCGCCGCCCGTCGCACCACCCGGGCGAGCTCGTCGACCTGCCACGCCTCGAGCGCCGTCATCGCGACGACGTGCTGGGCCAGCACGTCGAGCGGGTTGCGCGGGTAGCGCAGCGACTCGATCGCGCCCGACGTCATGCGCTCGGCCACGACCGCGCAGGAGACGAGGTCGCCGCGGTACTTCGGGAACACCACCCCGCGCGACACCGCACCGACCTGGTGGCCCGCCCGGCCGACCCGCTGCAGCCCGGACGCCACGCTCGGCGGCGCCTCGACCTGCACCACGAGGTCGACCGCGCCCATGTCGATGCCCAGTTCCAGGCTGGAGGTGGCGACCACGCAGGGCAGCAGGCCGGTCTTGAGCTCCTCCTCCACGACCGTGCGCTGCTCGCGCGACATCGAGCCGTGGTGCGCCTTCGCCACGGTGGGCGCCGCGCCGCCGCCGACGCCGGACTGCCCGATGGCCTCGGCCGGGAAGGCGTCGAGGTCGACGGCCTCCTCCGCTTCCTCGGCCGCCAGCTCGTTGAGCCGGGCCGTGAGCCGCTCGGCCAGCCGCCGCGAGTTGGCGAACACGATCGTGGACCGGTGCTCGCGCACCAGCCCGAGCAGCCGCCGCTCCACCGCCGGCCAGATGGACGGGCGCTGCGCCGTGCCCGCCGCCGAGCCGATGACCTCCTCGTCGGTGCTGCCCACCGCCGGCTGCGCGTCGAGGGCGGCGAGGTCGGGCACCGGGACCTCGACGGCCACCTCGATGGTCTTCGGGATCGGCGGCTGGATCACCTCGACCGGGCGCGCGCCCGCGAGGAACGTGGAGACCTCGTCGATCGGGCGCACCGTGGCCGAGAGCCCGATCCGCTGCGCGGGCTGCGGGAGCAGCTCGTCGAGCCGCTCCAGCGACAGCGCCAGGTGCGCCCCGCGCTTGGTGCCGACGACGGCGTGCACCTCGTCGACGATCACCGTCTGCACGCCCCGCAGCGACTCCCGCGCGGCCGAGGTGAGCAGCAGGAACAGCGACTCCGGCGTGGTGACCAGCACGTCGGGCGGCGTGCGCGTGAACTGGCGCCGCTCGTCGGCAGGGGTGTCGCCGGTGCGCATCCCCACCGTGATGTCGGGGACCGGCGACCCCAGCCGCGTGGCGGCCTGCCGGATGCCGGCGAGCGGGGAGCGCAGGTTGCGCTGCACGTCGACCGCGAGCGCCTTGAGCGGGGACACGTAGAGCACCCGGCAGCGGTGCGCGCCCTCCGCGGGCGGCGCCTCGGTCGCGAGCCGGTCGAGCGCCCACAGGAACGCGGCCAGCGTCTTGCCGGAACCGGTGGGCGCGACGACGAGCGCGTGCCGGCCCGCCTGCGCCGCCGTCCACGCGCCCTCCTGGGCGCCGGTGGGCGCGGCGAAGGCCCCGCGGAACCAGTCGCGGGTGGGTGGGGAGAACCCCTCGAGCGCGCTCACGGGATCCATGATGCGCCCGGGGTCCGACACTTTCCGCGCCTCACGGCGCTTCCAGCGGGTCGGCCCACACGTCCATCGGTACTGCGCCCACCGCCCGGCCGTCCTCGTCCAGCAGCCGGCCCATCCGTTTCACCGGCCGCAGCGTCACCAGCCGGTCGACGACCGTCAGCCCGGGCGCCGTCCGGGCCAGCCGCAGCTCGAACGCGTGGATCTCCGCCGGGTCGCGCAACCACGCGGCCACCACCATCGGGCGGCTGCCGGCGAGCGTCGCGCACAGCCGGACCTGCCCCAGCCTGCTCACCGCCCGCGCGGTCTCCTCCAGCCGCCCGGGCGGCGGGTCCACGGACAGGACGACGAGCACCGGCCAGCCGGCGAGCGGCCCGGCGACCTCCGCCCGCAGCAGCACGGTGCCGGCCTGCAGCAGCCGCGCGGTGCGCCGGCGGGCCGTCGGCTCGCTCACCCCCGCGGCCGCGGCGAGCGCGGGGTAGGAGGAGCGCCCGTCGAGGCCGAGCTGCACCAGTAGCGCGCGGTCGGCGGGCCGCAGCGGCCGGCCGGGCCCGGACGGGTGCCCGTTGTGCGCGCGGCGCGCCAGCGCGGCGGCCGCCTGGGTCGGCAGCGCCCCGAGGCGCCACCCCGAGCCGTCGCGGTAGAGGTGGGTGGCGATCCGGGTCCGGGTGCCGGTGATGCCGGGGATGCGCTCGAGCCGGTCGAGCAGGTAGCGCGACAGTGCCTGCAGGTCGGCCGCCGCGACCGTGACGAACAGGTCGGCGCCGCCCGCCGTCACCTCGACGCTGAGCACGTGCCGGTGCTGCGCGATCTCCCCGGACACCGCGAGCCGGTGCCGCGGTGAGCAGGTGACGTCGACGTAGGCGACGCAGTGGGCGTTCCAGACCGACACCGCGGGCGGACCGGTCACCCACGCCGCCCCCGCCTCGACGAGCCGGGCCCACCGCCGCGCGACGGTGGCCGCGTTCAGCCCGATCGCCCGCCCGACCGCCGACCACGGCGCCCGGGGCGCGACCTGCAGGGCCTCGACGAGGGCCAGGTCCGTCTCGCTCAGGGTGACGCTTTCGCGCGACATCGCCGTTCATCATGACGGGTTCGGGGAATCCGGCCTCCGCCGCGGGCGGATGGGTGACGGTCCCGGGAACGCGACGACATGGAGGTGCGATGGCACTGGACGACCGGCTCCGCGACGACGCGGAGGCGCTCACCCCCGAGCTCGTGGACCTGCGCCACCGGCTGCACCAGCACCCGGAGGTCGGCCTGGACCTGCCGGTCACCCAGCGGACGGTGCTCGAGGCGCTCGACGGCCTCGGGCTCGAGGTGGGCACCGGCACGGCGCTGTCCTCGGTGACGGCCGTGCTGCGCGGCGCCGGGCCCGGACCCGCCGTGCTGCTCCGCGGCGACATGGACGCGCTGCCCGTCACGGAGGCCACCGGGCTGGACTACGCCAGCCGCGTCGACGGCGCCATGCACGCGTGCGGCCACGACCTGCACACGGCGATGCTCGTCGGGGCCGCCCGCCTGCTCGCCGCGCAGCGCGACGCGCTCGCGGGCGACGTCGTGTTCATGTTCCAGCCCGGTGAGGAGGGCTGGGACGGTGCCGGGCACATGATCGCCGAGGGGGTGCTGGACGCCGCGGGCCGGCGGGTCGACTCGGCGTACGGCATGCACGTGATGTCCGCGCGCGTCCCGCACGGGGTGTTCACCACCCGGCCGGGTCCGATGCTCGCAGCGAGCGACGGCCTGTTCGTCACGGTGCGCGGCGCGGGCGGGCACGGCTCGGCGCCGCACCTGGCGCTCGACCCCGTCACCGCGGCCGCGGAGATGGTCACCTCGCTGCAGGCGCTGGTGACCCGCCGCTTCGACGTGTTCGACCCGGTGGTGCTCACCGTCGGGATGTTCCATGCCGGCACCAAGCGGAACATCATCCCGGACGAGGCCCGGTTCGAGGCGACGGTGCGCACCTTCTCGGAGGCCTCGCGCGAGCGGATGCGCCAGGAGGCGCCGCGGCTGTGCGCGCGGATCGCGGAGGCCCACGGCTGCGAGGCCGACGTCGCGTTCACACCGGAGTACCCGGTCACGGTGAACGACCCCGCGCACGCCTCCTTCGCCGCCGCCGTGGCCGCCGAGGTCTTCGGCGACCGGCGCACCGCGCCGCTGGTCGACCCGATCACCGGCTCGGAGGACTTCTCCCGGGTGCTGGCCCAGGTGCCGGGGGCCTTCGTGTTCCTCGGAGCGCACGGCAGCGACGGCGTGGACGGCCCGAACAACCACAGCCCGCGCGCGGTGTTCGACGACGCGGTGCTGGCCGACGGCGCCCTGCTGCACGCCCAGCTCGCCGTCCGGGCGCTGCGGCGCGACGCGGCGGCGGCGTGACCCCGCGGCCGACGCGGCCGCTCTGGCCCTACCCCGTGCCGCCCGGCGTGATCGTCGCGGCGTTGCTCTCGACGGTCTGGCTGCCGTTCGTCAACACCGCGACGCTCTGGTTCGGGCTGCCGTCGGTGGGGGTCTGGACGGTGCTCTGGGTGCTGGCGATCACCCCGGCACTGGCCCTGCTGGAGTTCAGCGGCCGCAGGCCGGGGAGGTGTTCAGGCGCGCTCGTGGAGCGCGTGCTGCGGGGCCGCCGGGAGCCGGCGGTCGTGGGAACGGGGGAGTGATGGGGACGCGCACGCTGCTGCACGGCGGCCTGGTCTTCGACGGCACCGGTGCGCCGCCCGCGCCCGCCGACGTCGTCGTGAGCGACGGGCAGGTGGTCGAGGTGGGCCCGGGGCTGGACGGCGACGGGTCCGTCGACGTCACCGGCTGCACGGTGCTGCCCGGGCTCTTCGACTGCCACGTGCACGTCACGGTGTCCGGCGTCGACGTGATGCAGCGGCTGACCCGGCCGTTCTCCTACCAGTTCTACGCGGCGGCGCAGAACCTGCGGGCCACGCTCGCCGCCGGGATCACCACCGCCCGCGACGCCGGCGGCGCCGACCTGGGCATCCAGCAGGCGCTCGCCGACGGGCTGATCCCCGGGCCGCGGCTGCTGCTCTCGGTCAACATCATCGGCCAGACCGGTGGGCACACCGACGGCTGGTTCCCCTCCGGCCACGACGTGCCGCTGGGCGTGTCGCACCCGGGCCGCCCGGACGCCCTCGCCGACGGCCCCGACGAGCTGCGCCGCGTGGTGCGCTCGCTGCTGCGCGCGGGCGCGGACGTCATCAAGGTCTGCACGACCGGCGGCGTGCTCTCCCCGCGCGACGACCCCCGGCACACCCAGTACAGCCCCGAGGAGCTGGACGTGGTGGTCGCCGAGGCGGCGGCCGCGGGACGGTCGGTGATGGCGCACGCCCAGGGCGCCGAGGGCATCAAGAACGCGCTGCGGGCCGGCGTGCGCTCGATCGAGCACGGCATCTACCTCGACGACGAGGCGATCGAACTGCTGCTGGAGCGGGAGGCGTGGCTGGTGCCGACGCTCGTGGCGCCGCGGGCGGTGCTCGCCGCCGCGGGGGCCGGTGCCCAGCTGCCGCCCGCCGTCGTCGCGAAGGCGGCCGAGGTCTCGGCGGTGCACCTGGAATCGGTGCGCCGCGCCGCCGCCGCGGGCGTGCGGATCGCGATGGGCACCGACAGCGGCGTCGGACCGCACGGGGAGAACCTCGACGAGCTCGTGCTCATGCAGGAGTGCGGCATGGCCCCCGAGCAGGTGCTCGCCGCGGCGACGTCCGAGGCGGCGCGGCTCTGCGGGCTGCAGGACCGCGCCGGCCGCCTGGAACCGGGCCTGGCGGCCGACCTGCTCGTGGTGGAGGGCGACGCCCGGGACCTGACGGACCTGCGCAAGCGCATCCGCCAGGTGTGGCAGGCGGGCCGCCCCGTCTCCATTGCCGGACAGCCACCCTCATGCCACGACGTCGCGTGACACCGGCTCTGCGGGAACCCGGGGCCGGAGGGCCAGCGTCACTCCCACCGCGCAGAGCGCGATGCCGGGCAGCGCGAGCGGGCCGGGCACCTCGCCGAACATGAGCAGCGCCCACACCATCGTCGTCGGCGGGGTGAGGTAGAGCAGCGTGCTCACGCGGACGGCGCCGCTGCGGCGCAGCACGAGCAGGTAGGCGCCGTAGCCGCCGAACGAGGACAGGACGACCACCCACAGCACGGCCCACCAGAAACCCGGATCGGCGGGGGGCTGCAGGCGCCCGCCCACCCCGGCCACGGCGACGAAGAACCCGGCGGCGAGCACGGTCTGCAGCGTCAGGGCCTGCAGGGGCGACTCGGTGGGCCGCAGCCGGCGCTCCAGCAGGGTGCCGGCCGACAGCGCCGCCATCCCGCCCACCGGGAGCAGGAACGCCCACCACGGGGCGCCGTCGAGACGGAGATCGCCGGCGACGACCAGCCCGACGCCGGCGAGGCCCAGCCCGAGCCCCACCCGCTGGCGCGGGCCGGTGTGCTCGCCGAGCAGCGGGCCCGCCACCGAAGCGACGAGCAGCGGCTGCACGGCGGCGATCAGAGCGGTCGTCCCGGCCGGCACGCCGAGCGCGACGCCCGTGACGACCCCGCCCAGGTAGAGGCACTGGCACAGCAGCCCGAGCACGCCCTGCCGCAGCAGCGCGCGCGGGCCGAACCGGGTGCCCAGCGCGGCGGCGAGCACCGTGAGGGCGGCGGCCGCGGCGAGGTAGCGCCAGGCGAGGAGCGTGTCGGCGGGTGCGAACCGGGTGCCCAGCTCCGCCCCGACGAATCCGGAGCTCCACAGCACCACCAAGGCGGCGCCCGCGGCCGCGTCCGCGCGTCGGATGTCCATGGTGGCGAGGTAACCATACCGGTGGGTATACTCGCAGTGCATGAGCGCCGACTTCGACCTCGACCAGCGCCTGACGCCCGCGGGCGAGCGGCTGCTCGCCGCCGCGGCCGAGCTGTTCTACCGGCGCGGGATCCGGGCCGTCGGCGTCGACCTGATCGCCGACGTCGCCGGCACCACCAAGAAGACCCTGTACGACCGGTTCGGCAGCAAGGACACGCTCGTCGCGCTGTACCTGCGGCGCCGGGCGCAGCGGTGGCAGGCGTTCGTCCGCGCGTACGTCGAAGGGGTTCCGCCGGGCCGGGACCGGCTGCTCGCGGTCTTCGACGCGCTCGCCGAGTGGCTCGCCGAGCAGGACCGCGGCTGCGCCTTCGTCAACGCCCACGCCGAGATCGGCGGTACCGACCATCCCGGCGTCCCCGTGATCCGCGCGGAGAAGGCGGCGACGCGAGCGCTGTTCGCCGAGCTCGCGGACGGTACCGAGGAGCTCGGCGCGCAGCTGTACCTGCTCTACGAGGGCGCCAACGTCGCCGTCACCGCGGGCGGGCAGCCCGACGCGATCGCGCACGCCCGCCGCGCGGCCACCCGGCTACTGGACGGTTGAGAGCCGGCCGGCCAGGTCGGTGAGTGCCTGGTGGCCCCCACTGCCCGGACGGTAGGTGCAGGCGAGGCCGATCGCGGCGACACCGCCGGCGCCCAGGACCCGGTGCACGGCGTCGGCCACCGCCGGCAGCGCGGGGCCGCCGGGCGAGGGGAACAGCAGGCCGGGGAGGTCCCGCGGATCGACCACGTCCACGTCGACGTGCAGGTACACCGGGCCGGTCGGCGGGGCCACCTCGCCCACCGGCACCCGCCGGATCGCCGAGCCCGCGAGGAACCGCTCCTCGGGCGGGTCCAGGTCCCGCGCGTCGACCAGCACCACGTCCTGCTCCGCGACGGCCCGCAGTCCCAACCGGTCCGGCACGGTGCGGTCGGAGCCACCCACCAGCTGGCGCAGCGGGAACCCGCCCAGGTAGCCCGACGTCGAGGTCTCCGGCGTCTGCACGTCGCCGTGGGCGTCGAACCACACCACGCCGGGGTCGGGGCCGGCCCGCTGCAGGCCGGCGACGACGCCGAGCGCGGTCGTGCAGTCGCCGGAGAGCACCACCGGCACGCGTCCCGCGCCGGCCTCGGCCGCGATCGCGGTCGCGACCTCCTCGTGGAGGACGGACATCCGCTCCCACGGTGTACCCGGCGGCAGCGCCGGTGCGATCGTGCGCGCGGCCGGGAGCGGGAGCTCCAGCTCGGGGAGGTGCTCGTCGAGGTGGAACGGGACGGCGATCAAGGTCACGACCGCAGTTTGCCGCCCCGTCGGCCCGGCTACTACCGGATGTGCCCGACGTGATCCGCTTGATCCTCGACGACCACGAGTGGTTCCGCAGCCGGTTCGCGCGGCTCGCCGAGCTGCGCGACGATCCGCAGGCCGCCAACGTGGTGTGGCTCGGTCTCGCCGCGCGGCTCGAGTCGCACGCCTCCGCGGAGGAGGAGCACTTCTACCCCGCGCTGCTGCAGCAGGTGGAGGGCAGCGAGGACGAGACGAAGGACGCGATCGGCGACCACGACGAGATCCGCCAGGGCATCCGGCGCGCCGCGGCCGCCGAGGTCGGCAGCGACGAGTGGTGGGCCGGCATCCAGGACGCGCGCGAGGCCAACGACGAGCACCTGGATGAGGAGGAGCACGACGACCTCCCCGACTTCCTGCGGGCCGCATCGCTCGAGCTGCGCCAGGAGCTCGGGGCCCGGTTCGCCGCGTTCGAGGAGGAGCACCGGGGTGCGCGCGGGCTCTCGGGCGCGGACAAGGATCCGGACGAGTACGTGGCCGGGCACAGCGGCTGATCCGAGCGGCGTCGGCGGGAAGCGGACGCCGGCATCCGGGTCCGGAAGCCGCCGGACCCGGGGCCGTCCGGGGCTCGAAGCTCGGTCCTGCGGAACTGAACCTCATGGACAGGATCGCGGTCGTGACCGGTGGCAGCAAGGGCATCGGCCTGTCGACCGTGCGCACCCTGCGGGCGGAGGGCGCCCGCGTGGTCGTGGCGTCCCGGAAGAGCAGCGCCGACCTCGACGCGCTCGCCGGGCCCGGCCTCGTGCACCTCCCCGTCGACCTCACCGACCCCGCCGCGCCGGCCACCGTCGTCGCGCACGCGGTCGACGTCTTCGGTGGCCTGGACGTCCTCGTCAACAACGCCGGAGGACCGCCGCCCGGCGTGTCCCTGCCCCGCTTCTCGTTCCTCCCGCTGACCGACGACGACTGGCGGGAGATGTTCGAGTTCAACCTGTTCTCGGCGGTGCGGGCGTGCGGTGCGGCGATCCCCGTGATGGTGGAGCGGGGCGGCGGCGCGATCGTGAACGTGTCGTCGGCCGTGGCGCGCCAGCCCGGCGCCGTGAACGTCGACTACTCGGCGGCGAAGGCGGCGATGACGAACCTTGACCAAGGCCCTCTCCGAGGAGTTCGCCCCGCAGGGCGTGCGCGTCGACACCGTCTCCCCGGGACCGGTGCGCACCCCGTGGTGGACCGACGAGGGCGGCGCCGCCGACGTCCTCGCTGCCGCCTTCGGCTCCGACCGCGAGGCCGTCATGGAGCAGGTCGCCCCGGAGGCGATGGCGCTGCGCCCGGGCGGCTGCTCGACCCGCAGGAGGTCGCGGACGTCATCGCGCTGCTCGCCTCGCCGCGCTCGGCCAGCACGACCGGTGCCGACGTGCTCGTCGACGGCGGCTTCCACAAGGGGGTCCAGTGCCCCCCGCCGGAAGTCCGTTGAGCAAGTCGGTGTATGCAGCGTGGAGCTGGGCCGCTGAATTGTCCGGCGGACTTCCGGCGGGGGCACCAGCGCTCCATCGCGGACCGCGATCGGCCGCAGAACCCGCTGGTGCGGCGGGCGGCGGCGCACCAGGATCCTGACGTGCCCGTCGAGACCGCCGTACAACGCCGCATCCTGTTCGTTCTCGCCGCCACGCAGGTGCTCGGCGGCGTCGGGGTGGCCGGGGCGATCGCCGTCAGCTCGCTGGTCGCCAGCCGGATGTCCGGGTCGGAGGCGGTCGGCGGGCTCGCGCAGACCGGCGTCGTGCTCGGTGCCGCCGGTGCGTCGTTCGCCGTGGCCCGCGTGGCCGCGCGGGCGGGCCGGCGCCCCGCGCTGAGCCTCGGCTACGGCGTGGCGGCGCTCGGCGGCGCCGGTGCGGTCGTCGCGGTGTCGGTGGGGAGCGCGCCCGCGCTGCTGGTGGCGCTCGTGCTCGTCGGCTCCGCGACGGCCTCCGGCCTGGCCGCCCGGTTCGCCGCCACCGACCTCGCCGCACCGGACCGCAAGGCGCGGGCGCTCGCGCTGGTCGTCTGGGCGACGACGGTCGGGGCGGTGGCGGGCCCGAACCTCGCAGGCCCGGTCCAGACGCTCGCCGGACGCGTCGGCGTGGAGCCGACGGCCGGGCCGTTCCTGCTGTGCACCGGTGCGTTCGCGCTCGCCGCCCTGGGAACCTGGACGGGCCTGCGCCCGGACCCGCTGCTGCTGGCCCGGGGCGCCGCCCGACCCGGCGCTGCGCCGGCGCCCGGCGGGGCCGAGGTGCGGGCGGCGCTGCGGGCCGCACCGGCCGCGCTGCTCGGGCTGGGTGCGATCGTGGTGAGCCACCTGCTGATGGTCGGGCTCATGTCGATGACCCCGGTCCACATGGACCACGGCGGCGCCACGCTGAGCGTCGTCGGCCTGGTGATCAGCCTGCACGTCGCGGGCATGTACGCGCTCAGCCCCGTCTTCGGCTGGCTCGCCGACCGGGTGGGCCGGGACCGGGTGCTGGCGCTCGGCGGGATGCTGCTGCTCGCCGCCGGCGTGCTGTGCGCGGTGGCCGGACCCGCCGACACCGGGCTGCTGACCGTCGGGCTGGTGCTCCTGGGCCTCGGCTGGTCGGGTGGGCTCGTCGCCGGCTCGGCGCTGCTGTCCGAGTCCGTTCCGCAGCGGGTGCGCACCGGCGCGCAGGGCCTGGCCGACGTCGCGATGAACGTCAGCGGCGCCGTCGGGGGCATCGCCGCCGGCCTCGTGGTGGCCGGGGCGTCGTACGCGGTGCTCGGAGTGGTGGCCGCGGTGGTGGTCGTGCCCTACCTGGTGGCCGCGGGCCGGGCGGCCCTGCGCCGCAGCCCGCGCCCGGCCACCTGAGCCGGCCCCGGCCGCGGTGGAGTCAGCGCCGGTGGTTGTACCACCACCAGCGCAGCAGCACCACGAGCGCGGCGAGCAGCCCGAGCAGGACCACCACCCGCCCGATCGGTGACGACAGACCCGTCGGGTCCTGCGCGAGAACGGACATCACGGACGTGACGCTACCGGCCGGGCGGCCCGGACCGCCGGGGCGGCGCCCGGGGAAGCACGCCGTACGCGCGGTGCCGAACGGGAACCTCGTCCGTGAACCCGGACGTACTCCTCGACGGATCGTCGCGTTGTCGTCGTGTTGTCGTCGCGTTGTCATCGCTGCGAGCAGCGCGCCGGGGCGCCCGCGCCGCGACTGCCTGCCGCCCGGATCGATCGTCGTCGCGACGCCGGCGTCGATCCGGATTCGGCGTTCGCGGCCCGGGGCCCGGTGCTCAGGACCGGCGTGCGTCCCACCGGGGCTGCGCCGTCCCGAACGCGGGAGGCGGTCCGGGCCAGGTGAGGGGTCTGCCGTCGACCGTGCCCGGCGGGGCGGCGAGGGTCAGCCGGCCCGCGGGTGCGTCGAGCTCGACCAGGTACGGCGCCGGGTCGACGTCCGGCACGGGCTCCGGCGCGGCGCGGGGCAACGCCTGCAGCCAGGCCGCCGTGCCGGCCAGCGCGAGCCGGACGTGGTGGGATCCGCCGTCGCGGCGCTGCGCGGCCAGCGCGAGGAGGGCGCCCGCCGCCGCGAGGTAGCCGGTGGCGTGGTCGAGCAGCTGGGCGGGAAGGGCGCCGGGGACGCCGTCGCGCCCCTCGGTGTCGGCGATGCCGCACGCTGCCTGCACGATGCTGTCGAAGCCGCGGCGATGCGCCCACGGGCCCTCGTGTCCCCAGGCCGAGAGCGTGACGACGACCAGGCCCGGATGCCGTTGCGCCAGCTCGTCGGGGGCGAGCCCGAAGCGGTCGAGCGCGCCCGGCCGGTAGCCGGTGACCACGACGTCCGCGCCGGCGAGGAGCTCGTCGAGCACCGGTCGGTGCGCCGCGAGGTCGAGCAGTGCGCTGCGCTTGCCCGGCAGCGTGTCGTGGGTCTGCAGCGGGATCTCCGGCCGGTCCGGTGGGTCGAGGCGCAGGACGTCGGCGCCGTGCGCGGCGAGGGTGCGCGTGGCGACGGGCCCGGCGATCACCCGGGTCAGGTCGAGCACGCGGGGCCGTCGTTCCGGCCGCGCCGCGGCGGGGCCGAGGAGCCGGCGCTCGACCAGCGGGGGCGGCGGGCCCGCGGCAGCGCGCCAGGCGTGCTCCGGGCGCACCGCGGCCGCGACCCCGCCCGCGTCGTGCAGCGCCGCCTCCAGCTCGAGGGCGTCGCGCTCGGCGATCGCGGCCGGGACGTCCGCCTCGGCGCACCCCAGGACCCGCAGGGCCGCCGCGCGGTGCCACGGGTAGTTCGCGTGCAGCCGCAGCCACCCGTCCGCCGTGCGGTGGAAGGCGGACAGCGGGTCGAACGGGCTCCCGAGGGGTCGACCGCCGAGTCGGACGTACCGCTCGCTGCGCAGCGCCACGGCGAGCGCCCTCGTGTCGACGGCCACCGGCACGTCGTCCGTGGCGGCCAGCAGGCTCGCGCCCACCGCGGCGGCACCCACTGCCGTGACGGGGAACGTCGAGCACGGGGGACGGCGGGCCGGCGGGGTGGGTGACCCCAGCACGGCGGACGGACCGGTGACCCGGAGCCGGACGAGCTCCTCCGCGGCACCGCCGAGCGTGGCCCACAGGGCGGGCAGCAGGTCCGGCACGTCAGCAGCTTCCCACTACCGTGGAGCGCGTGCGACTGACCTACTTCCGGGAGCTGATGGAGGGCGAGTTCGGGGCCGTCCGCGCTGCCTCCGTGTCCCGCGACCACGTGTTCGCCGAGCTCGACGGCCGCACGGTGGAGGAGGCCCTCGAGGCCGGGGTGGAGCCGCGCCAGGTGTGGCTCGCGGTCTGCAACGCCTACGACGTGCCACCCGCGCGGCGCTGAGGGCTCCGCTGGGCGCGGCATCTTAGCCGTCCGGCGTGTCGAGTAGTCGATCGAACACGTGTTCGCTACGCTCTTGTCCACGTGGTGGTGCGGCTGTCCACAGCTCCTCACCGCTCCCGCAGATCGTCGGTGGCGCCCCCTACCGTCGACGCCAGACCAAGCCAGACCGTCCCAGTACGAGGTGGAGACCCGGCGATGAGCACACCCGACCGCGAGAAGGCGCTGCAGCTCGCCCTCGCGCAGATCGAGAAGAACCACGGCAAGGGGTCGGTGATGCGCCTCGGCGACGACACCCGGCCGCCGATCGGGGTGATCCCCACCGGCTCGATCGCGCTCGACGTCGCGCTCGGTGTGGGCGGCCTGCCGCGCGGGCGCGTCGTCGAGATCTACGGCCCCGAGTCCAGCGGTAAGACCACCGTCGCGCTGCACTCCGTGGCCAGCGCGCAGGCGCACGGCGGCATCGCCGCGTTCATCGACGCCGAGCACGCGCTCGACCCCGAGTACGCCAAGGCGCTCGGCGTCGACACCGACGCCCTGCTGGTCTCCCAGCCCGACACCGGTGAGCAGGCCCTCGAGATCGCCGACATGCTCATCCGCTCCGGCGCGCTCGACATCATCGTCGTCGACTCGGTCGCCGCGCTCGTCCCGCGCGCCGAGATCGAGGGCGAGATGGGCGACAGCCACGTGGGCCTGCAGGCCCGGCTGATGAGCCAGGCGCTCCGCAAGATCACCGGTGCGCTGAGCAGCTCCGGAACCACCGCGATCTTCATCAACCAGCTGCGCGAGAAGATCGGTGTGATGTTCGGGTCCCCGGAGACCACGACCGGTGGCCGCGCGTTGAAGTTCTACTCGTCGGTCCGCCTCGACGTCCGCCGGATCGAGACGCTCAAGGACGGCTCCGACATGGTCGGCAACCGCACGCGCGTCAAGGTCGTCAAGAACAAGGTGGCGCCGCCGTTCAAGCAGGCGGAGTTCGACATCCTCTACGGCGT
>Ga0196958_10000395_pt1 | contig 14191 bp, 9 predicted proteins | sample S1v_10metaG_FD_148654 | JGI IMG/M metagenome (GOLD analysis project Ga0196958, IMG submission 148654) | Soil microbial communities from Anza Borrego desert, Southern California, United States - S1+v_10 | ecosystem: Environmental > Terrestrial > Soil > Desert | place: USA: California | collected...
GCCACCACCGCGACGACACCCGTCAACGCCTGATACGCCTGCGCGAGCCCGGCGACGGCCAGGCTCGGCACGAGCGCCGCCAGCGGCTTCTTGAGCCGCAGCACCAGTTCGAACCCGAGCACGACGGCGAGCAGCACCGACAGCGGGACGAACAGCAGCTGTTCGGGGATCGGGCGCGCGGGCCAGGTGGACTGCAGGGTGAGCTGCCAGCCTTCGGTGAAGCCGCGCGCGATCCCTCGCAGGGACGCGCCCGCGGGAAGGAACGCGAGCGTGATCGAAGCCAGCACCGTCTCGATCAAGCCGAGCAGGCCGGACAGCGCGACGAGCAAAGGCCGGAAGGGCACGAGTTTCGGGAATTTCGCGGTCAGCTCGGCGCAGCCGTAGCCGGCGAGAACGACCACGAGCACCGGGACGAGCAGCGGCGCCCAGCCGAACACGGGCGCGAACAGCAGCCCGGCGACCCCCGTCGCGCCGAGCAGCCCGGCGACCGCGAGCCGATCGAATCCGGCACTCATACCTTCCCCACCAACGAATTCCATTGGGCGGCCGCGCCGGCGGCGTCGACCGCGATGATCACGCCGCCGGAGACCGCCGACGGCCTGAGGTCGCCGAGCCGGACCACGGTGTCGGGCCGCCAGCGGGCCGCGTGGCCGAGATCGGCGTCCGGACCGGTGATCACCACCAGCACTCCGCCCGGGCGTTCGGCGGCGGCCAGTGCCGAGGGCAGCAGCGGCGCGTCGTCCGCCGCGTCCTGGGTGACGAGCGCGAGTTCGTCCAGCAACGTCCTCGCCGCGCGCACGCCGCTGTCGGTCAGCGTGTCCGCGCCGGCGGCGGTGATCAGACGGCAGTGCTGTCCCGCCGACGCCGACGCGTAGCACAGGGACGCCGCCACCTCGACGGCCTCTTCGAAGACGGTGGGGCTCATCGACGCGGGCCGCGTGTCGAGCACCGCGGTGAACCGGGGCCGGGCGGGGTCGGCGTACTCGCGCACCATGAGCCGTCCGGTCCGGGCGGTCGCCTTCCAGTGCAGATGCCGGACCTCGTCGCCGAGCACGTACTCCCGCACCGCGCGCAGATCCGCCGAACCGCGCAACGGCGGGTCGGTGATCGGGCCTTCGTGGTGGTGACGCGGATGACCCGCCTGCGCCGCGCGCACCGAATGCCGTCGCGGGTGCACCCACAACCACGCGGTACCGCCGACGGTCCGGTCGCCGCGGGCGAGGTCGAACAGGTCGGGCCGGTGCACCACGAGCGGGCCGACCCGCAGTTTCCCGCGGGTCGTCGTCGGCAATTCGTAGTGGTACGTCGCTTCCGCGCCGGGCGCGAGCGGGCGGACCCGCAGGCGGTGCGTTTCGCTCCCGATCCCGTCCCCCGCGGCGAAACCGCCGTGCCGCCGTGCACCGGTGTTGCGCACGACGAGCGAGGCCAGCGCGGGCTTCCCGCGCTCGACCCGGTCCGGCCGCACGGTGCGGCCGATCTCGACCCGCGGCCGGAACCTCGTGGTGGCCAACGCGATCAGCACCGCGCCCGCCGCGATCCCCGCGAAGGCACGGAAAAACGGGTACCCGGCCAGTTCACCGAGGGCGTAGCACCCCGCGGCGAAGGCCAGCACGATGACGCCGCGGCGGGTGAGCCGCACGCCTACCTCCCCATCGCGGCCAGGGGAGCGGCCGTCGCGCCCAGGAGTTCGTCGACGATGTCGGCGGTCCGGCGCTGGTTGAGTTCCGCGTCGGGGCTGAGCACGAGACGGTGGTCGAGCACCGGATGCGCGACGTCCTTGACGTCGTCCGGGGTGACGAAGTCGCGGCCGAAGGTGGCGGCGAGCCCCTGTGCCGCCCGGATCAGCGCGATGCTGCCCCGCGGGCTCGCGCCGTAGCGGACGTCCGGATGCGAACGGCTCGCCGCGGCCAGCCGCACCGCGTAATTGACGATCTCCGGTGCCAGACGGGACTTCCGGACCTCGTCGATGACCGACTGGACGTCGGCGATGGTCAGCACCGGCTTCAGTTCGTCCGGTGTCACGCCCGCGCAGTCACCCATCACCACGCGCATCTCGGATTCCAGATCCGGGTAGCCGACCGAAACGCGCATGAGGAACCGGTCCAGCTGCGCTTCGGGCAGCCGGTAGGTGCCCTCCAGTTCGATCGGGTTCTGCGTGGCCACCACGAGGAACGGCCGCGGCACCGCCTGGCCGACCGAATCCACGGTGACGCGGCGTTCGGCCATCACCTCCAGCAGCGCGGCCTGCGTCTTCGGCGTACCCCGGTTGATCTCGTCCGCCAGCACCACGTTCGCGAAGATCCCGCCGGGGTGGAACTGGAAGCGCTCGTTGTTCTGGTGGTAGACCATCACACCGGTGATGTCGCCGGGGAGCAGGTCGGGGGTGAACTGGATGCGGTTCCACCGGCCGCCGATGCTGGCGGCGAGGCAGCGCGCGATCGTCGTCTTCCCGACGCCGGGCACGTCCTCCATCAGCAGGTGCCCTTCGGCGAACAGCGCGGCCACGGTGAGCCGGACGACCTCCGGTTTGCCGCGCACCACCGAGTGCACGTTCTCGGCGATCTGCTCGTAGGCGACCCTGGGCGTGAGCGTCACAGAAGTTCCTTTTCCTTTCGTCGGCGCAGGCCGACCAGCGCCATCGGGCCGAACCAGAACAACGCGCCACCGTTCATCGACGGCACACCTCGCCAGGTGTCCGAGGCGGTACCCGCGGAGGTCTTGATGGTCGCGGTGATCGTGATGGCGCCGATCCAGCCGACCTCGTTGATGGTCAGGGTGGTGGCTCCGGAACACGCCTTCGGCTTGGTCTCGCCGAAGAATTCGGCGGTGCAGGTCGCGGGGGCACCTTTACCGTCGGCTTTCACGGAGACGTACAGCGTGGTGTCCTTGCCCCGCACCTGGGTGATCGTGATCGTCGGCGGCCCCGAAACGACCGGGACGATGACCTTCCTGCTGCCGGCGGCACCGGTGAGCGTGGCTCCCGGGCCGAACTTCGTCACCGCGCGGACCGTGACGGTCGCGGCGCCGGTGACCCCGGTGAACTCCGCGGACGTCGCGGAAACCTCGCGCTGACCCTTGCCCGTCACACTCACCAGGTAGTGCACCAGCGTGCCGCCGCGGAGATCGGGCTGGGTCCAGTTCACCGACACCTTCCCCGCCGCGGTGGCGTTCGCGGTGACGACCGGCGCACCGGCGGGCCGGTTCGCGGGCCCGGGAGTGACCGCCTTGGCGCTGACGCCCGGCCCGATCCCCGCCGAGTTCTCCGCGACCACCGTGATCACGTACGGGGTTCCGTTGGTGAGCCCGGAGATCGTGGTCCCCCGTGACGATCCGCCGACCCGGGTGGAACCACCGGTCCAGGTCAGCCGGTAGCCGGTGATCCGCGCGCCGTTGTCCGCGGCGGGGCTCCACGAGACCTTGACGGAGCCGTCCCCCGACGTCGCGCTCACCCTCCTCGGCGCGCCGGGCGGAGTCGCCTTCGCCACCGGCGGAGGCGACTGGCGGGTGTTCGGCGGCACCTGCTGCTGTTGCTGCCGCTGTTCCCGTTGCGGCGGGGGCTGGTCGCCGGAGGGTGCCGGCTCGGCCGACGGCGCGCCCGCGGTCTGGGTGTTGGCCGCTTTGTCGACGTCGACGTCGACCACCGTGCCGTCGTCGCCATTGACGACCAGCACGTGCGAGCCGTCGGAACTGTCGACGTAGATCCGGTTGTCCTCGCCCTTGGCCAGCCTCGGTGCCGTTCCCTGGCCCGGCACCTTCACGGTGGACTTGAGCTTGCCGGCGGCGTCGTAGGTCAGCACTTCCCCGCGGGTCTCGTCGACCATGGCGACGACGTTCGACGAGGAGAGCGGGCCGTTGAACCGGCTGCCCTTGGTCAGTTCGACCGAAATCGGCTTCGCCGAGGGGCGGTCCTGGTCGAGTCCGCTGACATCGACGAGGTGCAGCTGATTGCGTTCCGGGTCGGCGATGGCCAGCCGGTCGCCGACGGCGCTGTTGGCGACCTGCGCCGAGGGCGAGAGCTTGATGCCGAGGGGAAGGGCTTCACCGAGACCGTCCGGGCCGACGCGGTGGAGGCTGTCGCCGGTGGTGTCGAGCACGACCGGCCGGTCACCGACCAGGGTGAGCCCGCCGCCGTGTCCGGGCGGCAGTCGTGCGGGGCAGGTCATGACGGCGGCGCCCTTGGGCAGCTCGCAGAGCGAGCCGTTGTCGACACGGTGCGACCACACCGTGCCGTCGTTCGTCGCGACCGGCCGGGACAGCGGCCCCCCTGCGGGCACTGTCGCGGCCGGGTCGCCGAGCCGCACGATCTGCCCGGCGTTGCGGTAGACCAGGTACGGACCGCCCGCGATCTCCAGCACGAACGGGGTCTCCGGCGCGGGCGGTGGCGTGGACTCCTCGACGCTCAGCGTCGCCTTGTCGAACTCCGTGATGCGGTTCCGCTCGACCACGTAACCGGAATCGTCCCCCTGCACGACCTGGCTGCCGTTCGCGGCGCCGGGCACGTCCGCGCGCGCGTCGACCCGGCTCGTCGAGCCGTCGACGTGGAACGCGGACTGGGCGGCGTCGTTGTAGACCCAGTGGCCGACCTGGACGAACTCCAGCCGTTCCGGGGTCGACGCCCGCCCGGTGACGGCCAGGCCGACCAGCGCCAGGCAGCCCGCGACCACCAGCGCCACGGCCAGCCTCGTTCTGGCCACCACGCTGAACCGCTTCGTGCCGCGCTCGTCGGTGTTCACGCGATCAAGCTAGAGAGCGACCATGAAATTTCGATGAAACAGCCTGTCCCGGCCTGTCATCGAAACCTCACGTTCGCCGGACAGGCTGAGGCGACACGGCTTGAGTGCCGGTCGGCGGAGCGGAGATGGGATCGAGAAGCACCGGACGCGTGAACCCGCCCGGCCGCAGGCCCGCTATCGCGGTGGCAGGGCGCCTTGTCCGCCACCTCGACGTGGATGACCAGACGGCGCCCTGCCGACGTCGATCGCGGACGCGGGTTCACCCACGAACTTTGAGGAGGCACGACGATGACCGATCTCGGCGCGGCCAGGACGGACGGGCGATATCAGGCGCCGCCTCCGCCGCTTCCCCGAGCGGGGCCTGCCGTACCGCGGGCCGCGGCCATCCCCGAGCCGCTCGCCTACGCGGCGCCTGCCGCGCGGGCGGCCGCGCGGGAGGCCGCGCTGGCCGCGCTGGCCGCGCTCTCCGCCGCTCGGCAGGCGGAGCAGCGGCCGCGATGGTCCGCGGCGGTGCCCTTTCCCGCTCCGGCGCACGATCCGCCGCGGCCGAATCCGCCGGTGCCCGCCGCGGGACGGCGGCCGCGCCGGTTCGGCGGGATCGGGATGGCGCAGATCGTCTGCTGGCAACTCGTCCTCGTCGCGCTCGTCCTGGTGACAGGGCGGCCCTGGCCGCTGGTGGCCGCGGTACTCACCGCCGCCGTGGTGGTCCTCGCGCTGACCGCCGTGCGGATTCGCGGGCGCTGGCTCTACTCCTGGCTCGGTTCGGCGTCGGGTTACCTGACGCGCGACCGCGACCGCGATCTCCGGCACGCGGGCGAGGCCGGCCGGGCGCTGCTGCGCCTGTTGTCGCCGGAAGCGACGGGGATCACCGGCGAGATCGGCGACGAGACGGTGTTCATGGTCAGCCGCGCCGACGGGATCACCGCTGTGCTGCAACCGAAGTCGGCCGTCCGTGAACGGCCGCTGCCGTCTCCGCTGAGCTTGCTGCCGCCGTCACGGGAACAGACCTCGGACGTCGCCGCGCAGGTCGTCCACCACGTCGGCGCGGACCGCTCACGGCCGCCGCGCGGCTGGGTCGCGCTCCAGGCGCTGCGCACCGTCGACGTCCATCGGGACGCCGACGTACGGCAGGCGCTCGGGAACACGATCCGCCGCGTGCGGCGGCAGTTGCGGCGCGACGGGCTTCCGGTGCGGGCGCTCGCCGAACACGAGGTCCTCGGCGCGCTCGCGTCGCTGGCGCACGTCACGGCGGGCCGGGCGCGGATCCGGGAGGACTGGCGGTGCTGGCACAGCGGCCCGATCTGCCAGGCGACCTTCCGCCTCGACGGCTGGGACGCGCTTTCACCGGTGCTCGCGGCGGATCTGACGCGGCGCTTCCTCGCCGCCGCGCCCGGCGCCGCGGTGACCCTCGCGGTGACCGCCCGCCGCGGCGCCGCCGAAACCGATCCCCGGGTGGGGGCAACGATCCGGATCGCCGCCGCGGGGGCTCAGCCGGTGGAACACGCGGTGCGGGACCTGGAACTCGCCGCACGCCGGGGCGGAGTGGTGCTGGACCGGCTCGACGGCAGGCACGCCAAGGGGGTGGCCGCCACGCTGCCGATCGGGGTCAGTTGAGCACGACGATCGCGACGGTGAGCGCGGTGGCGTACAACGTCCAGGCGAGGTACGGCAGCAGCGACGCGGCGGCGATCCGGGAAGACCGGCGGAAGTACAGCGCGGTGACGACGATGGCGACGTCGAGCACGAGGATGTCGGCCAGTGCGAGGCCGTACGCGCCGGCGGCGAAGAACAGCGGGGTCCAGGCGGCGTTGAGGAGCAGTTGCACCGCGTACCAGACCAGGCCCCGGCGTTCACCGCCGGATTTCCGGTACAGCCAGCCCGCCACCGCGATCCCGAGGTACAGGACCGTCCACACCGGACCGAACAGCCAGGCGGGCGGTGCGAACGGGGGCAGTTCGAGTCCACTGTAGACAGATCGGGCGCTCGTCGCGGCCAGGCCGCCGACGAGCGCGACCACCGCGACCGCGACCAGGAACGGAAGGAGCGCCAACGGAGCGCGAAGTCGTCCTGGCATCGTGGTCATCCTCGGCTCCTGTCTTCGGCTCGTTCGAGCGTAAGTCAGGCAGCATGCCCCCGCAGTACCGATCCGCGCCACACCAGGCAATTACCTACACCGTTCGAGTGGCCTTGGCACGTAGTGCAATACCCACCGTGATGTCCACCCGGTTGATAGCTCGGCAAAAACCCGGTTCGCGCCGATCCAGTAGTGGACATCACATTCGGCGTCGCTATGAAAGCGGTACCGCGGCGGGCCTCGTGTGACCAGACTCGGTGCAGGGGGTGCGGCTCGGAATGGACTCAGGTGACAGACGCGAAAACAGGATAACCGGAGACGTCTCCGGAACGTCGGTACAGGTCGGCGCCGTGCACGGCGACATCTTCCTCCAGCAGGGGGTGAAACCGGTCGTTCCGCGTCAGCTGCTTCCGGTTTCCTCGTCCTTCACCGACCGGGAACGGGAACTGACCGCGCTGACCCGGTTGCTCGAAGACGACCAGCGGCAGGGGCCGGCGCTGGCGGTGATCACCGGATCCGGCGGAATGGGGAAGACGGCGCTCGCGTCACGCTGGATCACGAACCACGTCGACCGGTTCCCCGATGGCCAGCTCTACGTGAATCTGGGGGCTTTCAGCGCCGACGGGCCGACGACTCCCGACGACGTGCTCGGCGGCTTTCTCCGCGCGCTCGGCGTGCCCGCGGAGCGGGTTCCCGCCGAGATCTCGGAACAGGCGGCCATGTACCGGTCGGTCACCGCCGGGAAGAGGTTCGCCGTCCTCGCCGACGACGCGGACTCCGCCGCGCAGGTCCGGCCGCTGCTGCCCGCGTCACCGGAAAGCGTCGTCGTCGTGACCAGCCGCTGGCGGCTCGGCGCGCTGGCCATGGACGGCGCGCGGGCCTTCGTCGTCTCCCCGCTCGACGAAGACGCGGGGTTGCGGCTGCTCGAAAGAACCGTCGGTGCGCACCGTGTCCTCACCGAACCCGAACGCGCCAGGGAATTGGTCTCGCTCTGCGGCGGGATGCCGATCGCCCTGTGCGTGGCGGCCGCACGGCTCTCGACCCGGCCCCAATGGCCGATTTCGCGGCTGGTTGGCGTGCTTTCCGACGAAAAACGTCGGCTGTCGGGACTCAAGATCGCCGACGAAGCGATCGTACAGGCGAGTTTCGACCTCTCCTTCAACGGACTGGACGCGAAGACGGCACGGGTCTACCGCCTGCTCGGTCTCCATCCCGGCCGCGACTTCGGTCTCGGTCTCGCCGCGGCCGCGATCGACCGTCCCGCGACCGAGACCGAGGACGCGCTGGACTCCCTGGTCGTTTCGAGTCTGCTGACCGACATCGGGCCCGACCGGTTCCAGTTCCACGATCTGACGCGGGTGCACGCGCGTCAGCAGGCGGCCAAGACAGAGGACCAGTCGACCCGATCCGACGCGCTACGGAGAATGCTCGACTGGTACCTCGACCACGTGGCCGAGGCCGATCTCGCCATCATCCCGCACCGTCATCGGCTCAGTCCGCGCCACGAACTCACGCGACCGGCGCGGTTCTCCGACACGCGGGGCGCCTTGGACTGGGTGGAACAGGAACTCGCGAACGTCGTCGCCACCATGCACACGGCCGTCGAAGAGGGCTGGTGGCAGGAAGTCTGGCAGTTCTGCGAGGGCCTGTGGGGTTTCTTCCTCTACCGCAAGCACTATCGCCAATGGGAGAAGACCCACAAATGGGCGGTGGACGCGGCGCGGCACTGCGCGGATCCCGCCGCGGAAGCGCGGATGCACATCCAGCTCGGTTACGCCTATCTCAACACCGAGAAATTCGAAGACGCGCGGGCACAATTCGCGGCAGCCATGGAGGCCTCGTGCACGATCGACGACCCGGCCGGCGAGGCGACCGCGTGGGAACACCTGGGGGTCGTCGCGCAAAGCACCGGCGAACTCCAGCGCGCGCTGGAGTACTTCACCCGTGCCCTGCGGCTCGCGGAGCGAGCGGGACAGCACCGCGGCGTGGTGCTGCATCTCAGACGGATAGGCGAAGTCAGCGCGGCTCTGGGACGGACGCAGGAGGCGATCGGGCATCTGGAGCGCTCGGCCGCCGAAGCACTGGCGATCGGCGACGTGGTCCTCCACGCACGGGCACAAACCCGGCTCGGCAACGCCCACCTCACCCTCGGCCGGGTCGGCGAAGCCTCCCGGCTGCTGACGGAAGCGGCGGCGACGTTGCACCGCGCGGGCGCCGACCCGTACTACGCCGAAGCGCTCGAAAGTCTCGCGGAATGCGGGCTGCGCGAGGGCGACACTCACGCGGCCCGCACCCATCTCCAGCGAGCGCTGGAGATCTACCACGGTTCGAGGGATCTCAAGGCACGTCGAGTGGAAGCGCGGATCGCGGCGATCGCGGACGACACCGAAAGCTCTTCCGGGCCGCCGCCGGAGCAGCGCGGCCAGCCGTCGATCCCGGATTCGGCCGGGCCAGGGACGAACCGGTGATCCCGGAACCGGAGCACACCCCCGGCGATGACCACCAGCGCCCCGGGCAACGCGCTCAGGACGTCGCCCGCGTGCCGCCACGCGTCGTCCGGCGCGGCGGCGCAGATGACCAGATCCGCGCGGTGTAGCCAGGTTTCGGGCGTCTTGCCCGCCCAAGCGACCAGCACGTGGTCCGGCAGCCCGCGTTCGTCGGTCCACCGCACCTCGACGACGGAGCCGCGCGCCCGCGCTCTCACGTCTCCGGCCATTCTCGGGTGAGCAGCGGCACCGGCGTGACCTCGGCCGGACGGTCCGGCTCGGGCATTCCGAGGATCCGGTAGATCTCCTCGCGCAGCCGCGCCGCCGCCTCCCCCGGCATCGAGGTGATCCGTTTCTCGATGGTCGTAAACCGGCGCCGGGCGCCCCCGGCGAGGAGTTCGTCCACCTGCCCCCGCAAGGACCGCGCGGGGTCGAGAACGGACGCGGACTTCCAGAGCAGGTCGGCGAGACTCCCCTTCCGGACGTCGAGTACCGAGCCTGGATTGAGCAGAACCGGTTTTCCCAATCCCGCCGCGTACTGCGTCACCGAACCGTGGTCCCCGAGCACGCAGTCCGACGCCACCAGCGCGGCCCGCCAGCCCTCCTCCGGCGGCAGGAGCCGGATCCCGGCTTCGAGCGCCTCGGCGAGCCACGCGCGAACCTGGCGCGCCCCGTGGGCCGACCACGTGAGCGGGTGCAAGGCCACCATCACCTGGTACTCCGGACCTCGCAGCACCGTGGCGAGCCGGGTGATCAGGTCCAGATTCCCGCCGAACAAGGAATGCGGGGACCACGTCGAACTGATCACCACCAGTTTTCGGTGTGCCTCGATGCCGGCCGAGTCCCGATACCGCAGCCGCAGTGGCATGCTCGCCCGGATCCGGTCGTAACAGACATCACCGGCGACGACGACGCGTGAAGCCGCCTCGGGAAAGACCCGGCACATTCGCCTGGCGTCGTCCTCGTGCGCGAACACCATCGCTTCCGGGACCACCCGGCCGTCGCGGACGAGCAGATCCCTGGGATGCCCCGGGATCCCCGCGCCGTGCGGACTGACCCGCGACCGGATCCCCCCGGTGCCGTGCGGCAGCACCAGCACCGGCGCCTCCAGTTCGTCGATGCCCACATGGCTGGACGCGAGCGCCAGATCGAACCGCATCCGCGAAGCCTGGTGCCAAGGCAGGACGAGACCGCCCGAACGCCTCAGGTACTCGTCGACCCCGGGCCACGTGTCCGGGCCGTCGGGCGTGGTGAACGCGATCTGCACCCGAGCGTCCGCTTCCAGTAGGGGCAGTACGTCCGCCAGCCGGGTGCCCGCCGTCAGATGTGGCACCACCGCGAGCACCCGGCGGCACCCCGTCCGGGTCAGCCATCGCTCCGCCGTCCTGCTTCCCGGCACCCGAGCCCACGAAATCCCGGTCATCGTCGCCCCCGTCCCGTCGCCGACGAAATCCGCAGTCGTTCCACCATTTCCGCCTCCACTCGTTTCAGCGATTCATCGTCACTGCGGAAAAGAGTGGCGGCCCGATCGGTCAGCCTCCTGTTCCGGGAATAACACCGCTCTTTCAGCAGATGCCAGAGACTTGACAGATGCCTGTCAGGCACGCGTTGACCTGGCCAGATCCGGATCCACCTGCGAAACTCGACCGTGGGAGGGCGGTCACTTCGGTGACACCTTGGGAGGGGAGACGCCGTGGAGCAGCACATTTCGCTCGGATTTCTCGGCAAGACAATCGTCCGGATGCACGGTCGTTTGACCGTGCAATGGGGAAGGGCGCAAGAACACGCGGTCCTCGCCGTCCTGCTCGCACAGGCGGGGCGGCACATTTCCATCCAGACGCTCGTCAGGCAGGCCTGGCCGGAGGACCGAAGACCACGAAATCCCGCTGCCACACTGCATACCTACGTCAACCGGGTGCGCGCGATCTTGCAGGACAGCGACACGGACGCGAGACTCGACAACACCGGCGGCGGTTACCAGCTCCTTGTCGACCGTAAGTCGATCGACTACTTCCGGCTCAGCGAATCGATCACTTCCGCGCACCAGGCCTTCCGGAAACACGATCACGAACGAATACGTTCACTGCTCGAAGGCGCCCTTCCACTCTGGCGCGACATTCCACTCGCCGAAGTGCACACGGAATGGGCGGAGAACTGGCGGAATTCCGTGATCTTCGATGAATGGATACCCGCCAACGGCCTGCTGATCGACGCGTACATCGGCCTCGAAAAGTTCGATCCCGCACTTCGCAGGCTCAACGATCTCCAACGCGAGCACGGTTTCATCGTCGGCATCGCCCGGCGCCGGTTGACCCTCCTGCACAAACTCCGGCGGCACAATGACGCCACCGAATACTATTTCGCCGCGCGGCGGCAACTCCTGGCCGACGGCGACGACCGAGGCGCCGAAGAACTCCGTCGTTTCCATGATTCCCTCGCCGAAGCCGATCCGCCGCCGTCGGCCACCGGGCTCACGACGCCCCGCCGAGAAACGAACGTCCCGCTGCTGCTGCGCCGATTGCCTCGCGACATCACCGACTTCACAGGCCGCGAAGCGATCCTGGCGTCGCTCGACCGGCTCACCGGAGCGACCGAAGGACCACCCCGTCCCGCGGTGATCGCGCTCGTCGGCGCGGCCGGGGTGGGCAAGACGGCCACCGCGCTGAGATGGACCCATCGCACGAGCGCCCGGCATGCCTGGAGCACCTTCTTCATCGACCTCCACGGCGACGGCACCGCGCCGCGGGTGGAGACCACTCAGGTCATCGACGACCTCCTCGACGCCTTGGGTTACGAGATCACCTCCATCACCGGCCCCGCCGGACGGGAGTCGAAACTGCGCTCACTGCTCGCCGAACGCCGGATGCTGATCGTCCTCGACAACGCGGCCGACAGCGCGCACGTCCGCCCGCTGCTCACCGCGCTGGCCGACTGCGTCGTCGTCATCACCTCACGCCGTCGCCTCACCGCGCTGTCGGTCCGCCACGACGTCCGGAACCTCACCCTTGACACCTTGCCGCCGGGCGATTCGGCCGAATTCCTGGCCCGGCGCATCGGCGCGCGGACGACGCGGGAGCCGGAGGCCGTGGCACAACTGGCGCAGATCGGCGCAGGACTTCCGCTCGCCCTCACCCTCATCGCCGAACGCGCCGCCAACCGGGCAGGCACCACCTTGACGACCCTTGTCGGCCAGTTGCGGGATTCCGACATCCTGCTGCACATCGGCGATGACGGCGACAGTGCGGACGCCAGCCTCAATTCGGCGTTTTCCTGGGTTTATCGCGCACTGCCTCCGGCCTGCGCCCGCGTCTTCCGGCTGCTGGGCATCCACCCCGGCGCGGAGATCAGCGTCGAAGCGCTGAGCGCGATGGCCGCCGCCGGCCGCCTGGAAACCCAGCGAGCCCTGGATTCGCTCGTTTCGGCGCATCTCGTCTCCCAGCCCGCCGACATCGACCGCTACCGCGTCCACGACCTCCTGCACCGGTTCGCGGCGGTCCTCGTCAGGGACGATCACGAATTCGTGCCCGCCAGAAACCGCATGTTCTCCTATTACCTGCACAGTGCGGACGCGGCGCAGCGGACCGCTTCCCCGCATCGTCAGGCGCCGCCGATGCCGCCGCTCGAACCGGGCTGCGTTCCCCACCGCTTCGACGACGTGTCCGAGGCGCTGCGCTGGACTCTTCTCGAGCGGTCGAATCTCGTTTCCATGGTCCGCCGCGCCGCGGAGGACGGCCTGCACGGCTACGCCTGGCGGCTACCGCATTGCCTGATCGACACGCTGAAGCGCTACGGGCTGTATGAAGACTGCATCAGCACGATGACCACCGCGGTGTCGTCCGCCGCCGCGGACGGGAACATCCACGCGGAAGCGTCCTCCAGCAATGACCTTGGCGAAATCCACCTGATCACCGGCGCGTACGACCTCGCGGACCGCTACCTGGGCCAAGCGCTCGAACTGTCCCGGCGCCACGGGATCGCGGTGGGGGAATTGTCGGTGACGCTGAACCTCGCGCGCCGCCACCAGTACGTCGGGCGGCTCCCCGAGGCCGTCGCCCTCTACCGGGAAGGTCTGCGGCTCGCGGAATCCCTCGGCGACCGGGAGCGGCACGCCAAGGCCGCCCACCGGCTCGGCGACGCGCTCGTCGAACTCGACCTCCACCACCACGCGCTGCCCTACTATCAGCTCGCCCTCGACCTGCGCCGGAAGGCCAACGACGTGGCAGGCACGGTGGCCACCCACACCGCGCTGGTCGATCTCTACACGAAACTCGGGGACCTGGACGCCGCGGACGCGCACCAACGTCCCGCGCACGAACTCCTCGGCCAGGTCGGGCTGACGGTCGCGACGCGGCTGTACACCGTGATGGCGGAACTGGCGCACGCCCGCCGCCAGGACCGTGACGCGCTCCGTCACGCGCAGCACGCCCTCGAACTGGCCGAACGGGCGAAGCACGTCAACGGGAGGGCGCGGGCGTACGTCGCGCTTGGATCGATACTGGCCGATCGCGGGAATCGTGAGGACGCGCGGTGGGTGTGGCGACAGGCCGCCGGGCTCTACCGGGACACGGGCAGGGACCGGAAAGCCGAGAAAATCGACGGGCTCGTCGCCGAGATCGACGAGCCCGATCCGGTCGTCCCGCTCGCGCGGTCGGGCGACGAGGACACCGTGGCTTTACCGGCACCTCCTCGCCCGATAGGTCCACGTACTCCTCGAAAGAGTGATCAATTGCGTCACGGCACGCCACCGACTACTTGATTTCTCTCGAATGCGCATGTCCAACGAGTATCACCCGGATGGCCGAACAACTCTGAGTAGAGGGCGGCATTTGCGGGGAGGCAAATGGATCTTCTAGGCTGCGCGCGAGGCTGAAAATAGGCCTCTTCGGCTTCGTATTCCT
>Ga0196958_10000396_pt1 | contig 14172 bp, 8 predicted proteins | sample S1v_10metaG_FD_148654 | JGI IMG/M metagenome (GOLD analysis project Ga0196958, IMG submission 148654) | Soil microbial communities from Anza Borrego desert, Southern California, United States - S1+v_10 | ecosystem: Environmental > Terrestrial > Soil > Desert | place: USA: California | collected...
CTCGTCGAAGGTGATCCTGACCATCACCTCGGGGCGGGTCGCGGTCCGCGCGCAGACGCCGTACGACGTCCCGAGCCGCTGGTACGGCTGGCCGACCACCCGCATCACCTGCTCGGTCGTCATGCCCGGCCGGACCAGCGACCGCACTCGGCCGACGGTCTTCCGCAGCTCGGGATTGCGGCACGAGTCCGGTGCGACGCCGGCCGCCCGCTCCCACATCTGCAGGTAGGCCTCGGCGCCGCGCGCCATGTCGTCGACGATGGCCGCACCGTCGCCCTCCTGCGCGTCCGCGACCATCCGCAGGTCCTCGACCCAGTCCGGGTAGAGCCCGTACTGGGCGACGCCGTCGACGTTGATGTCCCACACCCGCTCGCCGGCCGTCTGACGGTCGACCCGCACACCGTTGATCCCGGTGAAGGGGTAGCCGACCGGGTTCGGGACGTCGGCCCCCCGCGGGCCGCCCTGCGCGCCGAGCCCGTTGATGTCCGCACCGAAGCCGATCCCCCAGTAGTAGCGGGGATCGGCCCACTCCAGGTGCCGCCGCCACTTCTCCACGAAGCCGGTGGAGTCGCCGGCGTACGGCGTGATGAACCCGCCGGCCCGGTAGATCCGCGGATAGGCGTCCGGCGTCGACCACGAGTGGCTGGAGATCACGCCCGGGTAGCCGAGCTGCTCGATCAGGTCCATCGACGCCGACCGCGCCTTCACGCTCAGGTGGTCGGGGTCGAAGATCATCTGCCGCTCGGCCAGACCGCGGATCGTGTGCTCGCCGAGGGCGGTGAGCCCGCGCGCGTTGCAGTGCGCCGGCGGCGGGTACAGCGGCAGGGCCGGCAGCAGGCCGCCGAAGATGCTGCCGATCGCGCCGAACAACGCGTCCTGCTGCTCGGCGCCGATGTCCGGCAGCGCCACCTGCGGGTTGTCGGCGCTCTCGCCGTCGGCCGGCTCGCAGTGCTCCATCTGCCAGAAGGTGCCGGTCTCGAGGAAGTTCGCGACATTGACGACCACGCCGACCTCGCCTGCGTCGCCGGCGACCCCGGCCAGCGCGTTGTCGAACTTGTTGACCAGCTCCATCTGCCGCACGCCCAGCGCGTGCATCTCGTCGAGCTGGTCGTCGATCTGGGTCGCCGAGCACTGCGGCCCGAGCACGACCTTGAACGTGCAGCCGAACGGCACGCTGGTCTCGATGCCCATGACGACGGCCAGCTTTCCGGCGTTGATCACCTCGCGTGCCTCGAAGGGGTCGGTGACGATCCGGTAGAACCCCTTGCCCGGCCCGCCGAACTGCGCGTCGACGTAGTCCTGGAACTCGTACATGTCCTTGGCCTGGAGCCGGATCGAGTCCATGTCGTTGCAGGAGTTCCGCTTCAACGGGTAGAGCTCGCACAGCTTGTTGTTCTCGACGAGCAGGTTGACGAACAGGCGCTGGCCACCGCGCCACGCCCGCTCCAGCCACCGGTAGTAGGTGCCCTCGTGGGTCAGCGAGTCCGGAGCCGGCCAGTCCTCGAAGGTCGGCCAGCCGACCGGGTCGTGCGCGGCGTCACCGGAGAAGAAGGTCTCCAGGATCGCTCCGCTGCCGTTGGTCAGCTCGTGGTCGGGGCAGTCGACGAGGGCGTACGGCGCGCCGTACTCGTGCCAGGGCCGGCCGCAGTGCACCCGCCCACCGAGGAACTCGAAGGCCATGCCGTGGGTGTGCGCGTCGACGTACCCCCGGACCTCCTGGTACGACGTCACGCCGGCGTGCGGGTCGCCGCTGACGTCGATCCCCGCCTCCGGGTAGGGCGTGCACCCTCCAGCGCGACGCAGGGCGAACCGGCTCGGGGTCGCGCCGACGCCGAGGCCGGCGGCGTCCGCGGTCAGCGCCCCACCGCCGGGGAGCCGGAACGTGAAGCTCCCGCGGCGCGTGCGTCGTACGGTCCAGTCCGCCGACGGGCCGGGCTCGCCGACGGCGACCACCCCGTCCGACGCGGTGAGGACGCCACCGGCGACGTGGAGCAGGTAGCCGCCGAGCCGGGTGGCCTTGAAGTGGATCCGGCCGGCATCGCGCCGCCGCACCTCCGCCAGATGCGCTGCGCCCGTGTCGACGACCACGTAGCCGGCGGCTGTCTCCAGCGTGTAGCAGCCGTTGGCCATCGCGTAGCGGTCCTGCGGCACCGACGCCCGCGGCTGGTAGGCCGGCACGGTGGTGAGCTCGGGGTCAGGGAGCTCCCGCTCCTCCTGGACGTACGCCGCCGCCGCGCGCCGCTGCCGCGCGGTCGTCGGGTCGACGGCGCCGGCGCCGACCTCGGCGCCGCGGGAGATCAGGTTCTTCGTCGCTGGATCGTCGTGCCGGTGCTCGGGCATCCCGGGGAGGTCGGTGTGCGGCAGCCCGCGCGCCATCTTGTCCATCTCCGCCGCCGTCGTCAGGTCGGGACCCGGCTCGCCCTTCCCGAAGCCGCCCGGCACGACCACGGCCGCTCCGACGACGACCGCCGCGGCGGCGACCGCCACCCCGATCCGGGTCCGGCCCCCTCCACCCTGGGCCGGGTGGCGCTTGCTCGGCTCCATCTGCCATCCCCGATCTGCCGGGCCGCTCGGTCGGACCCTTCTTCCTGGGTTGACGATCCAGCAGCCGCCAGGTCACGGCAAGTGCGCGCCCGAGGAGAAAAACGGCCGGAGGCCGCCCCCTGCAGGGGGCGGCCTCCGGTCCAGTAGGTGCTGCGTCAGCGGGCCGTGCGGTGGATCCGCATCTTCGCGATGCCGAGGTTGATCGTCGCGAGGCTGCCGTCGAGCAGCTTGATCTGCAACGCGATCACCTCGACGCCGCCCTTGATCTTCTTGACGACGCGCGGGTCGATCAGCGCGATGCCCGGGATCTCGATCGGGTCGTCGATCGGGATCGTCGTCGGCTCTCCGTTGACGAAGATCCGCGCGGTCGAGGTGATCGCCTTCGTCGTGAGCTTCCCGTTCTTGCGGCGAGCCTCGGCCCGGGCCCGGACGACCTCGATCCGCAGCGCGCCACCGAGCAGGTTGACGTCGGCGATCTCGGCGTTCTCCCAGCCCCAGGCCTCGCCGCGACGCTGGTTGGCGGACTGGGTGACCTCGACGGCACCGAGGTCGAGCACCTGCGGGATGTCGACGCCGACGGTGGTCTTGCGCTGGACCTCGCCGCCGGTGCCCTCGCACGGCATCACGGAGAGCGGGGTCTTGCCGACCTTGACCAGCGGGTCGAGCACGTTGGCCTCGATGCCTGCCGAGTGGCCCTGGAACAGGCCCTCGGCAACGCCCTCGGCGATTCGGACGCGCGAGTATCCGGCCTTGAGGCGGGTGTGCAGCCCGTTGATCTGGATGTCGAGCGCGTTGAGGGCGGTGTAGGCCGACCGCTGGGTCACCCGCTCCTTCGGCACGCCGATGTTGAGCTTGAGCAGGCCTGGGATCTCGATCGGCTGGCCCGGCGTCGGGATCTCGATCGGGATCTCCTGGCCGGCGACGGTGAGCTTGAGTCCGAGGACGGTCGCCTTCGACGACACGTGGTAGCCGCTGCCGTCGTGCCACGCCTTGGTGCGCGACTTCAGACCGGTGACCTGGAGCTTCAGGTCACCTGCCTCGAGCAGGGTGATGCCGGCGATGGTCTGCGAGGCGTTGCTCGAGACCTGGTTGCCCTTCTTGGCGGTCCACACGCGGGTGCGGACGCCGTTCACGGTGCCGAGCCCGTTGGGCAGGTTCACCTGGGCGACGAAGTTCTCGAACTTCTTGCCCGCGATGTTCGTGCAGTTGATGGTCCTGGAGGCCGTCGCGCCCGAGCCGACCGGGAGGTCGTCGGAGCGCAGCTTGGTGCCGAGGCCACGGGCGTGCATGGCGAACCGGGTCGAGACCTCCTTGGCCTGCGCCGCGGCAGCTGCCGTGGCAGCAGGAGCGGCGCCGGCAGGACTGCCGACCGGCGTCAGGAAGGCCGTGGCGGCCAGCGCCGCGGTGGCGCCGAGAACGGCGAGTCGTCGCATGTGGGGAACTCCTTGGGAGTGAAGCCAGCCGGCCGATCGCTTTGTCGGCCCGTCGATGTCGGGCTGAGCGTATCGGCCGGTCTAGGCCATCTGGCGTATATCAAGCCAACCGCGCCGGAGTGGCGTCTGTTACGTAGATCGTGACACCGGAAGTTGCCAGTTTTTGACAACGCGCCGCAGTCACTGCCGTGATATCTCCCGGCATGATGGGCCGGTGCTCCAGCCGACCACCCGAGCCACCAGCCGCTCCGTGCGCCTCCTGGCGCTCCTCCTCGCGGCGCTGACGGCGGTGCCGGCGCTGGTCGCGTGCAGCGCCGACGACGACGACGGGACCGACGATCCGACGAGCGCTGCAGTGGCGACCGCCTCGGGCCGAGACGCCACCGCCGACACCGAGGACGTGACGCCCGACGACCTCGACCTCGCCGTCAGCGATACGAGGGAGGACTCGGTCTACCCGCAGTACGGCGACCCGCTGGTCGACGCCCTCCACTACCACCTGGACATCGACTGGTTCCCGGACGAAGCGCACCTGTCGGCGGTCGAGACGCTGACCTTCCGCGCGACGGCGGCCGCGGACACCGTGCCCCTCGACCTCGACGACGCCCTGACCGTCGACTCGCTCACCGTCGACGGGACGGACGTGGGGTTCCGCCACGACGGCACGGCGCTCGTGATCGACCACCGCGTCGAGGCGGACGAGCAGTACCAGGTGGAGCTCGCGTACTCCGGCACTCCGGAGGCGGCTCCGGCACCGACCGAGCGGCCCGACTTCGCCGAGGGAGTGGGTTGGCACGTCACCCCGGACCGGGAGACGTGGACGATCCAGGAGCCCCACGGGGCGTTCACCTGGTACGCCGTGAACGACCAGCCGGCGGACAAGGCCCTCTACGACTTCACGCTGACGGTCCCCGAGCCGTGGACGGGTGTGGCGAACGGTGAGCTGACGGAGACCACCGAGGAGGACGGGCTCCGCACCACGAGCTGGCACCTCGCCGAGCCGGCGGCGTCGTACCTCGTCACCGTCGCGTTCGCCGACTACGCGGTCACCGAGCTGGAGTCATCCAGCGGAGTGCCGATCACGATCTGGACCCCGAGCGACGACCCGGCAGCGATCGGCGAGACCGAGTACGCCCCCGCGGGGATGGCCTGGCTGGAGGAACACCTCGGCCCCTACCCGTTCGACACCTTCGGGATCCTCATCTACGACGGCAGCAGCGGGATGGAGACCCAGACGATGGTCACCCTGGGCAACACCCCGTACTCCACGTCGCGGGCGGTCGTCGTCCACGAGCTCGCCCACCACTGGTACGGCGACTCGGTCACGCCCGCGGACTGGAGCGACGTCTGGATGAACGAAGGCATGGCGATGTACCTCCAGGGGATGTGGGAGGCCGAGGACGAGGGCATCACCGTCGACCAGAAGATGGACGACTGGGCTGAGCTCGAGTCGCTCGAGCGGGCGTACGCCGGGCCCCCGGCCGACTTCGACCCCAGCAACTTCGGTGCGGGGAACATCTACTACGGGCCCGCGCTGATGTGGCACGAGCTGCGCGAGCTGCTCGGTGACGAGCGGTTCTTCGAGGTGGTCCGCGGGTGGCCCGAGGAGCAGGAGAACGGCACCGCCGACCGGGACGAGTACTGGGCCTGGATCGAGCAGACGACGGGCGAGGAGCTGACCTCGTTCTTCGAGGACTGGTTGCTCGGCCGGAAGACGCCACCGCGCGACTGACCGGTATTGACCGTGGCCCCCGAGGTAGAACGCGTTCTACCATCCAGGGATGCGCATGCTCCCTGCGCGGCTCGGCGCGCTCACCGTCGGCCTCGGTCTCGCCCTCGCTCCCGGCAGTCCCGGTCCGGCGTCGTCGACGGCGGCCGACCCCGCTCTGCCGCCGATCCCCGCGGTGCCCGGTCTGCCGATCCCGTCGCTGCCGACCGACCTGCTCGTGCCGAGGTTCGTCGGGGCGCCCGCCGAGGAGCACCCGCTGTCGCACCCCGGTGTGCCGCAGAACCCCTACCTGGCGCCGAACGGCAGCAGCAGCATGCACAACGACGCCTACAGCTCCGACGCGTACGACGTCAGCGGGCCGCTCGGCCGCAGCCTCCGGGTGACGTCGGCGAGCTACGGCGTCCGGGAGTGCGCGACGATCGCGTTCGACTCCCGCGGACGGCTGGTCGGGCTCTGCGGCGGGCTCGAGGGCTTCACCATGATGGTGATCGACCCGGTGACGCTGAGGCCGGTCGACGAGCTGCTCGTCTCGCAGCGCGACCTCGCCAGCGGAGCGAACCCGCTGACCGACATCTGCGGGGGCACCTACTTCTTCCTCGACCCGCACGACCACGCGTTCGCGACCACCACCGACGACCGGATCGCCGAGGTGGCCGTCGCTGCCGACGGCACGCTCACCCGGGTCCGTGACTGGCCGCTGTCGTCGTACCTCCCCGCGGACGACTGCCTGGTCGCCACCGGCGTCGACTGGGACGGGAGACTGTGGTGGTTCAGCCAGCAGGGGGTCGTCGGCACGCTGGACCGCGCCTCGGGCCAGGTGCACCCGCTGCCGCTGCCCGCGGACGAGGGCATCTTCAACTCGGTCTCCGGTGACGAGACCGGCGGCATGTACGTCGTCACCACCCACGCGACCTACCGTCTCGACGCCGACGAATCGGGCCGGCCACAGGTCACCTGGCGCGAGCCCTACGACCGCGGCACCCGCCTCAAGCCCGGGATGCTGTCGCAGGGCTCCGGGACCTCGCCCACGCTGGTCGGGGATCGCTGGATCGCGATCGCGGACAATGCCGAGCCCCGGAGCCGGGTGCTCGTCTACGACCGCCGCCGCGGCGTGACCGACCGCCTGCACTGCAGCGTGCCCGTCCTGCAGGACGGCGCGAGCACGACCGAGAACAGCCTGGTCGCGGCCGGCCGGTCGGTGATCATCGAGAACAACCACGGCTACAACGGCGTGTTCGCCACCCTGCTGGGCCGCACGACCACGCCCGGCATCGAGCGCGTCCTGGTCGAGGACGACGGCTGCCGCTCGGCCTGGGTCAACGACTCGGTCGCGCCGAGCTCGGTACCGAAGGCCTCCTACGGCAACGGACTCCTCTACGCCTACACGAAGCCGGCGCGGAAGGACCTGATCGACGCCTGGTACGTCACCGCGATCGACATCCGCACCGGCCGCACCGTGTGGAGCAGGCTCACCGGCACCGGCATCCAGTGGAACAACCACTACGCGTCGATCTACCTCGGTCCGGACGGCACGCTCTACGTCGCGACGCTCGCCGGGCTGGTGCGGCTGGCCGACCGCTGAGACGCCCCGCCTCGTTCAGCTCTGCTCGAAGACGCAGGTGAACGTCACGGAGAAGATGTCCGAGAGCACCTGCGGGTCGACGTCCTCGTTGTCGCCGGCGAACTCGAGGTCCTCGTCGAGCAGTCCCTGCTCCATCAGGCCGTCGGTCCCGGTCTTGCGGACCAGCTCGCGCGCGGTGCATTCGGCCTCCTCGGGCCCGAGCCCACCGTCGGCCTGGAGCGCCTCGGAGATGTTGCCGGCGGCGACCTGCTCGTCAGGGGTCAGGCCGTGCTCGTCGGTCGCGGTCGGCTCGGTCGGCCCGCCGGTCTGCGCCGGTGGGGTGCTGCTGGGGTCGGCCGGTCGCGGGTCGTCGCCGCCGGCGGCGAGCACGATGCCGGTGACGCTCCCGGCCACGAGGAGCACGGCGAGCGCCACCGCCGCGACCACCAGGCCGGTCCGGCGCGGGCCGCTCGCCGGCGCACGGCCCGGGACGGCCGCTGGGCCGCGGTGGGTGGGAGCGGCGGGCGTGAGCGGCGTGCCTCCCGACGGCGTGCGGGGCCCCACCGACGCGCCGCCGTACTGCTCGTGCCCGGAGACCGGCCAGACCTGCGACGGCGCCGGGCACTGCCGTTGGATCGTGCGCAGGTCGCCGCGCAGGGCCGCTGCGGACGGGTAGCGCTCGGAGGGCTGCTTCGCCATGGCGGTCCGCAGCACCCGGTTGACCTCCTGCTCCCAGGGGCCGGTGACCACGAGCTGCGGGATCGGCGCGGCGAGGTGGGCGGAGACCAGCTGGTAGTCGGTGGTGGCGGAGTACGGCGCGCGCCCGATCAGCGCAGCCCACAGCAGGCAGCCCAGCGAGTACACGTCGCTCTGCGGCCCCGGCTCGCCGCCGGTGTGGAGCTCCGGCGCCATGTAGGTCGGGGTGCCGACGGCGGTGCCGTGGGTGGTGAGGCCCTGGTCGACGCGGGTGCGGCGGGCGATGCCGAAGTCGGTGAGGTACGCCGACACGTCCTCGCCGCGGATCCGCAGCAGCACGTTGCCCGGCTTGATGTCGCGGTGGACCAGCCCGGTCTCGTGCGCGTCCGCCAGCCCTTCCGCGATCTGGGTGATCAGGCTGAGCGCGATCCGGGGCGGCGGGGCGCCGTTGGCGCGGACCATCGCGCCGAGGTCGCCGCCCGGGATCAGCTGGCTCGCGATGAACAGCCTGCCGTCGGCCTCACCGTGCGCGAACACCTGCACCACGTGGGGTGAGTCGAGCGACGCCTGGGCCTGTGCCTCGTGGGTGAACCGGGTCCGGAAGGACGGGTCCCCGGCCAGGTGGGGCGAGATGACCTTCAGCGCCACGCGCCGGCCGAGCGTGGTGTCCACGGCCTCGTAGACCAGGCCCATCCCACCCTGGCCGAGCCGCCGGACCAGCTGGTAGCCGCCGATCCGCTCGCCGGACTCGGGGAATCCGGGGGACGTGGACACGCGTCGTTTCTACCCTGTGTGGCGCGCCCGGACCGAACCGGTCGTCCCCAGGGGTGGGGGTCGGCCAGCCGGACGTCAGGACAGCAGGAGCGCCGACGCGGGGTCGGCGACGACTCCGGCGACGTCGGCCAGGAACTGCGAGCCGGTGGCTCCGTCGATGTGGCGGTGGTCGAACGAGAGCGTCAGCGTCATCACCTGCCGCGGCACGACCTGTCCGTCGACGACCCAGGGCTGCTCCTTGATCGCGCCGACGCAGAGGATCGCGGACTCCCCGGGGTTGATGATCGGCGTCCCGCCGTCGACCCCGAACACCCCGACGTTGGTGATCGTGAACGTCCCGCCCGCCATCTCCGCCGGCTGGGTCCGCCCCTCGCGAGCGGTGGACGTCAGCTCCTCCAGAGCCCCCGCGAGCGCCGGCAGCGACATCGCGTCCGCGTCCTTGACGTTCGGCACCACCAGCCCGCGCGGCGTCGCGGCGGCGATCCCGAGGTTCACGTAGTGCTTCAGCACGATCTCGCCGGCCGCCTCGTCCCAGGTCGAGTTGACGAGAGGAGTACGCCGGATCGCGAGCAACGCCGCCTTCGCGATGACCAGGAGAGGGGTGACCTTGCGGTCCCGCAGCTCCCGCCGCTTCTTCAGCCGCTCCACCAGCTCGACGGTGGCGGTCGCGTCGACGGTCACCCACTCGGTGACGTGCGGGGCCGTGAAGGCGGAGTCCACCATCGCCGCGGCCATCATCTTCCGCACGCCCTTGATGGGCTCTCTCGTCTCGCGCTCACCGGGTCTCGACACGCCACCTGGTCCCTCGGCGGCGGCTCGACCGTCAACGGGTCGGGCGTCGCCGGCGAGGGCGCCGGTCATCGCGGCCTCGACGTCGGCCCGGGTCACGGTCCCGCCAGGACCGGACGGCGTCAACGACCGGAGGTCCACCCCGAGGTCCTTGGCCAGCTTGCGCACCGGGGGCTTGGCCAGCACGCGGACGTCTGCCGGCGGCGCGTCGGCGCGGACGTCGACCGCGGGCACGGCCGGCTCGTCCTGCTCGACCACCGACTGGGACTGGGCGCCACCGGGGTAGAACGAGCCCTGCACCTGCATCTGGGTGGCGGCGGCGGCCTCGCTGGACGGCGATGCCGACCCGCGCCGGGGTCGGCGCATCGGGCCGCGATCGGCCTTCATCCGGCCGACGAGCGACTCGCCCTCGCCGCCGCCGCTCGCGGCGGGGTTCGAGAGGTCGATCTCCATCGCGTCCTGGGCGGGCGCGGGGGCACCGACGGACCGGTCCGCCATCTCGCCGGCGCCGATCGCGATGATCGGCGTCCCGACCTGCACGGTCTCGCCCTCTGCCACCAGGATCGCGGTCACCTCGCCGGCGTACGGCGAGGGCAGCTCGACCAGGGACTTGGCGGTCTCGATCTCGACCACGACGTCGTTGACGGCGACCACGTCGCCGACCTTCACCTTCCAGGTGACGATCTCGGCCTCCGTGAGGCCCTCCCCGACGTCGGGCAGCTTGTACTCCGGCATGCGCGCAGTCCCCTCTCAGAAGCCCAGCGAGCGGTCGACGGCGTCCAGGACCCGGTCGATGTCCGGGAGCCACTCCTCCTCGAGCCGCGAGGCGGGGTACGGCGTGTCGAACCCGCCGACCCGCAGCACCGGGGCCTCCAGGGAGTAGAAGCACTCCTCGGTGATCCGCGCGGCCAGCTCGGCGCCCATGCCGAGGTTGGCATGGGCCTCGTGCACGACGACGGCGCGGCCCGTGCGGCGCACCGAGTCCAGCACGGGCGCCATGTCGAGCGGCGAGAGCGTACGCAGGTCGATGACCTCGAGCGACCGGCCCTCCCCCGCCGCCGCCTCGGCGGCGCGGAGGCAGGTCTTCACCGTCGGTCCGTAGGCGAGCACGGTCGCGTCGGAGCCCTGCCGCACGACCCGCGAGGCGAAGAGCGGGCCAGGGGTCGCAGCCTCGTCGAGGTCGGCCTTGTCGGCGTGGTACTGCCGCTTCGGCTCGAGGAAGATGACCGGGTCGTCGTGCGCGATGGCCTGCTGGATCATCCAGTAGCCGTCCACCGGGTTGGAGCAGGCCACGACCTTGAGGCCTGGCGTGTGCGCGAACTGCGCCTCCGGCGACTCCGAGTGGTGCTCGACGGCTCCGATGCCGCCGCCGAACGGGATCCGGATGACCATGGGCATCTTGACCCGGCCCTGGCTGCGGAAGTGGATCTTGGCGACCTGGCACACGATCTGGTCGTACGCCGGGTAGACGAAGCCGTCGAACTGGATCTCCACGACCGGGCGGTAGCCGCGCATCGCCAGGCCGACCGCGGTGCCCACGATGCCGGACTCCGCCAGCGGCGAGTCGATCACCCGGTCCTCGCCGAAGTCCTTCTGCAGTCCGTCGGTGATCCGGAAGACCCCGCCGAGCTTGCCGACGTCCTCACCCATGAGCAGGACCTTGTCGTCGGCCTCCATCGCCTTGCGCAGACCCAGGTTCAGGCCCTTGGCCAGCGTGACCTTCTGCACCGTGCGCTCGGTCATCAGTGAGCCCCCTCGAAGCTCGCGAGGTAGGCGGCGAACCCGTCGCGTTGCGCCGCCAGCTCCTCGGGTGTGTCGGCGTAGACGCGGTCGAAGATGTCGAGCGGCTGCGGGTCGGGCATCGCCTTGCAGCCCTCTCGCAGGGTGTGGCCGAGCTCGTCGGCCTCGGCGGCGAGGTCGGAGAAGAACGCCTCCTCGGCCAGCCCGTTGCGCTTGAGGTAGACCTCGAGCCGCGCGATCGGGTCCTTGAGCTTCCAGTGCTCGACGTCGGCGGAGAGCCGGTAGCGGGTCGGGTCGTCCGTGGTGGTGTGGGCACCCATCCGGTAGGTGTAGGCCTCCACGAACGTCGGGCCCTGGCCGTCCCGGGCGCGCTGCAAGGCGGCCCGGGTGACGGCGTAGGTCGCGAGCACGTCGTTGCCGTCGACCCGCACACCGGGGAAGCCGAAGCCGAGAGCGCGCTGGTAGAGCGGGATCCGGCTCTGCCGCTCGATCGGCTCCGAGATCGCCCACTGGTTGTTCTGGCAGAAGAAGACGACCGGCGCGTTGTAGGAGGCCGCGAAGATGAAGGACTCGTTGACATCGCCCTGGCTGCTGGCGCCGTCGCCGAAGTGGGCGAGCACCGCGGCGTCGCGGTCGGGGTCACCGGTGCCGACGACGCCGTCGCGCTGCATGCCCATGGCGTAGCCAGTGGCGTGCAGGGTCTGCGCCCCGATCACGATCGTGTAGAGGCCGAAGCCGTACTCGGCGGGGTCCCAGTTGCCGTGGTCGACCCCGCGGAACAGGCCGAGCAGCTTGAGCGGATCGAGCCCCCGGCACCATGCGACGCCGTGCTCCCGGTAGGTCGGGAAGACGAAGTCGTGCGGGCGGAGGGCGCGGCCGGCGCCGATCTGGGCTGCCTCCTGGCCGAGCAGCTGCGCCCAGATGCCGAGCTCGCCGTGCCGCTGGAGGGCCGTGGCCTCGATGTCGAGCCGGCGTACCAGCACCATGTCGCGGTAGAACCCGCGCAGCTCGGCCTCGGAGAACTCGATGTCGAAGGCCGGGTGGCGGACGCGCTCACCCTCGGGCGTCAACAGCTGGACCAGGTCGGGGCCGCCGTCCTCGTCGGAGGGCTGCAGCCGGGCCGGGCCGAACACCTCGGCGAGATCGGGTCCGAAGCCCGCGGAGCCTCCGGGCTGCGTCGCGGCGGGATCGCTCATGGGTGCACCACTCCTTGCGTCCGGCTCTGCGGGGGTGTCCGCGTCTCCGGGTCGTCGGGTCCGGTGTCCGGGCCCGTCGCAGGGGTGGCGCGAGGTGACCCAGGACACACCGTCTGGTGGGGGCAAACCTAGCGTCCGCGGGGCCCCGGGCAAATCTGGCGCGCGTGGTCGGTCAGCCGCGGTTGTGCGGAGTGAGCCAGGCCTCGGCGTCGGGGCCCTGCGGGATGATCCCGGAGGGGTTGATGTCGCGTTGCACCACGTAGTAGTGAGCCTTGATCTGCTCGAAGTCGGTGTTGCCGCCGAAGGCCGGGATCCGGTAGAGGTCGCGGGCATAGCCCCAGAGGTTCGGCATCTCGGTGAGCTTGTTGCGGTTGCACTTGAAGTGGCCGTGGTAGACCGCGTCGAACCGGGCCAGGGTGGTCCACAGCCGTACGTCGGCCTCGGTGACCTGGTCCCCCATCAGGTACCGGCGATCGGCGAGCCGTTCCTCGAGCCAGTCGAGCGCGGCGAACAACCGGTCGTAGGCCTTGTCGTAGGCGCGCTGCGAACCGGCGAACCCGCAGCGGTACACGCCGTTGTTGACCTCCTGGAAGATCCGGTCCATCACTTCATCCATCTCCTCGCGGAGCGGGACCGGCCACAGGTCCGGTGCGCCTTCCTCGTGGAAGTCGCGCCACTCGTGGAAGAGGTCGTGGGTGATCCACGGGAAGTCGTTGGTGACCAGCCTGCCGCTCTCGACCTCGACGATCGCGGGCACGGTGATCCCGCGCTCGTAATCCGGGAACCGCTCGAGGTAGGCCTCCTGAAGGCGCTCGATCCCGAGCACCGGGTCGCGGCCGTCGGGATCGAGGTCGAAGGTCCAGCTCCGCTCGTCGTGGGTCGGGCCGGCCAGGCCGAGCGAGATCACGTCCTCGAGGCCGAGCAGCTGGCGCACGATGAGCGCGCGGGTCGCCCACGGGCAGGCCTTGGCGGCGATCAGCCGGTAGCGACCGGGCTCGACCGGCCACAGCTCCCCGTGGACCGGGCCGTGCTCGGGCGGACGGGCTTCCACGGTGATCCGGTCCGGGACGTAGTTCATGTCCCGCTTGTAGTCCGACCCGGGCGCGACGTAGCCCTTGTTCCCGGCCTTCTCCTGCTGGTCAGCCGTCATGGTCCCAGGTTACGGCCCTGGGACAGCAGAACCGCTCAGGCGAGCTCGACGAGGAAGCTGGACACCAGCCAGCTCCCGGCGCTCTCCTCCAGCTCCCAGGTCAGCGCGTACTCGGAGTCGTCGAAGTTGTCGTGCGCCAGCGCGGTGAGGGTCGCCGTGGTGCCGTTGACCACCGGTTCGTCGTAGGTGGTGTCGACGTCGGCCATCCCCGTGGTGGCGAGCTGCCGCTGGCACTTGCTGATCGTCTTGTAGTCGGTGGCGAAGTGCTCCGGCGTGGACGCGACCTGCAGGGTGGGGCAGTCGCCCGAGAGGAACGCGTCGAGGTAGGCCTCGGCGGTGTCCTTCGGCGAGGTCGCCGGCGGGGCGGACTCGCTCGGCGGGGTCGAGCTCTCGGTCGGCGCCGAGCTGCTGGTCTCGACCGACGACGGAGAGGCGCTCGCGTCGCTGGGCGACTCCGATGCCTGTGAGGTCTGCGAGGTCTCCTCGCTCGCCGTCTTCTCGTCGTCGTCGTCGCCGAGCAGCAGGAACGCGGCCGTCGCACCACCTGCGACGAGGAGCAC